>Ga0073904_10003032_pt1 | contig 12672 bp, 6 predicted proteins | sample KloWWTrecipitate_FD_66668 | JGI IMG/M metagenome (GOLD analysis project Ga0073904, IMG submission 66668) | Active sludge microbial communities from Klosterneuburg, Austria, studying microevolution and ecology of nitrifiers - Klosterneuburg... | ecosystem: Engineered > WWTP > Aerobic digester >...
ATGCAAGCCAACATGACCGCGGTCAGCGAGCGCGCCATCAAGGTTGCTGCCAACGTCGGCAAGAAGGCCTGATTTCGGCGGACCTTCGGGTCCGCTGAATCTGCCAGCAAAGCGGCACCTGCGGGTGCCGTTTTTTTTTGTACGCAAGCCCGCCATTGGCGCAGATCAGACCTCGTGCTGCGGCCGTCCGGCCTGGGGCCAGTCGATGTGGAAGAATTTGCCGCGCGGCTGGTCGACACGCTCGTAGGTGTGCGCACCGAAGTAGTCGCGCTGGGCCTGCAACAGGTTTTGCGGAAGCACTGCATTGCGGTAGGAATCAAAGTACGCCAGCGCCGAACCAAGCGTGGGGACCGGCACGCCATGGGTCACCGCAACGCCGATCACCTTGCGCCAGTGGGCCTGTGCCTGCTGCACACTGGCGCTGAAATACGGGTCGAGCAGAAGATTGCGCAGCTTGGGATTGGCCGTGAAGGCTTCGGTGATGCGCTGCAGAAAACCAGCCCGGATGATGCAACCGCCGCGAAAAATCTGCGCGATCTCACCAAGGTTCAGGCTCCAACCGTACTTTTTCTGCGCCGCATCCATCAGCTGGAAACCCTGCGCATAGGAACATATCTTGGAGCAGTACAACGCGTCGCGCACCGCATCGATCAGCGCCTGCGGGTCACCGGCATACCGCTCCACTGCGGGGCCTTGCAAAATCTCCGATGCGGCGACCCGCTCGGCCTTGGCGGCCGACATGTAGCGCGCAAAAACGGCCTCACTGATGGTGGGCGCCGGGACGCCGGAATCGAGCGCCGAGACGGACGTCCACAAACCCGTTCCCTTGTTGCCGGCAGTGTCGAGCACGATGTCGACGAACGCCTTGCCGGTCACCGGGTCATTCTGCTGCAGCACCTCTGCCGAGATCTCGATCAGGAATGAGTTCAGGCTGCCCTTGTTCCAGTCGCTGAAGATGGCGCCGATCTCGGCTGCTGGCAAACCCAGCACATTGCGCAGGACGTCGTAGCTCTCGCAGATCATCTGCATGTCGCCGTACTCGATGCCGTTGTGCACCATCTTCACATAGTGACCTGCGCCGTTTTCCCCGATGTAGGCGGTGCAGGGCACGCCACCTGTGATCGGCTTGCCGGGCATGGCACCCTTGAGTTCGACGCCGGTTGCGGGATCCACCTTGGCCGCAATCGCCTTCCAGATCGGCTCGATCTCCTGCCACGAGGAAAACTCGCCACCGGGCATCAGTGCCGGACCGAAACGCGCACCCTCCTCGCCGCCCGAAACGCCGGAGCCGACGAAACGCAGTCCCCGCGCCTTGAGTGCCTTCTCGCGCCGAATGGTGTCGAGCCAATGGGCGTTGCCGCCGTCGATGATGATGTCGCCAGGCTCGAACACCTGCACCAGATCGTCGATGACAGCATCGGTTGCCGCCCCGGCCTGGACCAGCAAGACGGCCTTGCGCGGGCGCTTGAGCGACGCCGCAAACGCCTGCAGGCTCGGACACCCGGTAATCCTGCCCGGGGTGCCCGGATTGGCAGCGACGAAATCCGTTGTTTTCGCCGTCGACCGGTTGTAGACCGAGATCGCAAAACCATGGTCCGCGATATTGAGCGCTAGATTCTGGCCCATGACGGCAAGGCCGATCAGGCCGATATCGGAGAGTGGCATCGTGGAGGTCCCGATTGGAAAACCGGCCTATTGTGCACTTTGAATGCCGGCGCCGCGATTAGCAACGCTTAGCCAATTTTTAGGAACGTCAAAGGACCTGGCGCGACAAGAGGGCGATATTGCGGACATCGTCTCGGTCAACACGAGACCATTGCAAAGGAGATCAAGATGTCCCCGAATTCTCAACCTGCCCCTTGTGCCCTTCGCCCGATATTGCGCAATGGCGCGCTTGCCTCGCCAGCCCACAACGGCGCAGCAGCGAACCTTGGCTGGTTTCCCCTGGAGGTGTCGGATTTCCCGGCCGAATTGCCGGCTGCTGCGGGCGACTCTGTGGTTCAACGGCTTCGTCCGCGGGGAATCAGCCCATCAACCCCGCCCGCGGCATCGGTCTTGCCGGAGTTGGCCGCAGTGGAGGTCAATCCACCGCAGCGTGTCCTGTTGACCCACGTGTTTACCGACATCGTTGCTTCGACCGAGACCGTCGAGCGAATCGGAGACCGCGCATGGTGCCACCTGCTTCTGCAACATAACAGCCTGGTGCGGGAACATGTGAAAACCCACCGGGGCCGGGAGATCGATGCCGCGGGCGACGGGTTCTACCTGGTTTTCGGATGCCCGAGTCGGGCGGTCACGTTTGCATTGGCGGTGCGCACTGCTTTGACCGGTATCGGTATAAAGATCCGAATCGGCATTCATTCAGGGGAGTGTGAAGTGGCCAGTGGTCGGATTGTCGGCGTTTCCGTGCACACCGCGGCGCGCATAACCGATGCCGCTGCTGCCGGGGAAATCCTGGTGTCCAATACCGTCAGAGAACTGGTTGCGGGCTCCGAGTATCGCTTCGGCAAAAAGGATGTGCAGGTTCTCAAGGGCTTGTCCGAGAACAGGCAACTGTTCGCGCTCGCATGAAATTGCCGCCCACCCGACGATCGTCGCCATAGGAGCAAGGCCTCCCGACCTTGGCATGCGGTACTCAGGAAGTGCCAAGCGCACGCTTGTGCTTCGCTGCACGCACGAGTAAGCTGCTGCGATTGGCAATCGATCAAGATTGGAGAGTGCCATGGACTTGAATACGCTGGCAACAGGGATTCTTGGGCGCAACACCGGTCACAAGGATGACGGACAAATCAGCCATGGCCTGAACCTGGTGCTCAAGCTGAAGGATCCTTCCCAGATGCCGTTGCTGCTGATCGGCATCGCCCAGATCCAGCGCAAGATCAATGCGGGCCTGGGTGAACTGAACTTCGTGCACTTTGCGCGTTTTCTGCCCACCCACGACAACTCGGCACTACAGGTCATCACGGAGTTTGACGGCCCCCTGGCACCATACGTACTCGACTTCGCCATCGAGATCGGCGATGTATTCGACATGCTGCTTGGCTTTACCGAAGGCACCGAGCACATCGTACCCGTCGCCGAGCATCCGGCCGAGTTTCTGGCCTTTGTCATTGCGCACAACACGGTGACTGTGGCGCCCGGCTTCAGCTTCCCGGATTGGCCGCTATACGCCGCCTACCCGGAGCGGACCGTGCTCGACATCATCGGCGCGCGCGACGATTTGCCGACTCCGAAAGCCGATCGTTGGGCGACCCCGGTCGAGCTGGATGATGTCCAGGGCAACATCTTGCGGGGCTACCGCGCGCAGCATGCCACCCATTTCCTGCTCGGTGTGATCGATGCAGCCAGGGCCCGCGCCTGGCTGGCCGACAAGGCGACTTCCGATGCGGGTTCGCCGGGCGAAGTGCTGAAATTGATGTCCTCCAAGATCTGGGGCATCGGGACCAAGCCGGAACTGATGGTGAACGTCGGCCTCACGTACGCCGGCATGGTGGCGCTCGAGATCCGCGACAGCTGGAGGGCCCTGTTCCCCGAAGCGTTCAAACAGGGCCCGGTGGAACGCGCCAGCGACAACTTCGATGTCGGCGAGAATGCGCCCGAGAACTGGTGGCTGGGCGGACCCGGCGAGGAAAAGGGTATTCATGTGGTGGTCTCGCTGTACTACAAGTCCGGCCCCGAGGCCAACTTCGACGCTGCCGCCAAGGCCCTTGTCGGCTCGCTGGCCGGTGGTGGCCTGGACCTGCTCTCCCGGCACGATGCCGCCTATCACAATGGAAAGAGCTGGTTCGGTTATGCCGACGGAATCGCCAATCCGCGCATTGCCGTCGCATGCCCCGTGCCGGGTGCAAAAGTGGATCTCCAGCCTGCGGCCAGCGCAGGTGAATTCGTCCTCGGCGCAGACTACAGGAACATCTACGGCGGCCCTTCGCTGGGCACACTGCCCGCGGCGCTGGCCACCAACGGCAGCTTCTGCGCCATTCGCGTGCTGGCGCAGGATACCGGCAGTTTTCAGGATTTCCTGATTGCCGAGGCGGCGCGCCTGAACGTGCGCCCCGACTGGTTGGCGGCGAAACTGATGGGACGCTGGTACGACGGTGCACCCTTGAGCCTGCATCCCGACATCGCGCCGGCGGACCCCCACGAGCACAAGCGCAACGACTTCGACTACGGACCTTCCTACGAATACCCTGATACCGCGATGGACCACGGGGGCCAGCGTTGCCCGGTGGGCGCGCACATACGCCGCAGCAACCCGCGCACCTCGCGCGTGGCCGGCGCCCGCTACACCCGACGGTTGATGCGCCGCGGCATGCACTATGTGAAAGAGATCACGGATACGCAAGGCACGCACGAGGAATTGGGATTGTTCGGCATGTTCATCTGCGCCGATCTCGAGCGGCAATTCGAGTTCATCCAGCGCCAATGGATCAACGGCGACCGCTTCACCGCAGGGCTGCGCGGCGCGCGCGACCCGATCATCGGCACGCCGCTGGGAGAGAACGACGCATTCGAGATACCCGTGCCGAACGGGCCGTCCCTCAAAGTCAAGCTGCCGCAGTTCGTGCGCACGCGAGGCAGCCTGTACCTGTTCATGCCGGGGCTGCGGGCATTGCGCGACCTGGAAACTTTCGCCACGTCGGATCCCCCGGCGCCGGCTCTGGTGCTTGCGGCGGCCGCGGTGGCGCCACGCGAAGCCAGTTTGTCCGCCAGGGAACGGGAAGCACCGGCTCGCAAGAGCATTGCGCTGACGCGGGCCGATTTCCTCAAGATCGCAATCGCCAGCACCGGCATCCGGATCGACGGGCAAGCAAGCCCGCGCTCGAGCCGCAGCGCCAGCGCGACAGGTTCGCTGGCCTTCGATACACGGCGGCGCGATTTCCAGATGAATCCGTATCCGGTTTTCGCCGAATTCAGGAAACACGAGCGGGTGCACTATTCGGCACTCTACGACGGTTGGTTCGTGTTCGGCTACGACAATGTCGTGCGCGTTTGCACGGAGGACGCGAATTTCAGCGCTGCGAAGCTGGACGACACGGACCCGCGTGGCCTGTTCACGCTGGATGAGCCGGAACACGGCGCGGTGCGGCTCAGCGTGGCCAGTGCATGGCGCAAGGCGGCAATTGACACGAAAGCGCTCGTCGAAAACGCGATCAACGACGCGCTTGCGGCAATTGGTTCGCGATGCGCGTTCGACCTCGTGGACGACTTCGCCAGGCCCGTGCCGCGCGACGTGTACTTCGACATCCTCGGTGGCCGGGGCATCGATCCGGCGCAGCGCAAGGTGCTTGACGCGCTGGCACGCAGAATCATGAAGCACCACGACCACACGCTGGACGAGCTGCAGCGTCTGGTCGAACTTCAGACGGCGCAGGAACTCGGTGAACAACTGTTGCAGATGCTGACCGACGCGGCTGATCCTTCTTCGACCTATAAAGGCAGCTTCCTGGCGCATCTGGTGAAAGAAGTGGATGGGTTTGGCGGCTCCATGGATATCATGACGGCGGTTGTGACACTCATCAACCTTACCGTCGCAGGCTATCTGTCGGTCGAGTTTCTGTTGGCCACCGGTATCCGCCGCCTGCTGCTCGATGACCACGCAGGCTGGGACTTTGTGAAGGCGAACCCCGACCGATTGCCAGACTACCTGGCCGAGATGCGGCGCACCGAACATGCCCTGTCGGTCATCGACCGGTTCGCCAAACAGGACCTGGTCATGGTCAACGCCGGCGCCAGAGATGTCCGGATCCCTCAAGGCGCGCGTGTGTTCGGTGTACTGGCGTCGGCCAACCGCGACGAACTGGTCTTCGGGCCCGATGCAGACGAATTCAAGCCCGGCCGGCCGAATGCCGATCTGCACCTGGGGCTTGGATACGGCACGCATGCGTGCATGGGGCGGGCACTGGAGCAGCTCATCACGGAGCCCACGATCACACGGCTGGCGACGGCCATGCCCGGCCTGCGCCTGCAGTCGGCGGCGCAGCCCCCCTGGTTCGACAACTTCTACTTCCGTTCCTTCGACCACCTGGCCGTGACGCTGAAGTAGCCCGGGCCATGGAACGCCTGGTTTTCGGTCGCATGGAGTTGCGCCCCGCCGAACGCCTGTTGCTGGCCGATGGATTGCCGGTCAGCGTGGGCACCCGTGCCTTCGACGTGCTGGTGGCGCTCGCCGCACGGCGCGAGCGGGTCGTGGACAAGGAGGAACTGTTCCAGATCGTGTGGCCTGGAATGGTGGTGGAAGACAACAACCTGACGGTGCAGATCTCGTCCCTGCGCAAGTTGCTGGACGCAGGCACCATCACCACGGTGACGGGCCGCGGCTACCAGTTCACGGCGCGGGCGCAAGAGCCGCTACTCGATCGCCAGCCCGGCCTCAAGCGCGGCAACCTGCCAGCGGCGATGCCAGCGCTGTTTGGGCGGGAGGCCGACATCGAGGCTGTCCTGGAGGCTCTGAACCAGGCGCCACTGGTGACCTTGTGCGGAGCCGGCGGCATCGGCAAGACCAGCCTCGCCAGCATCCTCGCCCAGCGTCTGTCGGCCGTCTATCCGGGCGGCGCCTGGATCGTCGAACTGGCTTCCACCCGCGAACCTTCGCTCGTGCCTGCCGTGGTGGCGCAGACCCTGGGCCTGGCGTTGCCCGGCCAGTCGGATCCCTTGCAGGAACTGTTGCGCGCCACCCATCGCAGCGAGCTCCTGTTGGTGCTGGACAACTGCGAACATCTGCTGGGTGGAGTTGTGCCACTGGCGCGCGCCTTGGTACGCGATGCACCGGGGTTGCGCATCCTCGTCACCAGCCAGGAGCCGTTGCACGTGGAAGGCGAGCAGGTCTATCGGCTCGGGCCGCTCAGCGTGCCCCGTGGCGACGAACTGGCCACCGCGCTCGACCACGGCGCGGTGCAACTGTTCGTCGAGCGGGTGCGGGCGCTGCAATCCGGATTTGCCGCCCAGGCCGAGGATCTGCGCATGATTGTGCATATCTGCCGCCAGCTCGACGGCATCGCTCTGGCCATCGAACTGGCGGCCGCGCGGGTACCGCTGCTCGGGCTGGCAGGCGTGCGCGCACGCCTCGATGAATGCCTTCGCATCCTGGGCAGCGGCGTACGCGCACCCATGCGCCGGCACCAGACGCTGCGCGCCGCCCTTGAATGGAGCTTCACGCTGCTGGCCCCCGATACACAACGCGTGCTTCGGCGCCTGGGAATCTTTCACGGCGGCTTTTGCGTAGACACAGCGCTGCAGGTTTGCTCCGATGCGCCGCAAGAGGACGAAGACTGGCTGCTGGAGCAGCTCGATATCCTGCTCGACCGTTCGTTGCTGGTGGTGGCCCGCCGCGCCGAACGTCCGCGCTACAGGATGCTGGAGACAATGCGTGCGTACGCACTTGAGCAATTGAACATGCTCAACGAGATTCAGAACGTACGGCAGCGCCATGCGCACGCGTTGCGCGCTGCGTTCAAGCAGGCTGCGAAGGCGCGCGACTCGGACCGTCAGCTCGACGAGGTCGCCAATCTGCGCGCTGCGCTGGAATACGCGGTCACGACCCCCGGCGAAGGTGCCGCCGCATTGTCTCTGGCAACCGACTCGGCCGTCGTGCTTGCCACTTCGGGCCTGGTGCCCGAAGTGCTGCAGAACCTGCTCAATGTCGAGGCTTTCGTCACTGCCGGCACTGAAGCCGGTCTTGCGGCGCAGTATTGGCAGTGGGTGGGCCGTGTCGGCAAGGATGGACGGCTGCCGGTACGGCGTTGCGTCGAAGTGCTGGCGCGCGCAGAACGCATGTTTGAACAGATCGGCCGCGTTCGCAGGGTGCACGCTTGCCGTCGGCAGCTTGCCGAGGCGCACCTTGCGATGCACGATCTGGACGCCGCCCAGAAGGCGCTGGGGCGGGCGCGGGCGCTCGAATCCTCACAAACTCCGGCCGCCGACGTCATGCGCCGCCTGCGCCTGGACGGCCTGCTTGCCGATGCGCGGGGGCAGATCGCGCAGGGCCTGGCGTTCACCCAGCAAGCGCTCGACATTGCGGATCGCTACGGCTATCGGCGTTATTGCTACAACCTGCTGTCGGACCGGGCCTGGATGCAGCTTCAGGCCGGGCAGCCGGACGTGGCCGAGCACGGCCTGCTCGAGTTGCTGAGCCGTATTCCCCCTGGGCCGCACGACGGCCTGCCGCGGGCCGAAGCGCTGGCAGCACTTCTGGCGGCAAGGACCGCGGCCGGCCGCCTGGAGATCGCCTGTGCATCGGTTCCAGAGGTGGTGCTGGCATTGCGCAACTGTGGCCTCTTCTATCACCGTGGCGATATTTTTGCCTGGCTTGCCGCCGCTTGCGGCGAATACCAGATGGCCGTGCAGGTATTGGCAGCAGTGGACGTGTTTCACGTCAGAACAGAGGGACCTCGTGATCGTCTGGCGGTGCGAGCGCGGGAAGAAGCCTTGCGATTGATGAACGCCACTTCCGGCGCCAAACAGCGGCATCCGGGGATGTCACACGGCGGGCACATCGAAGAATCGGAGCTGGTTGCCGCGCTTGAGGCGGCGCTCGCCGCGCCCCACGGCACAATGGAACCGGCACATCCTTCACCGCGCGCTGGCGCAGCATCCGGCAATCGACTCTCCAACTGATTTTTGCGCGGCTTTCGCCTTCATCGCGGCACCCTGGACGTCTCGGCCTTGTGGACGTCTTGACCAGCCCTCTGCCGGCGTTCCAGCGCAATTGTGTTGTCGCCAAAGCAAGGTCAAACCGGCTTTCCAACGACAGCGCGTCATTGACCGCGTCCTTCAGCCTCCGTGGCTTCGACCTGCGCTTCGGGCAGCCCACCGCAGTGAGTATTTCGCGCGTACCGTAGCCAGCGTGCAGGCACAAGGGCGTGTCTTCGAGACCGGGCACAGGATGCGCGCCCAAGGTGCTGCGGGCCTGGAGAAGGCAGGACAGCTCGATCAGCTCGGCGGCTCGGCGCTGAGGTCGATCGCTTTAGTGGCCAGGGCGGGCTGGTGCCATGCTGGATTCAACGCGAATTCCAGCGCTACTCCCCTATCCGATGATGGGAATCGGCGCCCGTCCTTCAAAGGCCGACTGCACGGCCTCGACCATGCGCAACGCGAGCAGCCGGTCTTCGAGTTGCGGGTACTCCCGCACCAGCCTGCCCGACACCTGCCAGCTGTTGTCCATGATCGAACGGATGATGCGGGCGGCATCAGGGTCGGGCATCTCCATCACGTCCTTGATGCGTCGCTGGGCGAGCTGGAATTTCAGCAGTACCCGCGCCTCCTGCGCCATCTCGCTGCGGATCGTGTGCGCAACCAGCCTGGCCGTGTAGAGCGCGTGCTCGGTCAGGTCGGGGTAACGCCACGCGTGGTTGGCATCCGCATAGTCGTCAAAAACAAGGTTCGATTTCACGCCGTCGGCATAGGTGATCAGCGAACCGAACCGGTGTGCCTCGGCATACCGCCGCATGAATGGCCGAGAGAAGGACTCCAGGGTCCGGTCGTAGCCGTGTCCGAACTCGCGGGTGTTCGTGATGCCCGCCGACACGGGCAGGATGATGCCTTCGGGCACCGCGCCGTCGCGCTGCAACGTGTCGTTGATCAGGAACCGGTGGATACGGCCATTGCCGTCACTCATGGGGTGCACGTAGACGAAACCGAAGGCGATCGCAGCGGCACGCGCCAGCGCCTCTTGCCCACGAGTTGCCCGCTCGAATTCGATCAGGCCGTCGCGCATCTTGGCCACGTCATCAAAATGGGGAGCGATGTAGTGGACGATGTCGCCCTGGAGGCTGGACTGGCCCACCATGACCGGCGAGCGGCGAACACCCATGCTGAGTGCCGCCTCACCCAGGATGCCCCCTTGCAGCACTCGCAGGCTCTCGTCCGACATAGGGTCGGCGATCTTGCCGCAATGCTCCCCGATGACGTGCGCGAAACGCCTGATGCGGTCGGTCTTGTCGGCTTCGTTTTCGATGAGAAAGCTGGCCCGCGACTCCTTGAGCGTCAACCAGGCTGCGGCTCGGATTAACACGTCTTCTCCAAACTCGTTGTCGAGTTCAGCCAACGCCGCGGCGAGATCGAATGCCAGCGCCACTTGCAACGCGTCCGTTCTGCGCACGAGCGGGCAGAAGTCGCGGTTGCCCGGCAGGTTGTTGTCGACCCGCCAACGCTTGTCGCGCAGCGCATGCGTGCGCGTCAGATAGGCCGTGGCATCCACCGCGGGAATGTAGGCGCCGTTGGTGAGGTCGGGCACGTCCAGGCGCGTCCCGGTCAGCCATTCATAAAAGAACCCCGCGCGGCGGGCGTACTTGCCTGTGGGCTCCTGCCGGCACCAGACGGCAATGGGCTCGGGGCCGGTGGCGGCAAACAGCCGGGCGAAGAACTCCAGGTGCACCTCCTCGTACTTGAGGCCGAACCCGAAGTGGCCAGCAAAGCTGTCCTCCGGGCTGTATCCCGGGGTGTACTGGTTCTGGTCGATCTCTTGAGAATGCTTGCTGAACCGGGTCGTGCCAATGCTCGACACTACCCGCAAGGGTTGCACAAGGCGAAGTCCGTGCGCTGTTTCCAGTGCCTTGAAACCCACATGCATGTTACGTAAATCCAGTATTCAGGATGCGAAAACGATAACAAAATCCATCAACGACCTCGAAACGATACCATGCACTGTTACATGAAAACCCGTCCTGAACAATCAAAATGCAAAGAATCAGGATCGGTTGTGCGAAAACAGTACAAAAATGCCTGTAAGGCCAAAACACCCAGACCTGACGCCGCAAGGTCTCTCGTGGCGTCACACTGCCAGGAGTTGTCAACGGTTCACTTTTGGCCGTATTGAATGCCCCTCACAACTATGGGTGGCGGGGCCGTTTCAGGCGACTATCCTGCACCAGCCAGACCCGGATAAACGATAGTTTCACAATAAAAGTGCATTGACACAGCACATTAATAGCCATGTAATCAACACTATATTAGTGTATTTATGCAACGCCATTTTAGTTAAACCACACAAAAACAGGTGACCTGTCATGGCAGCACCCAACGAAAAGTTAGCGCAATCGCTGGCTGAACTGGCCAAGCTACAAAGCCAGGGGGCACGCGTCATCCGCAGCAGCCAGCTCTCTCGCACGCATCGGGAGCGGTTGGTCAAGGGCGGGTTCCTGCAGGAAGTGCTCAAAGGCTGGTACTTGCCGGGCCGCCCAGGCGAGTCCTTGGGAAGCAGCTCCGCCTGGTTTGCTGGCATGCGCAACTTCATCAGCGGGTACTGCGACGACAGGTTCGGCGAGGATTGGCATCTCAGCCCCGAGCAGTCGCTTCAACTGCGCTCAGGCGAGCGCGCGCTCCCCCTGCAATTGCAAATCTGGACGAAGGCCGGCAATAACCAGCTGGTAACTCTGCCGCACGGCTGCTCGCTTTTCCTGTATCGCGCGCCGGCAGTGCTGCCTTCCAGGGCGCAACCTGACGAAGGGGGCCTGCGACTTGTCGAATTGGCCCCTGCCCTGGTGGCCGTTGGCGCCGGGTTCTTTCAGCAACAGGGCGCCGCCGCTCGCATCGCGCTGAGCCTGGTCGAAGACTTGACAGAGCTTTTGACGGTGCTGCTGAACGGCTCCCATTCCGTGGTGGCAGGTCGCCTGGCCGGGGCCTTGCGCGCGCTGGGTCGCACGGAACAAGCGAACACCATTGTGAGCACGATGAAAAGTGCAGATTACGTGGTCATTGAGACATCCCCTTTTGACGTGGTTCCGCCAGCTTTGCCCGGTGGTCGGCCGGAGTCCCCCTACGCGCAACGCCTGCGTGTCACGTGGGAGCAAATGCGCGAGGTCGTCATTGATCACCTGCCAGCGCCAAGCGCACTGCCAACGGACATCGGTGCAGCCCTCAAAGAGGTTGAAGACCGGTACGTCAGCGATGCGTACCACTCGCTGTCCATTGAAGGCTACCGAGTAACACCGGAGCTGATTGAGCGTGTGCGCTCTGGAACGTGGGACCCGGATGGCCCGGACAAAGGTGCGCGCGACACGATGGCAGCCAAAGGGTACTTCGAGACTCACACCGAGGTGGCAACGTTTATCAAACGAGAACTGAACAATCCGCACCCGACCTACGCCGTGCGCGATGCACTCAGCAGCTGGCATCTGGCACTGTTCAGCCCAAGCGTCCAAGCCGGCTTGCTAAAGCCCGGCGATTTGGCCGGATGGCGCAATGACCAGGTCTACATCCGTGGCGCGATTCACGTACCGCTCTCGAAAGAGGCGGTCCGCGAATGCATGCCTGTTCTTTTTGAGCTGATTTCGGCAGAACAACATCCGGGGGTTCGTGCCGTCCTGGGGCACTTCTTCTTTGTCTACATCCACCCCTACATGGACGGCAATGGCCGGCTGGGCCGCTTCTTGATGAATGCGATGCTGACCACAGGCGGGTACGTGTGGACGGTCGTCCCGGTAGAGCAGCGTAAGCCCTACATGGACGCTCTTGAGCAGGCCAGCACCGGCCACGACATTGCAGGGTTTTCTGCATTTCTTGGCCAGCTCATTCGAGAGCAGACGGCGGCTCCCTTGAAGCGGCCGGCCTAACCAGGAGTTCTGTCGTACGGCAGTCAGCCGACATCAAATAAGCCATAGTCCACCAGCCCATTCCCCACCTGGTTCGAGGGAAGTGCAAGGGCCACGTACCTGACTTGAGCCCTGAAGAAGAATT
>Ga0073904_10003033_pt1 | contig 12668 bp, 13 predicted proteins | sample KloWWTrecipitate_FD_66668 | JGI IMG/M metagenome (GOLD analysis project Ga0073904, IMG submission 66668) | Active sludge microbial communities from Klosterneuburg, Austria, studying microevolution and ecology of nitrifiers - Klosterneuburg... | ecosystem: Engineered > WWTP > Aerobic digester >...
TCGTCGACCGGCCCGGCCAGCAGGCGTAGCGCGCCAAGCACCAGCGCAGCGGCGAGCAGGCCGCCGAGGGCGCCTTGCAGAGCGCCGAAATAGTAGAAGGGGCGGCGAATGAAAACATCCGTGGCGCCGATCATCCGGGCGACTTCGATTTCAGCGGCCTGCGCCATGACCTGCAGGCGAATGGTATTGAAAGTCACCGCGATCAGCCCGGCGGCGAAAATGCCGGCCAGCATCCACAAGGCCAGTCGGCCAAGCTTCAGGAAGCCGTCGAAGCGTTTGACCCAGGCCGAATCCAGTTGTACGTGCGCAACTTTCGGCCAGCCGGCGATTTCCTTGCGGAGGATTTCCAGCGCTTCCGGCTCGACGTTGGTCGGCTCGACGATAAAGGCGTCCGGCAGCGGGTTGCGCGGCAGGCTGGCGACGATTTCAGCCATCCCCTCGCTGCTCTGCATGCGCTTGAGGGCGGCCTCTTTCGGCACGAAGTGCCATTTGCCGGTGGCCGCCTGCTTGAGCCGGTCCTCGATCTCGCCGACATCCTTCTTGCTGGCATCGAGGTGCATGAACAGGCTGATCTGCTGCACACCCGAGGCATTGCGGCCAAGTTCGTCCAGATTGTCGAGCATGACGTAGCCGAAGCCGGGCAAAGTCAGCGCGATACCGATGACCAGCAACGAGAGCAGGGTATTGAGCGGCGTCGCCCACAGGCGGCGAAATGCCGAAGCCATTGCCGCCCGGTGCTGTGAAAACCAGGCGTTCATAGCAGTCTCCCGTGATCGAGGCGCAGCACATTCGGGTGATAACGGTCGATCCAGTTCTGGTCGTGGGTGGCAACGACGACCGTGACGCCGACCTGATGGAAGGCGACGAAAAGTTCGAGAATTTCGGTGGCCGATTCAGTATCGAGATTGCCGGTCGGCTCGTCGGCCAGCAGTACGGTCGGCCGATTGACCACGGCGCGGGCAATCGCCAGGCGTTGCTGTTCGCCACCGGAGAGGGCAATCGGCAGCGCCTTTTCCCGGCTCAGTAGGCCAACCTTGTCGAGCGCCGCCTGGGCGCGGCGAATTGCCTCGCGGCGGGGCAGGCCGACGATCTGCAAGGGGAGCAAAACATTGTCGAGGACGCTGCGGTCGAACAGCAGTTTCTGGTCCTGAAAAACCAGGCCGAAATGCCGGCGCAGGTAGGGAATGGCACTGCGCCGCAGTGCTGACAGATTCTGGCCATTGACCACCAGACTGCCGGCGGTCGGCCGTTCAATCGAGGCGATCAACTTGACCAGCGTTGATTTTCCGGCGCCCGAATGGCCGGTGATGAAGACCATCTGGCCGGCAGTAATTTCGAAGCTGATCTCCTTGACGGCTTCGTAGCCGCCCGGATAGCGCTTGCTCAGGTTGCTGGCAACGATCATTCGAACAGGGCGTCGACAAAATCCTTGGCGGTGAAGGGACGCAGATCGTCGATCTGTTCGCCAACGCCGATGAAACGGATCGGCTTCGGGCATTGCCGGGCAATCGCCGCAATGACGCCGCCCTTGGCCGAACCGTCGAGCTTGGTGAGGACCAGGCCGGTGACGTGGATCGCCTTGTCGAAAGCCCGGACCTGCTGCAGCGCGTTCTGACCGATGTTGGCGTCGAGCACGAGCAGGGTTTCATGCGGGCCGGCGGGGTCGATTTTCTTGATGACGCGGCGTACCTTGGCGATTTCGTCCATCAGGTGCAACTGTGTCGGCAGGCGGCCGGCGGTGTCGGCCAGCACAATGTCGATGCCACGCGCCTTGGCGGCGGAGATGGCGTCGAAAATCACGGCGGCCGGGTCGCCGTTTTCCTGGGCGATGACCGTAATGTTGTTGCGCTCACCCCAGACTTCGAGCTGTTCGCGGGCAGCGGCGCGGAAGGTATCGCCGGCGGCGAGCAGGACGCTCTTGCCCTGGCTCTGGTAGTAATGGGCCAGCTTGCCGATCGAGGTAGTTTTGCCGGCGCCATTGACGCCGGCGATCATGATGATGAACGGCTTGTGGCCGCTGACGTCGAGCGGTTGCTCAAGGGGTTTCAGGGTGGCGAGCAGGGCGTCGGCCAAGGCCTTCTGAATCGCCTCCGGTGTTTCCAGCTTGTCGCGCTTGGCGGCTTTTTTCAGTTCGTCGAGTAGATGCGTCGTTGCCTCAATGCCGACATCGCTGGTCAGCAACAGGGTTTCCAGCTCTTCCAGCAATTCGTCGTCGACCTTGCCGCGAGAAAAGATGGTTTTGAGTTTGCCGCCCAACTGGGCGCGGGTCTTGGCCAGCCTCTTGAACAGGCGCTCGCGCCAGGACGGTGCAGCGACAGGGGCGACCTCAGGGGTGGCCGGCGCTTCCGCCTTGGTGCCAGGGGCGGATTTTTTCAGGAAACTGAACATGGGGGACGTGGTCTCAGGTCAAGCTGACAGGGGAGCGGCAAGCCGTTAAGATGCCACTCGAATCAATGCGAAATTGCCCCCGATTTTAGCAGAAAGACCTCTGAGAGAACTCCGTTTCCCCATGCGACTACAACAACTTATCCCCTTTTTGCTGGCCCCGTGGCTGTTGACCGCAGCCCACGCCAACCCTTACGAAATGACGCTGAAAAACGGCATGCGCGTCATCGTCAAGGAGGATCGACGGGCGCCGACTGCGGTGCAGATGGTCTGGTACCGGGTCGGCAGTGTCGATGAGGTCGATGGCACTTCCGGCGTCGCCCACGTACTGGAGCACATGATGTTCAAGGGCACGCCGAGCGTCGGACCCGGCGAGTTCAACAAGCGGGTGGCCGCTGCCGGCGGCCGTGACAATGCCTTTACCAGTCGCGACTACACCGCTTACTTCCAGCAGGTGCCGAAGGAAAAGCTGGAAGAAATGATGCAGCTCGAAGCCGATCGCATGCGCCATCTGAATGTCGATGCCAAGGAATTCGAGCAGGAAATCAAGGTGGTGATGGAGGAGCGCCGCATGCGCACCGATGACAATCCGCAGTCCAAGCTTTTCGAACAGATGAATGCCGTGGCGTTTCAGGCGCATCCGTATCGCCGGCCGATCATCGGCTGGATGAACGATCTGGAAACGATGACGGTGGCCGATGCCAAGGCCTGGTACGACACCTGGTATGTGCCGAACAACGCCTACGCGGTGATTACCGGCGATGTCGACCACCAGGCGGTTTTCGCCTTGGCGGAGAAATACTACGGCTCGCTTGAAGGCCACGCCCTGCCGGTGCGCAAGGCTCAGACGGAGCCGGTGCAGGAAGGCATGCGCAAGGTCAGCGTCAAGGCACCGGCTGAGTTGCCGGTGTTGATCATGGGTTACAAGGCGCCGGTGTTGCGTGATGTCGACAAGGATAGCGATCCTTACGCGCTGGACATGCTGAGTGCCATCCTTGACGGCCACGATGCCGCCCGGTTCAACAAGAAACTGGTGCGCGAGAACAAGGTCGCCTTGTCGGTCGGCATTGATTATGACGCGACGGCACGCGGTCCGGGCATGCTTTACCTGCACGGCAGCCCGTCGGAGGGCAAGACGGTGGCCGATCTGGAAGCGGCGCTGCGGGCCGAAATCGCCCATGTCCAGAAGGATGGCGTCAGCGAGCCGGAGTTGAAGCGGGCCAAGGCGCAATTGCTGGCCGGTCAGGTCTACAAGCTGGATTCGATGTTCGGCCAGGCGATGGAAATCGGTCAGAACGAATCGGCAGGTATCCCTTATCAAAAAATCGGCCGCATGCTGGAAAAACTGCAGCAAGTGACTGCCGCCGAAATCCAGGCAGTCGCGCAAAAATACTTCAATGATGATGCCCTGACCATCGGCGTTCTCGATCCGCAGCCACTGGACGGTAAGGCCCGTCGTCCGGCTGTCTCTACCCGCCATTAAGCCCGAGGCTGACACTAGAAAATGACCATGAAAAAGCTGTTGACCGCAGTAATCACGTTGCTTGTCGCCCAAACCGCACTGGCCGGCGTCAAAATTGAACACTGGGTATCGCCGGCCGGTGCTCGCGTCTATTTCGTTGAAAGCCGTGTTTTGCCGATGCTCGACGTCCAGGTGGATTTTGCCGCCGGTTCGATGTTCGATCCGACCGGCAAATCCAGCCTCGCCGCGCTGACTCGCAGCACGCTCGATCTCGGCGCCGGCCAGCGCGATGAAAGCGCGATTGCCGAAGAAATGGCTGATATCGGCGCCAATCTGAGCGGTGGCGCTGACACCGACCGGGCCAGCGTTGCCCTGCGCACATTGTCGGCCAAGGACAAGCGCGAACCTGCGCTCGATATTCTGCGTGCCGTACTGCACCAACCGCGCTTTGATGCGGCGATTATCGAGCGGGAAAAGGCGCGCACCATCGCCGGCCTCAAGGAAGCGATGACCCGGCCGGACAGCATCGCCGGCAAGGCTTTCTGGGCCGCCATGTATCCGGATCATCCGTACGGCAAGCAGGCCTCGCCCGAAACGGTGGCGACGCTGACACGTGATGATATTGCCGGTTTCTACACCCGTTATTACAACGCTGCCAACGCCAGCATCACGCTGGTTGGCGACATTTCACGGGCCGAGGCCGAAACCATCGCCGAGGCCATTGCCGCCGGTTTGCCCAAAGGCGAAGCCGCCCGCTTGCCCCTGGCGCCGGTAGCCACCAAAGGTAGCGTCAGCAAGCTGCCGCACCCGGCCAGCCAGGCCCATGTCTACATCGGTTTGCCCGCCATCGAACGGGGCAATCCGGACTATTTCCCGCTGCTGGTCGGCAACTACACGCTGGGCGGCGGCGGTTTCGTCTCGCGCCTGATGAAAGAAGTGCGCGACAAACGCGGCTACGCCTACAGTGTTTACAGTTATTTCGCCCCGCTCAAGCAGACCGGCCCCTTCCAGATCGGCCTGCAAACCAAGCGCTCGCAAGCCATTGATGCGATCAAGGTGGCGCGCGAAGTACTCGACGGTTTTCTCAAGGAGGGGCCGACCGAGGAAGAGTTGACGGCCGCCAAAGCCAACCTGACTGGCAGTTTCCCGCTGCGCCTCGACAGCAACAAGAAACTGCTCGACAACGCCGCGGCGATTGGCTTCTACGGCCTGCCGCTCGACTATCTCGATCGCTATCAGGCCCGGGTTCAGGCAGTTACGGTCGACGCCATAAAACAGGCATTTTCCCGCCATGTTCGTCCGGCCGACCTGGTTACCGTGACGGTGGCGGCAGATTGAACTCGGTGCGCATCATTGGCGGCACCTATCGTCGCCGTGTCCTGAAGTTTCCCGACAGCGAGGCTTTGCGCCCGACGCCGGATCGCGTGCGGGAAACCTTGTTCAACTGGCTCGGGCAGGAACTGGACGGCTGGCATTGCCTCGACCTTTTTGCCGGCAGTGGGGCCCTCGGCTTTGAGGCCGCCTCGCGTGGCGCGGCTCGGGTGGTGATGGTTGAAGAAACGCCGCGCGTCCTTGCTGCGTTACGTGAAAACGCCGAAATGCTGCAAAATCCGCCGGAGATAGAGATCGTCCGCAGGGATGCGCTACAATATTTGGCCTCGACGCAAGCAAAGTTCGACTTGCTCTTCCTTGATCCACCCTACAAAAAAGGCTGGATCCCTCGCCTGGAGCCGCTTTTGCCCGGTGTGCTGAATGAAGATGCTGCGGTCTACGTCGAGGCAGAGCAAGAAATCGAAGCGCTGGGCGAGTGGCGTGCAGTGCGTCACGGCCGAGCAGGCGAAGTCCATTTTCACTTATTGCGGCGGCAGACAGCTTGATAAAACTTGATCATCGCGTAGCAATCTACCCCGGCACCTTCGACCCGATAACCTTGGGACACGAAGATCTGGTACGGCGTGCGGCCGGCCTTTTCGATCGGCTGATTCTGGCCATTGCCGAAAGCCCCTCGAAGCAGCCGCGCTTCCCGCTCGCCGATCGTGTCGAGATGGCGCGGGAGGTTCTGGCCGATGTCAAAAATGTCGAGATCGTCGGGTTCAATACGCTGCTCATGGATTTTGTCCACGAGCGGGGGGCCAAGGTCGTTGTGCGCGGCTTGCGCGCCATCTCTGACTTTGAATACGAATTTCAGATGGCTGGTATGAACCGCAGCGTCTATCCCGAGGTCGAAACAGTGTTTCTAACCCCCGGTGAGCAATACATGTTTATCTCTGCCACGATGGTTCGCGAAATTGCACGCCTGGGTGGAGATGTCAGTAAATTTGTGCAACCGTGTGTCCAAAAACGCCTGCGGGCGAAAATTTTAGTTAATTGAGAGAGGAAGAACAGCTATGTCTCTGATCATCACCGACGAGTGCATCAACTGCGACGTCTGCGAGCCGGAGTGCCCGAACGAGGCAATCTCCCAGGGGGAAGAGATCTATGTGATCGACCCCAACAAGTGTACCGAGTGTGTGGGTCACTATGACGAACCGCAGTGCGTGCAGGTCTGTCCGGTGGATTGCATTCCGAAAGATCCAGATCACGTTGAAACCGAAGAGTTGCTCTGGGTCAAGTACGAAAAACTCACCGGCAACAAGCGCCCCTGAGTTTTTCGGCAGTACGACAAAAAACCCGCGAATTTCGCGGGTTTTTTGTTGCCTGTTCGTCGGCTTGAACTCATTCTGTCAGGCCGTTGTCGAGTAGCCTTTCGCATTCCGCCATCAACGACTCGGCGAGCTCGGAATGATGGTTGGGGTCCAGTGCTTCCATCATCTCATGGGTGGTATAAAGCCCTGCTTCCCGCGAGAGTGTGGCGGCGATCTGGCGGGCCAGTTGGTCGCTCAGGGCGGACAAATGACGGCGCTCGCTGATCGGCAGTCGACGTTTTGATCGGCTCAGCCAATCGGCGCTGAGTGTCGCGCCCTGGGCTTCGGTCAGCCATTGGCCGTGTTCGTAATAGGCCGCCAAACGTTCGGCAGTCAGGGCAAAAATCAGCGCGACACTGGTGCCGCGGTCACTTGCCGGCAAGGGCGAGGCCTTTTGCCAATTCATCAGCTGCTTTCTTTTCCAGGGTGTTTCACGATATCACGCCGGGCTCGAGGTCTGTGGCCAGCGCTTGTGCCGACCTGGATTCAGCTAGCTGTGAGTTTTCTCACTGCCACTATTTGTGGTCGGCTATAGAGTGGAAGCATGAACTGAAGAGCCAATTTTTGGCTTTGCACAGTTGGGTCGCTGAGGTGTGAAATGGATGGCTCGAAAGACAAACGCTGTCGCGATGATCGACGGGATCGGGATATCGGCCCACCGGAGGGCTGGCGCGAGCGACGGCGTTCGGTGGAAAGGCGCTTGCCTGTGGTGTGCGAGATTCCGTTTTCAGATTGGCTGGTGCAATTTCGCGGCTATTCGGTGAAGTCCAAAGTGGATGCCTGATCGATACGATTGATCAGTCAGCAGCAAAAGGCCCCGGTTTTCAAGCGGGGCCTTTTGCTGTGGGGGCGGTGCTGCCTGAGTGCCGTGCGGCTTACTCTTCCTTTTCGTAAACCACGTCGGCGCGCCGGTTTTCGGCCCGGGACTCTTCATCGCGCCCGTTCTGTTTAGGGTGTAATTCGCCGAGCGATTTGAGAGTGATCTGCTTTTCCGGTGCGCCATGGTCGATCAGAGCCTGACGGACGTTTTCGGCGCGCTTGAGGCCCAGGCGGTCATTAAAGTCAGGCGCGCCGCGGTCGTCGGCATTGCCCTCAATCCGGACGCGGGATTTTGGATTGGCCGCCAGGTGACGGGCGTGGGCTTGCAGGGCTGGGTCAAACTCGGTACGTAAGGCGGCACTGTTGTAATCGAAATAAACGCTGCTCGGCGTCCGCAAGCCGGTCTGGTCCATCTTGGTTGCGGGCTGGGCGGCTACCGGTGTCGCTGCCGGTGCGCTGTTCGTTACCGTGCTGCTGGCTGCCGCACGCGGCGGTTCCTGCAGTTCGGCGGGAACCGCTTGTCCGACCAGGCCAGGGTGGACTTTGAGCTGGCCGCTTTGGGAGATGTGCTTGCTTGGCGGCAGGTTGCCGGTTGAGGTGCAGGCCGCGAGCAGAGCGGAAAGCAGGAGAGTGGCTGGCAGGGTGGCGCGCATCTTGATTTTCGGCAGCGAGAGTAATTCCGAATGATAGCCGCTTGGGAGATTGCCGAACAGGGCTGGATGGTGTGTTGCGGGCGACTGCAAAAGCGATTTTGTTTCGGAATAAATAAATTCAATTTATGTCTTTGTGGTTATAAGGGCATCCGTTAAATTGGATCGCCTTATTCAACGAGGTGAGTCATGTCCCAATTCCGTAAATCAATTTCCGCTCTGTTGATGACCCTGGTGGCCAGCGCCGCGCTGGCTGATGCGACGCTGCTCAACGCATCCTATGACGTTGCGCGTGATGTCTACAAGGATTTCAACCCGATGTTTCAGAAATACTGGAAACAGAAAACGGGGGAAAGCATCGAGCTAAAACAGTCGCATGGTGGCTCGACCAAGCAGGTGCGCGCGGTGGCCGATGGTCTGGAGGCTGACGTCGTCACCATGAACCAGTCGAATGACATCGAGTTCCTGGCCGACAAGGGCCTGGTCGCCAAGGATTGGACCAGGAAATTCCCGAATAACGCATCGCCCTATACCTCGACGATGGTGTTCATCGTGCGCAAGGGCAACCCGAAGGCGATCAAGGATTGGAACGATCTGGCTGCCGCCGGGATGCAGATCATCATCCCGCACCCGAAAAATACCGGCAATGGTCGCAACACCTATCTGTCGGCCTGGGCTTGGGCGTTGAAGCAGCCGGGCGGCAATGACAAGAGCGCGCAGGAGTTCGTCGGCAAGTTGTTGAAGAATGCACCGCTGTTTGCGGCCGGTGGGCGCGATGCGACGACGACCTTCATGCAGCGCAAGATGGGCGACGTGCTGATTACCTTCGAATCCGAAGCCGAAATGATTGCCAAGGAATTCGGCAAGGGTGAGTTCGAGGTACTTATTCCCAGCTTGACGATGCAGACCGAATTCCCGGTGGCGCTGGTGGAAAAGGTGGTCGACAAGAAGGGCACGCGCAAGCAGGCGCAGGCATATCTCGAATATCTGTGGTCTAAGGAAGGGCAGGAAAACGCCGCCCAGAACTACCTGCGGCCGCGTGACGCCGAGTTGCTGAAGAAGTACGCCCACTTCTTCCCGCCGGTGAGGACGTTTACCGTCGATGAGGTGTTTGGCGGTGCCAACAAGGCATTTGCGGCCCACTTCAAGGATGGCGGCAGCTTCGACCAGATTTATCAGAGCAAGTAAGTGGCGACAAAAACCCACCGCGTGTTGCCTGGCTTTGGCCTGGCGCTGGGCTACACGCTGGTTTATCTGTCCATTCTGATCCTGCTGCCCTTGGGCGGCATGGTGCTCAAGGCATCAGAACTGGGCTTTGGGCAGATCATCGATATCGCCCTGGGTGAGCGTTCGCTGGCGGCGTTTCGGGTTACCTTTGGCGCCTCGCTGCTGGCGGCTGCGGTCAACGCCTTTTTTGGCCTGATTGTCGCGTGGATACTGGTCCGCTATTCCTTCCCCGGCAAACGCTTTGTCGATGCGCTGGTGGACCTGCCTTTTGCGCTGCCGACGGCGGTGGCCGGTATCACGCTGGCCACCTTGTATGCCGGCAACGGCTGGCTCGGCAGATATATCGAACCGCTTGGTTTCAAGATCGCCTACACGCCATCGGGGATTGTCGTGGCGCTGATCTTCATCACCTTGCCCTTCGTTGTCCGGACGCTGCAGCCGGTGATCGAGGATATTGAAATGGAAGTCGAGGAGGCCGCCGCAACGCTGGGCGCCTCGCGCTGGCAGACCTTCAGCCGGGTGATTTTTCCGTCGATTTTCCCGGCCCTGCTCACCGGATTTGCGCTGGCCTTTTCGCGGGCGCTGGGCGAATACGGGTCGGTTATTTTCATCGCCGGCAATCTGCCGCTGATTTCTGAAATCACACCCTTGCTCATCATCTCCAAGCTGGAGCAATACGATGTGCTGGGGGCGACGGCGCTGGCCGTGGTCATGCTGGGGCTTTCCTTCGTTCTGCTGCTGGCGGTGAATATGTTGCAGTGGTGGACGGCCAATCGGCACAAGAACAGCGAGCCGCTTGAAGTGGCGGCGGCGAAAGCAGCGGGAGGCGCCTCATGAAGTCGAATCGTGCCGTGCAGGAGCCGCGCTGGGTTCGCTATTTGTTGCTGACGATCGGCCTTGGCTTCCTCTTTTTCTTCCTGGCGCTACCCTTGGTGGCTGTCTTTGCCGAGGCGCTGGCGCAGGGTGTGCCGATCTATCTCGAAGCCTTGAAGGAGCCGGAAACCCGCTCTGCCATAGGGTTGACCGTCGTCATTGCGCTCGCCGTGCTGCCCTTCAACATTGTCTTCGGGGTGGCGGCGGCCTGGGCGATTGCCAAGTTCGATTTTCGTGGCAAGAGCCTGCTGATCACGCTGATCGACCTGCCGTTTGCGGTCAGCCCGGTCGTTGCCGGTCTTGTCTTCATCCTGCTCTTTGGCGCGCAGGGAACGTTCGGGCCGTGGCTTTCGGACAACGACGTGAAGATCATCTTTGCCGTGCCGGGCATGATTCTCGCCACGCTGTTCATTACCTTCCCGTTCATTGCCCGAGAGCTGATTCCGCTGATGCAAGCGCAGGGCAAGGAGGAGGAAGAGGCGGCGGTGTCGCTCGGTGCCTCCGGCTGGCAGATGTTCCGCCGGGTGACGCTGCCCAATATCAAATGGGGTCTGCTCTATGGCGTGATTTTGTCGAATGCGCGGGCAATGGGCGAATTCGGTGCGGTCTCGGTGGTTTCCGGCCACATCCGTGGCGAAACCAACACGCTGCCCTTGCACGTCGAAATTCTCTACAACGAATACAACGCCATCGGCGCCTTCGCCGCGGCTTCCATCCTTGCCCTGCTGGCGCTGGTCACTTTGTTCGCCAAGACCATCGTCGAATGGCGGATGAAGAAGGAAACCGACATGTTGAACACGGTGCTGGCCCCGGAGAAAACCTGATGAGTATCGAAATCCGTAACATCTCCAAGCGCTTCGGCAATTTTGTCGCGCTCGACAACATCAATCTCGACATTCCGACCGGTGAACTGGTTGCCCTGCTCGGCCCCTCCGGTTGCGGCAAGACGACGCTGCTGCGGATCATCGCCGGCATGGAAAGCGCCGATGGCGGCGAAATCCTTTTCTCCGGCGCCGAGGCGACGCACCTGCATGCCCGCGAGCGCGAGGTTGGTTTCGTTTTCCAGCATTACGCCCTGTTCCGCCATATGACGGTGTTCGAGAACGTCGCTTTCGGCTTGCGCGTCAAATCGCGCCAGGAGCGGCCGAGCGATGCCGAAATCAAGCGCCGGGTGATGGAATTGCTCGGTCTGGTTCAGCTCGACTGGCTGGCTGACCGCTATCCCTCACAGCTTTCCGGTGGTCAGCGGCAGCGCATCGCGCTGGCCCGGGCGCTGGCGGTGGAACCGAAAGTGCTGCTGCTCGATGAGCCGTTTGGCGCGCTCGATACCAAGGTGCGCAAGGAATTGCGCCGCTGGTTGCGGCATCTGCATGACGACATGCATATCTCCAGCGTCTTCGTGACGCACGATCAGGAAGAGGCGCTGGAAGTGGCTGACCGCGTGGTGGTGATGAACCATGGCAGGATCGAGCAGATCGGCTCGCCGGACGAGGTTTATTCCAACCCGGCGTCGCCCTTTGTTTATCAGTTCCTCGGCAATGTGAACGTTTTTCACAGTCGCCTGCATGGCAGCTATGCCGAGGTCGAGCGGACTGGCGAGGTGGCGGAAAAAGCCACCGCCTTCGTGCGGCCGCACGATATCGACATCGCGCATCAGCCGCTGGATGAGGGCTTGCAGGCGACGGTGCAGCATGTCCATCCGATCGGTCCGCTGGTCCGCGTCGAGCTCAATCACAACAACGAGATCATCGAAGTTGAGTTGTCGCGAGAACGCCATGAGGCGCTGCAACTGGCGACCGGCCAGTCGGTCTGGTTCCGGCCGCGGCAGATGAAAGTCTTCGGCGCCGATGCATTACTGCACCCCAAAGGTACCTCCTCCGGGGCACGGTCAACGCCGGAAAAGCAGGCTTTTTTGTTCTGATCCAGATCGGGGAAGCGGGCCGGGGGCCGGTGATATAATCGCCCCCCATTTCGTGCGATCCAGCCCAACTAGGTGATTTTTACACTCGGCATCAACCATCACTCCGCGCCGCTCGCCATTCGCGAGCGCGTGGCGTTCAATGCCGACAAATTGCATGGCGCGCTGGCCGACCTGACCCACAGTCAGTCGGTCAAGGAAGTGGCGATTCTTTCCACCTGCAACCGTACCGAAATCTACTGCTCGGCCGAAACGCCGGAAGTGGTGATCGAGTGGTTGTCCCGCTATCACCAGGTTGACCGGGCCGATCTGGCGCCTTACCTCTACACCCACGATCAGCCGGAAGCGATCCGGCATGCCTTCCGCGTCGCCTGCGGGCTTGATTCGATGGTCATCGGCGAGCCGCAAATCCTTGGCCAGATGAAGGATGCGGTGCGTGTGGCCGAAGAGAGTGGCACGCTCGGCACGCAGTTGCACAAGCTCTTCCAGCGTTCATTCTCGGTTGCCAAGGAGGTGCGCAGCACGACGGCGATTGGCGCCAATATTGTGTCGATGGCGGCGGCCGGCGTGCATCTCGCCGAGCGGATTTTCGAGTCGGTTGAGGGGCAGCGCATCCTGTTCATCGGCGCCGGCGAAATGATCGAACTGTG
>Ga0073904_10003034_pt1 | contig 12668 bp, 8 predicted proteins | sample KloWWTrecipitate_FD_66668 | JGI IMG/M metagenome (GOLD analysis project Ga0073904, IMG submission 66668) | Active sludge microbial communities from Klosterneuburg, Austria, studying microevolution and ecology of nitrifiers - Klosterneuburg... | ecosystem: Engineered > WWTP > Aerobic digester >...
GCGCAGCTGATCGCCCGTGAAGGAGCCGGCTTCGATGCTGCCCAACACCAGGCCCCGGTAGGCGAACAGCTCGTCGCGCGTCTTCGGGAAACCGGCCACCAGCTCGTCGGCGTCGTCTACTCCCAGTCGAAGGTATTTGTTGTCAGCGGTGCGCTGCAGGGCCACGACCTCGACGTTCTCGTCCTCGGTCACGGCGCGCCGGATGAACTTCAGCTCGAAGCGCGGCTCGCCCTCGAAGTAGAGAATCTTCTCGCGGCGGTCGCGCACGTCGATGAGCGCCTCGCGTTGGTTGTTGTCGGCCACCAGCTCACCCGGCAGCGCCGGCACGCGGAAGCGCAGCACGCGTGGCCCTTCGTTCTCGACCGTGATGCGCACCGGCACGGTGGCCGGCGCTCCGCCCGTCGGCAGGGCCACCTGCTGCGTGCTGACGATGCGTCCTTCGTCCTCGACGTCGAGGGTGACGGTCTGGCCGTCGAAGCCTTTCTGCGCGATGACCACGTCTACCAGCAGCGTCGTCCCCTTGAGCGCGATGCGCGGCGTCGCCACGCGCCCGATCTGGATGTCGCGATCCAGCGTCTCGCGGCCCACACCAACCGTGAACACCGGCACGCCCTCGGCCCGGAGGCCCAGCAAGGCCTCACCCAGTGCGGCATCGGCCGTGTCGGCACCGTCGCTCACCATGACGAGGCCGGCCAGCGGCAGACCCGCGAGCTCCTGGCGTGCCGCCGTCAGCGAGGCGCCCAGACGCGTCTCGGTGCCGGCAAAGGCCAGGTCGGCGCCGGCCCCCGCGCGCGTGGCGGTGGACGAGAAGCGGAACACGCGCACGGCAAAGCGATCGGCCAGGTCGCCGAGCAGGCCCGCTTGCGGCGTGCCAAATGCCGACCGCACGTAGGCGGCGCGCGGCTGCCCGTCCATGTCGGCAATACCCATCGAGCGCGAGTCGTCCAGCAGGACGCCGACGACATTCTGCTGGGGCACCGCCGCCCGCACGACCAGCACCGGGCGGAAGAGGCAGGCCAGCACGAGCAGCAGCAGGAGGACCCGCAGTGTGGTCAACACGAAGCGGTCGCGCACCCCGAGCCGGCTGCCGGTGCGGTAGCTGGCCACGGCCGCGGCAATAGCCACTACGGTGACCGCGACGGCCACGAAGGAACCCGTCCACGCCGCCCACCGGATTTCCCCTTGCGCGAAGACCGCTGGGGAATGATCGAAGAAGAATCGGAACAGGGCCTCGAACACGTGATCTCCGGCGATTCTATATGGGACCGTGAGCCCCCGCGTCGGCATCGGTCGCGGCCAGCCCAACGGTGGTCGGCCGCTGGTTTCACAGTACTCTATGGCGCATGCGCATCCCCGCCATTTCGCGACGCTCTCTCCTCGGCTTGGCCGCCGCCGCCGCCGCACCTTCGTGGTCTGCCGCCGCTCCCGCCCAATCGGTCAGACGCGCGGCGGTGGCCAATGGCCGGCGCTTCCTGCAGTACGACGTCTTCACCGATCGGCCCTTGACCGGCAACCAGCTCGCCGTCTTCCTCGAGACCGGGGGTCTGACGTCCGACCAGATGGCCGCGATGACGCGCGAGACGAATTTCTCCGAGGCCACCTTCGTCTTCCCGGCCGAACAGGCCGGCACGGACATCCGGCTGCGGATCTTCGGGCGTGGTGGCGAAATGCCCTTCGCGGGACATCCCGTCATCGGCTCGACTTTCGCATTGGCCGACGAGGGCATCATCCTCGCCGGACGCGCCACGTGGACGTTCGGGCTCAACATCGGTCCCACGCTGGTGGAGCTCGAGTGGCGCAATGAAGCGCTGGCCTTCGCGTGGATGGCCCAGCAGGCGCCCGTCTTCGGGCCCGCTCTGCCCGACGCCGCGCGCGTGGCGGCGGCGTACGGGCTGCCCGCAGATGCCCTGATGCCGCGTCTGCCTGTACAAGAAGTCAACTGCGGATCCGCCTTCTACTTCATGCCGCTCAAGACGCGCGCTGCCGTCGACCAGGCAGCCCCCGACACGCGGGCCCTGGCCGCCGTTTTCGAAAGCGCTGGCGTGACGCGCCGCGGCGTGTTCATCTTCAGTCCCGAGGCGGGCGCCGATGGCGCCACGGTGTACAGCCGGATGCTCGGCGCTGCCGAAGACCCGGCGACCGGATCGGCCAGCGGTCCGCTCGGCTGCTATCTCGTTCGTCACGGGCTCGTTCCTGTCAATCGGGCCGGCGCCATCGTCAGCGCCCAGGGCGTGAAGATGAATCGTCCGAGCCGCGTGCACATCCGCATCGACGCCACGGCCCCCGACGCCATCACCCGCGTGCGCGTGGGCGGCACGAGCGTGCTGGTGGGAGAGGGAAGGCTTCGAGCGCAGTAAGCGCCGGACGCTATAATTCGTCTGTCGGGACGGGCGTCGAACGCTCGGCTCCGACTCCCCCGTCTCCAGGAGGCCGTCCGTGTCCACCAGCGCCGCGTCCATCCCCGTCACCCGCTCCACCTCGCCGCGCTTCTCGGAGCAGTTACGCGACACGGCCGCGTTCGGCGCGGTGTTCAGCGACCACATCCTCGTGGCCGACTACGCCGACCGATGCTGGGGAGAACCGGTGATTGTGCCCTACGGCCCCCTGCCGTTGCCCCCGGCACCGGGCGTGGCGCACTACGGCCAGGGCATCTTCGAAGGCTTCAAGGCGTTTCTGCGTCCCGTCGGCGCGGCGCTGTTTCGCCCCGACGCCAACCACGCCCGCATGAACCGCACCTGCCAGCGCATGGCCATGCCCGAGATTCCGGCCTCGATCTTCATCGACGGCACCTCGGCACTGGTGAAGGTGGACCAGCAGTGGATTCCCTCGAAACCGGGCAGCGCGCTCTACATCCGTCCCGTCATGTTCTCGACCGGAGAGCCGCTCGGCGTGCGCCCGTCGGAACGCTACCGCTTCATCATCGAGACCTGCCCGAGCGGGCCCTACTTCTCGGGCGCCGTGGATTTGATTGCCGAAGACACCTACGTGCGTGCGTTTCCTGGCGGCACCGGCGCCGCCAAGTGCGCGGGCAACTATGCCGGCAGCCTGGTCGCGGCGCGCGAGGCCCAGGCCAGGGGGTTCCACAACGTGCTCTGGCTGGACGGCATCGAGCGACGCTTCGTCGAAGAGGCCGGCCTGATGAACGTCGCGTTCGTCATCGATGGCACGGTGGTGACACCTCCGCTCGGCGGCACGATTCTGCCCGGGATCACGCGCGACTCGGTGCTTACCCTGCTGCGCGACATGGGGGTGCCGGTCGCCGAGCGCCGCATCGCGATCGACGAGGTGTTCGAGGCCCACGCCGCCGGGCGGCTGCAGGGCGCTGCGGGTGTCGGAACCGCCGCCACCATCGCGCCCCTGGGGCGGCTACGCCACAAAGACCAGGAGATTACGGTGCCGGCCCTGGCGTCCGACTCGCCGCTCGCGCGCGTCGGCGCCGAGCTCGCCGCGATCCGCACCGGCCAGACGGCGGATCGCTACGGCTGGATGGTCAAGGTCTAGCCCATGCCGTACTTCGCGTTGACCTACGAGGTCGTCGACGACTTCATCGGCAAGCGGGCACTCTATCCGCCCCAGCACCTGCAGCGGGCGCCTGAGCCGAGGCGACGGGCTTGATCAGGCGCCGAGTCGCGCGGCCAGCACCCGCGCGACCTGCTCGCCGTGGAAGCGGCCGTTCTCGATGAAGATCGTGCCCGTGCGCCGGCCAGCCAGCTGCGCGCCGGCGATAAAGAGGTTCTTGACGTTGGTCTCGTAGGTGTCCGGATTGTGGCACGGGACCATCGTGTCGGGATCGATCTCGACACCCGTGCGCCGGAGGAAGCCGGCATCCGCCTGATAGCCCGTCAGCAGCAGGACGGAGTCGGCCGCGAGCGCGCCGGTGGTCTCGGTTCCCCGCTCACGCACGATGACCTCGGTGGCGCGAATCTCCACCACCTCGGTGGAAAAGCGCGCGGCAATCGAGCCTTCCTTGATGCGGTTCTCGACGTCGGGACGCACCCAATACTTCACCGAGTCACTGAGCGTGGCACCACGGTGGACCAACGTGACGTGCGCGCCGGCGCGGTGCAGTTCGAGCGCCGCCTCGCAGGCCGAGTTCTTGCCGCCCACGATGACCACGCGCTGGCGATAGTAGGGGTGAGCCTCGGCGTAGAAGTGGGACACGTGCGGGAGGTCCTCCCCCGGGACGCCCAGCAGGTTTGGGCGGTCGTAGTAGCCCATGGCGAGCACCACGGCGCGTCCCTGGCGCGCGCGTACCTCGCCGCGGCGTGAGCGCGTTTCCACCTCGAACGTGCCATCGACGCCCGCCTCCACCGCCGTCACCTCCTCGTGCAGGACGAGCGGGATGCGGTAGGTGTCCACCACCTTGCGGTAGTAGCGCAGCGCCTCCATCCGCGTCGGCTTCTCATAGGGCGTCGTCAGGGGCAGGTTGCCAATCTCGAGCAGTTCCGGCGTGGTGAAGAACACCATGTTGGTCGGAAAGCGGTAGATGGCATCCGTGACGGTGCCCTTCTCGATCACCAGCGCATCGAGCCCGAGCTGGCGTGCCGCGATGGCCGTCGCCAGCCCCGCCGGGCCCGCCCCCACAATGAGCACATCTCGCAGCGACATCAACCCATGACTACCTGGACGCCCTCAATTGAGGGAGGCGTCCACCCGGGTCAGGCCTTCGTCGATGATGGCGAAGGCTTCCCGCAGATCCGCCTCGGAGATGCACAGCGGCGGGTTGGTGAAGAACGTGTTCCATCGCACGAAGGTGTAGAGCCCCCGCTCGCGGAAAAAGCGCCCGAGCGCCTGCATCTCCGGCGAACTGCCGTTGAAAGGCGCCAGCGGCTCGCGCGTCGCGCGGTCGCGCACGAGCTCGACGAGGCCGAACAGGCCGATGCTGCGCGCTTCGCCCACCGACGGGTGCGCGTCGGTCAACGCGTCGAGCAGACCGCGCATGACGCCGCCCATGTCGCGCGCGCGCTGGACCAGGCCGTCCTCCTCGTACACCTGGATGGTCGCCAGCGCCGCAGCGCAGCCGAGCGGATGGCTGTTGTAGGTGAGCCCGCCGTAGAAGACCTTTTCCTGGAAGTGGTCGGCGATGCCACGCCGAATGCCGACCGCGCCCAGCGGGACATACGCGCTGGTGAGCCCCTTGGCCATGGTGAGGATGTCGGGCACCACCTTCCAGTGATCGACCGCGAACCAGGCGCCGGTCCTTCCGAATCCCGACATCACTTCGTCGCAGATGAGCAAAATGCCGTAGCGATCGCAGAGCGCGCGTACGCCTTCGAGATAGCCGTCGGGCGGCACCAGGATGCCATTGGTGCCCGTCACCGTCTCCAGGATGAACGCCGCAATCGTGTGCGCCCCCTCGAGCATGATGATTTCCTCGAGCTGGGCGAGCGCCTCGGCCGCCGTGTCCGACCCGCGCTGGATTCCGTGATACGGGTGCGGCACGTGCACGATGCCCGGCATGCCCGGCTCCATCGCCCAGCGGCGCGGGTCACCGGTCAGCGTCAGGCTGCCCGCGGTGCCCCCGTGATAGGAGCGGTACCGAGCGAGGATCTTGTGACGCCCCGTGACCAGCCTGGCGATGCGCATGGCGTTCTCGTTCGCCTCGGACCCGCCGTTGGTGAAGAAGAAAACGTCGATGTCGCCTGGGGTCAACTGCGCGAGCTTCTCGCCGAGGCGCGCACGCACCTCGGTGGCCATGAACGGGTTGGCATAAGCCAGCGTCGCCGCCTGATCCTGGATCGCCTTGACGATGCGGGGATCCCCGTGCCCGGCGTTGACGCACATCAGTTGACTGTTGAAGTCGATGTACCGCTTGCCCTCGGGCGTCCAGAAGTGCACGCCCTCGGCGCGGGCCACCGGAATGGGATCCACCGACGCCTGCGCCGACCATTCGTACAAGGTGTGACGCCTGGTCAGCGCCACCATCTGCTCTCCAGTCATCCGCCTGCCCCTCCCTCAAGACACCGCGTGCCCGCTGTGCCAGGGTCGCAGTGTATCAGGTGCCTGCAGGGCCTGCGCGGCGCGCACGATGCACGCTGACATCGGAGGCGCTTGATGTGATGCCGAGCACCACGGCCGCCTGTCTCGATTGCCACTTCCTCGATGTCGCGAAGCACCGGAGCCACCGATCATGACGCTGCCCCTGGATAGTGCTGCCGGGCCGCGGGCCGCCGGACCGTGCTGTGAATGGGGACCTGGTCGGTCGGCATTTGACCGTTCGGGACCCGGTCTGCCCGTTCAGCCCGCCTGGCGGCCCACTGGGCGAAAGCTGGAACCAATTCGCCGTCCAGGCTCCTAAAATACGCGGAACCAGTTACTTACGAGGAGTCCTATCCCCATGCACGCGCCCATCAAGTACGCAGAGAAAGCATTGTCCATCGCCGCCAACGGCGCCTGGCAGGTGTTCTCGCGGCTGAACGCGATCGCACCGAACGACTCGTTCACCCCGAAGTGGTCTGACAAGCCCCTCCAGAAGAGCTATCAGAAGACGAAGCCGCCGCTGGGCTGGCCGCGCGAAACCGACTCGCTGTGCCCGACCTGCGTGCGCGAGGCTCGTCAGGCGATTCTCGACGGCACCAAGCCGGTGGACATCCTCCTCAACGAGAAGGTGGGCGAGATCAAGGCCACCATCACGGAGAAGGACGGCAAGATCGTCATGATCAAGGACTGCCCGACGCACGGGCACTTCGAAGACGTGATGGCGATAGACACGGCGTTCTTCAAGCACCTCGAAGAGGTGTTTCCCGGACGCGACATCCGCGCGCACAACGACGAGACGCTGCACAACCACGGCAGCAGCACGATTCAGTTCGGCCGCGGCGCGGTGCTCACCGTGGATCTCACCAACCGCTGCAACATGATGTGCGACCCGTGCTTCATGGACGCCAACCAGGTGGGCTTCGTGCACGAGCTCACGTGGGACGACATCAAGACGGTGCTCGACAACGCCATCACCATCAAGCCCCGCCGCCAGATGTCGGTGCAGTTCTCGGGCGGTGAGCCGACGCTCTCGCCCTACTTCCTCGATGCGGTACGGTACGCGCGCAAGGTCGGCTACAACTCGGTGCAGGCGGCGACCAACGGCATCGAGTTCGCGAAGAGCTTCGACTTCGCGAAGGCGGCGGCCGAGGCCGGCCTGCGGTATGCCTACCTGCAGTTCGACGGCATCGGCAACGCGGCCAACTCGCACCGGCGCGTCGGCAACCTCTTCGATGTGAAGCTGCGCGCCATCGAGAACCTGCACAGCGCGGGCGTCGACATCGTGCCGGTCATCACCATCGTCAACGGCGTAAACAACGAACAGGTGGGCCGCATCGTCGAGTTCGCCCTCGACAACCCGCGCAAGATCAACTTCCTGTCGTTCCAGCCGGTGAGCTTTACCGGCCGCGACGAGGAAATCACGCCGGAGCGGCGGACGGCGCAGCGCTACACGCTCTCACACCTGGCGCACGACGTGAAGAACCAGACCGGGCTGGGCGAGCCGGTCCGCGACTGGTTCCCCATCTCGTTCATGGGCACGTTCACCGACTGGGCCGACACGGTGAAGGGACCGGAGCAGGACTGGGGCAACGTCACGTGCGGCTGCCACCCGAACTGCGGCGTCGGCATGGCCGTGATGATCGACAAGGACACCAGGGAAGCCGTGCCCGTGACGGCGTTCCTCAAGGGCGAGCAGTTGGCGCGGGACGTGGCGATGGTCACCGACGCTGCCCGTGGCCGGTTCCTTTCCATCGTCGGCATGACACTGGCCCTGGCGCGCAACTACGATCCGTTCAAGGCGCCGACCCACTTCAAGCTGTCGGACCTGATGAAGAAGTTCGACAAGACCTTCGGCGCCACCAAGTCCGCGCAGAAGGGCAGGTACGGCAAGGTCGATGGCGATCGTACGGCGCAGGACATCGAGCGGCGTCGTGCGGATCGCTGGAACTTCCTGTTCATCGCGGGCATGTGGTTCCAGGACCTGTTCAACTACGACTTCCGGCGCACCGAGATGTGCATCATTCCGTATGCCACGCAGCAGGGCGAGATTTCCTTCTGCGCCTACAACACGGGCATCGGCTGGCGCAACATCATCGAGAAGATGCACATGACGTCGACGCTCACGAAGTGGTACGAGGAGCACGGCCGTCACGAGATCTTCGCCGGCAACAAGGACGTTCCGCTCACCTCCAGCGAGCACTCGCTGAAGCTGAACGCCGTGGCCGTGGCCGCCGGTGCCCAGACGGACCTGGACGAACTGGGCATCGCCAAGAACGCTCGCGAGGAAAAGCTGAAAGCGCGCAAGGCCAAGCAGGAGATGACGCCGGAAGAGCAGCGGCACCACGCCGAAATGGAACAGCTCTACCGCCAGCACGTGCTCAAGGAGACGCCCGGCGCACCGGTCATCCAGATCCAGGGGCTGGGCGGCAAGAAGAAGGCGCCCGTGCAGGACGTGCTGCACAAGCCCGAAGTCTAGCCAGCGGGCAGGCCAGTGAGAAAGGGCCGGGCGAAGCCGTTCGCTCCGGCCCTTTCTCTGTACGCGGTCCCCCGCGCGTAGGCGGCATCCACGCAGAACAGCGCTCTCGCGCCATCGGTTGCGTATCTGCCGGCCCCGGTTCCGCGCCTGCGACCATCGGCGACGCGTCTACGGCCCTGGTCCCGACTCCGGCCGCGCTCGGATATGATGGCGGCCCATGGCACCCGTTCCTGACCAGCTTCGAGCCCTGGACGCCGCCCGCTGGCGCATCGCCGTCGCGCTCACCGTTGCGATGACGGTCATCTACCTGGGCTTCATCCTTCTGATTGCCTACGCCAAGCCCTTCCTCGGCCGGGTGCTCGTGCCCGGGCTCTCGATGGGCATTCTCCTGGGCGCCGTCGTCATCCTGGCGGCCTGGGTGCTCATCGTCGTGTACGTCCAGTGGGCCAACCGGTACTACGACCCCGCGATTGCCGCCTTCCGTCGTCAGGCGGGCTCGCGGTGAACGGCGCCACCGGACCCAATGCCGTCGCGATGGGCGGCTTCGCGCTGTTCATCGGGCTGTCGCTCGTCATCACCTTCCTGGCCGCCCGCCGCACGCGAAGCACCGAGCACTTCTACGCGGCGGGCCGCACCATCACCGGCATGCAGAACGGGTTCGCCCTGGCCGGCGACTACATGAGTGCGGCCAGCTTTCTCGGCATTGCCGGGCTGGTGGCGCTCTCCGGATTCGATGGCCTGATCTACTCAATCGGGTTCCTGGTCGGCTGGCCGGTGGTGATGTTCCTGATCGCCGAGCCCCTCCGGAACCTCGGCAAGTACACGTTCACCGACGTGGTCGCGTTCCGCCTCCGCCAGGGCCCCGTGCGGGTGGCGTCGGCCTTCGGGGGCCTGGCGGTGGTGGCCTTCTACCTGATCGCGCAAATGGTCGGCGCCGGCAACCTCATCCGGCTGCTGTTCGGCCTGGAATACGAGACGGCCGTCGTCATCGTGGGGCTGGTGATGCTCGCCTACGTGCTCTTCGGCGGCATGCTCGCCACCACGTGGGTCCAAATCGTCAAGGCCGTACTCCTGCTGGGGGGCGCGTTCCTGCTGGCGTTGCTGGTGCTCGTGAAGTTCTGGATGAACCCGTTGGCGCTCTTCGACGAAGCCGCCCGCCAGTACGGCTCCGCGGTGCTGGCCCCTGGGCGGCTGGTGTCGGACCCGCTCGACGCGATTTCGCTCGGGATCGCGCTCATGTTCGGGACGGCCGGACTACCGCACATCCTGATGCGCTTCTACACGGTGCCCGATGCCAGAACCGCGCGGGTCTCGGTGGCGGTGGCCACCGCGGCCATTGGGGTGTTCTACCTGCTCACCTTCGTGCTCGGATTCGGCGCGATGGTGCTGGTGGGCCAGGATGCCATTCGCGCCGTAGACGCCGGCGGCAACATGGCCGCGCCACTTCTCGCGGAGGTCGTCGGCGGACAGGCGTTCCTCGGCTTCATCGCCGCCGTGGCCTTTGCGACCATTCTGGCCGTGGTGGCCGGCCTCACGCTGGCGGGGGCCGCCGCTCTGTCGCACGACATCTGGGTGAGCGTCGTACGGGGCGGTCATGCCACCGAGCGCGAGCAGCTCGTGCTGGCGCGCGCCTCGACCGTGCTGCTGGCCCTGGCCTCGATTGTGCTCGGCATCGTCTTCAAGGGCCAGAACGTCGCCTACATGGTCGGCCTGGCCTTCGCGATTGCCGCCAGCGCGAACTTCCCTGCCCTGGTGCTTTCCATTTTCTGGCGCCGCTTCACGACCCGCGGCGCGCAGGCCTCGATGCTCATCGGTACGGCGTCAACGCTCCTGCTCATCTACCTGTCGCCGACCGTGCAGATCGACATCCTGAAGCACGCCGACGCCTGGTTCCCGCTGCGTAACCCGGGCCTGGTCACCATCCCGCTGTCCTTCCTGGCCGGTATCGTGGTGTCCGTGATGTCCCCGGAGCCCGAGGCCGACCGCCGGTTCGCCGAAGTGGAGCAGCGCATTCACTTCGGTGACTGAGACCGTGCCGGCGGTCAGCGGTTCCAGATGGTTTCGGTTGGCACGGCCTCTCCGGCGAGGTAACGCGCGCGGTCGCCGGTCGCGAAGATCCTGACGCGGCCGTCGATGTCGAATCGCGGAGGCCAGTCGAGCGCACCGAAGGCCTGGCTTTCAAACCGCTGACGGAACGCCGATTCTTCCCATCGCTCGACCACGATGACCGGTTCGGGCCCGCGTCGCCGAAGCCAGGCCACCGCGCGGTCGAGCCAGTCCGGCGCCAGCGAGTCCCACACCACCACTTCGCTCCCGCCACCGAAGCGGATGCTGCCGCTGTCCCAGACGGCCACCGCCGCCGTCCCGGGCGGCAGGCGGTCTCGCACGGCCTCACCGACGAGGCGAAATCGCGCCTCGAGCGAGTGCAGCACGAAGACCTGCCGCGCCCAGGCGACGCGGCCCTGGGCCGCCGAGGCGGCCAGAACCACGACCGCGACCGCCGCCGCGGCCGCGCGGCCCGGCAGCACGCGTCCCGCCCCCACGGTCAGGACCGACGAGGCCAGCACCGTCAGGACGACCACGGCAGGGAGGAGAAAACGCAGATACCACCATTCCGGAAACGACGCGTACGGCAGGTAGCAGAACACGACCGCGAGGGCGAGCAGCAACATCGCCCAGGCGGCGCGCCGGGCCGCAGCGGGGAGAACCCATGGCGCCACGGCCCCAAGCAGCGGAAGGCCCCACTGCGTCTCGAAGATGGCGCGGAGGTGACGCGCGAGATTGAGGGGCACGTTGTCCAGCGCGAACAGCGCCGTCGCGTCGCCGTAGCCCGAGCCGAACGGACTGCCGTACAACGTATCGTTGAGTGCGAGCACCGCGAGGCCGAACGGAACGATCGAGGCGCCAAACGCGAACGCGGCGGCGCGGCCCTGCCACGCCCACACGACGACGCCCAGCACCGCGCCAGCCGGCAGCAGGTTCGGACGCAGGAGCAGGGCAACCCCGATAGCGGCCCCCGCCAGCCCGATGCGCCGGCGCGCGGGCACGACCAGGGCCGCGAGGCCGGCCAGCCAGCAGGCGGCCGCCGCCACGTCATTCATCGGCTGCACAACCTGGTAGAGCAGTATCGGGCTCGTCGCGGTCAGGAGCGCCGCCGCCGTTCCCGCCACCTCGCCGGCCAGTCGCCGGCCGAGCAGGAAGGCCAGCCAGACGAGCGCCACGCCGGCGAGCGGGGACAACCAGAACAGGCCACGGTCTCCAGCCGCCCACATCACGGGCGCCGCCAAGAGGGAGAAGCCGGGCGCGCAAACAGGCGACGCGGCGTCGTCGCGGACGGGAGAGGACACGAATCCCGCGGGGGCGAAGGTCAGTTGGGCGTCGGGCCATGGCGCGTCGAGGGCCAGCCGGCTGCTGGGCTGCCACGCCAGACGCGCCAGCGCCTGCGCCATCAGCCCGTAGCAGGAGGAGTCGGAGCCGCCGACGGCCCACGTGCCCCACACGAGACCGACGCTGCCGGTGAGCAGCGCGACCAGACTCGCGGTGACGACCGCGGCACGAGCCGTCATGAGCGCAGGCGATGCTTGACGAGAACCCGCACGGCGTGCAGGCCGTCCCGCCAGCCGATCTTCTTGCCCTGGGCACGGCTGCGCGGCTCGAACTTCACGGGCAGCTCGAGAATGGCGTGGCCGGCCAGGAGAAGCTTGGCGGTGATCTCCGGTTCGATGTCGAAGCGGTTGGCCTCCAGACCGAGCCCCCTCGCCACATCGGCCGCCATGATCTTGTAACAGGTCTCCATGTCGGTGATGCGCCCGCCAAAGAGCAGGTTGGTCACACCCGTCAGAGCCTGGTTGGCCAGCACGGAGAGCCACGGCGCCGGCGGGCGGCCCGCCAGGAACCTGGAGCCGTAAACCACCTTGGTGCGGCCGTCGAGGATGGGCTCGACCAGGCGCGCGAGCTGGGCCGGATCGAGCTCGAGGTCAGCGTCCTGAATGGCGAACACCGTACCCGAAGCCCGGGCAAACCCAGTCCGAATGGCGCTGCCCTTCCCACCGTTCCGGGGCGCGTGCACGACCTGCAGCACGCCGGGCCGGGGCGGCACCTGATCCAGGATCTCGCGCGTGCCGTCGGTGGACCCGTCGTTGACAACGACGATTTCCCGCGGCACGGGCAGCTCGATTGTGAGCAGCCGATCGATGACCGCAACCACCGTCCG
>Ga0073904_10003038_pt1 | contig 12662 bp, 7 predicted proteins | sample KloWWTrecipitate_FD_66668 | JGI IMG/M metagenome (GOLD analysis project Ga0073904, IMG submission 66668) | Active sludge microbial communities from Klosterneuburg, Austria, studying microevolution and ecology of nitrifiers - Klosterneuburg... | ecosystem: Engineered > WWTP > Aerobic digester >...
CAGCACGGACGCGGCGCCGTCGATGTGCGAGGCCGCGCGGCCAAAGGGATCGGGCGGCGGGTCGGGCAGGAAGATCTGCGCCAGCATGACGGGGTCGGCGCCGCCGTGCCCGCCGTCGCCCGCCGGCACATCGACCTCATAGGGCTGGCCGAACATCGGGAAGACGCGAATCCGCGCCTGCTTGAAGGGACCTTTGCTCGCGGCGGCGTCCTTCGCCTCACCCTCGCCGAGCAGGTGCGTGATGCTTTCTTCGATGTCCATCTCAACGCGCCCCTTGTCGCCGGTGATGGCGACGCGCAGCCCTTCCCACGGCGAATAGGCCACCAGGCAGTAGGAGAGCAGCGCGCCGTTGGCGTAGCGCGCGGTGACGGTCATCGTGTCTTCGATGGTGATCGGCTCGCCAAAGACATTTCGGTCGCGCAGATAGCCGGTCTCCGCCTCAGCGTCCAAATAAAGCCCCTTGAGCGCGTCCTGGCTGGTGAGCGAGAGGGCAAAGGGATCCTGGGCCGCGGCCGGCTCGTTGGTGTAACGGTGATAAGCGTACTCCTCGCCGCGCGCCGCGGCGTTCTCCTTGCCGTAAAAACTCAACGACCCCAGCGCAAAGACGCTGCGCGGGTAGCTGCCAATCCACCAGTTGACGAGGTCGAAGTGATGCGTGGCCTTATGCACCAGCAGCCCGCCGCTGTTCGCCTTCTCACGATGCCAGCGACGGAAGTAATCAGCGCCGTGGCTGGTATCGAGCAGCCAGGAGAAGTCCACCAGCAGCGGCCGGCCCACGACGCCGGCCATGATCAACTCGCGCAGGCGCGTGTAGGCCGGCGCATAACGGTAGTTGAAGGTCACGCGCAGGCTGCGCCCTGTGGCGTCGATGGCGGCAAAGATTGCACGCAGCTTGGCCAGATCCGTGGTCATCGGCTTCTCGGTGATGACGTCACAGCCCAGCGTCATGGCGCGCGTGATGTAGTCGTGATGCGTGCTGTCCATCGTGGCGACAATTACGGTGTCGGGGCGCGTCTCCTGGATCATGCGCTCGAACGCGTCGGCTGGATAGGTTGGCAGCGGCGCCAGGTCGAGTCGTGCCGCCAATTGGGTGTTGTACCAGGCCATGCGCGTCTGGCTGAGATCGCACAGCGCGACCAGTTCCCCCACCGCGGCGTACGTGGTGGTGAGCGCCTCGATATACAATCCGGCGCGGCCACCGGTTCCGACAATGGCGTAGCGTTTACGTTGGTTCATAACGACCCTATAGAATTCGGTTTGACGAAGTTGCAGACAAAACGCATACTACCTGCCGATCAAGCTTTTTGCAACAGCGTCGACGAGCGGGACACGTTACCTTCGGGCTGACTAACTTGGAATCGCTTTGACGCGGAGTCGCAGAGATACAGAGGTTCGCAGAGAAAAGCGGTTTTCATTGCTGTTCGTATGACGGGCGCAAAGCGCCAGTGCAACCCGCAGCGACATGGACGCCGGTATGTAGCGCATTCACCTAATGAACAATCAACTCACGCAAGATGCACAAGATTTACCGCGGCTGCTGGCGCTGACCTTGCACGCGGCGAGCGACTATCTGGCCACGATCGACGCGCGGCCCGCGGCGACGGACTTTGTGGCAAAGGCGCCGTTACCGCTGCCCGAGGCTGGGACAGGCGCCGCGGCCACGCTGAAGCTGTTTCTCGCACGCTACGGCGCGTCTATGCCGGCCAGCAACGGCCCGCGCTTCTGGGGCTTTGTCACCGGCGGCGCGACGCCCGCCGCGTTGATGGGCGACTGGTTGACGAGCACCTACGACCTCAACCTGAGCAGCGCGGCCAATTCGACCGCTCCCAACATTGAACTGGAAGCGATTCACCTGCTGCGTGAACTCTTTGGTCTACCCGATACATTCAGCGGAACATTTGTCACCGGCGCCACGATGGCGAATGTCGTCGGGCTGGCGCTAGGCAGAGAGTGGATGGGCCGCCAGCAAGGCGTGAGCATTGCCGAAGCCGGGCTGAGCGCTGTTCCGCCGATCGCCGTGGTCGGTGGCGAGGCGCATAGCAGCATCCACAAGGCGCTGGCGATGCTCGGCCTGGGTCGCGCCAGCTATCGCCGCGCGGCGACGCTACCGGGCGACCGTGAGGCCGTCGATCTCGCCGATCTGCGCGGCCGGCTCGACGAACTGGCCGGCGCACCCTGCATCGTCGTCGCCAACGCGGGCACGGTCAACACCGTCGACTTCGACGATTTACAGGCGATCGCAGCGCTCAAGACGACCTATCCTTTCTGGCTGCACATCGATGCGGCCTTCGGCGCTTTTGCCGCGTGTGCGCCGGCCTACTGTCATCTTGTCGCCGGCATGGAGCAGGCCGACAGCCTGACCATCGACGCGCATAAATGGCTCAACGCGCCCTACGACGCCGCCATGATCTTCGCGCGCCACCGTGAGTTGCAACACGCGGTTTTTCAGAACAACGCCGCCTACCTCGGCGAACTCCGCGAACCGATTGACTTTGTGCACCTGGGGCCAGAGAACTCGCGACGGTTGCGCGCTCTGCCGGTGTGGTTCACGTTGTTGGCCTACGGGCGCGATGGCTATCAAGCGATCGTCGAAGCGAATTGTGCGCAGGCACAGCGATTCGCCGCCCACCTCGCCACCTCTGCGGACTTTGTCGTGCTAGCGCCGGTGCGAATGAATGTCGTCTGCTTCACACTCGCCGGCCAGCCGGACGCGGCGTCGGTTGCCGCCTTCCTGGCGCGGCTGCGCGACGACGGGCGTATCTTCCTGACGCCAACGGTTTTGCATGGCGTCCCCGCCATGCGTGCGGCGTTCAGCAACTGGCGTACAACCGAAGCCGATCTGGAGATCGCATGGGCAGCGCTGCAAGCCTCTCTCACAGCATGAAGCGCTCCGCCTCTGGCGAAGCTCCACAAAAAAAACGAAAAATACTGCTTGACAAAACTGGAAGCGAAGTGTATTCTATCATCCATATGGTACGGGTACCATATTAAGAGAAATCAAGCCTCCTTATTTGACGCTCATTGAAATCAATCCAATAATCTGTAGGTCATAGTGCACCCCCAGTATGGCGTCCAAAGCAATGAATGTGGTATTCGCTGCGGCTGCGCCGCAGCGAGTTCAGCCGTAACAACTCGAAGGCAACTGTTGATCGGTGTTGCCGCTTTGTTTTGTGAACCAACCACCACTAATCCAAGGAGACACTATGCAATCAAATCAACTATCTCGGCGAAGATTTCTGCAATTGGCAGGAACCAGTGCGGCCAGCGTCGTGCTGTTGGCGGCTTGCCAGGCGCCGGCTGCTGCGCCCGGTGCAGCCGGTGGCGGCGAAGCGGCCGCACCGGGTCAGGCGCCAGTCACACTGACTTTTGGTCATACCTGGGAAGCTGCCTTTCAGGCCCATCAGGCCGAATGGGACGCGAAGTTCCTCGAGAATCACCCCAACGTAAAAATCGAGATCACCTACAACACATGGGCTGATCACAACCAGATTGTCCCCACCTGGGCCGCGGCCAATACGTTGCCGGACATCATCTACACGCACGGCCGCTACGCCTTCCCGTGGAACTTCGAGGGCATCATGGCCCCCACCACGGACTTCATCGATGCGGATCCCGAATTTGACATCAAGGGCATCTGGGAAGAGGCGCTCCGCCTTTACCAACTCGACGGCAAGCAATACTCGATCCCGTATGATCATGGCCCCATGATTCTCGGCTACAACAAAGATCTGTTCGACGCTGCCGGCGTTGCCTATCCAGATGAGAGCTGGACCTGGGACACCTTCCTGGAGGCAGCCCTCAAGATGACCCAAGAAAACCAGTGGGGCTACGGCGGTTACTACAATACCGTGGTCGGCCTTGGCAATGAACTGGGTATTTCTCTGGTCGGGCCATGGGGCGGCGAGGTGCTGGACGAGACCGAGACCAAGATTCTGTTGGATTCCGCCGAGAGCACAGCCGCACTCAACTGGTGGAACGATTTGATCCAGGTGCACAAGGCGGCGCCAACCCCGGCCATGGCCCAGGCAATCCCGGCTGGCCCGTGGGTTTCGGGGCAGGCGGCTATGTTCGCCCTGGCCTCGTGGGGCACCCCCACCTTGATCCAGAACGCCAGCTTTAATTGGGACGTGGCGCCGTGGCCCAAAGGGCCGGAGGGGGCGAAGACTGGCTCCTTTGGCAGTGGCTTTGGCATCACGCGCGACTCCAAGAATCCCGAGGCGGCCTGGCAGTATCTGAGCGAATACCTCTCCAAGGAAGGTATGGAGTTTATGTGGGGCGCTTCGGGCCGCGGCAGCCCAGCGCGCGAGGCAGCGTATGAAAGCTGGATGAACTCCGAAGGCGCGCCCGAACACGCGTCGTATTACCTGGATGCGCTGAAGAACTATGCGGTCACCGGTCGCCCCTACCAGACCCTGGCCGGTGGCGAGATCCTGGATATCTTCAATCGCAACACTCAGTTGGTCGAAGCCGGCGAATTGAGCGTAGAAGACGCAATTGCCGGCATTATCGCCGATGGGACGCCGGTGCTGGAGGCTGCGGCAGCCAAACAGGCCGCCAAGTAACCTGGACACCGCTACAGACAATCGGTAGAGACAACTCTTGAAGCAATGTGGAGACGCAGGGATCGACTGGTTGGTCCCTGCGTCTTTATGACAATGCTATATTGTAACGGAAGGACGTCCTGCCCATGCTGACCATCCTATCACGCGTACAACGCAAGCCCTTCAGCTTACGCCAACGCGAGGAGATAGACTTCTATCTCTTCATCGGGCTGTGGCTGGTAGGCTTTGTTCTGTTCACGGGCGGGCCGATCCTGGCCTCATTTTGGTTCAGTTTCACCGACTGGACCGGCATGACGTCAGGCCAATTTGTGGGTCTGCAAAATTATCAAACGCTGATCTTCGAAGACAAACTTTTCTGGACCGCCGTCTACAATACGTTCTACTATTCATTTGGCGCCGTCACTCTGGGCACCGCAGGCGCGCTGTTTGTAGCATTGCTGCTCAATCAAAATCTGCCCGGCACCACCTTCCTGCGCGTCATCTATTACATGCCTTCCATCGCCAGTGGCGTCGCTGTTTCGATCTTGTGGATTTGGCTCTTCAATCCTCAGTCTGGGCTGGTAAACTATCTGCTGTCGCTCGTCGGCATCCAAGGGCCGCTTTGGTTGGCAAGCCCGCAATGGGCGCTGCCGGCGTTGATCGTCAAGAGCCTCTGGGCAATCGGCGCGAACATGATCATCTTGCTCGCCGGGCTGCAGGCAGTGCCAACCAGCCTCTACGATGCAGCTAAGATCGATGGCGCCAATCAAGTCAGCGAATTTCGCCACGTGACGCTGCCTATGCTGTCGCCGGTGCTCTTTTATGTGCTCGTGATTTCTACTATCGCCTCATTCCAGATTCTCACCGACGTGCTCGTGATGACGCAGGGCGGACCTGGCACAGCCACCTTTGTCTTTGTCTACTTTATCTATCAGGCCGCGTTCCAGTACTTGAAGATGGGGTATGCGTCGGCGCTTGCCTGGATCTTGTTTATGATTATCCTGGGGCTGACCTTGCTACAGCTATGGGGCAGCAAAAAATGGGTCTATTATGAAGAAGAGAGCTAGTCATGCAACATTGCGCCGATAGGCCTCATCCACAGAAGGAGCATGCACGATGAGCCATGCAGCCGAAGACCCACTGGCGACCACCCTTTCTGCTTCGCCACGCAAAGTGACTACCGCCCCTTGGTATCAGCGCCACACCTCGCGCCAGGTGCTCCATGCGCTGCTGGTCTATGGGCTTGTGCTCCCAGGAGCCGTGCTCTTTACGATCCCGCTGCTGTGGATGCTATCGACAGCGCTCAAAGAACCGAAACAGATCTTTATCTTCCCGCCCGAGTGGATTCCCAACCCCGCGCACTGGGAAAATTTCTGGATTGGCTGGAATGATTTTCTGCCCTTTAACCGCTTCCTTTTCAATTCGCTGGTCATCACCGGCAACAATATCATCGGCAACGTGGTGTCGTGTTGTCTGGCAGCATTTGCCTTTGCCCGGCTACGTGCGCGCGGCAAGAACTTCTTCTTCATCCTGGTGTTGGGCACGATGTTGCTGCCCACCGAGGTGACGATCATCCCTCAATATGTGCTCTTTTCCAAGATTGGCTGGACCAACACCTGGCTGCCGCTGACCGTGCCCGCCTGGTTTGGCTACGCCTTCTTCATTTTTCTGCTGCGCCAGTTCTTTATGGGCATCCCGCGCGAGTTGGATGAGGCGGCGCGCCTCGATGGCGCAAACTCCTGGCGCATTCTATGGAACATCGTGATCCCCCTTTCAAAACCCGTCCTGGCGACGGTGGTCATCTTTGGCTTCATCGGTAACTGGAACAACTTCCTGCAGCCGCTCATCTACATTCGTTCTACGGATATGCAGGTGCTGGCTGTCGGGCTGAACATGTTTCGCGGCGCCTTTGGCAACACCAACTATAACTACATGATGGCAGTCGCCCTGCTCGTCCTGCTGCCGGTTCTGATCGTATTCTTTTTTGGCCAACGCCTCTTTGTGCGTGGCATCGCGCTCACAGGCATAAAGGGCTAACGCTCTACTTTGGAAGCACCCATGAACACAACACAAAACCAAGCTACGCTCGACCTGGCGCCGAGCGCAGCCATCGCGCTGGACAACATCTGGCTGCGACCCACAAGCCGGTGGGGTCACACCGAATACAGCTTTGAATATCACAAAGAGTACCTGGCGCGCCATACCGGGCTGTCTGACGACACGCCGGACCGGCTGCGCCAGGGCATGGACCGGTTCACCTTCGACTTTATCTGGCACACGCACGATGGGCTGATCGACTGGGCCAAGGCAGGACGCACGACTGACATGGGCCATGCCTCCTACGCCATCGACGCCAGCGACTTGCGCCGGCCCAAGCAGTGCCCCTTCACCACCGAGGAAGAGGTATGGGCGTTCGACGCGGTCGCAGAGTACGGTCTGCCGGATTTTGACGCGCAGGTGCGCGCGTACGAGTCCATCCTCCAGGCGGCGCGCGCTGCGTTTCCACACCAACTCACCACCGGCGGCTACTACAAAACGATCGTGTCCGGCGCCATCGACGCCTTCGGGTGGGACATGCTGCTGTTGGCCGCCTCGGACAGCGCCAGGATGGAAACGGTCTTCGACAGCTTTTTCCGCCGCACACTCTTTCACATGCAGGCCTGGGCGCAGACGAGCGCCGAGGTCGTCATCCAGCACGACGATTTTGTCTGGACGCGCGGCCCGTTCATGCGCCCAGACATCTACCGCGAGGTGATCATCCCGCGCTATGCCGAGTTGTGGAAACCGATCCACGCGGCCGGCAAGAAGGTGCTCTTCTGCTCCGACGGCAACTTTATGCAGTTCGCCGCCGATATCGTGGCCGCGGGCGCCGACGGGCTGATCTTCGAGCCGTGCAACGACTTTGGCTTTATGGTCGAGAACTTTGGCCAGACGACCTGCCTGGTGGGCAGTTTTGTCGACTGCCGCGATCTCGCCGCGGAGCGATGGGAGAAGGTGCAGGCCGACATCGACAAAACCCTCGCTGAACTTGAGCGTTGCAAAGGTGCACTCGTCGCAGTCGGCAACCACATGCCGCCCGACATTCCGGGGCCAATGGTCGATCGCTATTTTGACTATCTACTGCCGCGACTGCAAAGGTAAGGCCCAGCTAAAACCCATCGACCACGGATTCGACAGATTTGACGGATAGACACGGATAAAAAATCTGTGAAAATCCGTCTAATCCGGTAAATCCGTGGTCTATTCTTGCCGTGGCTTGTCCAGTCACCCACTGCCCAGAAAGCGAACGATCTGCCATTATGGCACGCGCCGCAATCGACCCGACCGCCCCAGCCAATCTGCGCTGGAATTTCACCGTCAACCTGATCGACATCGCCTTCATCACGCTCGGCATCAGCCTTGTCTCGCGCGACACCGTACTGCCGGTGCTGGTGAGCACCCTGACCGACTCCAACCTAGCGATTGGGCTGATCGCCGCGCTCTATGGCATGGGCATCTATCTGCCGCAGCTTTTCACCGCCAACTTCACCGAACGGCTGCGCTACAAGAAGCCGTTTGTGATGCTTGTGGGCAGCATTGGCGAGCGGCTGCCTTATCTGCTGATGGGCGTCGCGGTGTGGCTCTTTGCGGTGCAGGCGCCCAGCGTGGCACTGATCCTGGTGCTGGGCTGCCTGGCGCTGACCGGCTTCAGCGCCGGCGCGGCCACGCCCGCCTGGTACGACCTCATCGCCAAGGTGATCCCGGTGCAGCGCCGCGGGGTGTGGTCGGGGGTAGGCCACGGCATCGGCGCGCTGATGGCGATCTTTGGTGCGCTGCTGGTCGGTCGCATTCTGGACGGCTTCGCCTATCCCAACAATTTCGCCCTGCTCTTTGTGCTGGCCTTTCTCGCCACCTGCATCTCCTTTGTCGGGCTGGCGCTCAACCGCGAGCCGCCCAGCGAAGTCGTCAAGGCGCGCGTCTCCACACGGCACTACTTCCGGCAGTTGCCGAGCGTGCTGCGCGCCAACGCCAATTACCGCCGCTTCTTTGTCAGCCGCACCGTCATCTTGATGGGTGCGATGGCGAACGGCTTTTTTATCATCTACGGACGCGAGCGTTTTGAACTGGACGGCGCCGCCATCGGGCTGCTGACCGCCGTCCTGGTGGCCAGCCAGGCGGTGATGAGTCTGGCATGGGGCGTCATTGGCGACCGCGCCGGGCACAAGATCGTGCTGACGGGCGCCGCCTTTGCGCTGGCGCTGGCCGCGCTCAACACGCTGCTGGCGCCGAGCCAGGGCTGGCTGATGCTGAGCTTTATTCTGCTGGGCGCGTCGTCTTCGGGCGACGCGGTCTCTGGGCTGAACATCATCCTGGAATTTGCCGCGCCCGAGGATCGGCCCACGTATATCGGGTTGACCAACACCCTGCTGGCGCCGACGATCATCGTGGCGCCGATCCTCGGCGGCTGGCTGGCCACGGTGGCCGGCTTCCCGACGTTGCTCGCCATCGCCACGGCGTTCGCCGCCACGGGTGGTGTGCTGCTTGCTGTCTGGGTGCACGAACCGCGGCGGCAGCCGTTGCCGGTAAGAACATAAAAATGGAACGCGGATGACGCGGATTGGACGGATTGGCGCGGATAAAAACAGGCTGATCAAATCTGCGTTCATCCGCCTGATCCGCGTCATCCGCGTTCCATCAGAATCTTTCAACCAATCCTGTAGCTACTGTGAGGAAAGCGACTCATGAACCGTGCTGATTTCTTGCCCTATCGTGAAATCCATCTCGACTTCCATACCAGCGAAGCCATCCCCGGCATCGGCGCCGACTTTGACCCGGACGAGTTTGCCGATACGCTGGTCAAGGCGCATGTCAATTCGATCACCTGTTTTGCGCGCTGCCACCACGGCTGGATCTACTACGACACCGAGCTCAACCCGGAGCGCCGCCACCCACACCTGACGCGCAACCTGCTTGCGGAACAGATCGAGGCCTGCCACCGCCGCGACATCCGCGTGCCGATCTACACCACCGTGCAGTGGGATCACTTCACCGCGCGCCAGCACCCGGAGTGGATCTGCACCGATGAGAGTGGCCGCATCGTCGGCACGCCGCCCTTCGAGGCCGGCTTCTACCGCGAGATGAATGTCAACTCGCCCTACGTCGAGGAGTTTCTCAAGCCGCACGTGCGCGAGATTCTGACGACGCTGCCCACCGACGGCCTTTTCTTCGACATCGTGCGCGTCATCCCATCGACCGACCCGTACACGCAGGATCTTATGCGCGCCGCCGGGCTTGATCCGGCCAACGCCGCGCACCGCTCCCGCTTTGCGCTCGACTCGCTCAACGACTTCAAGCGCGACATGAGCGTCTTTGTCCGGTCGATCAACCCGGAGGCGAGCATCTTTTACAATTCCGGTCACGTCGGCCCGCGCCACCGCGCCGTCACCGACGCCTACTCGCACTGGGAACTGGAGACGCTGCCCAGCGGCGGCTGGGGCTATCAGCACTTCCCGGTCAGCGTCCGCTACGCACGCACGCTGGGCATCGACGTGCTGGGCATGACGGGCAAGTTTCACACCTCGTGGGGCGATTTTCACTCTTTCAAGAATCTGGCCGCGCTGCAATTCGAAGTCTTCCAGATGCTGGCGATGAACACCAAATGCATGGTCGGCGACCAGCTTCCCCCGCGCGGGCGCATCGAGCCACACGTCTATGACCTGATCGGCAAGGTCTACGCCGAGGTCGAGCAGAAGGAGCCGTGGTGCCGGGGCGCCGCACCCGTGACTGAGATCGCGCTCTTCACGCCGGAGGAGTTCACCATCCCCGGCGCCAGCCACAACCTGCCCGATGCGATCAAGGGCGCCACACGGATGCTCGAAGAGGGCGCGCAGCAGTTCGACATCGTCGATTCGGCCAGCGACCTCACACCCTACCGCGTCGTAATCCTGCCCGACGCCATCCCGGTCGACGCGGCACTCGCCGCCAAACTCGACGCCTATCTGGCGCAGGGCGGCAAGCTGATCGCCAGCTTTGAATCCGGGCTAAATCCAGACAAGACGGGCTTTGCGCTGGATGCATTGGGCGTGGCGATCGCCAGCGAAGGGCCGCGCGACGCCGCCGGCAACCTGGCGCGCGGTCGCGTCTACCCCCAGACTAATTATGTCGAGTACATACTGCCGGGTGCTACCATCGGGCAGGGGCTGCCGCCGACCGAACATGCGATGTACATCCGCGGCATGGATGTCACCGCGCGCGCCGGCAGCGAAGTGCTGGCGGAGATCGTGCCGAGCTACTTCGACCGCACGTGGGAGCACTTCTGCTCGCACCGCCACACGCCATCGGCCGGCGCGCCCGGCAACCCGGCGATTGTGCGCAACGGCGCCGTGATCTACTTCAGCAGCCCGATCTTCACCACTTACCAGAAGGTGGCGCCGCTGTGGTGCAAGCGGCTGCTGCTCAACGCGCTCGATCTGCTGCTGCCCGAACCGCTGGTGCGCCACGAAGGACCGTCCACGCTGCTGGTTGCGCTCAACGAGCAGCCGGCGCAGCAGCGCCAGATACTGCATCTACTCCACTACATCCCAGAGCGGCGGGGCGAGCTCTTCGACGTGATCGAGGATGTGATCCCGCTCTATGACGTCGCCGTCTCCGTGCGCGTGGCCGGCGCGCCACAGAGTGTGGTCGTAGTGCCGCAGGGTGAGGCGCTGCCCTTCGAGATGCACGGCGGCCGCGTCGAGTTCGTTGTGTCGGCGATTCACGGCCACCAGATGGTAGAACTGTGCCTCTAGTGAACTGTCAACCAAAAAGCTTTGGTTTGGCTGATTGAAAGGGAACACAGATAAACGCCGATAGCCTCAGATAGACGCAGATGCTTTGCGGCTTGGCTCTTATCTGCGCTTATCCGATGTTATCTGCGCCTATCTGCGTTCCCTTGCTGTCGCATTACCAAAGAACTGGTCGCAAGGAGACATCAATCCATTGTATCTTTTTTCTCTGTGAACAAACACGATATATCGATGTCCCTACAAAACTGCTATAGGAATCAGATGAACACAAACAGCCAAATCCACACACTCTGGTATCCCACGCCCGCCACCACCTGGGTCGAGGCGCTGCCGGTCGGCAATGGCCGGCTGGGCGCGATGGTCTTTGGCGGCATTGCGCAGGAACGGCTGCAACTGAACGAAGACACACTCTGGTCGGGCGGGCCGCGATCGGGCGACAATCCAGCCGCGCGCGATGTGCTGCCGGCCGTGCGCGAGGCGATCTTCGCCGGGCGTTACGTCGAGGCGGACCGGCTGGCGCGGCAGATGCAGGGTATCTTCACGCAATCCTACCTGCCGCTGGGCGACTTGCGGCTGACCTTCGACGGTCTCGATCCGGAGGCCGTGACAGACTATCGACGCACGCTGTCGTTGGACGATGCAGTCGCGACAACGAGCTTTGTCCACGACGGCGCAACCTTCACGCGGGAAGTCTTTGCCAGCGCGCCCGATCAGGCGATCTTTGTGCGCATTGCGTGCGATCAGCCGGGCAAAATCAATGTACGTCTGGATGCGACCAGCCAGTTGCAGCATAGCGTTGCAGTAACAGAGCAGGAGACGCTGTATCTTTCCGGCCGCGCACCCAGCCACGTCGAGCCAAGCTACCGGCCCTCCGAAAACCCCGTGCGCTACGACGACGATCCGGCGCGGATGGGCATGACCTTTGCGCTGCATGTGCAGGCGGTGGTGGAAGGCAGCGGGCGCATCGAGAGGGTCAGCGATACCGGTGATGCCAGCGGCGGGCAGAAGGCGCTGAATGTGCGCGATGCGGACGCCGTGGTGCTCGTCGTGACCGCGGCCACCAGCTTTGCCGGCTTCGACCGCTCGCCTGCACTCAGCGATGTCGAGCCTAATGGGCTGGCCGCAAGCGCGCTGGCCGCGGCCGTCGCACAACCCTACGCAGCCGCACGCGCCGCGCATATCGCCGACCATCGAGCACTCTTTGATCGCGTGACGCTCGATTTGGGGAGATCGTCGGGCGCCGACCTGCCGACTGACGAGCGAATTCGCCGTTATGCTGCCGCGCCCGACCCCGCGCTGGTGACGCTGCTTTTTCAGTACGGGCGCTATCTGCTGATCGCCAGTTCGCGGCCCGGCA
>Ga0073904_10003040_pt1 | contig 12656 bp, 3 predicted proteins | sample KloWWTrecipitate_FD_66668 | JGI IMG/M metagenome (GOLD analysis project Ga0073904, IMG submission 66668) | Active sludge microbial communities from Klosterneuburg, Austria, studying microevolution and ecology of nitrifiers - Klosterneuburg... | ecosystem: Engineered > WWTP > Aerobic digester >...
TCGACGTCGCCCATCGCGTGGACCCGCAGGTCGTTCTTCGGTACCCGGGTGTTGTCGCCCAGTCCGGTAGTGCCATCATCGCCGGTGCGGGTGGCGATCTGTGTCAAACGTTTACCCATGGTGTCATGACTCCTGTTGCGAGCACTATTGTCGCGCCACAGCACATCAGCGGCCCAATAACCGTATCAAGGTATCCGCGTCGTAATGAAGTTCACCTCGACGCGCCGGTTCGGCAGCAAACATTCCAATTCCTCGGCGCGTGACCTGAACCTCCCCTCGCATGCACCGACGGGTTCGCGCTCGCCGCGCACCGCGGTGCCGATCAGCGACGGGGCAATTCCCTTGTCCTGCAACCAGCGGCTGACGGTCTGGACCCGCGCACGGGCGAGCGCCTCGTTGTAATCGGTATTGCCGGTGCGATCGGCATGTCCGATCAGTTGAATCTGGACCAGGGTGCTGCCCGCCTCGCCCGCGCGGCGCACCGCGGCGTCCAGGCGCTCGAGCGTCATGGCTCGTGCCTGGTCAGCCCGGTAGCGGTCATGGTTGAACAAGACATTGGCCTGGAACTCGAACGGTTGCGGCAGCGGCTTGGGTGCCTGCAGAACCGGCGGCGGCGCTGGCACGACCGCGGCGACTACCGGCGCGGCCGGCTTGGGCAGGCAAGTCTCGGCCGTCGCGCCGGCGCGGGCCAGTGCGTCCTCGGCCAACTGAACATAGGGCTTGGCATGACGCCAACCTTGCTGGCGGAGTTCATTGCCGGCATGTACCAACTCGACCTCGGCGCAGGCAAGCTGGTCGGCCACGCATTGCAGACCGGCATGCGACCGGAGCCTGTCAGCCGCCGCCCACAGGTCGGGGCGCAAACGGTCAGCGTCGTTGACCAGCCGCGTGTCCATCGGCAACGGGTTGGTGCCACGCTCCATTTGCTGGACCAGGGACAGCGATTCGTTCAGCGCCTCCTGCGGATACGCGCTACGGTCGTTGCGACTGTATTCATGGAACGCGGTGTCAAGCCAGCATTGGGCTTTGGCCAGGTGATAGTCGCGCAGCGGCCGACCCTTGTCGTTCAATGCACGGATACGCGCCTGGGCCTGCTCGAACGTCTGATAGTCGGCGTGGATTTCGCGGTCGCTGATGCGCTGGTCCGCGGGAGTCAGGTTCTGCGCCTGCACTGCGGCGCCGGACAGCAGGCACGCCAGCATCATCAGCCGTAGAGGTGGGAGGCAAGTGGGGTTCATGTCGTAAGGTCTCAATAGTGGCATGGTCTGCGGCGCATCAGCCGCCGCGCTCCAGCGACCGGTTGACGGCCGGCTTGTCGCTGCGGAAAACGTCTTCATCGAACTTCCAGCGCAAGCGGATGTAGGCACCCTTGCGGGTGTAATCGGAACCGGCCAGGTCGCGGTCGTAAAAGCCGCTCCAGTTCAGTCCCGCGGCCAACCACAGGTTGGTCTGGACCTGGTAGCCCACTTCCAGGCCCTGCGCCCACTGCCGGGCATTGCCGGTGTTGCTCATCAGTACGCTGCTCATCAACGAGCCGCTCCACTTCTCGGTGAAGTCGTACACCATGCGGCCGCCCAGCAGCAAAGCCGAGTAGGAGTCCCGCACACCGTCGATGTCCTCATTGACCCATTTGGCTGCAACCCGGCCGGTCCACCACCAGGGTCGGCTCGGATGGTAGTCGGCATGTGTCGACACGATGTGGGTGCGACGTTCGTTGCGCGGCGACACGCTGGCATCTTTCTCCAGCTTGTATTCGTAACGCGCCAGCGCATTTACCCGATTGGTGTCGGTGTCGCGGTAGGCCGCGCCGATCTGGAACCGGTTCTGCACCAGGTCGCCAGTGGCGCGGTTGTCCTGCACCAAAAGGTAGTTGCGCGCAAGCAGTGTCCAGTCGCGGTCGAGCTTGCGCGCCACCATCAGCGTGGACAGCCAGCTGTCGTTGCCGGCAATCGCGGCGGTCGCGTCGGCGCGGCGCCACTCCAGCCGGCCGGACGCACGCCACAACGGATCTGCACTCCAGTCGGCGCCTGCGGTCAGCGCGGTGGCCTGCTGGCCGCCACCTGACAACACGACAAGCCGCTCGGCACCGGTGCTCAGGCGCAGCCCTTCGGCTACATTCCAGACATTGCGCACACCGGATGCAAGCTGCACATCCTGCGCGTTGATCGCATCGCGCACCCGGTATTCGCTGAACACCTGGCCGCCCACCATGTAGTCGGTCTCCACTCCGGCCACCAGCACGTTGCTGCGCGCCGAGGGGCTGATCGAATACAGCGAGGACAGGCCCGATTGCGATTCGAGCCGCCCATACAGCCTGGTACGCTCGGCCAGCTGGTAATCGGCGCCGATCGCGACCCGGCGACGCGAATCGCCATTGACCGCGACCTCGATCTCGCCACGCAGACCGAGCCTGTCGGTGGCACGGTAGCTGGCGCCCAGCCGCAATGTCTGCGCGTCGAGTGTCTCGGGAACGCTGGCCGCGCCACTGGTGGTGGGAAACACCGCACCGTTGTTGACCAGCGGCAGGCCGCTGGCCGGATCGATCGCACCGCTGCCGTTGCCGTAGAAGCCGCCGCCATTGCCACTGAAGATGGACCCATTGATACCCGCGCCCAGCGGCGCGGTGACCGGTTGGGCCACCGACAGGCCATTGCCATTGGCGCTGCGTTCCTCGTGGATGTCGCGCACTGCAACGTCCAGTGTCAGGCGTTCGGTGGCCTGGTAGGCCAGTCCCAGCTGCGCACCGCGACGCTCGGCCTGGCTGATGCGGTCCTGCGAGCTGACCGCCTCGCCATACAACCTCACGCGCTCGCTCAATGCCGTCTCGCCCACTACGCCCGCGTCGCGCCGTCCACCGGCAAAGGCCGAGGCCTGATTGTTGAAACCCGCATCGCTGCGTGCGGCATAGGCGCGCAACTTGTTGCTGCCATCGTCGTGGCGCAGTTCGACCCGTGCCGCGTTGCCGCTGACCTCGCCCACCGACGCGGCCAGCGCCGGCGTGACATAGCTGTTGACACCATTGGTGTTGACGTCCGATGTAGTGCGCGCCGCCTCCAGCACCAGCCAGGTATGGTCGCCGAGCTTGAGACCAAGGTTGGCGCTGCCCATGCGAAACGGTGCCAGCGGGTTCAGGTCGCGCACCAGCGAACCGCCCACCTGCAGGGTGTCGCTGACATGGAACTGGCCGTCGGCGCCGATCAGCCAGAACGTGTCACCGCCCTGCTCGACTTCATAGGTGATGCGCACAGAAACCGGGTTCAGGTTCGCATCGACCGATGGCACCGGCTGGCTGAACAGGATGCGGCCGGAGAACGGCTCGAACGTGTAGTCGACATAACGCGTCAGCGGCGAGGCGCTCAGGATGCTGGCGGGCTGGTTGCGCTCGCGCACCACCAGTTCGACCTTCTCGCTGTTCTGGAGTCCGCTGTTGTTGGAGACCGCATACGGGCCCGAGACGCCGCGTCCGGCAAATTCCTCGATCACCTGTTTGAGGTTGTCCCGTGCTGCATAGAAGTTGGCGTGGTAGCGGTCGCTCTCGCCATGCAGGCGCAAGCCGGTCACGGTGCGGTTGTAGTTGCCCAGTTGCCGCAGTTCCAGCCCGGCGGTCGCGCCGCCGCCACTGAGCTGCGAGAAACCCGAGCCGGTGCTGAAGTCGCCAAACAACGCGTAATGGCGATCCTTGTCGATGCGCACATACAGCGGGCTGGTCGAGCGCGCATCGAAGCCGCGCAGCGACGCGTCGCCATACACCGGGTACATCTGCTCAGGCTGGATGTCGCGCAGCAGCCGTTCGCGGGTGTCCTTGTCCGAGTCGTAGGCGGCGGTCAGCAGGTACTCGCCCTTGATCATGCCCTTGATGAAGAACGCGGTGCGATAGGCGTAGCTGGACTTGCCGTTGTTGAACTGGTATTCGAATTTGCGGATCTCCTGCTCGAACACATCCTCGCTGCGCGGTGCGGCGAGTTGTGCATTCGAACCGCGCCCGAAGTGAACCACCCCTTCAATCAGGCCCACCGCCAGCAGATCACGCATCTCGGGCAAAAAATGCACCGTGCCGCTGGCCTGCTCCCGACCGGCAGTCACCCGCACCTGCACATCCATGGGTTCGGCCGGCGCCAGCAGTTCGAACTCACCGCGCCCGGCGATCACCTTGAGCTGGGTGCCGGGAATGACCCGGTCCATGTCGCGTGCGCCGGGGCCGAGCTCGTCGGTCCGCGCACCCGGCAGCAACAGGCGCCCGCCGCTGGTCTCGATGGTCACCAGCGCATCCTCGGTTGCCTGCGCGCCGTCCTTGGTCAACAGCCGCACCGTGAAATGCACCCGCGACTGGCCATCGGCCGGTACGCCGTTGCGGTCCAATTCAACGATGACGCGATCGACCCGTATATTCGCAGCGTAATCGAACGGGCCGATGCTCTGGCTGAACACCGTAGGCCGCCCGCTGTCGACTGGCTGGGCCCAGCCAGTCGCAGGGGCCAGCAATTGGCCAATCGCCAGCACCACGGCCGTGGCGCCGCCAAAGCGCAAACGCATCTGCATGTCGGGGTTCGTATCAGCGCGGCGCATAGATGCCTCCGCGTTTGTCGTTGGGAGTCGCCACTGGCACCGGCTGGTCCGGATCGGGTGGCGGCGTTCCCGGCAATTCGGGCGCACGCGGCGCTACCAGCGTCTGGTTCGCGCTGTCGGTGGCCTGCTGCGGCGCGAGCGCCGGCTTGCTCTCGAAGCGCAGCACGGCACCGGGACGGGTCTCGGCCTGTGGCACCACGACCTCGCCCTGGGTGCGGCGCGCCTTGACCTGTTCGAGCACCGTGTTCGAGCAACTGCCTTCGATGAAGTCCGCGCGGTGCAACTCTCCGTTGCGCAGATCAAGGAACAGGCTGTTCGCGTCACCGGCATTGCGGTTGGACGATGTCGTCAGGCGCGCGCCAAGTGGCAGCGTGCTCTTGTCCACCTTGAGCACGTGGGTGCGTGGCAGCAGGTTGCAAATGCTGTATTTGCCCTCCGAGTCGCTGGTCAGGTAAGTGCCGTTCTGAAAATACATGCGCACGCCCGCAATGCCGAGCTCCTCGGGGTCCTGCACGTGGTTGCCGTTGCAATCGACGAACACCTTGCCCAGAACACAGGCCTCGCTGGTGAAGACGCCACCAGTTACCCGCACGCGCCACTGCGCGGTGTTGGAGGCAAACGGACCGGACCGTGCCTGGGCCCGGTTGATGCCATTACCCTGCTGGGCACCGACACCGACCCGCACCCGGTAGGTCAGCGTGGCGGTTCCGCGCGCAGCGATGTTGCCCAGGCTGTAGTTCAGCACGGGTCCCGCCCCTCCGACCGGATCGGCCACTGCCACACCGCCCAGGCGGCTGGTGCCGGCAATGTAGCGGAAACCCGGCGGCAGCGTGTCGGTCACGGTGACGCTGTTCATGACGCCCGCGCTGTTGTTGCGCACCGCCACCGTGTAGCGCAAACTATCGCCGAGCTCCACCACGCTCGCCGAACCGGACTTGGTGATGATCAGCACATTGGCACCGAGCGGGTCGAGCGGAATGTGATTGTTCAGCACATGGGCCGAACCCGGCACCGTGATGTCGAAGTTGAAGTAGTGCTGCGTCGTGCCCTGGTTCGCCGGTGCCAGCGCGGCTGTGCTGCCGGGGCAGGTGGCCGGGTCGTGCACCGGGCTGGCCGCGCCCGGCGCATCGCCCTGGGTCTGGACCAGCGCCGGATCGGGTGCGCCCGCCACTGTGACCGGGTTGGCACACACCGGAATCAGGGCCGAGGGCGCAGGGACGTAGCCCGTCGGATAGGTGGTCACCGCCAGCGTGTAGCGACCGGTCGGTGCACCGGGATTGAGCAGGAACTGGTAGAACCCCTCTGCGCCGGTCGTGACCGTCGCGCTTGCCCCGACCAGGTCAAGCAGCGGATTGAACCCTGCCGGACCCGTGATCGTGACCACCGCACCAGCCACCGGCAGCCGGGTCAGTGCGTCATAGACCACGCCAGCCGGATCGAGCGGCAGGCTCTGCTGCACCGTGGTCACGCCGGCCACCAGCGTCAGACCGCTGAGCGTACCGTCGGAATTGCTGGCGCCGGCCGGGTTGGCACCCGAGCGCACGCCGCTGCCGGAGTTCGTCGTGCCGTCGGTCACGCCATTGGTGTACGCGATGCCGGTCTCGTTGGGCACAGGACGCCCGAACACGGTGCCGCCCGACGGTTCGCGAAATTTCACCTGGTATCCCGAGCCTGGCGCCAAACCGGAGAAAAGGTAGCCGCCACTCGCGTCAGTCGTGGTGCTGGCCACCAGTTGGCCGCCGTTGTAGATCTCGACCGTCCAGCCCGCCACCGGCGCCTCGCCGGAGTCACGGATACGGTCGTGGTTGTCATCGCGCCAGATCGAACCACTGACACCGGCTGCCCGGTCGATCGGCGTCGGATCGCTGGCACTGTTGTTGCCCGAGAAACCGGGCGGTTCGCCACCGCCGCTCACGACCGCTTGGTTGATCAGGATCTGCCCGGCCAGACCCGCCGCGACGGCCACCCGCACGATCACTGGCGGCGCGTTACCGGCCGGGGCGACGACGGCCGCCGTGCTGCAGGTCACGGTCTGGCCCGCACCTGAACAGGCCCAGCCCGAACCGGTGGCCGATACCAACGACATGCCCACGGGCAGGGTGTCGACCAGCGTGATGGTTCCGCTGCTGGCCTGGGCGCCAATATTGCCGACCGTCAGCGTGTAATAACCGGAGCTCGAACCTTGCGCAAAACTTGCCGGCGTATGCGACTTGGCAAGCGTCAGGTCGCTCGCCAGGCCACCGCGCTCGGCGAAGTTGTTCGATGCCGACACCGTGTTCGGGCCCGCCAGGTTGATGCCGCTGATGCTGCTGGGCGCAGCACCCACCACGCTGGCCACGCCGCCAGTACTGCCGGCGGTCGTGATGCCGTCGGTCGTGCCGGCAGGCTGCTGGGGTTGGGTGACGGTGTAGTTGCCGCCTTCGGGCACGCCGGTGAAGCGGTAGTTGCCATCCGGGTTGGTCACCGTGCTCAGATTGACCGGGTTGCCGTTGATGTCGGTGCCCGTCAGCACCAGAGTCTGGCCTCCCAGGCCGTTGTCGGTGGTCTCGAACGTGCCGTTGTTGTTGTAGTCGACGAACACCTGCCCGGACACGCTGCGGCCGTTCGCAATCTCGGCAAAGTTGTTGCCCGTGCTGGTGGTGCTCGGCGGCAGCGTGATGCTGCTGATACGGCTCACAGGCACTGTGGGCGCCGTGGCCGTGCCTGCGGTGCCGCCGTTGCCGACGGTGCCAGCCGTCGTGACGCCATTGCTGGTGCCCGCCGGTTGCGTGGGCTCGCGCACGCTGTACACGCCCGGCGCCAGACCGGTGAAACGGTAGTCGCCGCTGGCGTCGGTGGTCGTGGTCGCGATGACCGTTCCGCCGGCATTGAGCAGTTCGACCGTCACGTTGCCCAGCGCGACGTCGGCGCCGTTCTGCAGACCGTTGTTGTTCTGGTCCAGGAACACCCGGCCCGTGATCACGGACGGCACGATCTCGGCGAAATTGTTGTCGGCCGAACCGCTGACCTCGCCCCCGGCGCCATTGCCGTTGAGCACGATGGCCGTGATCTGGCTGCTGTTCGCATCCGGATTGGCCGCGCTGCCGGCGGTTCCGGTGCTGCCGTTGATCGGGCTGATCGGTCCGGCGCTGGTCGTGCCATTGGTCGTGCCCGCGGGCGCGACCGGCTGGCAGACCGAATAGCTGCCGGCAGGCAGACCGGCGAACAGATAATTGCCGGCCGCATCGGTGGTCGTGGTTGCCACCAGTGCGCCGGTGCAGTTGGGTCCGCTGCGCAGCTCGATGCCGTTGCCGACGACGGGCGCGTCGACACCACTATCGAACACGCCGTTGGGCGTGACATTGTTGTCGGCAAATACGCGACCGGAGACGAAACCCTGGGTGCTGACCTGCAGCACCGCCTGGGTTGGTGCCTGGTTGTTGCCCAGCGTGGTCTGCAAGGCACCGGCGGCAATGGTGTTGGTATGAGCGCCGGCCACTGAGCCCGTGACGTTCACGCTGATCGAACAACCGCCGGCCGGGATCACCTGGCCATTGGCGAAGCTGACGGCTGCCGCGCCGGCGGCTGCGGTCACGGCGGGCACCCCGCCCGGGCAGGTGGTCTGCACCGATGGCGTTGGTGCCACCAGCACGTTACCCGGGGCCGTCGGCAGGTTGTCGGTGAAGACAGCGGTCGTGGTTGCCGCGGCTGCATTGCTGTTGTTCAGGAAGATCGTCAACCGCGACACAGTCCCGGGAGCGATCACCGGCGGGGCGAACTGCTTGCTCACCGACGGTGGTGTCGATACCAGCAGGCGCGCACGGGTCGGCTCCTCGTTCACGACGCCTTCGGTCGTCGTCACGCCGCCACCGGCGATCGTGTTTGTATAGGCACCGGAAATATTGCTCAGCACACGGACCGTCACGGTGCAGCTGTCGTTGGCAGGCACGGAGCCGCCACTGAGTACCACCGACGTGGCCGCCGCCACCGCCGTCACCACGCCCGGCCCACAGGTGGTCGCCGCATTCGCCGGCGTGGCCACCACCATGCCCGGGGACAGTGCGTCGGTGAACGCCAGCCCCGTCAAGGGCGCAGCATTCGGATTGGCGATTCGCACCGTCATCAGTGCAAAGGCGCCCGGTGGCTGGGTCGTGCTGCCGGTAGTGAAGCCGGCCGGGCTGCCGGTATCGAGCGTGAAGGCGTCCAAGGCCTTGTTCACGACCAGCGGGCTGCGCGCGCGCACCGTGTCGCTGGTGGGCTCGGAGTTGGAAATCGAAACACCACCGGAGGTGCCACTGATGGCACCGGCCGGGATGGTGTTGGTGTAGTCGCCCTGCGCCGCAACCAGCACGTCGATCGTGCTGGTGCAACTTGCCGCAGTAGACCCGCTGGCAGCCGGCACGCTGGCGCCGGAGATGCGCACCTGGTTGGCCGCCGGGGCGCCGAGCGTCGCACCGACGCAATCGGTGACCGGATTGGCGCCGTCTGGCACCGTCAGGCCAACCGGCAGATTGTCGGTGACCGACACGTTCGCCAACGCCAACGCAGAGGCATTGTGCAGGGTGATGTGCAGCCGTGTGCGTTCACCCGGCTTGACCACGCTGGGCACGAAATGCTTGGTGATTCCGACGTTGGCCTGGGTCGACAGGCTGGTCTGGGCCGCCCCGAAATTGGTCAGGCCCTGTGCCGTGACGATGGCGCCGGCCGGGATCAGGTTGGTGATACCGCCCACAGAGGTCGACGAGACGTTGAACGCCACTGTGCACGAGGCATTCGCTGCCAGTGTGGCATTGTTGACCGAAAACGACCGCCCGCCGGCAAAGGCGCTGAGCGTGGCCCCCGGGCAGGTTGTGCTGCCCGCCGGGTTGGCGGCGATCACCATGCCGTTGGGCGGACCGCCGACCAGGCCGTTGGTCGTGAAATAGTCGGTCAGCGACATGCCGCTGACCGGCACGCCGGCGCCGGTGATGGTCACCGTCATGCGACTGACCTGGCCTGGGAAGGTCAGGGTGCCGGGATTAGACGTCTTGGCCAACGACAGCGGCGCCGGCGCGGAGAACAACAAGGCCGCGCTCACCGGCGTCGTGTTGACGACGCCACCGGCGGCCGTGATGTTGCCGGCCGGGATGGTATTGGTCCAGTCGGCGGCGCCGGTGGCGACCACGTCGAACACCAGTTCGCAGTTGCCTCCGCCGGCAAGGCTGGCGCCACTGAGGCCGATGCTGCTTGCACCGGCCGTGGCCGCGATCGCGACCGGGCCGGCGCAGCTGCTGTAGGCGGACGGCGGATTGGCGAGCACCATGCCGCTGGGCAGCGGATCGGTGATACCCAGGCCGGTCAGCGCCACCGCCCCCGCGTTGGATACGCGAACCGTGACCGTGGACCGGCCGCCCGAGGCTACCGCCGCCGGGCTGAATGACTTGGTCGCGCTGAGCGCCGACGCGAACGTGATCGATGCATTGCCACTGACCGGATCGACCGAGCGCGTGCTGCCGTTGGCCAGCGTTTCGGTGCCCGCGGCCGTGACCGTGTTGTTGTACGTGCCGGCCGGCGCAATGACGTCGACCTGCACTGTGCAACTGCCGCTGGCGCCTGCGCCGCTGCCGGCGCGCGCGGGCACGGTGCCGCCGTTCATCGTGATCGAGCTGTTGCCGGCTGCGGCCGTAACGGTGCCGGCGCCGCAGGATGTCACCGCAAACAGGGGCGTGGCCACCCGCATCTGGCCAATGCCGCCATTGGTCGGCAGCGGGTCGGATACCGACGCGTTGGAGATCGGATTGACCGATCGGTTGGTCAACGTGATCGTCAACCGGGTGACCGTGCCTTCGGACAGGGGCCCTGCCGGCGCAAACGCCTTGGCCACTGTCATCACCGGGCGATCGATCGTGCCGCCGGGCGTGGCGCTGGTACCGCTGATGGTGCTGGTGTTGCCGGGGTAGGTCACGCCGCCATTGGCAATGCTGTTGTTGACCGCGGCGCCGTTCACCGCATTCGGATCGGTCATGGTCCAGAACGTGACCGTGCAGGCAGCGGGCGTGGTGATACTGGCGCGTGCCGGCACGCTGCCGATGGTCAGCACGGCCGACGCCGCGCCCAGCACAGCGGGGGTGGTGACCACGCCGCAGCCCGCCGACACCGTCGGCGTGAAGTCAATGCCGGCAATGGTTCCGGTCAGGAAGGTCTGTCCGTTGCTGAAGTTGTCGGTGATCGCCACGCCGCTGCGCACGCTGGCGGAAAAATTCTGCACTGTCACTTGATAGCGCACGGGGTTGCCGGGCGCCGGATTGGCCGGGCTGGCCGTCTTGAGCACCCGCAGGTCGTCGACCACCAGGATCGACGCCGACACCGATTGGCTCATCACGTCTGGCGCAGTAACCCCGACGGCCCCGGCCGGCACCGTATTGGTATAGCTGACCGGCACGCCCGGCGTCTGCGCGAAGGCATCGAAGTTGGCCGTCAATGTGCAACTGCCGCCGGCCGGGATACTGCCTCCGGTCAGTCGCACGCCGGTATTGCCCAATGCGCTGGCCGTTCCACCGCAGGTGTTCGACTGCCCGGTGACCTTGAGGCCGAACGGATTGGCGTTGCCGGCGGTGGTGCCGTCGATCGGGTCGTCGTCGAAGGTGGTCACCGTCAACGGCGCGCTGCCGCTGTTGGTCAGGGTGATGGTGAGGCTGCCGGCTTCGCCACTGGCCAGCGCGGTACTGGAAAAGGCCTTGGCCACCGACAGCGGCGAGCGCACCGTGATGCCGGCACTGGCGTTGGCAGCCGGCACCAGGCCCAGGTCGTTGCTGAACTGGGTGTTGCGGTCGATGATGTTGCTGGCCGTTGCGGAGAACACGCCGTTGGTGGTGTTGGCCACCACGTCCACGGTCAATGTGCAAACCGCGTTCGGCGCCACCGTGCCCGCGCTGGCACTGACCGAAAACGCGCCTGCAACCGGGCTGAACGTCGGTGCGGTGCCGCCGGGGCAGCTGGCCGTTGCGTTGGGCGTGGGCGCCACCCGCAACGCCGGCGTGCCGCCAAGTTGCGGGAACACGTCGGTGATGCTGAAGTCGGGCAGGCTGATGGTGTTGGTGTTGGTGACCGTCAGCGTCAGCGTGACCGGTGCACCACCCAGAATCGCTGTGCTGTTGCCGAACGACTTGGCGATGGTCGGACGATTGACGCCGCGTACGCCGATGCTCTGGCTGACCGCGCCGCCATTGGCGACGGCACCGTTCCCGTCGGTGCCGGTGACCGACGCATTGGCGATCGTGTAGTTGTAGCTGGCGACCGCACCGTCGGATGAACCGGCCGTGACGGGCACGACGATCAGACAGGTGCCATCGACACCGCCGAAATTGGCCGGGATCGTGCCGCCGGCCAACGAGACCACCTGCGAACCGACCGTTGCGGACAATGCGCCGGGCCCGGGCGTGGTCACGTTGCCGTTCGGATCGGTACAGGTGTAGCTGGCGGCGCCGGCGATACGCAGGGCATTGGGCAGCGTGCCGGGCAAGGTGCTGGGCGGCTGGTTCGGGAACGAGACCGCGTTGATGGCGGTGTTGGCGCTGTTGGACAGCTGGATACGCAGACTGGTGACCTCGCCCGGAAAAATCGGGTCGGGTCCGGCCAGCGTCACCGACGCCCCCAGTGCGGCCTGGGCCAGGCCGGGCAGGCTGAGGCAGCCGGCCAGCAGGCATGAAAAAATCCACTGGCGACGGAAAAAAACGCGATTCATCGAGACCCCACCAAAACTAGGCGCGAGTCTAGACTATTCACCGCTCAGGGACTGTAAACAAAGCGCAGGGCCAGCGTGAAGCCGCCAGTGCCGGGATGGTCGATTTCCACCACGGCCTGATGTTTCTGCGCAACAAGCTGGACCAGCGCCAGGCCAAGGCCGTGTCCGGAGCTACCGGCCTTGCCGCTGGCATAACGCTGGCTCAGTGCGGCGAAGTCCTGCGGCGCGAATCCGCGACCCTGGTCGTGCACCGACAGCACGCAGTGGCCGTCCGCCAGGTGCAGCGACAACGTGACCGTGCCGCCGCGTGGTCCGTGGCGCAGCGCGTTCCAGCCCAGGTTGAGCACGGCGCGGCGCAACAAGCGCTCGTCGCCGGCCACCAGCGCCA
>Ga0073904_10003041_pt1 | contig 12655 bp, 10 predicted proteins | sample KloWWTrecipitate_FD_66668 | JGI IMG/M metagenome (GOLD analysis project Ga0073904, IMG submission 66668) | Active sludge microbial communities from Klosterneuburg, Austria, studying microevolution and ecology of nitrifiers - Klosterneuburg... | ecosystem: Engineered > WWTP > Aerobic digester >...
TGAAGATACGCGCGACGTAAATCTGCTGATTCATCAGCGACACGGCCGCATCGTCAAAGCGTTTCTGCTCTTTTTTCTCCGCGGCAAACGCTTTGACCACCTTGATACCCGCCAGATTTTCTTGCAGAATGGTGTTCAACGTCGAAAGCTTTTGCTGCACCTTGATGAAGAGTGGCTGTGTGATCGCGCCAAAAACCATAAATATCGCCATCGCAACCGGCAGGATCGGCAGCACCACCAGCGTCAGTTGCAGGTTGGTGAGCAGCAACATGATCAGCGCGCCGGTGAGCAGCACGATAGCCTGCACCGCCAGCAGCAACCCCTGGCCGATGAACAGGCGCACCTTTTCCACGTCGTCCGTCGCCCGGATCATCAATTGGCCGGTGCGGTTGCGGTCATGATAGCTGAAAGAAAGACGCTGAATCTTGGCAAAGAGGTCGTTGCGGAAGTCGAAGGCCACACTCTGCCCGGCCTTTTCCGACATGTAGGATTGTGCAAAGGCGAAGACGCCGCGCACCACCGCCAGCACCAGAATCAACGCGATCGCCCAATAGAGCGGCGCCAACGGGTTGTTGAGGATCTGGTCAAATTCCGCCACGCTCATACCGGCCTTGGCGAGCATGTTGGCCTGCATCTCGGCCGGCGCCTGGGAAAGCTGTTGCGCCATCATCCCGCGCGTCACCGCGTCGAGAATATTCTGCACAAGCTGCGGCACCAGCAATTGCGCGCTTGTGCTCAGCAAAAGCGCGCCATAGGCAGCCAGGGCTATGTTGCGATAGTGTCCCAAGAAGCGGATCGCACGGCCCAAGTTCTGGAAACTGGGCCGCGCCCGCTTTGGGCCTTTTGGTTGTGAGGTCACACACCCCCCTTTCAGATCGCTGTTTTAGAAAGAATTGTTCAAGCCGCACGGCGGAGCCACCCGCCTGAAATTTACCATAATGGGCAGACGGAGATATTGATCACCCGCCTCTGAATCCAATGATTTACTCCAACGTGTGGATAGGCTGTTCCTGCTCTGGCTCGACCGCGCAAGGGCAGCCGCCGATTTGTGCAAGCAATGCGGTATGCAGCTTGCTCAGTAGCTGCTGAAGTTGTGCGATCTCCTGGGGGGCAAAGCACGCCAACGGTTGATTGAGATAGCGCGCGTGCACCGGTGTGTACTCCTGCACGATGGCGCGCCCTGCTTCAGTCAGATGGATCTTGAATTGGCGGCGATCTTCTTGATCCAACTCCCGTTCGATCAGGCCGCTCTCTTCCAACGCGCGCAGGTGGTCGCTGATCGTGTTCTTGGCGACCTGTTGCGTCCGGCTCAGGTGTGTGGGGTTGACCGCGCCTTGGCCCAATTGCTCCTCTATCCACAACCGTAGCAAAATGCGCCAGCGCGGCACAGTCACCGGGCCGTCGCGTGTGACTTCGTAGAGCAGGCGGTCGTAGATGTGGTCGACCGCACGCACGAGTCGCAACACCTCAAAGCCATGCGCGCCCGCAACGCCGGCATCCGCAAGCAGCTTATCCAGAACCTTCGTCGCCGGCAGCGATCCTACGGCTGAGATTGTCATGCAGCGAATTGTACGCCTCCGAACTAATTTGTCAATGTAGGCTTGCTTCAAGTTTCGATAACCTGATGCTGTGTGCTGTACAATCTCGGCTATGAAATGCGTCGAGTGATGCGTAACACGTAACACGTAACACGTAATACGTATTACGTAACACATGAATATGCACTACGCATTACGAATCACGCATCACGCATCACGCATTACGAATCACGCATCACGCATTACGAATCACGCATCACGAATTACGAATTACGAATTACGAATTACACACCACGGAAAGTCTTTCATGCTGGCGGCTTATGCACAAACGTTGCGCGCGACCGGCCGCAACGCTCGAATCGTCCTGTTGTTGTCGGCCATCATGGGCTTGAGCATCGACGGCGGCATCTATTCGGTCATTTTGAACCTCTACGTCCTGCGGCTCAACTTTGGCCCGGAGTTCGTGGGGCAGATCAACTCGATGGCGAACCTCACTTTCGCTTTGGGCAGTTTGACGGCCGGTTGGCTGGGCAGTCGCTACGGCAGCCGGCGCATTATGACCGTGGGGCTGGGGATCGCGGCGGTAGGCGCGTTGGCGCTGCCGTTGGCGGATTTGGCGCCACCAACCTGGCGCATCGCCTGGCTGAACAGCACGCTGATCCTGATCTACGCGGGATTGGCCTTCTACTTCGTGAATTCCGGCCCTTTCCTGATCGGCGTGACCGCGGTGAGCGCGCGCGGCGCCATTTTCGCCGTACAATCCGCCATCAGCGGCATGGCCTCCTTTGTGGGCGGTCTGATCGGCGGCATCCTGCCGGTGCTCTTTGCGTCGGTGATGATGGTTTCCATGCTGAAGCCGGCCCCCTACCGCGCGCCGCTGCTCGTCGTCGGCGTGCTGATCGTCGTCGCCTTCTTCATTGTGCTGCGCACGCGCGACCCTGGCCCCGATGAAGCGGAGCCAGAAACGGTCGGAGCGCAACCAGGCGCGCCGCGCCCGCGCTCCGCTTACTCGCTTATCGTCTTTATGTCGGTGGTGCGCTTTCTGCAGGTGGCGGGCGTCGGCGCCGCGGTCACCTTCTTCAACGTCTACATGGACAGTGGCCTCCAGGTCTCGACGCCGATGATCGGCCTCGTGTCGGCGTCGGCGCGGCTGCTGGCCGTGCCGGTTGCGCTGCTTGGGCCGGCGCTGGCGCGGCGCATCGGCTACGGCGAGGCGTCCGTGCTTGGCTCGCTCGGCGCGTTTCTGAGTCTGCTGCCGCTGGCGTTGATCCCCACGCCGGCCGCGGCAAGCGTCGGCTTTGTCGGGTTGCTGGCCTTCACGTCGATCCGTTTCCCCACTTTCTATGTTTTCATGATGGAGCGCACGCCCCCGCGCCTGCGCGCGGCGATGACCGGCGCCGGCGAGATGGCGGCCGGCTTCAGCTTTGCGCTGATCTCGCTGGTCGGCGGCTTTTTGATCGTGCGCTATGGGTACGACGCCACATTTCTGCTCGCCGCCGCGATGACCCTGCTGGGGACGTTGATCTTTGGCGTTTATATCTGGTGGTTGCGAAAACGTCCCGGCGCCGCGGTCTTCATCCCGCCGCCTCGCCAGGATACGATGATCATTCCGCCGCTCGTGGGGCAGCCGACGTTGGAAGAGGAGGGAGATTAGGAGATTGGGAGATTAGAGGATCAGGGATCTATGACGGCTGCAACTCGCCCCTCGCAACTCGCCCCTCGCAACCCCTACGGAAAACGCCGCCGCGCTTGCTCCATTTCGACGGCAGTGGCGGTGAAGCGATAGAGGCGGGCGGGGCGATGGTCGCCGGCGCGCATGTTGCCGGTCGGCTCGATGACGCCCGCGGCCAGCACCTTGCGCCGGAAGTTGCGCTTGTCGAGCGGCTCGTGAAGGATGGTCTCGTAGACGCGCTGCAACTCGGAGAGGGTGAACTCACTGGGCAGCAGCAAAAAACCGAGCGCCGTCCATTCCAGCTTCCAGCGCAGACGTTGCAGCGCGTAGTCGAGGATGGCCTGATGGTCGAAGGCAAGTTCGGGCAGGTCGTAAATATCCCACCAGCGCGCCTCGCCTGCATCGGAAGCGCCGTGCACTTCCTGCTGCGCCACTTCCTCGGCGCTTAGCAGCGCGAAGTAGGCAACCGTGATCACACGCGTGCGTGGGTCGCGGTCGGGCTTGCCCACGGTGTACAGTTGCTCCAGGTAGACGTTGGAGACGTTGGTCTCCTCCTTTAACTCGCGCAACGCGGCGTCGTAAAGATCCTCGTTCTCGCCGATGAAGCCGCCAGGCAACGCCCATTTCGCCTTGAACGGGTCGTTGGCGCGCTTAATCAGCAGCACGCGCAGTTGATCTTCCTGGAAAACAAAAAGAATGATATCGACAGTGACGGCGGGTCGGGGATAGTCGTACTGATACCGGTGTGTTTTAGTTTCGGGAAAAGGTTCGTTCACGGACAACCTCACACTCCATCGTGTTGGTCGGAAATGACCGAAAGTGTCATCTTGACAACATCTTCATGCAGTTTGCCATAGAAAGTTTAGTATGGCAAGTGAGCGTAGATCGGCCGATTGATAGCAAAATGGACTTCGAGGCTGCACCGAACGGTTCATGCACGGTGTAACATCTGTCTTGCCACTCATCCCTTTCTTCACTTCGCAATTTCCCCAATGACTTGTCGCCATGATACGCTGCGCAACTTATGCTGATGCGTTTTTTGCGGCGAATACAGCCGCTGTTTGTGGTGCTGGCCGTGATCTTGATTGCCCTGCTGCTGCGCAGCCAGTGGCAGGAGTTGCGCAGCTATGCGTGGCAGCTCTCCCCCTTCTGGCTGGCGGTCTCGGCCGGTTGTCTGGCCGCGGCGTGGGCGGTCGAGGTGCTGATCTGGCTGCGCCTGCTGCGCGCGGTCGGCGGTCATCTGCCCTACTGGCCCGCGGTGCGCATCTGGTTTCTCAGCGCCATTGTCCGCTACATTCCCGGCAACGTCTGGCAGCCGCTCTCGATCACGCTGTTGGCGCAGCGCCGCGGCGTCAAGCCGGAAGCGACCCTCACCAGCATCGTGCTCTATCAGGCGATCATCCTGCTGGCGGTGGCGCCGATCGCCGCTGTTTACTTTGCGGTGACAGGCAATTGGGGCGTGTTGACCGACCTTGTGCACGGCGCCGCGCCGTGGCTGATCGCCGTGGGTCTGACGCCGCTGGTCGTTTTTGTGCTTCAGCCGGCGTGGCTGATCGAGATGGTCAACTGGGGCTTGCAGCGTCTGGGACGTGCGCGTCTGCCCATTGGCTTGACGCGGGCCGCGCTGGTGACGGTGCTGGCGCTTGCCATGGTGGATTGGCTGATCTGGGGCGCGGCCTTTGCCGCGCTTGCCTTTGGCGTCAATCAATATTCGCCCGCCGCCATGGCGTCGCTTGCCCCGCATCTGATCGCCGTCTACCCGGTGGCGTATGCCATCGGGTTCCTGAGCTTTTTCACGCCGAGCGGGTTGGGCGTGCGCGAGGGCGCGCTGTACCTGCTGCTGGCGCCGATTACCGGCGGCGCGACCATCACGCTGCTGGCAGTGGCCATGCGGCTGTGGACGACGCTGGGCGAGGTGATCGCGGCTGGCATCAGCGCGTTGATCCCGGATCGCGCGGCCGATCCCACGGCTGAGTTGGCGACAGGTCAGCACGCGCCCGAATCCGTGGGCGAGCGCGACCTGCGCAAAGGACTGACATAAGTGATGACAACAGGCGCGCACACACTCGCCCGCACTGCCTGGCATCCCACGCACCGCGCACGTGTGCTCATGGTATGTTTGCTGGCCTTTGGCCTGGCGACCTTTCGCCTGGATTTCCAGAGCCTGTGGTACGACGAGGGCGTGACCGCTGCTGTGGCGCACCAGGGGCTTGCTGAACTGACGCGCTGGACGGCCAACGATATTCAGCCGCCGCTCTACTACTACGTCGTGGCAGTGTGGGGGCAAGGGGCCGGCTGGAGCGAGTGGGCGCTGCGCTTCCCGACAGCGTGGTTCGCCACGTTGACAGCGCCGCTGCTCGCCGCGCTGACGCTGCGCCTGAGCCGATCCTTGCGCGCGGCGCTGCTCGCCGCCCTCTTTGCCGCACTCCATCCTCTGCTGGTCTACTACGCCCAAGAGGCGCGCATGTACGCCCAGTTGACCACACTCGGCGTGCTGGCCGCCTATCTGCTGCTGCGTCTGGCCGATGATCCTGCCCCTGCCTGGTGGCGCTGGGGTGCGTTCGTGGCGGTGGCGGTAGCGGCAGTCTACACCCACTATTTCGCCATTTTCTTGCTGATCGGGCTGGCCGCGGCTTTTGTGGTCGATCTGCTGCTTTGGTCGCCGCGCCTGGCTGCGCGGCGAAAATTGTGGCGGTTGCTGGGCGCAGGCGCGCTGGTGCTGCTGCTCTATACACCGTGGCTGCGTGCGATCTTCAGCCAACTGCGCGGGGATCGCAGCTACTGGGAAGGCGCACTCAAACTCCACGAGGCGTTCGCTGATATCGCCATTTCCTTCACCAGCGGCGAGACCGTCTTCGAGTGGATCGCGCGCTGGCTGTTGCTCGGCTACGGCTTGGTGACAGTGATCGCGGTGGCGCGGCTCTGGCGCGGCGGCGCGGCCGCGCGACGCACACTTCTCTACGCCGGCTGCTGGCTGCTAACGCCCGTGGTTGCGGTGCTGCTGCTGGCGCTTGCCATCCCCAAGTTCAACGCTCGTTATGTCATGGAGGCGCTGCCGGGGCTGCTGCTGATTTGGGCCGGCGGGTTTGGGATGGAGGATGAGGGGCGATGGGCGAGGGGCGAAGGGCGAGTTGCGCGGGGGGCGATCATTTTGCTGCTGCTTGGTTTTGCCTATGGTGTGGGCGGCTGGTTCTTTCATCCTGCCTTCAGCAAGGATCAATGGCGGCAGTTGACCGAGTTTCTGCGCCCGCGGCTGGCGGAAGATGAGATCGCCGTGCTCGTCAGCGGTCATGCCTGGCCGGTGTGGGAGTATTACGCACCCGACTTGCCGGTGGTGCGCTTGCCCGCGCTGGAGATTCTCGACGTGGACGCGGTGCTCGACTTTGCGGCCACGGGGCCGGTGCTGCGCGACGCGTTTGCCGATGAAAGTGGGCGGCGGGGCGCGTGGCTCATCAACTGGCAGGATGAAGTTGTGGACCCAAACGGCATCACGCCGATTCAGTTGGAATTGAGCGGGCGCGAAAAGGGACAATCCGCCACCTTTGCCGGGCTGACGCTGCGGCGCTTTACAGGGCTGCGTCCCTACCGCTTTGTGGACGCGCCGCCCATCGACGCGCCCACCGATGTCGCCTTTGGCGATCAGGTAATGTTGCGTGGGTATAAGGTCGTCAACAACGGGGATTTGTTGCTCTTTTGGGAGCGCTTGCCCGGCGCGCCGGAGCCGGCGCCCGATCTTGGTTTTGTGTTGCAATCCGCCACCGCAGCCCGTGAGACGTTAGCAACATTGCCCGGACGGCGGCTGGCTGGCTACACCTATCCGTTTGCGCGTTGGCAGCCAGGGGAGATTGTGACCGCACACGTGCGCGGCGTCGACTGGCTGAACGTCGCCGCGCCGCAGCCGGGGCGCTATCGCTTTTCCGTGCGGGTGTACGATGTCGACGATGCCGCGGCCACCCCTTTACTGACCACAGACGGCCAGGCCGGCGTCGAAATCGGGCCGGTTGAAGTCGTTATCGATTAAACGATGCAGTGTCCACATTTCCCAGTTCAGCCCGCCGGTCAGATCGCTACGCCCTTGAATTGGCTCATATAAAGGTGATGATAGACCCCTTGCCGCGCTAACAATTCGTCGTGCGCGCCTTGCTCCACAATCTGGCCGCCGTCGATGACGAGCACCTGGTCGGCGTTGCGGATCGTGCTCAGGCGGTGGGCGATGACGAAACTCGTGCGTCCTCGCATCAACCGCAGCAGCGCGGCCTGGATGCGCGCTTCGGTGCGGGTGTCCACGCTGCTGGTGGCCTCGTCCAGAATCAGGATGCTAGGATCGGCCAGAATGGCGCGAGCGATCGCCAGCAACTGGCGCTGCCCCTGGCTGAGGTTGCCGGCGCGCTCGGAAAGCAGTGTGTGATAACCTTGCGGCAACTGATGGATGAAGTGGTCGGCGTCGGCCAGGCGCGCGGCCTCGATACACTCCTCGTCGCTGGCGTCGAGCCGGCCATAGCGAATGTTTTCCAGCACGGTGGCGGAGAAGAGAAAGGTCTCTTGCAGCACCAGACCGAGGCGGCGGCGCAGGTCGGCCTTCTTGATGTCACGGATATCGATGCCGTCCATACAGATGGCGCCTTCGTCAATTTCGTAAAAGCGCGTGAGCAGGTTAATGAGGGTCGTTTTACCGGCGCCGGTCGGGCCAACCAGCGCCACCATCTCACCGGCGCGGGCATGCAGCGTCATGTTGCGGAGGATGGGCGCGCCCGCGGTGTACGCAAACTCGACGCCGGCGAACACAACATCTCCGCGCACCTGGGGCAAGGTCGTGGCGTCGGCCGCATCATCGACTTCGGTGGGCGTGTCGATGATAGCAAAGACGCGTTCGGCGCCGGCGAGCGCGGCCTGGATTGCATTGTACATGTTGGCAAGTTGACGCAGCGGCTGGATGAAGTTCTGCCCGTAGATGATAAAAGTGGCGATAATGCCGACGCTGACCAGCCCGCGCAACGCCAGCCAGCCGCCCAGTGCGGCCAGCACGATCACGAAGAAGTTGCCCAGGACATTGGTCAACGGCATCAAAAGCAACGCATAGCTGTTGGCATAGACGCCGGCATGAAAGACCTTGTCGTTGGCGACGTGAAAGTTTTCGATCACCGATGCGTTGCGCCGGAAGGCCTGAATCACCTTCTGCCCGCTGATGGCCTCTTCCATGACGCCATTCATCTCGCCCAGGCTGCGCTGCAGGTCGCGAAAACCACGGCGCGTGTAGCGGGCGACAAAGTTGGTGAACAGGAACATAATCGGCGCCACCAGCACCGAAGCCAACGCCAGCCACACGTCCAGCACAAACATGGCGACCAGGATGCCCACCAGCGACAGCACACTCGCCAGCAGCGCCACCACATTGTCCGACACAGCCTGGTTGATGGCGTCGATATCGTTGGTGAGCCGGCTCATCAATTCACCGGCCGAGTTGTGATCGAAGAAACTGAGCGGCAGCGTCTGCAAATGGGTGAAGAGATCCTGACGCACCTGTTTGAGCGCACCCTGGGAGACCGCGGCCATCAGCCAGCCCGACACGGCCTGGAACAGATTATTGAGCAGATAGGCGAGCAGCATGAGCAGCGCAATCAGGCCAAGGCCGTCAAGCTGTTTGGGTGCAATGTGACGGTCGATCGCCACGCCCATCAAGTAGGGGCCAAGCAAGCCGAGCAGCGTGTAGAGCAGGATAAGACCGAACACCAGCGTCAGCACGCGGGTATAAGGTCGCAAATAGGGCAGCAGCCGCACCAGTGCATGGCGCGGGTTTTTGGCCTTTTCGATGCGCCCCACGGCTGCCGGCCGTCGCGGCATAAAGCCGGCGCGCACGTCGCGCGTATCGTGAGCACTGTCGTGTGGTTGAGGGGTCATAACCCTGTGCCCCTTGGTCCATTCCCCAGTTGCGAAGCGTAGATTTCCCGGTAGATGGGGCTGGTCCTCATCAGGGTTTGATGCGCGCCTTCGGCCACGACGCGGCCCTTGTCGATAACGACGATTTTGTCGGCCTTGAGCACGGTGCTGATGCGTTGCGCAACGACGAGACTGGTATGGCGTTGAGACTGCTGCTCCAGCGCATCCTGGATCCTGGTTTCGGTGTCGATATCCACGGCGCTGGTGCTGTCGTCCAGAATCAGGATGCGCGGCTGTGTGAGCAGCGCGCGTGCGATCGCAATGCGTTGCTTCTGCCCGCCGGAGAGGTTGACGCCGCGCGCTTCAACATGCGTGTCATAGCCAGCGGGCAGCGTCAGGATAAAGTCGTGCGCCTGCGCCGCGCGCGCCGCGGCGATCACGGCCTCCTCGCTGGCGTCGGGCGCGCCGTAGCGAATGTTGTCGCGCACGCTGCCGGTAAAAAGTACGGTTTCTTGCGGCACGATGGCGATGTGCTTGAGCAGTTCGTCACGGTTGGCGGCGCGCACATCCACGCCATCGACCAGCACGCGACCGTTGTCGACATCGTAGAAGCGCGGCACGAGGTTGACGAGCGTCGTCTTGCCCGCGCCAGTTGCGCCGAGAATTGCCACGGTCTGGCCTGGCTCCGCCACCAAAGTGACGCCTTCCAGCACAGCTTCGTCGCTGCGTCCGTTGTAGGCAAAGGCGACGTTGTCGAAGACGATATGGCCTTGCACCGGCGCCGGCAGCGGTGCGGTCACGAGGGCGTCCTGCACCTCGGGCGTTACGCTCAGCACTTCGTCGACGCGCTTGGCGGAAGCGATGCCGCTTGCCCAGACATTGGCGAGCATCGCCATCATCGTCAGCGGCGTGATGGTGGTGAGCAGGTAGTTGGTGAAAGCCACGACCTGCCCGACCGTGAGATCGCCGTTGATCGACTGAATGCCGCCGGCGTAGATGACCAACACCATGCCCATGTTGACGCACATCGTCAGCACCGGCGACATCGTCGCCATGAAGCGCATCACGCGCACCGAGCGCTCTGCAAACGCGTCGTTGGCTGTTGCAAAGCGTTCGGCTTCAAAGTCCTCGCGCACAAAGGCTTTGACCAGCCGCACGCCCGCGACATTCTCCTGCAACACGGTGTTGAGCCGATCCAACTTTTCACGCACCGTAGCAAAGAGCGGCTCCATCTTAAACACAAAGAAGACGACGACCACAGCCGTCGCCAACAGCAGCGGCGCCATGATCAGGGCAAGCTGCGGGCTGGTGACAAACATCAGGATCATGCTGCCGACCATCAGCAACGGTGCGCGTGTGCCGATGCGCAGCGTGATCTGCGTCAGCCGCTGCAGCGCCATCGTGTCGCTGGTCAGCCGCACCATCAACTGGCCGGTCTGCGTGCGGTCGAGATTTCCGTAGGAGAAGTGCTGGATGTGCAGGAAGATCGCCTCGCGCAGGTCGCGCGCCACGCTCTCGCCCACGCGCACCGAGTAGAGGTTGTTGCCGACGGCGATCACGGCGCTGACCAGCGAGATCACCACCATGATCAGCCCGGTCTGCAACACGACCTGCTGATTGCCCTGGTTGATGCCCTCGTCGATGATGCGCTGAATCAGGCGGGGGATCGAAAGATCGAGAAACACAAGGATGGTGAGCAAGATTAGGGCAATCGCAGCCCAGCGCCGGTAGGGGCGCACAAACCCGGAGAGCTTGAAGACATATTTCATTGGCAGCCACGTTCTACATCAAGATGCATCAAAAAAAACGCGCAGCGGCGCGTGCGTTGCCCATTCTCGCGCCGCTGCACGTGATGACCAAATGACGCGGCAAATTACATGAGCACGCATCGCGCACTTTTTCATCACGCGGCTTGCCGAGAGGGATCGATTCGAGAAAAAAATCGGCAGGGTGTGTCCATGGTGGACACACCCTGCCGATTGACCGGAATCCCGCGCTTACGCGGCCAGACGCTACACTACCGATGCACGGCGGGGTAGCTGCCGATCACATCGCCGGCGCCCGCGCCAGGGCGCCAGGCGTTGACGACCACCGCCACCGGCTGGCTGGCTGTGACCCGCGCCGAGCCGTCGAAACCATAGGGAATCTGCCCCAACACCGTGAGGGTGACATCGGTCTGGGCATGAATGACGGCTCTGTACGCCAATACATAGCCAGAGAAAAGAATAGCAACGATCATCAGTAGAAAAGCATGTTTGCGCATCATGAGGTTTCTCCTGAAAAAACGTCTACCTGGCTGGCGGCGTCGGCGTCAGCACATAGGATTGAAGCACGAGTTCAACCGACGAGGCGGGAACCTGAGACCTATCGATCTTGACTAGATGGAAGGGTCTGGTTTCGGCCGCGGCGGATTCCCATACAGGGTTTGGTTCCCAGAACTGGGCGTAGACGATTAGGCGGTCATCTTGGCGTGTGATGCGTTCGATAATCGTTTGATAATTTGTGGAGGGCTTGAGGCCACGAAAGAGCGCAACGACGGCGTATTGTTGAAAGTCCACTTGCTGTAAGTCAGTCCACGTTTCGGGATTTACCTGATCCTGAATACTGACAATTTGATTGGGCGAAGTCAGCAACAACAATTGCGGCCCTTCTCTCATTACATGAGCATCGATATTCGCCCCACTTTCGTTCACCGCAACCGTTTCAAACGGAATCTCTATTTCTCCGTTGGTTGGGGGTGTAGCGGCGGGAAGCGTTACTGGAGAAAGATGGCAACCAGCCAGGAGCAGCGCCGCCGCAATCAGCAGCGACCAGTAGCCTGGCGCACGCATTTGGTTCATTCTGACCTCCTTGTCAGCACAAACGAACGATGCAAACGATACAGATGCTGGCGTTACATACGATGGGCAGATGGCTTGCGATGTGGGGAACACCTACCGCCAGAGGACGCTCGCCCGTTGAACGATGCAACGACGATACGCCAACTACTTTCTATGAATGATGCCTGGGGCGGCTTTGCGAAATGAACCAGGATAAGGGCTCGAGATGTCCTCAGTATAGCACAACCTTAAGGCGTGTGTTCTTGACAATTTACCGACGTTTCCTAAGCAAACGTATATTGGTCTCCACAGCGTCGCTTACCCTGTCGATCAACACTCCAATGGCGGCAGACGGTGCATCAGTCGGGGCAGCGATGACAAAGCGCACGAAGCTGCGCTGGAGGGTCGGAAAGGGACATCTTCCCGGTAGCGGATGGTAAGCTGGTCTGGCGAGAGCTTGCGCTGTTAGGCCACATAGTCGAGTGCGCGCTGAGCGACAGGATCGGGAGGCTGTGCTTCAGCGGTGGGAGAGGGTGGCGGCAGAGGTGAAGCAGGTTGCACAATGGCATCCTGCGCCGAGACGCCAAAGTAGGCAGAGATGGAAAGGACCACAATGGCTGACAACACGAGAACAAAAAATCGGGTGCGCATCGGTTATTCCTCCAGGGCAAGAACGATTGATTGACATCAACAAGGGTGCTTGTCATCGTCACAAAGTCGCGCCAGCAAGTCGACCGGCATCCAGGGGG
>Ga0073904_10003044_pt1 | contig 12642 bp, 21 predicted proteins | sample KloWWTrecipitate_FD_66668 | JGI IMG/M metagenome (GOLD analysis project Ga0073904, IMG submission 66668) | Active sludge microbial communities from Klosterneuburg, Austria, studying microevolution and ecology of nitrifiers - Klosterneuburg... | ecosystem: Engineered > WWTP > Aerobic digester >...
GTAGCTATTCAACTAATTATTCAATTAATAAATTATTGGGTAAACAAAAGAATATCTCGACCGTCAATGTTTTATTCCGAGGGAGAACCTGGGAACTAAGGGGAAAAATAATGGAAAATAAAGGTCTTAATTTTTTAGCTGGTTTGGGTGGATTATGGTTACTTTGGAAGCTTTATTCTATTGGATGGTTACATGCAATGGGATTTTTAGCTATGGGAGCGGTTTTCGGAAGCGAATTATCTTATAATTATTGTAGTTCTGGGTTTTTTACTGGCGATCAGCTTTATGGCGTAACACCATTAGCTCTTTTTGCCTCTCTTTTAATAGATGCTGTAGCAGTTTTTGGCGCACTGTTAATAGTTGTTGTTAGTGGTCTTTGGCAGCTAGCAATGCAGCTTGGTGCATATCTTAAAGATTTATCTATTACTCTTAAAGAGTATTTAGACGGTTTTAGAAAAGATGTTGTTCCAGATCCTATTCCCAATGTAGATCCAGTAGTTGCTCCAGATGTAAAACCAGAGGTAGAATCAGAAGTTCTTCCAGAGGTAAAAGATAAAGTAGTTACAGAAGAAAGTCCTCTTGAAATTATCCTATTAGAAATTCAGGGTATAAAAACTAGACAGGTAGATCTACTAGAAACTCAAAAAATATTAAACGATAATCAAGTTTTATTAAAAACAGAATTAGACAACTTAAAGGACAAACCAAATGAGTAAATTAGAAGATCTTATAGCAGAAATTCAAAAAGATAAAGTTTCTTCTGAAGTAAAGCCAGTAGTTAAAGCGGAACCAGTTAAATCAACTTTTCCTTGGCTTAATGTGGTTTTTATTTCGGTTATTATTGTAATGGGATATTTAATATATACTGGAAGATCATCTAGTCCAGATCCTATAGATAATCAAGATGTTGCTGAATTAGTTGAAAAATATGAAAATCTTTATTCCACATATAAAGGTCAAACATATGTTAAATTAGCAGAATTAGTAAAAGACGGTAAGATTAATAATCAAGATCAATTAAAGAAAAATGCTCAAACAATTTTAGAAGAAGCTAGAGCACAATCTTTAGGCAAATTAGATGAATTAGATAATAAATCAATACCAGAAACATTTGGCGAAGATAGAGATTCTGTTGTTAAGTATTTAGAAGATAAAGCACTTGGTTTTGAAAGAGCAGGTAAATAATGGGTAAATATCAAAATTTACTTAATACCAAAATTAATAGCTTAAGAAATATCTGTTCTTATAAAAAACGTAATAAAACTTATTGGGTTTGTAGGTGTGATTGTGGCAAATTTACTATTAGAAGACAGGATAATAAACCTATGGACTGTGGTTGTAGAATTTCTAACAACGTAACCGGAAAAGTTTTTGGAAACTTTACCGTAATAAAAGATTTTTCAAATTTTGTTAAATATAGTAAAAATAAAACTAGAATTTATTGTTTATGTAAATGTATTTGTGGTTCTATAAAAGAATATAGAAGAGAAAGTGTTTTGAGCAACAAAAGTAAAAGCTGTGGATGCTTACAAAGGACACAGCATGGCATGAGTACTCATTATTTATATAAGACATATAATAATATAAAAAGTAGATGTTTTAATACAAATAATCATGCTTATAAAGATTATGGCGGCAGAGGAATTACTTTATATAATCCTTGGATTTCAAACTTTTTAGATTTCATTGATTATATAGAAAATAATCTTGGCGATAGGCCCGACGGTCACACCCTTGATAGAATTAATAATAACAAAGGTTATGAGCCAGATAATTTAAAATGGTCTAATCACACAGAGCAATGTAATAATAAGAGACAGGTAAAGTCTAATTACGATTATAATTTGTTAAAACAGGAAAACGAAATTTTAAAACATAAAAATGAATATTTGTTATCAATTATAGGAGACTTATCAAATGTCTAGTTTCACTGGTTATGCAATAGAGCAAGAAGATAGAGGGTATTTAAAATCTACATCAACAGATGCTAAAGGTGGGTTATATAACATTCCAGAAAGAGTAGATCCTAGACAAACTGATCTTTACAAAAAGGGTTGGATAAAAATCGAGGACCAAATGTCACAAGGAAGTTGTGCCGGCAACGCATTATCAGAATGTGGAGAGTTTTGTTATGGCGTTCAGTCTGGTAGAATTATACAATTATCTAGACAATATGCTTATATTCGTTCTCAACAATTTGACAATATTAAAGGGGATAAAGGAAGCACATTATCTGGTAATACTAAATGCGCTCTTGAAGGAATTTGTACGGAGGAAGCTGGTCCTTATGCCGGTAATAGATATCCTGGATGGGGTTATATTACTGATGCTATGAAAGCCGATGCTAAGAATTATATTCTAAGAAGTCATACTAATTTAACAGATGTAGATGCTATTAAAGCTTATATTGGTAATGGTTTGGGTATTCCTCAAGTAGGGGCTGTTTGGAATAATTCTTTTGAACCGGATTCTAACGGATGTATTAAAAGATTCTCTGGGTCTAACGGAGGAGGACATTCCTGGGTCTACTGTGGATATGTTCCAGACGAAGATGTTGGAGTTAAAAGCTCTGCTGGATATTGGTTTATTCTTAAAAACTCTTGGGGAGCCAGATGGTCTCCAAAACTTGGCGGATTCGCTTATATGGACCCGTCTGCAACTAGAGATATGTTAAGGCATAATTTTACAGTTGTTATTGGTCGTTCAGATATGACAGCCCCAGAACCAAGACCTATCCATGTAGATTTTACTAAAAAGGGAAATAGTATCAATGGATAAAAAAGATTTAGCTTATATTGTTATAATATGTATTCTAAGCTTTCTATTAATTAGAGAGTTTAATAATAATGTTATATTACCACAAGATGTACAACAAGATAATTTTACTGAAACTTTACCTAAAATGGGTCAATAAGTGTTTAAATTAATTATTTTGCTACTATGTGTTCAATTCGGAAATAATGTTACTCTTAAGGAAAGGCTAGATACAGCCTCACGAAGCGAGAAACCGATTCTAACAGTGTTTTCAGCCAAATGGTGTGCTCCATGCCAGTTAATGAAAAACAGCGTTATAAAGCCTATGGAAGCCTCTGGAGAGCTTAATTCGGTATCGCTTGTAATGGTAGACGTTGATATTGATAAAGAATTTACTACAAGACAAATTGGTGAAAACTTTACAATACCAACAACCATACTGTTTTTCAAAGAAGATGGAAAATGGTTAAGATATAAGATTATTGGTTATCAAACCAAAGATAAGATTTTACAAATTATAGAATTACAAAAAAAGAGGAAGTAATGAAGAGTTTATTTTTAACATTAGTTATGTGTTTTTCAGTACCAGCTATGGCTCAAGATTTTAATTTGGATGATTTTGTTCCTATAGCAGATGATGTAGAACAAGTACAGCCTGAAGTAGAACCAGTTGTAGAACCAAATTTAGATGCTTTTGATATTAGTGATTTAGCTATAGAAGATGATTCCAAAGCTAGATTAGATGAAATTCGTAAATTAGCAGATGAAATTAAAGCTATTGGCGAACAGATTAAACTAGATAACGAATCTAGTAAAGTAACCAAAATGACACTAAATGATTCTCAAGTATTATCTTTTGAAGAAAGGCTTTCTACTTTAGAGAAAGATTCTCTTAATTATGTTACTAGAGAAGAAGTTACTGGTATCGTTAAAGAAGAAGTTCAGAAATATGTTAAGTTAACAATTAAATCTGGAACCGAAGTTAAGAATGTTAATGTTCCTTTAGTGCCTACTGAGAGTTCAGTTGTTTATAACTCTGTAGCTATTCCTGGTTATTCTGGATCATTTGATGTTCCTGTTGGTGGAGTAATTACTCATATTGACGGTGTTCCAGTAAGTAGGTCTTATGGTTCCAGTACAAACAGAACTGTTTATGCTGGCAATTCTTTTGCTCAATCTTACAGACAAGTTTCTTCACAAAGGGTGAGAATTTCTCAGCCAAGAGGCTGTAGAATGGTAAACGGAGTGTTACAGTGTAACTAAGGATTATTATGGATCTTTCTTTTATTCCTAGTTTAATAGATAAAGTGTTCCAAACAGGCGGTATTTTTGGAGCACTTTTTTCCGTTTTATTGGGAGCTATATTATTTTTTGTTTGGAAAATTGGATCTAAAATATCTAATAAATCCATCGAAACAATGGAATCAATTAGTACTACAAATGCTAAATTCGCAGATTCATCTATTAAGATGGCTGAACTAATAAAGATTTTAGTAGACCAAACCCAAGCTACTTTAGATCAATTAAAATTCATTAAGTCGCAATTAAATAAGCAAAATAATGCTTCTATTGAATTCATGGGAGTTCTTAAGTCAATCATTAGCAGGGATGAGAAAAAAGACCCTGAAACAATACTTAGAATAGAAAATGTTATTAAAGAACTTCAAAGACATGATGGGGAATAGAGATGGAAAGAAATTTAATCAATTCTTCTGATATTAATAGTATTAATCTTCAAACATATTATGATAACTGTAACGATATAACATGCAAGATTAAAGTGTTAAAAGGCTATTTAGAATATCAACAAATACAGACAAAAAAACTATTAAATCAAGCAAAGAAAATAATAGAAACTAATAAAGAAATTTGCAATGGCGAATAACGAACCACAAATCGAATGGTGGAAAAGCGCTTGTGAAAAAAACCCTGATCCAATAGCTTTCGCTGACTTGGATCAAAGGTTTATTTTTTGTAATAGTGCTTGGAGTAGACTTACTGGATATTCTGAACCAGAATTAAGAGAAAAGAAGAGAAGTCATATAACCAAGTCTGAAGATATAGGTCCAGATCAAAGTGAAATTGATAACATTGTTAAGGGATCTAAAATAGAATATTATATTGAAAAAACAATAATAAGAAAAGATAGAAATGAAATATCTGTAAAAATGTTCGTTCATAGATATCCAGAACAAGGAAGTCATGAAGGATATCTTATATTTGCTAGAAGATCTACCAGCGAAGACTATGAGGATTTGAAAAGTAAATTTTTAGATCTTCATAAGACAGTATTAATATTACAACAAAATGCTGTAGGTTCTCAATTAATGGCTCAACAAATGGAGATTATAGAGCAAAAGCTGGAACAAAATAAAGAAATAGCTAAAATGGTCATTGATAGAGATAGGGGTAGTATCAATATTGGTGATAAGTTTGGAGATCAAGGTAATAAAGCTGGAAGAGATAATATTCAAGGATTAAGTTCAAATACTATTATTGTTATTACCGTTTTAATTGTGATATCTATTTTAACTATTCTTGGTTTTGGTGGAGCCATTATTTATCTATTAATGAATAAACCCGTCTAGAATTAACTAAACGGGCTTATTTACATTATCTATTTAGACTATTTTAATAACACTGCCTTAGTAGTAGCAATTGCGTTAGCAGCATTACAAGCGGCTTGAGAGAATTTTAAAGCATCATCAGATTTCTCTGCCATAGACGCTCTTTCAATTAAAATATTAATTTCTTTTATTTGTTTTTCATTCATAGGGTTCTATCTCCTAAAAAATTGCCTAAAACTAATTAAAATCCAACATCTTCATCGCCAGATTGAGAATATTCTTCTGCCATATCTTCGTATGGATTATCTGAAACATCACCAAACGGTGTTTGAGATCTCTTTTCAAGCTCAATTAGATCGGTAACTAAAACACCAGATAAGTGATGAATTTGCCCAAACTTACCGTTACTAACATTAAAAGCTACTGTTCCACCTGAGCCATTAGCGACTCTTACTTCTCTGGTAACATCCTTAATCTTTCCGTCTTCTGCTGGAACATATACCTTTGGTCTGCTACTCCATTCATAAGGTACTTCTTCACCATTAGACTTTTGATGAGTATTAGTCTTAAAGTTTAGAACATATTGATCATCTTGATCTGGATATGGTGGAGCAAACTTATACTTCTCTTCAAAATCTTCAGTAGAGATATCTCTTACCTTATTCTTTGGGAAAGCCTTCTTCATTTCTTTTGCGGTATCTTTATCAACAATAACGTTAACAGAATATTCTGTTTCTTCAGATTCATATTTCTTAGAACCCTTATTAATCTTAACATAGGCAAACTTAACATCTTGAATCTTGCCGCTTTTTTCATCAAATAATAATTTACTCATAATTTTCCCTTTGGTTTATTTAAAGTTGTAATTCTGTTGGAATCCCAGACTGCTGAAATTCTGAAATCTTTTTGGATAATTTTACGCCATCTGATCTTTTAGCATTCTTAAAATCAGATTCAACACTTTCGCTTTCTAAAAATTTATTTTGGTCAATTTTTAGCTTTTTACATTTTGTTTGAATTATACTAATTTGCTGTGATGATATTTCTCCTTCTGTATCATATTCTTTAACTGATTCTAAAACCGTATTAAAAGCTTTTTCATTACCTTTAATTTCCTCTGCCGATGCTGTTCTTAATAATAATGCTTTTCTATATGCTCTAGCTTCTGCTCTACTTTCTGCAATTGCCGTAGGATATATTGAGTAGTTACCAGAGATATTATCAATACAAGCGTCCGCAGTTGCTCCATAAACAGTACCATCATCGAGTTCTATTTCATAGATACAATATGATGAAACAGGGGGATTAGAAACAACATGTACTGGACCACTTCTAACTACATTACCAAGAATTAGTAGTGTTATTCTTCTCATACCATTTAATGTAGGATAACCATTACCTTTGTCATCAATATATAGTTCGTCCTGTAAAAAGCTGTCCATAACAAACTTTTCCCATTTTTCGTCTCCATATTCTGGAATTTCTTTTTCTTCATTACTCATAATTCGATACTCAATATTGTTACTTTGTGATTCTTCTTAATTTCTTCAATCTTTTCGATTAAAGATTCTATCATAGTTCTCTTTTTATATTGACTAAGAGTTTTTGATAAATATTTTATTCTAAGAACACAGAAACCATGTTGTAAAAACAATGCGTTTTTTTCTGCGTCAGAAGCAATTACTTTATCAAGTCTTTCTTGTCCAAATATTGGCTTAGAGTGAGTTGGTCCATCTAATTCTATAACCAGTTTAATATCAGGTAAAACTGCATCTGGTTCTAGGTTAGAATTGGGAATCAATCCCTTCTTGTGTGCTAGTACATTATACCCTCTGTTGGCAAGTTCTTCAACCATAAATTTTTCAATTTTCGATCCCTCTCTGCCAGATTTTGATAAACTTTGGACGGCTTTCTTTTGCATAGCCTTAACATCAACCGGATCTCGTTTTTTCCAAGATTCTTGTAAGCTTTCTCTAATCTCTTCTTTTTTATTATCAGAAAACCCTTGCCATTTAACGGCTACTGATTCAGATATTTTAAGTTTGGTTTCATCACTTCTTTCCATACCTTCTGTAGGATGAGTAGTTCTTCCGGCTTCTAATGCTATTTTTTGAGAATCTGATTTACTTCTCATTTTAAGACCAGACTTACGAATTATTCTAATAATTTTATTTGGATATGTTCCAAGTTCTTCTGCTATTTCGGGAGCACTTCTATTTTTATTAAAATATTGATCAATTATATATTTAGATTCCATAATTTCTCCAGGTCTAATTCTTCTATTTTTGAATTTATATTAGCATAATTATCTATAGCGTTTTTATATGATAAAGATCTAGTATAAACCGGAATAGAATTATATGTGTTGTAATTTTCTTTATAATTTTTGTTTTTAAGAAATTCTAGTTCCCAAACATAAAATATCTTTTGGGCTTTATTTTTAACCTTAGAAAGTGTTTTAGCAGAATCTAAATCTGTAGATATAATTAATGAATTGGTTAAGTATCCAGAAAATATTTTTGAATAATTTAATATTGGAAATTTAGAAGTATGAAAATTATTTGTTAAATTTTTATAAACTAAACAACATGGAATTTCTTTAACCAATATATTCAGTTGATTAAATATTTCATAATTTATTTGCGAACAGGATAAATCTTTAACTATTACAATTAACATATTACCGTACTTCTATAAAAATCTATAGTATTTTTTAACCATACTTCTATTGGGGTAAATTCAAAATCTATATATCTTTTCATTTTAGTCATATTCAAAGATTTTTGATTCTGCCCATTTGGTTTAGATATATCCCATTCTATTTCACCATCAAAACCAGTAAGGCTAGCTATTAGTTCTGCTAAATTTCTAATGGTAATAGATTGGCCAGATGTAATATTAATAGGTTCTTCATAGTCTTCATACTTGTTCATTAAGCATAAAAGATATTTAGCTATATCCCCAGAATAAATAAATTCTCTTGATACTTCTCCGGTTCCCCATAAAGTAATAGTTTTATCATTATTAATAACAGCATCACAAAACTTCTTTACCATAGCTCCTACAACTTTAGTCTTTTCAAGATCAAAAGAATCATATTCTCCTGATGAATTATTAACTATTGCTGTAATTATTTTAGAACCTTCTTTGTTTAATTGTCTAGTATATCCCTCAATACACCTTCTAGCTAAACCGTGAGATTCTATAGTTTTGTGACATTTGCCATTCCATAATTGATTTTCATAAAGACCATCAATATCTGGATATGCACATGATGGAATAATATTTATAGCTTTATTCTTAGAATAGTTAGCCCAATCACTAAATACATTCATTCCTATTCTAATATTATCTTCAAAAGTTTTTGATGGATATTTTTGATTAAAGTTTAGATTACCACTAAATGCTGCTAGGTGTATCAGATTGTCCGGTATGATTCTCTCTAGCATTTTCTTCATTTCCCATTGCTGCGTCAAGTCTATCTTTGAGTGATTTAAAGCTTGGTAATTCAACTTGCTTTTCTTCATTTCTTTTTGAATCGCCTTTGAGATCATTCCTTCTGACGTTAGTAAATACATATACATTTCCTTCTTTTGGTAAATCTAATTCACAATTTTCATTAAGATATAGTTCTTCTGATGTACTTTTTAGCTTTTCTAATAAAACAAGTCTATCTTCTTCGTTAAATAAATCTAGAAAATGATTTGTAATAACACATTTTCTTTTAATTGGTTCCCAAAGATCAATTTGCGTAGTTCTAATATCCCAACCATGATCGTATAAACCAACATGCCTTTTATATAAGCAAAATGTGGGATCAAATTCTACACCACCTATAACATTAACTCCAGCAATCTTTAAAGCATATAGTCTTTGACCGAAATCAAAACCAACTTCAAAAACATCTTTACCTTTAACTAGTTCAATTATTTCTTTAAAATTATCATCAATTATTTCTAGACCTTTTTCTTTTCTGTTTATAAGATCTGAATTAAGATAATAAGCGTCTTTTGGGTACATCATTGATATTTCCTTTGCCATTCTATTAGTGGTATTGCTTTAATAAGGGTTTCGATTGTTTCTTCCATTGTTATTCTAGGTTTGAATCCAGCTTCATATTGTCTTTCGTGAGAAATTTTATAATCTCTACAATCTGGATCTTTACCTTCTATATTATTAACTTTACATCCAGTCATTTTAGAAATTAGTTCTGTTAATTCGCCTTTAGTATAATTCATAGAGTCTTCACCTATATTATATACATCGTGTTTGTTTTTCTTATTAGATAATAAACCCATAAAGAAAATACAAGCAGAACTAATATCTTTAACGTTAATAAAACTTCTTCCAGCATTAGGTTCAAATACACCTATTTTACCTTGTGTAACAGCTTCGTAAACAAGATCATTAACAAGAAGATTAAGTCTCATTACATTACTAATTCCACAGGCTGTTGATAATCTAAGTATAAGAGTATTTTCATACTTTTTTACAATTAATTCTGCTAAAGCCTTTGTTTCACCATATAAAGATTGTGGATTAAGCTTTGTTTCTTCTGTGCAATAGCTTGGAGCAATTCCATAACAGCTATCTGTAGAAAACTGAATAAAATTACATTCTTTTGATTTACGATCTAAAACGTTTTCCAAGCCTTTTAAATGTGTTTCTTTTGCTAATACTTGGTATTTCTTACACGCGGGAGTACCAACAATAGCTGCTGTATTAAAAATTCTATCAACACCATCAACAAACCTTGTAACATCTTCAATATGATTAATATCACCATGTTGAAATTCAAAATTTGGATAATCTTTTACTAAACTAAATAAATGATCACAATCACCTTTATGAAAACTATCTATAATTCTTACTTTTTCACCTTGTTTTAAAAGATCTTCTGCTAATAAAGATCCAATATATCCGCCTCCAGTTATTCCTATCATTTTTGTTTCTCGTTTTTCTTTCTATTGCTTATGTTGCCACAATTTTTACATTTAAAATTAGATACTAAATAGGCATCGCACTTATAACACCAAGCTTTAAATCTTTTGGCTATTTTAGATTTTTGCCTATTAGATAGGATATCTTTATTATCCATTAATCTTTATTGTGTTTCGATTGTTTTATGTTAATTTTATCATTTAAATATTCTTCCTTTAGTTCTGGAAAATTTAATTTAGCATTTGTTCCAACATATTTTAAGGTAGCTAAATCATAAACTTTTGCTGCATCTTCTTGTGTATTATAGCACCCTAAATATTTTACAGTTTTTCCTAAACCAATTCTAGAAGCCCATAAATTACCAACACTTTTAATTCCGCAATATTTATGATTACTTCTAATTTTACCTCTATTTCTTTCGCCGCCAAGTTTAACGTTTGGGTTACTTTTTATTTTATCTATAGTTTTCTGAGAGTTTTTATAACTACCGTCTAAATCTACTAATCTAACATTATATCCAAATTTAGGATTTAGAGCCTTAAAATAATTTATAAAAAATCCTTCTGAAATATTTAACTCTTCTTGGTTTTCACAATATTCTAGAACCCAAACATTAAAATTTTCTTTACCATATTTTCTAATAGCTCTACAAATAGACATATTATTTTTTGGGGAATTACAATGTTGGCGAAACCTATATTTAATACCCCTAATAGTTTGACCAATGTATTTTTTATTATTAATGGTATTCTGTATTAAATATACACAACCAAATTGATTATAAGTAATTATATCATCTGAAATAATACTTCTCCTTCTCCAATTAGTCTATTTAATTTTAAACTATATTTTTCAGCCATTTCTAAAAATGCTCTACCCTCACCAAAAGATGTTCCCTTCCAATCGTCGCAGTAAACAATTGTACCTGTAACCAAAAGATTATTAGTAATCATAAATTCTAAAGCCTCTATGGTAGAACTATATAGATCAACATCAATATCTAACCATGATGCTGGCTTCATATTTTCATTATAAGCCTTTTTAAGAGATTCTTCATAAAAACCAATAATCATTTCTACTTGATATTCTGAAAAATCGTTTATAATATTTTTCTTAATTATCTCAGATGCTTCAGTTGGATTATTAACGTCTAAATATTCACAAGAGCTAAATTCACCCTTACTCCAAACAGGAAAAGCAACAGGTTCTTTAGTTTCTTGTGGTAAACCCTCAAACGAATCAAAACCCCAGACATTAGCTTTAAATCCATACTCTCTATATTTTTGAAGAATGTTATGAATACTAATTCCAGAATAGACACCAAATTCATAAATGTCTCCATCTTGAATAAGGTGTTTGAATTGATCTATATAAGATAATCTTACGGTTGATTTATTTATATTGTGTGGTTTTACAAAAGAAGATATTTTATTATTCATGTTTTATTGATATCCTATTTTTTTAAGAAAGGTTGTAGCATAAACTTCTGCGTCTTCTTTTGTCTTAAAATACGTTGTTTTATATCCAGTTAATATAAATCTCCATTGTTTATCTCTAGCTATATAGTTTACGCCTCTTATTTTAGAATATTTTCCTAAACCGTAAATGGATTTTTTTGTTGAAATTGGAATTATTTTATTGCTAATATAATCATTTATTAATTCCGGAAAATTTAAAATCGCATCATTACCAAAATATTTAATCGCTGCAATATCATAAGCTTTTGCTGCTTCTTCCTCTAAATAATACTTACCAATATATATCCTATTATTAGACGACGATATTCCAGCCTGATATGTCTTACCATTTTTACAAACACCAACATATTTTCCAGCTTTTACAATACCTCTTTGTAATATAGCTAATTTCCTACAATGTTCTTTGCGATCTGGTCTTGACGAAGATATACTAATTTTCTTTTTTGTTATTTCATCTGTTTTATAATTACCATTAAGATCTATTGGTTGAGTATTATATCCCAAATTTTTATCTAAAGTTTTAAAATAATTGATGTAAAAAGCTTCAGTTTTGTTTAACTCTTCTTGTGTGGTACAATATTCTAAAATCCATATATTAAAATTATTTTCTCCGTGTTTTCTAATAGCTTTACAAATATATAAATTATTTCTGTTAGTTTTAGAATCATAAATATGTTGATAAAATCTTTTTTTAATACCCTGTCTTGTTTGTCCTATATATTTTTTATTATTAATAGAATTTTGTATTAAATATACACACATTTCTTTCATGTTAATATCTCACTAGAGCAAACACTACAACACCCATAGCGGTCGAATGGATAAAACACATAATTATGTCCTCTTTGCGATGGATGACAAGGATCGTTTTTATCAGGCTCATAAATTCTTAATTCAATAAC
>Ga0073904_10003046_pt1 | contig 12641 bp, 10 predicted proteins | sample KloWWTrecipitate_FD_66668 | JGI IMG/M metagenome (GOLD analysis project Ga0073904, IMG submission 66668) | Active sludge microbial communities from Klosterneuburg, Austria, studying microevolution and ecology of nitrifiers - Klosterneuburg... | ecosystem: Engineered > WWTP > Aerobic digester >...
CGGCTGGAACAGGTGCACAAAGGCCTGGGCGAGATGCAGACCCTGGCGCAGGGCGTGGGCGACCTTAAACACCTGCTCACCAACGTCAAGACGCGGGGCATCTTTGGCGAGGCGCAACTGGCCAGCCTGCTGGAACAGGTGTTTGTGCCCGACCAGTACGCGGTGCAGGTTGCCACCCGGCCCGGCAGCAAGAACGTGGTGGACTTTGCCATCAAGCTGCCCGGCAAATCTGACACCGGTGCGCCCCTGTGGCTGCCGATTGATGCCAAGTTTCCCAACGAAGACTACGAACGTTTGCTCGATGCCCAAGGCAGGGCAGACGTGGTCGGCGCCGAGGCGGCCGGCAAGGCGCTGGAAATGCGCATCCGCCTGGAGGCCAAGTCCATGGTCGAAAAATACGTCGAGCCACCCTACACCACCGACTTTGCCATCCTGTTCCTGCCCACCGAAGGCCTGTACGCCGAGGTGTTGCGTCGCCCCGGCCTGATGGAGAGCTTGCAGCGCGACCACCGGGTTACGCTGGCCGGGCCCACCACTTTGCTGGCCATGCTCAGCTCGCTGCAAATGGGTTTTCGCACCTTGGCGCTGGAGCAGCGCTCCAGCGAGGTCTGGCAGGTGCTGGGTGCGGTCAAGACCGAGTTCAACAAGTTTGGCGACGTGTTGGCCAAGGTCAAATCGCAAACCCAGACCGTACTCAACACGCTGGACAGCGCCGAAACCCGCAGCCGCGCCATGGGCCGCGTGCTGAAAAAGGTAGAGGCCTTGCCGGACACGCAGGCGCAGGCGCTGATTCCCCAGGACAAGGACTTTGACCGCACAGACGGTGATTCTGATGGTGCCAGCGGCGCATGAGGGCTGCGCCGGGCAGTGAAGAAGGCCAGTCCTGGGCGCTGGCACGCCTGATCTGCGGGCACATCTGCCTGCACGGCAGTATGGCGGGCTTGCGTATGGCCGCGCCGCTGTTGGCGCTGCGCGAAGGCCATAGCGCATTTTCTGTGGGCGTGCTGCTGGCGCTGTTTTCGCTGACCCAGGTGTTCCTGGCGCTGCCAGCCGGGCGCTATGCCGACCGCCATGGTTTGAAGCGACCTATGGGCATGGGTGTGGTGGCGGCATCCGTCGGTGCCAGCTTGGCTGTGCTGTGGCCACAGTTCTGGGTACTGTGCCTGAGCGCGTTGCTCATGGGCGGCGCGACCGGGGCTGCCTCTATTGCCTTGCAGCGCCATGTGGGACGCGCTGCGCGCACCTCCACCGAACTCAAGCGTGTGTTCAGCTGGTTGGCCATCGGGCCGGCCGTTTCCAACTTTGTTGGCCCGGTGCTGGCTGGCTTGTTGATTGACCACGTGGGTGTCTGGATGGGCGGCACTGCGGGGGACGACAACGGCTTTCGGGGTGCCTTTATCCTACTGGCGCTGTTGCCCTGGGCCACCTGGTTGTGGGTGCGGCGCACGGTGGAACTGCCCCCTGTGGAACCAGTGGTTGGTGCAACCCATCTCCATGTCTGGAACCTGTTGCGTGAGCCACCCATGCGCCGGCTTCTGTTGGTGAACTGGTTGCTGTCCAGTTGCTGGGATGTGCACACCTTTGTGGTACCGGTGCTGGGGCACGAGCGGGTCTTCAGCGCCTCGGTGATTGGCGCCATCCTGGGCGGCTTTGCCATTGCCGCCGCTGCGGTGCGGGTGTTGATGCCGTTGTTGGCGCACCACCTCAAGGAATGGTTGGTGGTGGCTGTAGCCATGGTGGCCACCGCTGCGTTGTTTGGCATTTACCCGTGGATGGAGTCGCCCTGGTCTATGGGGCTGTGTTCGGTGTTGCTGGGGTTGGCCCTGGGCTCGGTGCAGCCCATGATCATGAGTACCCTGCACCAGATCACTCCGCACCACCTGCACGGTCAGGCGCTAGGGTTGCGTCTGGCGGCTATCAACTTGTCGAGCGTGCTCATGCCCATGCTGTTTGGTACAGCCGGTGCCGTTATCGGTATCTCAGCGGTGTTCTGGACAGTGGGAGCGGCCGTGGGGCTGGGGTCTCGCCTGGCGTGGCGAATGCGTCCCTAAAAATGGGGTAGCTGCACCCTAGAGTTTGTAAAACTCGCGAATGATCTCCCAAGCTTCCTGCGGGTCGTCGGTGTAGTGGAACAGGTTCAGGTCTTCTGCCGATATGGCGCCTTCTTCTACCAGCGCGTCCATGTTGATCAGGCGCTTCCAATAGTCTTTGCCAAACAGTACGATGGGAACAGGGACCGATTTTTTGGTCTGGACCAGCGTGATGACCTCAAAAAGCTCGTTCAATGTGCCAAAGCCGCCGGGAAAGGCGACCATGGCCTTCCCACGCATCATGAAATGCATCTTGCGCATGGCAAAGTAGTGGAACTTGAAGCTCAATTCTGGCGTGACATAGGGGTTGGCTTGCTGCTCATGCGGCAGGGCGATGTTCAAGCCCAGCGTGGGCACACTCGCTTCGGACGCACCCCGGTTGGCGGCTTCCATGATGCCCGGGCCACCACCAGTGCAGATGTACATGCGCTCTTTGGGTGACATGGTCTTGCTGTGGGTGGCAACGATGTGGCCGAACTGGCGGGCCTGTTCGTAGAAGTGGGCGTTGCGCATGTGGCGCTGGGCCAAGGCAATGGCCGGCGCATCGCCGCTGGCCTGTGCGGCCTGCAGCAGGGCTTGAGCCTCTTCGGGGGCGCTGAAGCGCGCACTACCATAGACTACGATGGTGCTTTCGATACCCATCTCGGCCTGGTCCAGGTCGGGCTTGAGGAGTTCCAATTGCAACCGGATGCCACGCGTTTCGCGGCGCAGCAGAAATTCCGGATCGCCAAAGGCCAGCCGGTAGGCGTTGGGTTTGAGGGGAATGCCGGCATCCGCCTGGGCTTGTATATAGGCCCAAGCATCCATCATGGTGCGTTCGTCGAGATTTTTCGAGGTATCCAAAACGTGTTGTCCTAATCGTGAAGAGCAAGCAATGCCGAGGCAATGGTTTCTGCCATGCTAACGGCGTTGCTTGGGTGGGTGATGCAATCGGTGCTCCAGACCCTGTCAACACCAGCGTCTTTGATGACCTTCAGCGCATCGCCTGCAAACAGGGCGTGGGTGACAGCAACATCCACGGTAGCGGCGCCTGCGGCCAGCAGCAAACGCGTGGCACCGGCCAGTGTGTGGCCACTGCTGGCCACGTCGTCCAGCACCACGACGGAGCGGCCTTGCACGTCCAGCGTGGGCAGGGCAATCTGCACCTCGCGGTCACCATGGCGCACCTTGTGGCACACACCGTGGTCAAAGCCGTAGCGCTCGGCGGCCTGGGCGATCCATTGTGCGGATTCTTCATCCGGGCCGATCAGCAATGGTCGGGTAAGTTGCGTGGCAATCAGGTCGGCCAATAAGGGCGCACCGCTGAGCACGATGGCTTGTGGTACTGGTACGGCTTCTTGCAGGGTGGCTACGCGGTGCAAATGGGGGTCCACGGTGATGACGGCATCAAACAGGTCGGCCAGAAAGCGCCCCACCACGCGCTGGCTGACCACTTCGCCGCTGTGGAAGGCAATGTCCTGTCGCATATACGCAAGATACGGGGCCACCAGAGTCACGTGGCGGGCGCCCAGGGTGCGGGCGGTGCGTGCCACCAGCAGCAACTCCACCAGCTTTTCGTTGGGGTTGTCCAGGGTGCGCAACAGCACCACGTGTTCGGGCAGGTGTTCGGGCAAGCGGAGCTTGAGTTCGCCATCGGGGAAGCGGTGGCTGTCGATCGGGGCGCTCGCCATGCCAGCAGCCTGGGCGATGCGTTCGGCACTGGCCAAGTCTTGCGCAAAGTGCAGCATTACAGGCGATTGGGACATCAAAACTCCACAAAAACATGGGGCAGCTCATCGGCTACGCCGATGGTGTAGCCAATGGATTTAAGGCTGGCCTGGCGGGCAAATTCCAGATCAGCGGGATAGCTGGCATGCACGCGATACAGCACGGCATCAGCCAACACCGTATCGCCCAGTTTGCAAAGCAAGTCAACACCCGCATTTTTAACCTTGGGTGCGCCCGCCAGGCTGGCAATTCGGGCCAGCTGGATGTTTTCAATGCCAACGACCATACCGGCGCGTGGCGCCTGGACGTCAAAGGTCAGCAGGCCTAAATCCGGTTGGTTGTGATTAAAGCCTTTACTACCTTGGGCGGTGATGATGTCGTTCATCTTGGTTAGTGCGCGGCCGGAGTCCAGTATGTCGCGGGCAATGGCAAAGCCGTCCCCACCACGCACATCGGGATCGCATTCAATCAAGCGACCCGCTAGACGCAGCGCCTTTTGGCGCAGGTCCATTGGGGCGCGGGGGTCATTTTCCAGCACGCGCATCACGTCGCGGGCTTCCAGCACCGGGCCAATGCCAAAACCGATGGGCTGGCGTCCGTCGGTGATAACAACATCCAGAGAGAGTTGCATGCGCCGCGCCACATATTCGAACAGGCGACGCAGACGCTGGGCTTCGGGCATGGAGCGCACCTTGGCGCTGGGCCCGATGGGGATGTCCAGCACCAGGTGGCTGGAGCCAGCAGAAATCTTTTTAGACAGGATGGATGCCACCATCTGCCCCGGTGAATCCAGCGACAGTGGCCGTTCCACCGAAATCAACACATCGTCGGCCGGGGACAGGTTGGCAGTGCCACCCCAGGCCAGGCAGCCGCGGTGTTTGCGCACGATGTCCTTGAGCTGCTCGATCGGCAGTTCCACTTCGGCCAGCACCTCCATGGTGTCGGCCGTTCCGGCTGGCGAGGTGATGGCACGCGACGATGTCTTGGGGCACAGCATGCCATGTGCGGCCACGATGGGGACGATCAGCATGGAGGTGCGGTTGCCGGGAATCCCGCCAATGCAGTGCTTGTCTACCACCAGGTTCTCGTGCCAGTCCAGGCGTTGGCCCGCGTCAATCATGGCTTCTGTCAGGAAGTAGACCTCTTCTCGATCCAACTCGTCGCGGTTGCAGGCTACGACGAAGGCGGTCAACTCAATCTTGGAGTAGTGGTGCTGCGCGATGTCCTGCACGATGCTACGGAAATCTTCCCGTCCCAGGCGCTCACCATTGAGTTTGCGGTGCAGTGCGCTGATGGATGCCGGCGGTTCTGCCTGCGAAACTGTGGCGCTGTGGCCGTCTTCAACACCCATCTGGGCAAATGCGGCAATCGACAGGCCCAGTTCGCCGCAGGCCACGATGGAGGCGTCTTCCACCACGTTGAGAGTGGCCAGGATATGGCGGCCGTTGGTGCGCACCTCGACCTTGGACAGCGCCTTGAAGCCTTCTGCCCGGTAGATCTCGCAGTCCCGGTGCATATAGGCCACGTTCTCGTGGTAGGTGTCAATCAGGACGCGGCGCAGGGCCAGGCGTGAGGGTACGGAAATCACTGTATTCATGGGGTGTAGCCTACACGTAATTTTGGCTACCACGGGGGGCAAAAAAAAGACTCCCGAAGGAGCCCTTGTTACACGCGCTTGCGGTATTCGCCGGTTCGGGTGTCGATTTCGACCTTGTCCCCTTGCGCCACAAAAATAGGCACACCCACATCAAAACCGGTAGCAATCTTGGCAGGCTTCAAAACCTTGCCGGAGGTGTCGCCCTTGACGGCGGGCTCGGTCCAGGTGATCTCGCGCACCACGCTGGTAGGCAACTCAACCGAAATGGCCTTGCCTTCGTAGAACACTACTTCGACTTCCATGCCGTCTTCCAGGTAGTTCAGGGTATCGCCCATGTTTTCGGACTCGACTTCGTACTGGTTGTACTCGGTGTCCATGAACACATACAGGGGGTCGGCAAAGTAGGAGTAGGTGCAATCCTTCTTGTCCAGAATGACCTGGTCCATCTTGTCGTCAGCCTTGAACACGACTTCGGTGCCAAAGTTGGCGATCAGGCTCTTGAGCTTCATCCGAACGGTTGCGGCATTGCGGCCACCCCGGGCGTATTCGGTTTTCAGGACAACCATGGGGTCCTTGCCGTGCATGATCACGTTGCCGGCGCGGATTTCTTGAGCGATTTTCATAAATGTTCGGGCGGTTGGTGCTGGTAGCCTGTGCTGTCAGCAGGAATAGGCCGCAGTGTGCGGCGGAGCATGACTCACCCTATCTAAGGCGACAAAGTCAGCAAAGCCTCAGATTTTAGCGTTTTTCCGCGATGAATTGCCCCAATTGCGTGGTCAGATCGTGCATTTGCAGCAGGCGTTGACGTGCCAATTGCACGGTTTGTGACCAAGAGTTGAGATTCATCAAGGGTAACGGGGCTGGTCGGGTGTCGTTCCAGGCATGGTGGGCACCGCGCAGGTTGTCGTCTGCGGCCAGCATGTCCAAAAATGCGTCGAGCTTGGCATTGTGGGCGTCATCATCCTGCGGGTAAATCTGCCAGAGCAGCGGCTTACCCGCCCACAGGGCGCGCACCAGCGAGTCTTCGCCACGCACGCAGTTCAGGTCGCAGGCCCACAGCAGGTGGTCGTATTCGTGCTGGGTCAATCGCGGTAAAAAGTGAATCTGCAGCTTGTGCCAGGGCGGCGAGCCATCCACTCTCCGGCGGGCCAGAAGCGCTTGCACTGCGTGGTTGGCGCGGCCGTCGGTCACCAGCAACTGGGTGGGTTCTGAATCCAGTTGCTGCAAAAGGCCCTCCAGCGCCGTCGGCTCGTAGCAAAACAGGGATACCAGCCGCGCGCCCGCCCAGTCAATGCCCAGACCCTGCAGCCAGTGGGCCTTGGCGCCTGGCAAGTCAAAGGCCTGCTGGCGCGCCAACAGGTCGGATTCACGCAGCAGACCGCCCGTCGCGGCGGTGAAGCCGGGATAGAAGAAATGCTTGCTCCAACCCTTGGCCGGGCCGTGCATCACGGGCGATGGCAGGCCATGGGAGCGCTCTACATACGCCTCGGCCGACAGGTACTCCAGGTTGATCCATACTGGATTTCTATTGTCAATAGTGTCTCTAGCCCTCGTGGAATATACGTAAGCAGCTATGAATTCAGTAGTAAGTTCGCAACCAAAGCCTTCCACCCAAACGTCGGCGCGTGGCAGCCTAGCCAGCTGGGCTGCATCGGTTGACTGCTCCCAAGGGCGTACCGTGATGCCCGGCCAAGTTCCCTGGCAGGCGCCAGGCGCCATCCACTGTAGGGCCGAGGCGTCATTCACCCACAAGCGGACGGTGTGGCCACGTGTGGCCAAGTCGGCACACAGGCGCCAGCACACGCCGATGTCGCCAAAGTTGTCGATCACGCGGCAGAACACATCCCACAGCAGGAGGGCAGCAGACGAAGGGGGCGGCGCGTTTTGCATGGTGCTGATTGTCCACGCTGCCAGGGCGGCTGGCGAATAAACGCACAATAGCGACCATGTCCGAAAACCATTCCGATGAGCTGTTGCGCGAGGTTGCCGCCCTGCCGGCCCTGCCGGGCGTGTACCGCTATTTCGATGCGCAGAACCAGTTGCTGTACGTGGGCAAGGCCATCAACCTCAAGCGTCGGGTTTCGAGTTATTTCCAGAAGAACCATGGTGGCACCCGTACTGGCCACATGGTGAGCAAGATCGTACGCATGGAGACCACGGTGGTGCGCTCCGAGGCCGAAGCTTTGCTGTTGGAAAACAACCTCATCAAAACGCTCAGCCCCAAGTACAACATTCTGTTTCGGGATGACAAGAGCTACCCGTATCTAAAGCTGACCGGTGGGTCATTTTCACGCGTGTCGTACTACCGGGGCGCGGTGGAAAAAAAGCACCACTACTTTGGCCCCTATCCCAGTGCCTGGGCAGTGAAAGAGGCCATTCTGCTGATACAAAAGGTGTTTCGCCTGCGCACCTGTGAAGATACGTTTTTCAGCAACCGCAGCCGGCCCTGTTTGCTGTACCAGATCAAGCGCTGCTCGGCGCCGTGCGTGGGCCAGATTTCGGAACAGGACTATGCCGAAGACGTCGCCAATGCCGAGAAATTTCTGCGCGGCGATGCCCAAATTGTGATGCGCCAATTGGAGGCCCGCATGATGCAACACGCCGAGAAGCTGGAGTTTGAACAGGCGGCAGAGTTGCGCAATCAGGTCGCGGCCTTGTCCAATGTGCTGCACCAACAGTCCATGGACAACGTGGAAGACCGTGATGTGGACATCCTGGCGGTGAAAGTGCAGGGTGGGCGCGCCTGCGTGAATTTGGCCATGGTGCGGGGCGGCCGCCACCTGGGGGACCGGCCGTATTTCCCGGTACATGTGGAAGAAGCGGTGGGTCTGGAGCACGACGAGGAATCGGAGGCACCGGCGCGGCCCGTAGAGGCCAAAGTGCTGGAAGCATTCTTGTCACAGCACTACATCGACGTGGCCATGCCGCCGACGCTGATCGTGAGCGAGCCTATTCACAAAGGGTTGTTGAAAGCGCTGTCCGAACAAGTGGGCTTCAAAGTAACGGCAGTGCACCAGCCGCGCGAACAGCGCCGCACTTGGCTGGAAATGGCGCAAACCAACGCAGCCTTGCAATTGGCCCGGTTGCTGGCAGAAGAGGGTTCGCAGCAGGCTCGCACCCGCGCATTGGTCGAAGCACTGGATTTGGCGCTGGAAAACCTCGAAACCCTGCGTGTGGAGTGTTTTGATATCTCGCACACGGCCGGTGAAGCCACGCAAGCCTCGTGTGTGGTCTTTCACCACCACAAAATGCAAAACAGCGAGTACCGTCGCTTCAATATCGATGGCATCACGCCAGGTGACGACTACGCAGCCATGCGTCAGGTCTTGACCCGACGCTATAGCAAGCTGGCAGACGTGGCGCAAGAGTCCAAGCACACCGGGCAGCCTTCCGGCGGTACGGCACGCATGCCGGATCTGGTGCTGATCGATGGTGGTCGTGGCCAGGTGTCGATGGCGCGCGAAGTGTTTGAACAACTGGGGTTGGACCTGTCATTGATTGTGGGGGTGGAAAAAGGCGAAGGTCGCAAGGTGGGTTTGGAAGAATTGGTGTTTGCCGACGGCCGCGAGAAGGTGTACCTGGGTTCGGATTCGGCAGCGCTCATGCTGATAGCCCAAATCCGCGATGAGGCGCACCGTTTTGCCATCACCGGCATGCGTGCCAAGCGTGCCAAGGTGCGCGTGGGTGGCGGCAAGCTGGAAGAAATTCCAGGCGTCGGGCCCAAGCGACGCGCCCGCTTGTTGCAGCGTTTTGGTGGTGTGCGCGGTGTGGCACTTGCCAGTGTGGACGATATCGCCACGGTGGAAGGCATTTCACACCAACTGGCGGAAGAAATTTACCGGGCCCTGCATTAGGCGTGCCACAATTGCGCGATGTTTTTGACCATCCCCACCATCATGACGTGGACGCGAATCTTCGCGATCCCGCTTATCGTGGGCATCTTCTATCTGCCCGACAGCGTGGCAACGCAAAGCGAAAAAAACCTGATTGCCACGGTGATGTTCGTGGTGTTTGCTGCGACCGACTGGCTGGACGGATATCTGGCCCGCAAGCTCAATCAAACGTCTTCCTTTGGGGCGTTTCTGGACCCGGTAGCCGACAAATTTTTGGTCTGCGCCTGCGTGCTGGTGCTGGTGCATTTGCAGCGTGCGGATGTGTTTGTTGCGCTGATCATCGTGGGCCGCGAAATTGCCATCTCGGCTCTGCGGGAGTGGATGGCCCAAATCGGCGCGTCCAAGAGCGTCGCCGTGCACATGATTGGGAAACTCAAAACAGTTGTACAAATGGTTGCAATTCCGTTTTTGCTGTTTGACGGAATGTTGTTTGGTTTGATCAACACGCGCGTTTTGGGTGTGTGGCTTATTTGGGCGGCGGCGGTACTTACCATATGGTCCATGGTGTATTACCTGCAAAAGGCGTTGCCCGAAATTCGCGCGCGGGCCAGTTAAATCATCTTTTTGGCGCATGCAACGCTTACCATATTTGACCTGGGTATTCCTGAGGGCAGGTGTGTCCAAATGCCGCTAGAATCGGCGTCCGCACCGTTGTAATGCTGCATGGCGTATTGACATGGCGAAGATCGGTGGCTTCTAATGGGTAGCGGTATTTTGTAGCCGCAACCCAGGTAGCCCAGACCAGTTTTCGGTCCGTATGTGATCCATGCAGCGTACCGAAAAACAAAGTCCGGTGAAGAAATTATTTTGAAGAGACAATTCGATAAACGCTGCTTCCAAACAAGGGGTCTTTGTGAATAAAACTGAACTGATTGAGCACATTGCGAAACACGCTGACATTTCCAAGGCTGCTGCCGCGCGCGCCTTGGAGTCCACTATCGGTGCTGTAAAAACCACCCTAAAAAAAGGGGGCTCGGTGTCCTTGGTGGGTTTTGGTACATTTGCGGTTGGAAAACGTGCCGCTCGTACCGGTCGTAATCCACGCACCGGCGCTGCGATTAAAATCAAGGCTGCCAAGGTTCCCAAGTTCCGTCCTGGCAAAGCATTGAAAGATGCCCTGAATTGATTTTTAGGTTTAAGGATGGGTGATTAGCTCAGTTGGTAGAGCGTCTGCCTTACACGCAGAATGTCGGCGGTTCGAGCCCGTCATCACCCACCACCGGTACCCAGACAAAGGCGAACAGTGTTGTTCGCCTTTTTTGTTATTGATTGGAGAGTTAGCGCATGTTCGATTTAGTTCGCAAGCACACAAAGGTCATGATGTCCCTCATGTTCTTGCTGATCATTCCCGCATTTGTGCTGGTCGGCGTGGATGGTTTTAGCCGCATCACTGCCAAGGGCGATGCGGTCGCCACGGTCGCAAATGAAAACATTGGCCAAGCCGAGTGGGATGCTGCACATAAAAACGAGGTGGATCGCATACGGGCCCAGGCACCCAATGTAGACGCCAAGTTGCTGGACTCTCCTGCGGCGCGCTACATGACACTTGAACGCCTTGTACGTGAGCGGGTGGTGGCAGAAGCAGCGAAAGACTCTCATCTGAGTACATCTGACGCACGTCTGGCCCGTGAACTGCAGCAAAGCCCCACCATTGCATCGTTGCGCAAGCCTGATGGCTCCGTGGACATGGACCGCTATCGCCAGTTGGCAGCCAGCCAGGGACTGACACCGGATGGCTTTGAGGCCCGTGTGCGTGGCCAGTTGTCGTCCCGCCAGGTAGAGGCCGGTGTCACCGACACGGCGTTCTCTCCCCCTGCGCTTGCTGATGTGGCCCTGAATGCGTTCTATGAGCGCCGTGAAGTCCAGGTTTCGCGTTTCAATACAGCTGACTACACCAGCAAGGTGAACCCCACCGATGCCGAAATTGAAGCCTACTACCAAGCCAACCCCAAGTTATTCCAGGCACCCGAGTCCGCTTCCATTGAGTATGCGGTGCTGGATCTGGATACGGTCAAGAAGTCCATCGTGCTCAACGAATCGGACCTCAAATCGTATTACGAACAAAACGTGTCGCGCCTGAGCGGCAAAGAGGAGCGCCGTGCCAGCCACATCCTGATCAATGCGCCGAAAGACATGCCGGCGGACGCCCGCAAGGCGGCACGTGAGCGGGCGCAAGCATTACTGGAACAGGTGCGCAAAGCGCCGGATACTTTTGCCGATGTGGCCAAAAAGAATTCGCAGGATGCGGGCTCGGCACCCAACGGTGGCGATTTGGATTACTTTGGCCGGGGCGCTATGGTCAAGCCCTTTGAAGACGCTGCATTCGCCATGAAGAAGGGTGATATCAGTGATGTAGTCGAGTCTGACTTCGGTTTTCACATCATCAAGGTTACCGACATTAAAGCCCCCAAACTGCGCACGTTCGAAGAACTGCGCGCCAGTATGGAATCGGACCTGAAGACACAACAAGCGCAGCGCAAATTTGCCGATGTCGCAGAAACCTTTACCAATGGTGTGTACGAGCAATCGGACAGCCTTGCGCCTGTGGCTGAGCGGCTCAAGCTCGAAGTCAAAACCGCTACCCAGCTGCAACGCAAGCCGGCGCCTGGCGTGACGGGCGTACTGGCGAACCCCAAATTTCTGGCGGCAGTGTTCAGTCCGGATTCGCTGGAGAAGAAACGCAACACAGAGGCCATCGAAGTGGGCCCCAGCCAACTGGCTGCGGCTCGCGTCATCGAATACACACCCGCGCGCACCAAACCGCTTGCTGAGGTAAGCGCCAGCGTCAAGGCGCGTCTGGTGGCCATTCAGGCCGCCGAACTGGCGAAGAAAGATGGCGCTGAAAAGCTTGCTGCGTGGAAAGTGACTGCGCCGGCCAGTTTGCCAACGCAGGTAGTGGTGAGTCGGGAAAATGCACAGACTGTGCCGGCTCCGGTGCTGGAAGCGATATTGCAGGCTGATACGGTCAAACTGCCCACCTGGGTGGGCGTAGACCTGGGTCCTCAGGGCTATGCCGTGGTGCGTGTGAACAAGATACTGCCCAGTCCAGTGCCTAGTGGCGATGCTGCCGAGCAGGGGCGCAAACAATACGCCCAGTGGATTGCCAGTGCAGAAAGCCAAGCCTATTACAAACTGCTGACCCAGCGTTTCAAAGTCAAGATCAAAGCCCCACACCCCAGTGTGACTGCGGGACTGGAAGCGCAAGCGGAGTAGGCCGAATCAGGAGTTATAATAGAAAGCTTACGGTGGCTGTAGCTCAGTTGGTAGAGTCCAGGATTGTGATTCCTGTTGTCGTGGGTTCGAGCCCCATCAGCCACCCCATATAGATATTGAAGACCTTGTTATTGAATAAGT
>Ga0073904_10003047_pt1 | contig 12637 bp, 7 predicted proteins | sample KloWWTrecipitate_FD_66668 | JGI IMG/M metagenome (GOLD analysis project Ga0073904, IMG submission 66668) | Active sludge microbial communities from Klosterneuburg, Austria, studying microevolution and ecology of nitrifiers - Klosterneuburg... | ecosystem: Engineered > WWTP > Aerobic digester >...
AAGTCCTGCCGCCTGACCCTGCTCATTCGCGCCCGAGTCCTGCTGCCGCCTGACCCTGCTCATCGAGAGTCTCCCCTCAGCGTCCACAGCCCCCGAAAGTGCCACCGGCCTGCGCGCCGGTACGGGCCCTGGACCGATTCGGTGGCACTCGCTCGGGAAGGCGGGCCCTCGACCGAAGACGGGCCAGCAAAGCCTGATGCGTCGGCGAGAGCCCGCGACGAGCAACGGGCGTAGCGACAAGCGTTGAGCACAGCCGGCATTAGGCTGAGCCGGTGAACATCGGCGCCATCGGCAACCTCGGACGCGCGCCCGTCCCTGAAACCGAAGAGGTGGCCCGCGCCGCCTGGCCCGGACGCTTAGGTGGAGGATTGTCCACCGAACTCGGTGGACAATCCTCCGCGTTACTCGCTCGAGTGGTCACGCTTGCCGGCCGCGTCCATCTGGCGGTGGTCATCCTGAGCACGGTGGGGCTGGTGCTCGCAGCGTGGGCTCGCCTGCCGTGGGTGGGGCTGGTGCTCTGGACACTCGCCGCCCTCGTCGAATGGCTTGCCACGCCGGCGGACGCGTCCGCCACCCGACTGCTCGACCTGGTCGGCCTGAAGGCTCAGTTGCGCGCGCTGCTGCGCAGCCTTCCGGCAGCCGCCCTGGTGTTCGTCACCGCACCGCACGGGCTCATCGCCGGTCTCGCCTACGTCACGGTGGTGCTGTTCATCCAGCTGGCCTGGATCGGCCAGCCCGTCCTGACCACCTGGCTCTCGCGAACCGCGCCACCGCTGCTGTACCCGGGTGGACCGAATCGCAACCGTCCCCACCCCGATCGGCTGGACCAAGTTGGGGACGGTTCCGACTCGGTCCGCGATGCAGAGGCTTTCGCGGCCCACGCTCGTGTGTATGCCCGCGCAGTGGGGACGCCGTTCGCCCTGGCGGCGATCGAGTTCGTCGCACTGGCGAAGGCGATCGCCCTCGCTGCTCAACTGATGCCGGTCTGGCTGGGGCTTGGTATCGCCGCACTGCTGGCCGTTGCCGCGCTGGCCTATCTGTTCTGGACGGCGCTGGCGGCCCGGCGGGTACGCACCAAACAGCCGGGTTGGGGCGAGCAGCTAGTCGCTGAGCTCGCCGCTGGTGAGCCACGATTCCTCGTGTACGTCTCCCTGGCGGCCCGGCAGTCGAAGTACATCGTCAACCAGTGGCTGCCGGCACTGGACGCAATCCCCGAACCGGGGTTCCTGCTGGTCCGCGAGGCGAGCCAGTTGCCTCCGTTGGCGCCCACCCGGTTGCCGATCGTGTACGCCCCTGGACAGAAGGACGTCGAGCGGCTCACGCTGCCGTCGGTCAAGGCGGCCTTCTATCTGGCCTACGGAGAACGCAACGGACAGCTGCTCCGAGATCCGCGGCCCAAGCACGTGATGCTGCTGCACGGCGATTCCGACAAGGCCACCAGCGCCAACGGGATGGCGAAGGCGTTCGACGAGATCTGGGTGGCCGGCCCGATGGCGGTGGAGCGCTACCGCGCCGCCGGCATCGACCTGCCCGATGAGCGGTTCGTCTTCATCGGACGCCCGCAGGCTGCCGGGCTCCCGTCCGGACCGACCGGCAACGACGTACCTGTGGTGCTCTATGCCCCCACCTTCGAGGGCTACTACGACCAGACCGCGCACAGCTCGCTCGACACCATGGGCTTCGAGCTCGTCCGACGGCTGGTCGAGCGCCGCGACGTGCAGGTGTGGTTCCGGCCGCACCCGAGCAGCGGGGTCGCGCGTCCGTCCATGCTCGCGGCGATCGACCAGATCAGCGCTCTGCTGCGAACCGTTCCCGGTGGGCACCTGGTGGTGGCCGACCAGGCGCTCGGCCTGCCCGAGTGCCTCGCCAAAGCTGACGTCCTGATCACCGACGTCTCCAGCGTCGCCACCGAGTTCCTCTACACCGGACGCCCGATCCTCACCTGTGATCCGGCCGGGCTGGGCGCGTCCGCCTTCGTGGAGACCTACCCGACGGCGGCATGCTCGTACCTCCTCGAACCCGACCTGGCCGGCCTGGACGCGGTGCTGGCGGACGCGCTCGGCACCGACCCCCTACGACGGACTCGCGCCGAGATGAAGGCTCGCGTCCTCGGCGACCCGCCCGGCGGACCCCAAGCCGCGTTCGCCGCGAACGTCGCGCGCCTCACCCACCTCGCCACCCCCGACTTGTCAGAATCTCACGGCGCTATAACACCGTGAGATTCTGACAAGTCGGCGAGGACGGGGGGAATCACTAGGCTGAGCCCATGAGTGCTCCTGTTGATGCCACGACCACCGCTGCCTGGGCGAAGCTCGCTGACCTCGCCGCCGGACTGAATCCCGACCTGCGCGGCTGGTTCGCCGAAGACCCCGAGCGCGCGCAGCGGTTCAGCCTCACCGCCGCCGACCTCTTCGTCGACCTCTCCAAGAACCTGATCACCGACGATATCCGCGATGCCCTGGTCGAACTCGGCCAGCAGGTTGGCCTGGAAGCCAAGCGGGACGCGATGTTCGCCGGCGAGAAGATCAACGTCACCGAGAGCCGTTCGGTGCTGCACACCGCACTGCGTCGGCCGCGCACCGACAGCCTGGTCGTCGACGGCACGGACGTGGTCGCGCAGGTGCACGAGGTGCTCGACAAGGTGTACGCCTTCGCCGACCAGGTGCGGACGGGGGAGTGGCGCGGCGTCACCGGCGCCCAGATCAAGACGGTGGTGAACATCGGCATCGGCGGGTCCGACCTCGGTCCGGTGATGGTCTACGAAGCGCTCAAGCCCTACGTGCAGGACGGGCTCGAGTGCCGCTTCGTCTCGAACATCGACCCATCCGATGTCGCCGAGAAGGTCAAGGACCTGAACCCGGCCACCACCTTGTTCATCGTCGCGTCCAAGACCTTCACCACGCTGGAGACGCTCACCAACGCTCGCATGGCACGCGACTGGTTCCTGGCGAAGCTCGCCGAAGCCGGCTCGCTCGATGGCAGCGAAGAGATGGACCGCCTCGCGATCAGCAAGCATTTCGTCGCCGTCTCGACGGCCCTCGACAAGGTCGAGGCGTTCGGCATCAACCCGGCGAACGCCTTCGGCTTCTGGGATTGGGTGGGCGGACGCTACTCCGTCGACTCGGCGGTCGGCACCGCCCTGGTCGTGGCTATCGGCAAGGAGAACTTCGCCGACTTCCTCGCTGGATTCCACGCGATCGACACCCACTTCGCCGACACCCCGCTGGCCGCGAACGTCCCCGCTCTGATGGGTCTGCTGAACGTCTGGTACGTGAACTTCATCAAGGCCGGCAGCCATGCCGTCCTGCCGTACGCGCAGTACCTGCACCGCTTCGCGGCCTACCTGCAGCAGCTCACCATGGAATCCAACGGCAAGGGCGTCCGGACGGACGGCTCGGAGGTGACCACCGAGACCGGCGAGATCTTCTGGGGCGAGCCAGGCACGAACGGCCAGCACGCCTTCTACCAGCTGATCCACCAGGGTACCCAACTCATCCCGGCCGACTTCATCGCGGTCGCCACGCCCGCCCACCCCACCAAGGACGGCGACGCGGACGTCCACGAGCTCTTCCTGGCCAACTTCTTCGCCCAGACCAAGGCGCTCGCCTTCGGCAAGACCGCGGACGAGGTGCGCGCCGAAGGCACCGCAGAGGAGATCGTGCCGGCACGGGTGTTCCCGGGCAACCGTCCGACCACGTCGATCATGGCGCCGGCGCTGACCCCGTCCGTGGTCGGCCAACTGATCGCCCTCTACGAGCACATCACCTTCACCCAGGGCGTCATCTGGGGCATCAACAGCTTCGACCAGTGGGGCGTGGAGCTGGGCAAGCAGCTGGCCATGCAGATCGCTCCCGCGGTCGCCGGGGATGCGGATGCACTGGCCGCGCAGGACCCGTCTACGCAGAGCCTGGTCGGTTACTACCTGGCCAACCGGCAGCGCGCCTGAAAGCGAATGACGGTAGAGCCGGACTCGTCCGATAGAATCGCCGAGTCCGCAGGCCGGTCCGGCCGAGTAGCGATGGGAATGCGAAGCGCATGAGTCTGGCCGCAGTGGCCGAGGATCACGGCCTGCACCGGGTTGGCGCGCGTCCCCCGTTCTGGACCTACCTCAAGCAGGCCTGGCAGCGCCGCGACTTCATCACGGCCATGGCCGGCTACCGGCTCCGCGCCGACCTGGAGGGCAATCGCCTTGGCGTCCTCTGGCTGCTGCTCCAGCCGGTGCTGAACGCGATCATCTACGGGGTGATCTTCGGCGTGCTGCAGACCAGCGCCAACCGCGGCGAGGACTATGCCGCCCGCGTGGTGATCGGCGTGTTCCTGTGGCAGTTCTTCGCCAAGAGCCTCACCCAGGGTGCCAAGTCGATCACCGGCAACCAATCACTGGTCCAGTCGCTCGCGTTTCCGCGGCTCACCCTTCCCGTGGCAGAGGTGATCGAGCAGTTCCTCTCGCTGCTGCCGTCGATGGGCCTGCTGGTCATCCTGTTGCCGTTCCTTGGCCACTGGCCGACGTGGAGTTGGCTCGGGATGATCCCGCTGCTCTTCCTGTTCACGCTGTTCAACACGGGCGTGGCGCTGATCGCGGCTCGACTGACCGTCCATGTGCAGGATCTGAGTCAGTTGTTGCCCTACCTGTCGCGCATCCTCTTCTACACCTCCGGGGTGCTCTTCGACGTCAGCAAGATCTTCCAGGCGCATCCGGCTGTCATGCGGCTCTACGACTTCTACCCGCTCTATCAGGTGCTGCAGATGGCCCGCTCCAGTCTGATGGGCGGAAGCAGCTACGACCCGATGTACTGGGTGTACTTCTCGGCCTGGTCGGTGCTCACCTTCACGTTCGGCCTGCTGTTCTTCTGGGCCGCGGAGGAGAGGTACGGACGTGACTGAGCCGCTCACTCCGCTGCGCCCGGTCATCACTCCTGATTCCGTGGGTGCGGACGGCCGCAGGCCGGTCGTGATCGTCGACGACCTGCACGTGAAGTATCGCGTCTACTCCAGCGGGAAGGCGATCAAGCGAAACACCAGAGGCGTGCTCAAAGCACCCAGCCGCGGGATCCGTGTCGTCCACGCACTCAAGGGTGTGAGCTTCGTGGCGTACGAGAACGAGTCGATCGGCGTGATCGGGTCGAACGGGTCGGGCAAGTCGACCCTGATGCGAGCGGTCACCGGCCTGACGCCCCCTGAGTCCGGAGCGGTCTACGCGGCGTCCCGGCCGAACCTGTTGGGGGTGGGAGCGGCGCTGATCCCCGACCTCTCCGGCGACCGGAACATCATTCTGGGGGGGCTCGCCCTGGGCCTCAGCCGCAAAGAGATCGAGGACCTGCACGACCCGATCGTGAACTTCGCTGAACTACAGGACTTCATCGACCTGCCCATGCGGACGTACTCCTCGGGAATGCAGGCCAGGCTCAAGTTCGCCATCGCGACCATCAAGCACCACGAGATCCTGATCGTCGACGAGGCGCTTTCGGTGGGCGACCGTCGGTTCCGGGAGCGCAGTGAGAACCGGATCCGCGAGATCCGTGACAACGCCGGCACGGTCTTCCTGGTCTCGCACTCGATGACCTCGATCCGCGACACCTGCTCGCGGACGATCTGGCTGAACAAGGGCGACCTGATCATGGACGGACCGACCAACGAGGTGGTCAGCGCGTACGAGGATTCCCGTCGTTGAGCCGGTTCATGCCGCGGCTTGGGCGGGGACGGGCACCCGCCGGTAGAAGGGAAGAGCACTGATGAGTGACGAGGAACAGGTCGAGAGCGAGTCCGAGGATCCGAAGTCGGCCGACGCCGCCCAAGTGGTACGGATGCCACAGTCGTTCGAGTTCGCTCGCGCGGTGCTGGGCACTCCCGAGATGCCGTCCTGGCTGGGCTGGCTGGATCGCCTGCTGGCCGGCAACTACCTGGTCGTCACGGGTGCGCTCTGGGGACTGGTGACCGCGTGCATCATCGGCGGCTGGGTGGTTCCCGGAATCATCTTCCTGATCCTCGAGGTGCTGACTGACTGGTTCGCGTCCCGCGCGTGCGTCCGCGAGACGCTGCTGATGCGTCGGCTCGGAGTCGGCCCGAACGTCCGTCAGCTGATCCGGGGCGTGCTGCTGGTCGCTCTGGTCGGACGCGGCGGGGACGCGTGGCTGGCTGCTGCGGCCGCGGCCGGCGTGTTGATCGTCCAGATCGCGCACCTCGTGCTCCGCGTGGGCACCGCGTGGTTGGGCAGCCGCCAACCCGCACTGGCCTACCGCACGAACGGTGAACCGCAGCCGGACGCGAGCGTGGCGTTCGCGCGGGCCTACCGGGCGTCCGCATGGCAGCACCCCGTCGTGGTGGTGTCGGAGTTGCTGGTGACCGGGTGGATCCTGCTGGCGCACCAGTTGCGCTGGCCGCTGTGGCTGAACGTGTCCGCGGTGGTGCTGCTGGCGGTGGTGCTAGGGGTCCTCGGCGTCCGCTACGTGCGCCGGCTGCGTACGCTCGGCTCGGAAGCCTCGGTGGTGCGCATCCTGAATTCCGTCACCGACGAACTGGACGCGATCGCGCCCGACGCGGTCGTCTACATGTCGGCGGACGCAGGCCAGGCGCTCTACATCCTCAACCAGTGGGTGCCGGCGATCGAGGCTCTGCACCAGAAGTCGTTCATCATGGTGCGCGAGGCCAGCCACCTCCTGGCGATCGCACCCACGCCGATCCCGGTGGTGTACGCGCCGAAGACGCGGCACGTTGAGGAGCTGATCCGGCCGGCGACGAAGGTGGCGTACTACCTTGCCAACGCGGGAAAGAACGTCCACCTCCTGCGCGAGGCGAGCATTCGCCACGTCTTCTTGAACCACGGCGACTCGGACAAGTCCACCTCGGCGAACCCGGTGTCCCGGGTCTATGACGGCGTCTGGGTGGCTGGCAGGGCCGCGATCGACCGCTACGTGTCCGCTGGTATCCACATGCCTGACAGCCAGTACGCGATCATCGGACGGCCCCAGGTCGAGCAACTCGCGGTTGGCCCGATCGTTGCGGACCACCGCCGGACGATCCTCTACGCGCCGACGTTCGAGGGCTACTACGAAGAGTCGAACTACTCCTCGCTGGAGCGGATGGGACCGGAGATGATCCGCAGCATCCTGACCGAACTGCCCGACGTCCGGATCATCTTCAAACCCCACCCGGCCAGCGGAGTGCAGCGTCCGGGGATGGCCCAGGCCAGGGTCGAGATAGTCGAGATGCTCGCCGCAGCGAACAACGGCCATCTCTACGTGGGACCGGAGGCGTCCATCACGCTCTACGAGTGCTTCGACGCCGCCGACGCGCTGATCTCGGACATCTCCAGCGTCGTGACCGACTACCTCTACACCGAGCGGCCACTGATCACGTCCAACCCCCGCGAGCTCGACCCGGCGACCTACTACAACACGTTCCCGACCCAACGAGCCTCCTACATCCTCGAGAAGGACCTGTCGAACCTGTCGGCGATCCTCACCGACGCGCTGGGCGCCGACTCGCTGCGCGCCGACCGGGTGAAGATGAAGAAGTACGTGCTCGGCGACCTCCCGTCCGGGCCGACCGCGGCCTTCGTCGCCGAAGCCGACCGGATCACCGCCGAAGCCACCGCCCACGCCGCCTCGATCAAGAACGAGTTCCGCGTCAAGGCCTGACCTGCCGATCGGCTGGTCGAGCTTGTCGAGACCCCGCCAGCCTCTGACCGATCCCTGAGGAGCGTTGCGAGTAGCGAGCGACGCCCCACTCAACCGGTCCCTGAGGAGCGTTGCGAGGAACGTTCAAGGCCCCACTCAACCGGTCCCTGAGGAGCGTTGCGAGGAACGATCAAGGCCCCACCCAACCGGTCCCTGAGGAGCGTTGCGAGGAACGATCAAGGCCCCACCCAACCGGTCCCTGAGGAGCGTTGCGAGGAACGAGCGACGCGTCACGAAGGGCCGCCGGATCGAATCCTGTCGAGGTGCCGGCCCTTCGTGACGGCTTTCCTCGTCCCTCGGAAAGCCTCCTCAGAAACCGGTAAGTTCGCTGTTGGGGCTCCTGGTTTCTCGGAAAGCCTCCTCAGCCTCGATACACCGAATGGGCGCGGTCTCGACAGGCTCGACCAGCCGATCGGTGGATCAGGGCTCAGGGACCGTAAGGCGTCAGAGCAGGCCAAGCGCGGCGGGCGGAATGCCGGTCAGGGTCTCCTCGGCATAGCTCTCGCGGAAATGCTGGTCGTCCACGGCCCAGGTGTGTGGGCCGGCGTGGCGAGTGTGCACATAACCGGGGCCGCTGCAGGCGTAGGTGAGTGCGCCGGCGTCCTCGACACGCGTCCATAGGCCGCGATCGACCGCTCGGCGCTGCGAGCGCCAGCCGCCGATTGCGGCCAGGTCGTGGCGCGCGATGATCGCTGCACCACCGGCCACCTGCCAGCGGTAGCCCTCCAGGAAGAAACGCCGCACCACCAGGGCGTCGTCGTCCTCGAAGTGCACCAGCGCGAGCTTCTTGCCCACCAGCGTGCCTTCGGAGTACGTCCAGGCAGCCAGTAGGTCGGTGAGGTGATGGGGCCCGTACCAATCGTCGTCGTCCACCTTCGTGATGAAGTCACCGGACGCAGCCGCCGACAGGCCCGCCAGCACGTCGCCGAAGATCACTGTGGAGTCGAACTCGAGGATCGGTCCCAGCACCGCCTGAACGCTCTCCGGAAACGACTCGCGGGCCGGTGCCGCGAAGCCGTGACAGCCGACCACCACCTCCACTGCTGCGTGGTCCTGCGCGGCGAGCTGCTCCAGGATCCGCACCAACAGAGTGGGCCGCTGGCACGACAGGATCACCGAGATCGACGGCAACTCCTGCTGCGTGAACGCCCTGGTGTGACCGGTCATCACCGCTCGAACCTGAGCCTGCGAGCGGTTCATATGGTCGAGCAGCCCCACTCGCGCGAACGGCGACTCGACCAGCGTCGCCAACTCCGGCACTAGGTCGAGGCCGGGCGCGGCGCCGTGCACGATAGCGCCGTAGGCCGCCAATTCGGCGACCCGTCGGGAGGCGATTGCTCCGCCGCCAAGCCCCGAGACGTCGATGTCGGTCACCAGCGCCAGTTGGCGAAGCCCGGAAGCAGTGAGTCTCGCGGCCGCGTCCGCCTCGATCAAGGTCTGCCCGGCCGCGGCTATCAGCAGGCGTCCGTCCTGCAGCCGAGCAACCGCGGACGACGTCGCTTCGGACGGCTGCCGCCGCTCCAGCGGGCGGTGCACCAACGGGTCGATCAGGACGGCTGGCGCCGACGGCCGAACAACCAGCACCGGCGGTTCGGGGTGTTGACCGAGCCAGTGTTCGCCCTCGCCGTCCACGACGATCTCGAAGTCGGTGAACTGCTTCTTCTGCTTGCGCGGATACAGCGGACGTAGTCCGCCGCCGGGCTGCCAGCACAGCTCGACCGGCGCCCCAGCGTCGATCGCGACGCGGTTGCCGCCCCATCCGGTCGCCGGGCGTGCCGGGTAGAACAGTCCGAACGCAGCCCGGACGAGGTCGAAGCCCGCGATCGGTTCAGCGAGCGAGAGCCGCACCACGGCCCGACGTCCGTCGTGGTCGAACTCGGTGTCGACAGAGCGGACGCCCTTCAGCGGCCCGAGTCGGCCCGTCCAGTCTGGACGGATCGCGAACCAGGGATCGACGCTGATCTCGAGCGCGGAGTACTTCCGCCGAGCGCGCGGGTCGGATACGAACGCGGCGAACTCCTCCTGCGTGCCGAAAGACAGCCGAAGGCCGGTCGGCTTGGGATCGGGCGTCGAGCCCGTCAGCCGGCGCAGCCATCGCCGTGAACGGTTCAGCATGGCTCGACCCTATTCCTGCCGCATTCGCACACGGCCAGACCGCGCTAGACCTTCTTGGCCGATGAGCAGGCCCAGTCGGCCGTGTGGAAGCCGAACCGGCCGAAGCGCACGCAGAGCCTGATCTTCTTGCCCTTGTCCGCACCGGTGATGCGGTGGCTGCTGCCGCCGCCGATCGCAGCACCGTTGCGGTACCACTGGAAGTCGTTGTTGTCGGCACGCTCGGTGGGCAGCACCGCGGCCAGGTATGCGCGGCTCGACCACTTCAGCACGCTGCCCTTCTTCGTGAACCGCACCTTGTAGGTGGTGAGGAAGCTGCGCTTCTCCAGCGTGTAGTCGTAGGTCTCGCTCGCGCCGGCCGACGCCAGGGTGACCGTGGTGTTGCGCGCGATGAAGCGGTCCTCGGCGTGATTCACCCGCACGGTGTAGGCGGACGCAGGAAGGCCCTTGACCTCGTAGTTGCCGTCGGAGTCGCTACGGTCCTGACCGATCACGTTCGATCCGATCATCGCGGTCACATCGATCGAGCAGCTGTCCTTCGTGCCCTGGCCCGGGCAGGTGATCCGGCCCTTGATCGTTCCGCCTTCGCCGACCTTCACCGCCGGTGCCTCGGTGGTGGCGCCGACTGCGACGCCGATCTGCGTCCCGGAGCCCTTCACCAGCGCGCCGTTGCCGCCGGTGAGGGCCCACAGCGACGTGTAGTTGGTGGTACCGACGTTGACGATCTGCACGTAGTACCCGCCCGGACGCACCTGCAGCTTGTACTCGTAGGTGCCGTCGCCGTCGGTGTCGGTCAGCTTGACCTGCTCGTTCACGTCGTCGGTGCTGGTCGAGTAAGCGGCCGCGACATAGTTCCTGAGAGTGGCCGCCGGGGCGCCGGTGACCGTGCCGTGGATCCAACCGATCGGCGAGAGCGTCTTGCCCAGGATGGACGTGGTGCGGTCACCGATCACGGCCTGGTCGGCGCGGTTGATCACGCTCGCCCGCAGGTAGTAGTTGGTGTTGGTGGCCAGCCCGCTCAGGGTGCCGGAGCCGCCATCGAAGACCTGCGTGCCCTGACCGGTGGTCATGGCCTGGTCCTCGGCGTAGTCGATTCGCACCTGGTGCGCGGCGGCGTCGAAACCGGCCGGCGGCGTCCAGGACAGCGCGAGGGTGCTGGGCGCCTGTTTGGTGACCTTCAGGTCGGTCGGCGGCTCCAGCATGCCCGCCGCCGTGGTGGAGCGCGTTGCCTTCACCTTCGACCAGGCGCTCAGCAGCTTGCCGTCGGCGACCTGCAGCACAGCCACGTTGAAGGTGTAGGACGTGCTGGGCTGAAGCCCCTTGAACACGGCGGTGCCGTCCGAACCGGTGTTCTGGTACAGGGTCTGCCCGCCGCCCACCGCGCGCACCTGGTAGGCCGGCGCTCCGGTGATCGTGCGCCAGAACAGCTCGATGGTCGTCTTGGTCGAGTTCACCGCGCTCAGTTCTGGCGGGGCGCTGTAGGGGTACTTCGCTGCGGTGGCGTTGGCTGCGGGGACGAGGAGTCCAAGCACCATCACGAGCGCCGCCAGCAGGGCGAACCAGGGGCTGTGCCTCAGGGCGCGATTCTTGGCGTTCACTTGCACGTCCTACTTCCCTGGTTGAGCTCGTTCCAGCCGGTCTGGTAGACGCCGTAGGCCTGGCGGATGTCGGCGGCGAAGGCCGGCGATGCGCGGCGGGAGTCCATCGTCACGACGTGCTCTTCGCTGTACCGGATGCCCGAGGTGCTCATGTTCGCGGTGCCGAACATGATCCGTCCGGAGTTGTTGCTGGCCGGGCCGATCAGGATCATCTTGGTGTGGATCGGGATCTTGGTGCAGTTGATCTGCGAGGTGAGTCCGGCCGCTTTGATCTGCTTCGCGACCTGCTTGGAAATGGTGGTCGCGCCACCCTGCTGGGACAGCAGCACACGCACGTCACAGCCCTGCTTCGTCAGTGCCTTCACGGTGTCGATGAAGCGGACGGCGCGCGTGTCGGTGAGCCGGTACATCGCGACGCGGATCTTGTTGTCCACCTTGCAGTCGACGTCGTTGAACTGCTCGACGTAGTAGTCGAGCACCGTCTCGGGCTGTGGGCTGAATGAGATGGACGTACCGCGGTCCGCGTCCGTGTAGTGCCGGAAGAACTTGTCGGTCCAAATACCGCGCAGCTTCTTCAGGGTGTGGGACGAGGTCGCGGTGGTCGGGAACTTGCCCGACTTGCACGAACTCGAACCCTTGGTGCTGCCAGAGCAGACTTTCATCGCGTTGTAGCGGTCGACCACGAAGTTGTAGAGCTGGACGTCGTCGTAGATCATCGTGGCTTCCTGCCAGTAGCTGCGCACCTGGCTGCGGGCGAAATTGCCCGATGAGGAATAGACCAGGGGGTGCTGCTTGGCGTCGCCGGCCCAGATCGTGTCACTGATCGCCACGAACTTCTCGTGGTTGATGGCGTCAGGGAACTTCTTGGACTTGTTGGTGTTGAGGCAGCCGTTGTAACACCAGTAGACGGCGGCGTTGAACTCGGCCAGCTTCTTCTTGATCAGCGCCTTCGAGGAAGCCGAAGTGATGCCGCCGCCGTCCATCACGAAGCCGATGCTCACGCCCCGGTTGGCGGTGACGTACTTCATTGCGTTCCAGATGATCTCGGTGTCGGTCTCTGGCCGCTCTGCGGTGCCGATAGCCCGGATGAAGTACATGCCGACGTAGATCGTTGCGCCCTGCTTGGCGCCGCAGATCAGCTGCGCCGCCTTGTGCGCGAAGCTCCAGGTCTGGGACGGGGAGTTGCCCGGGTCACTCAGGCCGCGGTACTCCATGTCGTCGGTGTTGAACCAGGTCTCGATCCCGCGCGGA
>Ga0073904_10003052_pt1 | contig 12631 bp, 10 predicted proteins | sample KloWWTrecipitate_FD_66668 | JGI IMG/M metagenome (GOLD analysis project Ga0073904, IMG submission 66668) | Active sludge microbial communities from Klosterneuburg, Austria, studying microevolution and ecology of nitrifiers - Klosterneuburg... | ecosystem: Engineered > WWTP > Aerobic digester >...
CGCCGCTGCCCCTCGTTGAACAGGATGTCGAAAGCCAGCGTCGATTTGCCCGAACCGCTGACACCGGTGATCACATTGAACTTGTCGCGCGGAATGTCCACCGACAAGGACTTCAGGTTGTGTTCCTTGGCATTGACGATACGGATCGCGTTGTCGGCTGCGGCTGCGCCAGCCCCAAAAGCCGGCCTCCCCGCCGCCGGCAACAAGACCGCACGGGCCTCCTGCGCGGCGTGTGCACCCAGACCGACACTGGCATCGTAATCGCGCAGCGCCCGCCCGGTGTGCGAGCTTGGATGGCGGCGCAGATCGTCCGGCGTTCCAACCGCCACCACCTGGCCACCGGCATCGCCGCCTTCGGGGCCCAGGTCGAGCAGCCAGTCGCTGGCGCGGATCACATCCAGGTTGTGTTCGATCACCAGCAGCGAGTGGCCGGCATCGAGCAATTTGCGCAATGCCCGCATCAGCTTGGCGATATCGTCGAAGTGCAGGCCGGTGGTCGGTTCGTCGAACATGAACAGGCTGCCGTTGCGCGCCACCGGCTGACGGCTGCTGCTTCCGTCACGCGCAGCCTGGGCCAGGAAACCGGCCAGCTTCAGCCGCTGCGCCTCGCCACCCGACAACGTGGGCACCGGTTGGCCGAGTTTCACGTATTCCAGCCCGACATCGACGATCGGCTGCAAGGCGCGAATCACATCGCGGTCCTCGGAAAACAGCTGTGCGGCTTCGCTGACCGTCAGGTCAAGCACCTCGGCCACATTCATGCTGACAAGACGGCTCGCCAGCGGCGCCGGCCGCCGGATCAGCGTAGGATTCGCGATCAATTGCGGGCCGGCATCCGCACCAGCGGCAGCGGGCGGTTTCGCCAAACCCAGCGGCGCGACGGCGGCAGGCACCGATGCGGATACCGACGCAACAAGCGCCGGACGCTTGCGCTCGATCCGCACCTCCAGTACCTCCGGCCGATAGCGCTTTCCGTCGCAGTCCGGGCACCGCAGGTAGACGTCGCTGAGGAACTGCATCTCCACATGTTCGAAACCGGAGCCACCACAGGTGGCACAACGCCCGTCGCCGCTGTTGAAGCTGAACTTGGACGCGGTATAGCCGCGCTGGCGCGACAGCGCCGCATTGGCAAACAGTTCGCGGATCGCATCCCAGGCACCGACATAACTCACCGGGTTGGAACGTGCCGTCTTGCCGATCGGCGACTGGTCGACAAACACCACGTCGGCCAACAGTTCTGCCCCCAGCATACGGTCGTACTGGCCCGGCGACTCGGTCGACCGGCCGAAGTGGCGCATCAACGCCGGCGCCAGCACGTCCTGCACCAGCGTGGACTTGCCCGAGCCACTGACACCCGTGACGCAAACCAGGCGCTGCAGCGGAATCTCCACCGACACATTCTTCAGGTTGTGCTCACGCACGCCCTCTAGCACCAGCCGCGGCGTTCCCGGCGCTACGAGCTTCTGGAACCCCATGCCGACCTGTTTGCGTCCGCCCAGATAGGCACCGGTCAAGGTGTCTGCGCCACGCAGGTCCTGCGTGCTGCCGTCGAACACGATCTGTCCGCCGCGCTCGCCCGGGCCCGGTCCCATGTCGATCATGCGGTCGGCAGCCAGCATCACCGCCGGATCGTGCTCCACCACGACCAGCGTATTGCCGGCATCGCGCAAGCGCTGCATGGCTTCAATGATGCGGTGCATGTCACGCGGATGAAGTCCGATGCTGGGCTCGTCGAGCACGAACAGCGTATTGACCAGCGAAGTACCCAGGGCGGTGGTCAGATTGATGCGCTGCACCTCGCCACCCGACAAGGTACGGCTTTGCCGGTCCAGGCTCAGGTAACCGATGCCGACGTCCACCAGGTACCGCAAGCGGGTGGTGATCTCCTGGAACAGCAGCGCCAGGGCCTTGTGGTCGCCCAGCGAGGTCGGCACCGAACCCGGCGCCGAACTTTGCAGCCCGATCCGGTCGAAGAACAGGCGCAGCCGGTCGATCGGCAGCAACATCAGATCGTGCAGACAAAGGCCCGGCATGGCCTCGAGTTGCGCGCGGGACCAGGCCACTGCCTGGGGCATGAAACGCTGCGCCGGCGCCATCACCGCATCGGCATCGGCTGCGCCGCCAATGCGCCACAGCAGGCTCTCGGTCTTGAGCCGGGCACCAGCGCAAGTGGGGCACGGCGTATAACTCCGGTACTTGGACAGCAATACCCGGATATGCATCTTGTAAGCCTTGGTCTCCAGGTACTCGAAAAACCGCTTGACGCCGAACCAGTGCTGGTTCCACTTGCCATTCCAGTTGGGCGAGCCGTCGATGACCCAGCGCCGGTGTTCTGCGCTGAGCTTGTTCCACGGCGTGTCGCGCGGAATTCCCGCATCTTCTGCATGGCGCATCAGGTCATCCTGGCATTCCTGCCAGGCGGGCGTCTGCATCGGCTTGATCGCGCCGGCACGCAGGGTCAGCTTCTCATTGGGAATGACCAGGCCGTAATCGACACCGATGACACGACCGAAGCCGCGGCAGGACTCGCAGGCGCCGACAGCCGAATTGAACGAGAACGCCGATGCGATCGGGTCGGTATAACGCAAGTCGCTTTCCGGGCAATGCAATCCGGTGGAAAACTTCCAGATCCGGTCCGGCGCGCCACCATCGCCCAGCGCATAGACGTTGATCCGCCCGCCGCCGCGTTTGAGCGCCGCCTCGATCGCATCGACCACACGCGCCTGTTCGGCACCGCCCAGGCGGAATCGGTCGGCGACCACATCCAGCACCTTGCGCCGGACCGGGCCGGCTGGCGTGCCGCCAGCCTTGCCCTTGCCAGTCTTGGTGCCGGAGTTGACCTTGCCGTCAGTCGGCAGATTGCCGACGGGTACGTCAACCTCGCGCTCGGCCTGCACCCGGGTGTAACCACTGACCGACAGCCACTGCGTGATCTCATCGGGCGTGGTATCGGCCGGCAATTCAACCGGAAAGGTCACGACCAGCCGCGGATCCCCATCCTGTGCCAGTTGCTGCATCTGCCCGAAGATGGTTTCCGGCGTGTCATGGCGCACCGGCATGCCGGTTTGCCGGTCGAACAACTGGCCGGCGCGCGCAAACAACAGCTTCAGGTGGTCGTTGAGTTCGGTCATCGTGCCAACCGTCGAGCGCGACGAACGCACCGGATTGGTCTGGTCGATTGCGATCGCCGGCGGCACCCCCTCGACCTTGTCCACCGCCGGCTTGTCCATGCGGTCCAGGAACTGGCGCGCATAGGCCGAGAAGGTCTCGACATACCGCCGCTGGCCCTCGGCATACAGCGTGTCGAATACCAGGCTGGATTTGCCGGACCCACTGGGCCCGGTGACGACGGTCAACTCGCCGGTGCGGATGTCCAGGTCGAGGTTCTTGAGGTTGTGCTGGCGCGCTCCGCGGATGCGGATGATTCCCTGGGACATGGTGAGCTGCTTTCTGGAGGAGGCCAAACATTCTAGGCATTGCATGTCCTGGCGGCGCTGCTGAGGTCATTGGCGCGAAAGGCCGGCATAACTCGGGCCAACGCAGCCCGGCCCATTTAGTGGCGCAAAATGGCAGGATTGCCCAATGGGTGTCCTGCTTTTTGTTTCACCTGTCCATTCGAGGATTTCAAAATGCGTTATCGATTGCTCGGCCGAACCGGCCTGTATGTTTCAGAGTTGTGCATGGGCACGATGACGTTTGGCGGAACCTCGGGCTTGTGGAAGGTGGTCGGCGGACTGGCGCAGGAAGCCTCCACCGCGCTGGTCAAGCAGGCTTTCGACGCCGGCGTCAACTTCTTCGACACAGCCAATGTCTATGGGCTGGGTGAGTCGGAAACCATCACCGGCCAGGCGATCAGGAAGCTGGGGCTCGCGCGCGATGAACTGGTGATCGCCACCAAGGCCTATGGCGTGATGAAAGACAAGGTTGTCAATGCCGGCGGTCAATCGCGTTACCACCTGATGCACCAGCTCGATGCCAGTCTCCAGCGGCTGCAACTCGACCATATCGATCTGTACCAGCTGCATGGTTACGACCCGCTCACGCCACTGGACGAGGTGCTGTCTGCGCTCAATGACATGGTGCGCTCGGGAAAGGTACGATACATCGGACTGTGCAACATGGCGGCCTGGCAGATCATGAAAGGCCTGGGCATCTCCGACAAGCGCAATCTGGCGCGTTTCGAAAGTGTTCAGGCCTACTACACCATCGCCGGGCGCGACCTGGAGCGCGAGGTCGTGCCCATGCTGCAAGACCAGCAGCTCGGCCTGATGGTCTGGAGTCCGCTGGCTGGCGGCCTTCTGAGCGGCAAGTTCAACGCTGACGGAACCGGTCCGGATGGCGCGCGGCGTGCCAGCTTCGACTTCCCGCTGGTCGACAAGCCGCGGGCGTTCCGCTGCGTCGAGGCCATGCGTGCCGTGGCGCAGCGCCATGGAGCGACGGTGGCCCAGGTCGCGCTGGCCTGGTTGCTGAGCCGGCAACATGTGACCACCGTCATCATGGGCGCAAGGACTACCGCACAACTGGCCGACAACCTCGGTTCGATGCGGCTGACGCTCGATCCGGATGATCTGAAGGCACTCGACGAAGTCAGCAATTTGCCAGCCGAATACCCGGGCTGGATGCTGACACGCCAGGGTGAGCCCCGCCTGAAGGCGCCAGGCCAGCAATAACCAGCGCTGCTGCCCGCATGCCAGCCAATTCCTGCGCGCATCTGGCCGGCAAATTTTCGGCCTGTTTTCTGACACGGGCGCAGGCCAGCGCCGACAACACTGGGTGTACGCTTGGCCATGCCTGATCTACCCAACCCGCCCTTGGGCACCCAGACGGCGTTGCCCGCACCCAGCGAACCGGCGCTGGCCGACGCTGTACAAGTTGCCGACAACGCCCCGCCGCGCCGCCGTGTACCGCTGCGCAATACTTCGCTGCTGGTACTCGCGACGCTGGGTTCGATCTTCATGCTGCACTGGGCCAAGCCGGTGCTGATTCCGCTGTTGCTCGGCCTGCTCTTGAGCTACGCGCTGGCGCCACTGGTCAACCGACTCGAACGTCTGAAGCTGCCGCGTGCGATTGCCGCAGGTCTGGTCATGCTGGGCCTGCTTGGCGGCCTGGGTGCGATCGGATGGGTGCTGAGCGACGATGCGGTCGGATTCATCGAGGCCATGCCGGCAGCGGCACAGAAGATCCGCCAGTCGGCACGGGCCTCGCGCCATCAGCCGGAAACGGCCATCGACAAAGTGCAAAAGGCAGCGACCGAACTCGAGCGCGCTGCCAAGGAAAGCAGCGCCACGAAAGTGGCCGCTGCCAGCGGCGTGACGCGGGTGCAGATCGAACGGCCGCAGGTCAATATCAGCGACTATCTGCTGACCAGCACACCCGACATGCTCGCTGGGCTCGGTCAGGCCACGATGGTCTTGTTCATCAGCTTCTTCGTGTTGGCGTCCGGCGACAACTTCCGCCGCAAACTGGTCAAGCTGTCGGGCCCGACCTTCGCCCACCGCAAGATCACGGTACAGACACTCGACGAGATCACGGGGCAGATCCAGCGCTACCTGCGGGTGCAATTGCTGATAAGCGCCATCGTCGGCATCGCGACCGGCCTTGCCTACGCGGCGATCGGCCTGGAGCATGCTGCGGTCTGGGCCGTACTTGCGATGGTGCTGAACCTGGTCCCCTACATCGGCGCCATCGCCCTGACCGGAGCCTCGGCACTGGCCGCATTCGTCCAGTTCGGCAACGTCGACATGGCACTGATGATCGGGGGTGCGTCACTGATCCTGCATGCGATTTCCGGCAATCTGCTGACCCCGTGGCTGACCGGACGGACCAGCCGGATCAATCCTCTGGTGGTATTTGTCGGCGTGCTGGTATTTGGCTGGTTATGGGGATTGTGGGGCCTGCTGCTGGGAACGCCGGTGCTGCTGATGGTCAAATCAGTCTGTGACCGGGTCGAGGAACTCAATCCGGTGGGCGAGCTTCTGGGGCGCTGACGGCCTGCACCGGCAGCAGCGTGGTTGGGCGCATGACGCGCGTATTACCCCCTGTTTCGGTTCTGCGGGCGGGCGGCCAGCCGCATCGCCGATAATGCGCGCAGGCCGCACCTGCGGTGTGGCCCATATTGACGTTGGTGGGAGTCCCTGGGTAGCGTCGATTCGTTTCGTGCAGCCCGGACTTTGCATCTGAATTGTTGCCACACGCCGCCTGAAGCGCTGATCGTTGACCTTTTCCATACTTTTTCCGAACTCCGCTGCCGCAGGCCCGAGGGGCAAGTCGCCGCCGATCGTCGCAAACGCGGCGGTTCATGGCCGGATTTGCCAGTGCGTCAGCGCGCTGCCATCATGCGCCCCGCAAAGCTTGGTAAGCGCATCCATTTGCAAATGCCGCCGCCGATGAACCGAACCACTACCTCACCATTCGACATCAAGAGTGCCACGATCCAGGGCCTGACCATGATCCTGCGGTCGGTCAACATGGGTGTGATCGAAGCTGATCTGGCCGCGCGCGTGGCCAATGCCGGGGATCTGTTCACCAACGCACCGGTATTGATCAACGTGACCGCACTGACGGCGGATGGCACGGCTGACAAGCTGGAGTTGACACGCTTGAGCAACCTGTTGCGCCGGCACACGATGCGGGCCGTGGGCATCATCGGAGCTGCCGGGCTGCTGCTCAAGCAAGCCAATGCCCTTGGCCTGATGGAAGAAGTGGACGTCCTGCCCCGGCCGCGCAACAAACCTGAAGAACCACCCGTCGAGCCTGCATCTGCACCCACATCCGCATCGACAATTGCCCCGCAGGCCGCTGCGACCGAAATCCCTGTCCTGGCCGATCTTTTTGGTGACGCCCCGGCGGTGATTCCGGTGGCACCCGCGCCGGCCGCTGTTGCAGCGCAAGCGGCAACAGCGGCAAGTCCCAAGGCAGCAGCCGATTTCAAGACCGCACCCACAATGGTCATCGACAGGCCCTTGCGCTCGGGGCAACGGGTATACGCGCGTGGTGGCGACCTGGTGGTGCTGGGCGTGGTGAGCCACGGCGCAGAGGTGATCGCCGATGGCAATATCCATGTCTACGGCCCCTTGCGCGGGCGTGCGATTGCCGGTGCCAACGGAGATTTCGATGCCCGGATCTTTGCCGTCGCGATGGAACCCGAATTGATTTCGATCGCGGGCACCTACCGCACGACCGACAAGCCGCTGGCCGACGATGTGCGCGGCAAACCGGCGCAGGCGCGGCTCGACGGCGAGAAGATGCTGATCGAACCCCTGAAAAGCTGACAACCGAATCCATATCAACCCCATCGGGTCTGGCGCATCCCATTGAAGCGCGCCAGGCCCCAATCGACAGGAACAGACTGATGACAAAAATTGTGGTGGTGACCTCCGGCAAGGGCGGTGTTGGCAAGACGACGACGAGCGCGAGTTTTGCATCCGGCCTGGCCATGCGCGGACACAAGACCGCGGTGATCGACTTCGACGTCGGCCTGCGCAATCTGGACCTGATCATGGGCGTGGAGCGTCGCGTGGTGTACGACCTGATCAACGTGGTGCAAAAGGAAGCCAATCTGAGCCAGGCGCTGATCCGCGACAAGCAGCTGGACAAGCTTTACATCCTGGCTGCGTCACAGACCCGGGACAAGGAGTCTCTGACGCAGGACGGTGTGCAACGCGTGCTCGAAGAGCTCAAGGCGATGGATTTCGACTACATCGTATGCGATTCGCCCGCTGGCATCGAAACCGGCGCGATGATGGCGATGCACTTCGCCGATGAAGCGCTGGTCGTGACCAACCCGGAGGTGTCATCGGTGCGCGACTCTGACCGCATCCTGGGCATGCTCAGCAGCAAGACCCAGCGCGCCATCGACGCCAGGGAGCCGATCCGTGAGCACTTGCTGATCACGCGCTACAACCCGAACCGCGTGCTGGGCGGGCAGATGTTGTCGCTCGAGGACATCAACGACATCCTGCGTATTCCCTTGATCGGCGTGATTCCGGAGTCGGAGGTCGTGCTAGAGGCCTCCAACCAGGGTCTGCCGGCGATTCGCATCAAGGGCGCGGATGTCAGTCAGGCATATGACGATGTCATCGGACGCTTCCTGGGTGAGACCATTCCCATGCGGTTCACCGAGCCGCCCAAGAAGAGCTTCTTTCGGCGCATCTTCGGCAGCGCAAGCTGAGGCGAGCAAGGAATACCGACATGGACCTGATGCGCTTTTTCAAATCCAAACCCAAAACCTCCTCGGTCGCCAAGGAACGGCTGCAGCTGATCCTGGCGCATGAGCGGATCGGGCGCAACGCCAATGGCACGGCGATCCCCGATTTCCTGCCGCAATTGCAGAAAGACCTGATCGCCGTATTGTCCAAATACGTGAAGATCAGCGACGAAGACGTGAAGATCAACGTGGATCGCCAGGACAACCTGGACCTGCTGGAAGTCAAGATCGAAATCAACCGCTGACGCTGCGCGACCCCAGGGCCAGATACGTATCAGGCCTTGGGCCTGGTGAAAAACGGCAACTTGCTGTCGCCCGGATGCGGCGATCGGGTGCGCAGGGGCCGCTGGAAAAACAGGTTGTTCGGGACCCGAATCAGCTGGTGCTGATCGCTCGCTGCCGCAAGCTCCGGTTCCGCGCCCGGCTCTGACGGCGGTGGCATGACCCGCAAGGTGGTGTACATCAGGTTCATGTCCAGCACTTCGCCGCCGGTGACATGGTGGTTCGTGAATTCGAGCAACTCCACCTGGTCACCAACACGAAACGGCCTGAAGATCAGCACCAGCATCGCGGCGGTGGCATTGCTCAATACGCTCCAGGCGGCCACAAATCCGATGGCCAACGCGGCCAAGGCCGTCGAGATCAACGCCCAGGCGCCGCGGAAAACGCCCATTGCCTCCAGAATGATCACCAATGCCAGCAGCGTGATCAACCAGCGCCGCACACTGTGCAGCCGGTTCGCAATCAGCGGCGACAGGTGCTTGAGGTCGCGCAGCACATTGATCAAGCGCTTGAATGCAATCGACAGCGCAAACGCGATTACCAGCACCAGGACAACGCCGGAAATCTCGTACACGAATTTCGACAACAGCGATTCCAGATCGGGCACTACACTTTTCCTTTGAATGTCCGCTCCAGGCGGAGCTGACGGCTGCGACACGATATCCGTCGCAGCACGATGCACCATAACGCGCAGCCCCGCGTGGCAGGTGCGTCGACGGCCCAGTTTAGCGGGGCCGCGGCAGGTCGGCGCCAGCGGGAGCTGGGCAACAATCTGGAGTCGTCCATGTTGGTCGTCGTCAGTGGTTTCATGTTGATGGGTTTGCTGCTTTTGTGGCTGTGGCCGTCGTCGCCCATCGGCAGCACGGGTCGCGTCGGCGCATCAGGACCCGGCCCGCTGCTAGACTGAGCCGCCCATGCCAACGTCCACTGAAGTCCCTGAACCGCCATACGGATGGATCGTCGTCTGGGCTTGTTTCGTCAGCCTGGCCGTCATCTTCGGAGTGGCCTATGCCTTTGCGGCCTTGTTCGAGTCGTTTGCCACCGATTTCGCGGCCGATCGCGCCGACGTTTCGCTGGTGTTCGGCCTGTCAGGGCTGATCTACTTCACGCTGGGCATAGGCGGGGGCATGCTGGCCGACCGTTTCGGGCCGCGTGCCGTGTGTTGCATCGGCATGGTGTTCATCGCGGCAGGTCTGCTGGCCACCAGCTTCGCCCAATCCCTGCTCATGGTCTACCTGAGTTATGGCGTGGGCATCGGCATTGGCATTGCCCTGGTCTATACGCCGTCGATTGCCTGCGTGCAGCCATGGTTCACCCGTCGACGCGGGCTGGCCGCCGGGATCGCCAGCGCCGGCATCGGTGCCGGAACCCTGCTGATCCCGCTGCTGGTCGCACTGGCCATCACCGTCCTGCAGTGGCGTGATGCCTTGCGGGTGCTGGCACTGCTGGTATTGCTGGTCGGCGTTGGCGCGGCCAGCCTGCTGCGCCGTGCGCCGTCGGCCACCGCCAGCGAGCTGCGCAATGTTCCAGGCGCCACGCTGCGCGAAGCCTTGCACAGTCGGGCATTCTGGTGCCTGTACCTGGTGGCGCTCAGTGGCGGGCCGATCATGTTCATTCCGTTCGCCCATATATCGGCCGCCGCACGGGACATCGGCGTCGCGGACGCACAGGCGGTCGCATTGGTCGGCATGATCGGCATCGGCAGCCTGGTGGGACGTTTTGCCATCGGCGCGCTGGCGGACCGCATCGGTCGGGGCCAGACCCTGGTGCTGATGCAGCTGTCGATGGGTGCTTCTTATCTGCTCTGGCATGTGGCCGATGGCTACACCGCGTTTGTGCTGTTTGCGCTGTGGTTCGGCCTGAGCTACGGCGGCATCGTCTCGCTGTTGCCGGCGCTGTGCATGGATCTGTTTGGCGCCCGGGCCGTTGCCGGCATCATCGGCAGCCTGTACAGCGGTGCCGCGCTGGGCAACCTGCTCGGGCCAGTCGTGGCTGGCGCGGTGTTCGACCGCACCGGCAGCTACACAACGGTCATCTGGAGCTGCATCGCGCTCTCCGTCGTGGCGGTGTGGTCCGCGCGGCGGCTGGTTGCCATGCGGCAGGACAACTACTGAGGCGGCCGTGTTGTGGCAACGGTTGCATGGCTTGGCGCCGGGCTGTCGGTCGCCATCACCTTACGTACCAGCCGTCCGATCGTCAAGCCCTGCCCCCTTTGCCCACTATCAAGCCGGCCACGACCATGGCGAGCGGTCCGGATACATGCAGGCGACTTGCCAATGCGTCACCACCCATGACGGCCGCCAGCGTCGTGGGCCAACAATCCCAGCCTCTCGCCGACCGTCGGCGTTGACCCACTCACCAGCGGCTCGATCTGCCAGCGGTAAGAACGCAATTCGCTCAAATCCACATGCAAGGCGCCGGCAAACAGCAGCAACGACAACATGCCCTGCATCAGCACGTCGGAGAAGTCGATCGCGCGCAGCAGGGACTTCTCGTACTGCAGCAGGCCGAAGTCGATGCCGACCGCATCCAGACCGACGATGGCCAGCGACATCGCGAGCGCCGCCATCATCACGCCGATCGCGATCGGCAAACCGATGACTCGCAGATTGATGTTGGCCCGACCGGCCGTCAGTACGAGGCAGGCGGCAATGATGGCGCGCATGGGACGAAGGCACAAGGCCGGAAGTGGCCCCGTGCACGATACCGCATCGTGCCGCCGTCAAGTTGCCTATTGCCGTGGCGGCGCTGCGGCGATGTACCGCATGGTCACCGCCAACGGCTTCAGTAGCCCTGAGTCAGGTCGACCTTGAAGTGCAAGGGTTCTCCGGCCCGATACAGCGCCAGGTTATCGATGAAGCGCCGGGCCGCACGCTCGACCATCCGATCCTGGGAACGACCCGAAAGATGCATGGTGATATGGGCGTTGTCCAGTGTCCACAACACATGGTCTGCCGGCAAGGGCTCGGGTTCCATTACGTCGAGGAAAGCCGCACCGATGCTGCGCGCCTGGAGCGCCTGCACCAGCGCGTCCTGGTCCACGACACTGCCACGCGCCACGTTCAGCAACACGGCACTGCGCTTCATGGCTGCGAGCTCGTCGGCGCCTATCATGTGCCGCGTCTCGTCGGTGGCCGGAACCGCCAGGATGACCCAGTCGAAATCGCCCAGCCGCGCGCGCCATTGCCGTGGGCCCAGCACGTTTGCCGCCCCCGTGGCTTGCCGCCGGACCACCGTCACGTCAACCTCGAATGCCTGCAGCCGCCGCTGCACCAGTTTGCCGATGGTGCCATAACCCAGCACGAGCGCACGGCTGCCGGCCAACTCGATCTTGCCGGGCGCATCCTTGAGCCAATCATGGCGATCCTGCGCACGCACCACTTCACGATACCCCTTGGCAATGGTCAACATGCCCATCGCCACGTATTCGGCAATCGTGACCGCATTGATGCCAGCACCGTTGGTGACGGTCACCCTGCGTTTGTGCAACGTATCCAATGGCAGATGCTCCATGCCAGCGATCATCGAACTGAGCCAACGCATGTCGGTCGCGCCGGCGACGGCGGCCGACATGCCCTCCTTGTCGTACATGTCGAACCAGCCGATTTCTGCACCCGGAGCCAGGGCCAGCGCCTCTTGCCGGTTCGACCACCAGCGAACCTGAAGCCAGGGTGGCAGATGCCCCTCAAGAAAAGGACGCACGGACGCGGGCAGGGTGGCAACAACGGCATTCTGGTGAGGCACGCGACAAGCTCCTTGAGAACCTGCCATGTTAACGACCCTCGCACCACGGCATCCGCGCCAAAGCGGTCACCCTGTGCTTCGCAAAGTGCTCAGGCGTGCTGTTGCGCCTGCGTTATCCACTGCCGCGCCAGTTGCTCGGCCGACAACGCGGAATCCAGCGGCGTGCGGCAAAGGCCGGCATGCTGGTACTGGAGGTTCTCGTACAACTCGGCTGCAGAAGGGTATCCGTCCAGAATGGCATCAAGCCCCTGGCTACCGCCCAGATCACGCAAGGCATCGCTCAGACGCAGCACCACCGAGTGGTACTGCTGCGGATCGACCTTGGCCGAGCTTTGGTCCAGACGCTCCAGCAAAGCCGCCATCACACGCGTGGCGGTCAGGTCTGGTTGCAATAAAGAG
>Ga0073904_10003055_pt1 | contig 12624 bp, 13 predicted proteins | sample KloWWTrecipitate_FD_66668 | JGI IMG/M metagenome (GOLD analysis project Ga0073904, IMG submission 66668) | Active sludge microbial communities from Klosterneuburg, Austria, studying microevolution and ecology of nitrifiers - Klosterneuburg... | ecosystem: Engineered > WWTP > Aerobic digester >...
TTGCGCGCGCCGAGTTCGACATGGTCCTTCACTTCGAAATCGAATGTGCGCGGCGTGCCCCAGCGGTGCTGCTCGACGTTCTGCGACTCATCGGCACCCAGCGGCACCGAGTCATCGGGAATGTTGGGGATGCCGAGCGCGATGGTTTCGATCTCGCTACGCAATTCGTCGAGGCGCAGTTCCGAGGCTTTCAGTTCCTCGCCGAAGCCGGCGACTTCGGCCATCACCGCTGCCACGTCCTCGCCCTTCGCCTTCAGCATGCCGATCTGCTTGCTGCGGGTATTGCGCAGGTTCTGCAGTTCCTGGGTGCGGATCTGCAACTGCTTGCGCTGCGCTTCCAGTGCTTCGAGGCGGGCGACATCCAGCTCGAAGCCGCGACTGGCGCGCAGGCGTTCGGCGAGGTCGGCGGGATGGGTGCGCAACAGGGCAGGATCAAGCATGGCGACGGACGCAGCGGGAATGAATGCGCATTATCGCCGAAGCGAGCGCCCAAGGCTCCGCCGCGTGTCAACACCATCGCATCGGCATGACAGAATGCCCGCATGTCCGAATCCGTGCCCACACGCCGCCGCCTGCTGCCACCGCAATTGGTGAAACCGCTCGCGATCGCCTTCGGCATCGGCCTGCTGCTGTTTTTCCTGTTGTGGCTGGATCAGCGCAACGACACCGATTTCTTCAAGGCGGGCGATCCCGCCACCGGTGCGCCCGGGGAGTTCGCCAGTCTGCCCGCGCCGGTGCCCGCCGACGTTGCCGGCACTGACGGCAGCACGGGACGCCTCGGGATGCCGGCACCGGATCCGCGTGCCGCAGCCGAGCGCCCGCGCATCGTCGATGCACCGCAGGCACCGCCACCGCCGGCCGCGCCCGCCCCTGCCGCTGCGCCCGCCGTCGCGGACAGCGCCACCCCGGTTCCGCTCAGCCAGCCCGCGCCGCGTTATCCGCGTACGGCGCTGAACCGCGGCATCGGCGGCACCGTGCAGGTCCGCGCGACGATTGCCGCCGACGGCAGCGTGGAGCGGATGGAACTGGCCACAGGCAGCGGCAACCGCGATCTCGACCGTGCCGCGATGGAAGCGGTGCGTCGCTGGACGTTCAAGCCGGCGACGCGCAACGGGCAGCCGATCGTCACCGATGTGCTGGTGCCGATCACGTTCAATCCGCAGCCCTGATCAGGCGGCGTCCAGCCGCATCCCCGCGCCACGCGCCAGCGCATCGAAGCCGGGGAACGAGGTCGCCACGTTGGCGACATCGCCGATCCGCACCTCGCCCTGCGCGCATTGCGCGGCAACCGCGAACGCCATCGCGATGCGATGGTCGCCATGGGCTTCGATCGCGCCGCCACCCAAGGTGCCGCCGTGGATGGTCGCACCGTCCGCGGTTTCATCGACGCGGATTCCGAGTGCGCGCAGCCCGGTCGCCATGGTCGCGATACGGTCGGATTCCTTGACCCGCAGCTCGGCGGCACCGCGCACCACGGTTGCGCCCTGCGCGCAGGCCGCGGCGACGAACAGCGCCGGAAATTCGTCGATCATGTCCGGCACGTGCTCGACCGGCACCTCGATGCCGTGCAGCGGCGCGTGCCGCACGCGCAGGTCGGCCACCGGCTCGCCACCCTGCTCGTCCGGATGCTCCTCGACGATGTCCGCGCCCATCGCGCGCAGCACGTGCAGCAGGCCGGTGCGACGCGGATTCATGCCCACCCGGCGCAGCAGCAACTCCGAGCCGGGCACGATGCTGGCGGCAACGATGAAGAACGCCGCCGAGGAAAAGTCCGCCGGCACGCTGACATCGCGCGCCTGCAGCGGGAAGCCGCCAAGCAACGCGGCCTCGCCCGGCACGAAAGCGCAAGTCGCGCCGAACGCGGCCAGCATGCGCTCGCTGTAGTCGCGGGTCGGATGCGGCTCGCGCACATGGGTTTCGCCCTGCGCGTACAGGCCGGCCAGCAACAGCGCCGACTTCAGCTGCGCGCTGGCCACCGGCAAGGTGTAGTCGATGCCGCGCAGCGCCTGCCCGCCGCGAATGCGCAGCGGCGCGCGCCCATCCTCCGATTCGATCACCGCGCCCATCGCCTGCAGCGGTTCGATCACCCGCCGCATCGGCCGCTTGCTCAGCGACTCGTCGCCGACCAGCACGCTGTCGAAACGCTGCCCTGCCAGCAGCCCGGCAAGCAGGCGCATCGCGGTGCCGGCATTGCCGCAATCCAGCGGCCCATCCGGCGGCTGCAGCCCGTGCAGGCCGACGCCGTGCACGATGCGCACGCCGTCCGACGGGGCTTCGATGCGCACGCCCATCCGCGCGAAGATCGCGGCGGTGGCACGGGTGTCCTCGCCTTCGAGGAAGCCTTCGATGCGGGTCACGCCCTCGGCCAGCGCGCCGAACATGATCGCGCGGTGCGAGACCGACTTGTCGCCCGGCACGGTCAATTCGCCATGCAACGCCGCCCCGCGCGCCGCGCTCCAGTCCTGACGTGCGTTCATGCAAGTACCTCGTCCAGCGTGGCCAGCAGACGCGCGTTCTCGTCGGCGGTGCCAACCGTGATCCGCAGGCATTCGCCCAGCCCGTAGCCGCCCATCGGCCGCAGCACGATGCCGCGCGCGATCAGCGCCGCCTCGATGCGCCCGGCAGCGTCGCCGAACTCCACCAGCAGGAAATTGGTCTGCGACGGCGAGACCTTCAGCCCGCGCGCGCGCAGCGCAGTGGCCAGGGCTTCGCGCTGCATCGCATTGCCGGCGACCGATGCCTGCAGGTGCGGCGCATCCGCCAGCGCCGCTCCCGCCGCCACCAGGCCCAGCGCATTGACGTTGAAGCTCTCGCGCACGCGTTCCATCACTGCGACCAGATCGGCATGCGCGACCGCATAACCGACCCGCAGGCCGGCGAGTGCGTAGGCCTTGCTGAAGGTGCGGGTCACCACCAGGTTGGGATGGCGCGCGACCAGCGACAGGGCCGATGCGTAGTCGGGCGCATCGACGAATTCGGCATAGGCCTCGTCCACCACCACGATCACCCGCTGCGGCACGCGCGCCAGGAAGTCGGTGAAGGCCTGCGCGCCGAACCAGGTACCGGTCGGGTTGTTGGGGTTGGCCAGGTACACCAGCTTGGTACGCGGGCCGATCGCTTCCAGCAACGCGGCCAGGTCGTGGCCACGCGGCATCGCATGCTCGCGCGGCAGCGCCGGCGCCAGCCGCAATTCCGCACCGACCGCCTGCGCTGCCAGCGCATACACCGCGAAACCGAATTTCGAGGCGACCACCTCGTCGCCGGGCCCGGCGAACACCTGCGCAAACTGCATCAGCAGTTCATGCGAGCCATTGCCCAGCATCAGGTTGCCCGGAGCAATGCCGTGATGGCTGGCCAGCGCGCGCTTCAGATCGCCGCCAAGCGGATCCGGATAGATATGGATGCCGGCAAGAGCATCGACCACCGCCTGCTTCGCGCGCGGACTGGCCCCGTACGGGTTCTCGTTGGAGCCCAGCTCCAATAAAGGCTTGCTGACCAGTTGCGTCTCGACGAAACGGCGACGCAGGGCGACCAGATCGTGTCCCGGATCGTAGGCACGCAAACGCTGGATGCCGGCATTGGCAAGTGTGGAAAAATCGATCAAGAGCACTCTCCCCAACCCTCCCCTCCCCTTCGCTGCGCGAAAGGGAGGGAGTCAAATCACAGGATCGCCACCGGATAGGAACCCAGCACGCGCACTTCGTCGCCCTGCGCGCCGATCTCGTCCAGCGCGTCCTTGAGCGGCGCTTCCTCGCAATGACCCGTCACGTCGATGAAGAACGCGTACTGCCATTTATGCCCGTGCTCGGGCCGCGACTCGATCCGGTTCATGCTGATCCCGCGCCGTGCCAGTGGCTCCAGCACGCCATACAGCGCGCCGGGGCGGTCGCGGATGAACACCAGCAGCGAGGTGCGGTCATTGCCGGACGGCGGGAACGCCTGCCGGCCGATCACCAGGAAGCGGGTGGTGTTGTCGCTGCGGTCCTCGATCGGGCCGGCGATCTTCTTCAGGCCATACACCAGCGCCGCGGTCTCGCCGGCAATCGCGGCAGCGTCATCGGCGCCGCGCGCGCGGCGCGCGCCTTCGGCATTGCTGGACATCGGCACCTTCTCGACACCGCGCAAATGCGTGCGCAGCCAGCCGCTGGTCTGCGCCAGCGCCTGCGGATGGCCGAACACGCGCTCCACATCGTCCAGCCGGCCGCTGCGCGACAGCAGGTACTGGTGCACGCGCAGCTCGACCTCGCCACAAATGCGCAGTGGCGAGGTCAGGAACAGGTCCAGCGTGACCTGGATGGTGCCCTGCCCGGAGTTTTCCACCGGCACCACGCCGAAATCGGCATTGCCGGCGGCCACGTCTTCGAACACTTCCTCGATGCTGGCCAGCGGCAGGCCCAGCGCGGAATGACCGAAATGCTTGTGCACCGCCTGCTGGCTGAAGGTGCCCTCGGGCCCGAGGTAGCCGATCTTCAGCGGCTCCTGCTGGGCGAGGCACGCCGACATCACCTCGCGGAACAGCCGCACCAGCACTTCATCGGACAGCGGGCCATCGTTGCGGTCGACCACCCGCCGCAGCACCTGCGCCTCGCGTTCGGGGCGGTAGTAATCCACCGCCGCCGCCAGCTTGCCCTTGGCCTTGCCGACCTGATGCGCCCACTGTGCACGCTCGGCGATCAGGCTCTGGATCTGCTGGTCGATGCCGTCGATCTGCGCGCGTACTTGCGCCAGGTCGGGCTTGGTTTCCGCTGCCTTGATCGGCTTGCTGGTCGGTTTCTTAGCCATTGCGCGCCTGGAAATCCTTCATGAAATCGGCCAATGCCTGCACGCCGGATTCCGGCATCGCGTTGTAGATCGAGGCACGCATCCCGCCCAGCACCCGATGCCCGCGCAGCGAGATCAGGCCGGCCTCGGCGGCATCCTTGAGGAAGGCGCCTTCCAGCGCCTCGTCGAACAGGAAGAACGGCACGTTCATGCGCGAGCGCACGGACGGATCGACCTCGTTGCGATAGAAACCGCCGGAGCCGTCGATCGCGTCGTACAGCAGCGCCGCCTTGCGCGCATTGCGCCGGGCGAATTCGGCCACCCCGCCTTCGTCGAGCATCCATTTCACGGTCAAGCCGAGCATGTACCAGTTCCAGCTCGGCGGCGTGTTGAGCATCGATTCCGCCTTGAGCTGGCTGCGATAGTCGAAGATGTCGGCGCGCGGCTGGCCGGCGCGTTCCAGCAGTGCGCGATCGACGATCAACACGCTGATCCCGACCGGGCCGAGGTTCTTCTGCGCACCGGCGTAGATCGCGCCGAACCTGCGGATGTCCAGCTGCTCGGAGGCGATCGAACTGCTGAAGTCGGCGATCAGCGGTGCCTTGCCGGTCTCGGGCAGGGTGCGGAACTCGACGCCATGGATGGTCTCGTTGGCGGTGATGTGCACATAGGCCGCATCCGGGGTGAGCTGCCATCCCGCGCGTGGCGGGATCGAACGGAAGCCGTCGGCCTCGCCGTTTGCCGCAACGTTCGCCGCCACGGATGGCAGGGCCTGCTTCAACGCGGTCTTGCCCCAATGGCCGGTGACCACGTAATCGGCGGCCTGCCCGGCTTCGGCAAAGTTCAGCGGCAGCAGCGCCTGGATGGTGGTGGCACCACCGGCGGTGAAGATCACCGCATAGTCGTCGGGAATCGACAGCAGCGTGCGCAGGTCGGCCTCGGTCTGCGCCGCAACCGCGAGGAACTCGGGACCGCGATGGCTGAGCTCGACGATCGATGCGCCGGCCTTGCCGAACTCCAGCATTTCCGCCTGCGCCTGGCGCAGAACCGGTTCCGGCAAGGTGGCCGGACCGGCACTGAAGTTGTAGGCACGCGACATCGGAACGCTCCGGAATGAGGAATCCGGAGTATGCCGCAGTGCAGCACCGGCGGCACGTCTCTTTCAGTTGCAACTTTCGGCCACCGGCGCACTCTATCCCGACACCCCGGTCGAGGACATGCGATGCGCCTGCACGACGCACTCAGGATTCCCGCCCGCGACATCACCGACGCGGCCGTCTACCTGGACCGCCGCCGCGTGCTGGCCGCATTCGGCATGCTTCCGACACTGGGCATCGCCGGTTGCTCCGAGGCCGCGCCGCCGCCGTCGAAGCTGGTGGTGTCGCCGGAACACGCCAAATCCGGTTTCCGCACCGGCGAGGAACAGACCCGCGAACGGGATGCGACCACGTACAACAATTTCTACGAGTTCGGCACCAACAAGGACGACCCGTCGAACGCGGCGAAGACCCTGCGAACACGACCGTGGGCGGTGGCGGTGGGCGGGCACTGCGCGAAGCCGGGAACGCTCTCGCTGGACGACCTGTTGCGGGGTTTGTCGCCGCAGGAACGCATCTACCGGATGCGCTGCGTGGAAGGCTGGTCGATGGTGATCCCGTGGCTGGGGGTGCCGCTGGCGGATGTCCTGAAACGCTTCGAACCCAGCTCGAATGCGAAGTACGTCGCCTTCACCAGCCTGGCCGACCCGCGGCAGATGCCCGGCGTGCGGGCGCCGGTGCTGGACTGGCCGTATCGCGAAGGCCTGCGCATCGACGAGGCCATGCATCCGCTGACCCTGCTGGCGACCGGACTGTACGGCAAGCCGCTGCCGCAGCAGAACGGCGCACCGCTGCGGCTGGTGGTGCCGTGGAAATACGGCTTCAAGGGCATCAAGTCGATCATCGCGATCAGCTTCGTCGAGCGCATGCCGAAGACCAGCTGGAACCTGTCGCAACCGTCGGAGTACGGGTTCTTCTCCAACGTGAATCCGGCGGTGGATCATCCGCGCTGGAGCCAGAAGACGGAACGCCGGATCGCCGGCAGCGCCAGCAAGTTGTTCGCGGAGCGGATTCCGACGTTGCCGTTCAATGGTTATGCCGCGCAGGTTTCGTCGCTGTATGCGGGCATGGATCTGAAGAAATGGTTCTGAGGGTTTCTCGCTACCCACATGCGCTCGTTGACGCTTCCGAAAACAGCGGTCCATCTCGCGGCACTCACTCCGCTCGCAATCCTGTTGTGGCAAATGTGGAGCGTTGCGAAGACCGGCAGCAATGCGCTGGGTGCCGACCCAGTCGCCGAAATCGAACATCGGCTCGGCCTGTGGGCCCTGCGCTTCCTGCTGCTGACCCTGGCGATCACGCCATTGCGGCAGCTGACGGGCTGGAACGTGCTGGTGCGCTTCCGGCGCATGCTCGGGCTGTACGCCTTCGCCTACGCGACGCTGCATTTCGCCGCCTACCTGGGCCTGGACCTGCGCGGTTACTGGATGCAGGTGTTCGAGGACATCGCCAAACGGCCGTACATCACCGTCGGTTTCCTGGCGTGGTTGCTGCTGGTGCCGCTCGCGATCACGTCCACCAGCGGCTGGATCAAGCGTCTCGGCCGCCGCTGGGCGCGACTGCACCTGCTGGTCTACGCGATCGCCGTGCTGGCGGTGCTGCACTTCTGGTGGCTGGTGAAATCCGACATCCGCGAACCGGCGCTGTATGCCGCAATCGCCGCCCTGCTGCTGGGCTGGCGGGCGTGGCGACGCTGGAAACCTAGAACCGCTCCTTCAGCACGCGCTTGATCTCGCTCTCGATCGGATCCTTGAACATCGCGGTCAGGAACCCGAGCTTGGCATGCACATGCAGGCCTTTCGGCTCCAGCGCGATATGCCCGTCCACGCCGGAACGCGAGAAATTGAGGGTGTCGCCTTCCCAGCCGTACGCCATGTCGAACTTCTCGGCGAGCTTCTTCGCCACCTCCTCGACCGCCTTGCGGGCCTGGGCCTTGGGCAGCGAATGGGCGTGGCGGATGTCGATGCGGGACATGGGTGAACCGTGATTGCGGACGATGGCGCATTGTGCCCGCGGCCACGGCGCGCAACCAGCCCGGTGCGCGCCGCGTGCTAGATTTCCCGCCGATGAACGAACTGCGTCTGCGATTCTCCGATGGCGACCAACCCGACCTGGTGCTCGGTACCGGCGTGCATGCGCTCGGCCGCCGGCCGGAGGGACTGGGACCGGTGGATGACCTGCACCCCTGGATCCTGCAGCTGTGCAACGATCGCCGCGGCATCTGGATGACCGTCGCCGACGACCTGCGCGGCGTGCACGTCAACGGCCGCCCGGTGCAGCACGTGGCGATGCTGCGTGCCGGCGACAGCATCCATGTCGATGGCAATGAATTGCTGCTCACCGCCAGCATCGACGGCCGCAGCCTGGCGCAGGCCCACACCACGGCGCGCGACCCGATCGGGAACCTGCGTTTGACCCTTCGCGGGATCGGCGGCAACCACCACGGCCGCAGCATCAGCCTGGAACAGCCGCGCCGGATCGGCCGTGCCAGCGATGCGGACATCCGCATCGACGGCCCCGGCATTGCCGAACGCCATGCCGTGCTGGAAGCGATCAACGGCCAGGTGGTGCTGCGCGACACCGATGCCGACGTGCTGGTCAACGGTCAGCGCCTGCGCCAGGCGGTGCTGCAGGCCGGCGATCAGATCGCCTTCGGCGTGCAACACCGTTTCGTGCTGGAGGGCCCACCGCCGGTTTCGGCCGCTGCAGCGTCCATCTCGCACATGCGCGGCACATTCGCCGAAAACGCCGACGCCGCCCCGGTCGCGCCGCCCGTGTCCTGGCTGCGGCGCATGCCGTGGCTGCTGATCGCGGCGATTCTGCTGGCCGCAGCCTTGGCGGCCCTGCTGCTGTTCGGTGCGCGCTGAAGCGATCAGCTGCCGAACGGATCCGGCTCGCCCGCGAACAAGCGCCGCATCACCCGCGTTTCGTTGCCTCGGATGTCGGCGAGGAAGGCGCGCGCATCCCCGAGCCCGGCAAACGCGGCAAAACCACGCTCCAGGAAGACCTGCAATTCGCCGAGTCCCGCCGCCCTGGCCGGCAGCCGCGACAACACCAGCAGGGTACCGACACCCGGCATCTTCAATGCCGCCGCCAGTCCCTCCCCCACCTCGGCGATCAGTGCGATCTGCCGTCCGCGCAGGCGCGGCAGGCCGACCCTGCGGTAAGCCGCCGCATACAGGTCGACATCGATGCCGCGTTGCCGGCCACCAAGCACCTGCAGGACTTCGGCCATGCGCAGATCGAACGCATGGGTCAGCGCGCCAAGCTCGATGCCATCGGCCACGGTCTTGAGCAGGGCCGCAGGCAACAGCTTCTGCATCATCGGGATGACGCGCGCGATGTCGGCATCGCGGCGGGCGAAGTCGTGATCGCCATAGACATCGGTCAGGAAGAAGCGCGCGGCCGGACGGCGCACGGGATCCGCGAGGAAGCCGGCAAAACTGCGCTCGAGCCGTTGCGCCTGCCAGGCCTGCAGGGGTTTCAGCCAGCGCAGGGCATTGCGCGGCTCGCGCGTCGGGTCGTACAGCGCCTGGTGACAGGCCAGGCGACGCGACAGGCGCGGGATCGGATCGGGGGCGGCGCGCTTGCGGCGTGACGGCATGCGTGCAGTGTCGGCAGCGGCGGGAATCGACGCAATACTCGACAACGCTCCGTTACACTCGCCGCGACCCGCACGAGCGCCCTGAATGCTGTCACTGCACGCCGCCGAACACCCTCGCCGCACCCGCGCTGCCGCCCCCCGCATCGGCCTGGCCATCGCCGGTGGCGGGCCGATCGGCGCGATGTACGAACTGGGTGCCTTGCGTGCACTCGACGAAGCCTGCGACGGCCTCGACCTGACCCGGCTGGATTGCTATGTCGGGGTCAGTTCCGGCGCGTTCTTCGCCGCCGGCCTCGCCAACCGCATGGACACCGCCGAGCTGTGCCGCATCTTCATCCGCGGCGACAGCCAGGACGTGACCTTCCGTCCGGAAACCTTCCTGCGCCCGGCGCTGCTGGAATACCTGCGTCGTGCCGCGGGGATCCCGCGCCTGACCGCCAAGCTCACCCAGGACCTGTGGTCCGGGCGCGGCGATTCGCGCTGGTCGGACCTCGTGACCCGGATCGGCGGCCTGGTGCCGACCGGCCTGTTCGACAATGCCGAGGTCGAGCGCTTCCTGCGCGATGTGTTCAGCCGGCGCGGGCGCAGCAACGATTTCCGCAAGCTCGAACGGCCGCTGTACGTGATCGGCGTGGACCTCGACAGCGGCGAGGCGGTGCGCTTCGGCGATGCAGGCTGGGATGACGTGCCGATCTCGCAGGCGGTGCAGGCCAGCGCCGCCCTGCCCGGCCTGTACCCCCCGGTCGAGCTGATCGACAAGAGCGGGCGCGTCCGGCATGTCGTCGATGGCGCACTGCGCCGCACCATGCATGCCTCGGTGGTGCTGGATCGCGACGTCGACCTGATGCTCGGCATCAATCCGCTGGTGCCGTTCAACCCCGGCAACGATGCCGATGCCGAAGCGCAATCGCACCGCTTCAGCGACCGCCGGATCGCCGAAGGTGGCCTGCCCGGCGTGCTCTCGCAGACATTGCGCACCATGCTGCAATCGCGCATGCAGGTCGGACTGGCGCGCTATGCGCAGCAGTACCCGGACATCGACCAGCTGGTGTTCGAACCCAACGCCGCCGACCGCGAACTGTTCTACACCAACGTCTTCAGCTTCGCCGCGCGCAGGCGCATTTCGCAACTGGCCTACCGCAACACCTTGGCCGACCTGCGCAATCGCCGCGCGGTGCTGGAACCGGTGCTGGCACGGCACGGCATCCGCCTGCGCGAGGACGTGATCGCCGATCGGCCGCGTTCGATCCTTGCCCACCTGCCTGCCTCCGGGCGCAACACGGAAGCCACCGCGATGCTCGGCCGCGCACTGGACGACATCGAGCACTCCCTGCGGCGCAGGCAGGCCTGACGAAATGCCCGCAACACGCTGCGCACATGGTGTGAATGCTCTAGACATCGGCGCGATCCTGCCGCGCAATCCCGCTCCGACATTCCCTTTCCCGTTGCGCCCGCTGGAGGGCACATGGCCAAGCTGAAGAAAACCGCACGCAAGACCACGGCCAAGACGTCGTCGAACACGGCGCAGGCCGAACGCCTCGGCAAGTCGATCACCGAATCCGCGCAGCAGATCTGGCTGGCCGGCATGGGCGCGTTCAACCGCGCGCAGGCCGAAGGCGGCAAGTTGTTCGAAAGCCTGGTCCGCGATGGCCTGTCGCTGGAGCAGACCGCACGCAAGTTCACCGGCGGCCGCGCCGATTTCGTGCGCGACGCCGTGGAAGGCAAGGTCGGTCAGGCCCGCGAACGCGCCGCCGATACCTGGGACAAGCTCGAGAAGGTGTTCGAGGATCGCGTCCAGCGTGCACTGGTCAAGCTCGGCGTGCCGGGCCGCGACGATCTCAACGCGCTGACCGATCGCGTCGAACGCCTGACTGCCGAATTGCGCAAGGCCAACGGCAGCACGGCACCGGTTGCCGCCAAGACGCCGCGCAAGACCGCCGTCAAGGCACCGTCGAAGCGTGCGGCTGTCAAACCCGCGATCAAGCGCGTCGCCAAACCGGCAGAATAACCGGCGTTCCAAGCCCCGCCAGTCCGCCGCTTCGCTAGCTCCCCTCCCCCTGCGAATTCGGACTGGCGGGCATTTCGCGCACGCCGTCGCGCGGCAATCTGTGGCCTCCCCTGCATGCATTGGGGGTATAGTCGTCGCCCCGGATCCGGCCCCGACGTCGAACGCGCATGACTCCCCTGCTTCTCGCCCTGCTGATCTTCGCCATCGCCGGTGCCGCGGCAACGTTCTGGTTGCGCCAGCATGGCCACCAGGCCGCCGCCACTGCCGAGGCACGCGAGCGCGATGAATCGCAACTGGCGGATCTGCGCTGGCGCGACTTCACCCGGCTGGTACTGCAGGCGATGAAAGGTCGCGGCTTCGATCCCGTGATCGAAGCCGGCACGTCGCCGGACGGCATTCCCTCCGATGGCGGCGACATCCTGCTGGAACGCGACGGCGAGCATGTCCTGCTGTCCTGCAAATACGGCAGCGGCTCGGTGGTAGGCGTGCAGGCGATCCTCGGTCTCGGCAAGTCGGCCACCCTGCGTGGTGCCGGCAACGTGATCGTGGCCACGCCCGGCAAATTCGAAACCGAAGCGATGCGCGTCGCCCGCCAGCAAGGCAACATCGAACTGCTGGACGGCAAGGATCTGTGGCCGGAATTGCGGCCCTACATCGCCCGTGAACCGGTCGCGACCGTCGCCGCATTGACCGCACCCAACCCGATGCCTGCAAGCGCCATTGCCATTGCCTGGGGCGGCGCCGCCGCGGTCGGCCTGGTGGCCTGGCTGCTGCTGCAGGGCATGCAAGGCGAAGCGTCCGTTGCCGATGCGCCAGCGGTGGTCGCCACCACGCCGACCGCCACGCAACCGGTGGACAGCCCACCACCGATCACGCCGCCGAGCGCGCAGGTGATCCCGACCGATCCTGTCGCACTCGAACGCCGCCGCAAGGAAACCGCGAACGCGATCTCGACCTTGTTTGGCGTGGATCGCGCGCTGTGGTCGACCCAATCCACTTTGCTGGTCTATCTCTCTGCCGAAGAAGCCGACCCCAGCGGCGAACTTTGCCCGCTGCTGGAGCGCTATCCGGAGCTCGCCGCCTCGCGCGTGCAACTGCAACCGCCGCCGGGCAGCCAGAAATCGGTGCGGTTCAAGCAGTGCCGGTCGTACTGA
>Ga0073904_10003064_pt1 | contig 12603 bp, 15 predicted proteins | sample KloWWTrecipitate_FD_66668 | JGI IMG/M metagenome (GOLD analysis project Ga0073904, IMG submission 66668) | Active sludge microbial communities from Klosterneuburg, Austria, studying microevolution and ecology of nitrifiers - Klosterneuburg... | ecosystem: Engineered > WWTP > Aerobic digester >...
CCCGGGGCCGTCCGGGCGATGCTCGAGGACCCGTGGGTGCGCTCGCTCGCGAGGGATCATCTCGAGCACGGCGAGGGCTCGGCCCCGTGGAGCGCGACGATCGCCACGATGGACGAGCTCCTGTGGAGCGTGCAGCCCAAGGCGCGCGCGGAGGACCGCCGCCGGCTCGTGGCCGGCATACCCGCCCTCGTCGCGAGCCTGCAGGCGGGCCTCGAGCGCGCCGGCGTGGAGGAGGCGATGCGCGAGGCGTTCCTTGGCGCCCTCGTCGACTGCCATGCGGAGGCGGTGAAGGCCGGCCTCAAGGGCACGGCGCTTCCCGACAGGCTGCGAGCCCGCGGCGACGCCCCGGCCGAGCCGCAGGGGCCGGCCCTCGAGCGCGAGACCGTGCCCGCCGGCGACATCCAGGTCGAGGAAATCCGCCTGCGCACGCCTCGCGGCGCGGCGCCGGCGAGGAACGTCTTCACGCGCACGGGCATCTGGACGCACGTGCAGCGCTACACCTGGGTGGAGTTCCGGCGCGAGGACGCCCCGCCGCTTCGCGCGCGCCTGACCTGGATCAGCCCGGCGAAGGGGGTGTACCTCTTCACCAACTCGACGGCGAGCGCCGCGATCTCGGTCTCGCCCGAGGCCCTGGCCGAGCAGATGCGCCGTGGCGAGGCGCGAATCGTGGACGACGCGCCGCTCGTCGACCGTGCCGTCGACGCGGTGATGGCGAGCCTTCGCGACCGCGCGGCCTAGGGGTAGAAGAGCAGCAGCTCGTAGCCCGTGGGCCGGATGCGGGCGGTCTCCAGGCGCACGCTCACGAGCACCTCCGAGGCGCCGGCCATCACCTCGCCGGGGTAAGGCGCGCGGCCCAGGTAGTCGGCCGGGCGCAGCACGCGGCGCACCGCCGTCTGGCCGGTGACGTCGGTGAGCGTGAGCTCGAGGTGGGGGAACTCCTGCGCGGCCGGCGAGAGGTTGCGGATGCGCGCCTGGAGCGCGATCTGCCCGGGCTTGCCCGGCACCTCGAGGAGCTCGGAGTCCTCGAGCTTGAGCGCCGCCTCGTCGTTGACCCACGGCACCGTGCAGCCGGCCTTGGCGCATGTCGCCTCGAGGATCGGGCGCAGGCTGGGGTATTGCTGCGCGAGCTGCGAGCGCCAGGCGTAGGCGAGCTGCAGCGCCAGGACGAGCGCGGCGAGCGCCACGCCGAAGGACCAGGCGCGCGACACGCGCGTGGGCGCGGCGGCCGCGATCGATTGCTCCAGGGCGGCGACGGCGAGCATCGGGTCCGGCTGCGGCGCGGCCTCGCCCGGCGATTCGGAGGCCGGCGGTGGCGGGCCCGGTGCCGCGGCTTCGGCCTCGCCAGCCTCGACGAGCAGGTCCGGCACTTCCGGCAGGGGCGGGATGTCAGTGAGCTCCGGCCCCCGCGGCGGCTCGGTGGCGGGGCCCGTTGCCGGCGCCGGGGCGGCGGGACGCAGGCGCGTGCCGAAGTCCGAGTTGCCGAGGTTCTCGAGAATGTCGTGGGGCGCGGGCTTCGCGGCGCGCGCGGCCAGAAGGCGCGTCCCCGTGTCGTCGCCGGGGAAGCGCTCGAGGGACTCGAAGCCGTTGAACACCTCTTGGCATTGCCCGCAGCGGACCTGCCCCTGGCGCAGGTTGAGCTGCTCCGGCGTGACCCGGAAGCGGGCGGCGCAGTGCTTGCAGGTGGTGACGAGCATCGCTTAAGCGCCGGGCCGGCGCGTGCCGGCGAGGCAGACCCAGCCGCCCTCGGTCCCGCAGGAGGCCATGTCGAAGAACGGCGCGTAGGCCGCCATCACCTCGTCCGATTGCCCGGCGAGGATTCCCGAAAGGGCGATGCGCCCGCCGGGGCGGGTGTGGGCGGCGAGGAGAGGTGCCAGCATGCGCAGCGGATTGGCGAGGATGTTGGCGACGGTGAGGTCGGCCCGGATATCGAGGGCGGCGTCGGCCGCGCGCACGTCGAGGTCGACGGAATTGGCCGAGGCATTATAGCGAGCGGCCTCGAGCGCGAGCGGATCGATGTCCACGCCCACCGCGCGCGCGGCGCCGAGCTTCAGCGCGGCGATGGCGAGGATTCCCGAGCCGCAGCCGTAGTCGAGGACGGCCTCGCCCCCGCGGACCTCGCGCTCGAGCCAGGCGAGGACGAGCCGCGTCGTGGGGTGGCTGCCGGTGCCGAAGGCGGCGCCGGGGTCGAGCACGAGGTTCACCGCGCGCGGGTCGGGCGCCTCGTGCCAGGTCGGGACGATCCACAGGCGCTCGCCGGCGCGGATGGGCTCGAACTGGCGCTGCGTCTCGCGCACCCAGTCGGTGTCCTCGAGGATGTCGTCCGCCGGGGGCTCGAGGCACTCGCAACCGGCGGCGGCAAGCGCGCCCGCGAGGACGGCGGGCGCGTCGGCCCCGGCCGGAAGGAGCGCCACCAGCCGGCAGCGCGGCCACACCCCGGGGTCGGCGCCCGGCTCGGCGAAGAGCGCGCTCTCGGCCGCGGTGCCCGCGTCGGCGTCGGAGAGCTCGGTGGAGAGCGCGCCGGCGGCCTCGAGGGCCTCGGCGACGGCGGCCGCGCCGGCGCCGGGCACCACCACGCTCAAGCGGCGCCAGGCCAAGGCCCTCGCCCCCTCAGCCTTCGGCCTGGATCTGCTTGAGCGCCGCCATCTTCTCCTCGAGGTAGTGGATGCTCATGCCGCCGGCGACGAAGGCGGCGTCGTTCATGAGCTCCTGGTGCAGGGGGATGTTCGTGTGTATCCCCTCGATCACCATCTCGGAGAGGGCGATGCGCATGCGCGCGATCGCCTGCTCGCGCGTGTCGCCGTGGGCGATGAGCTTGCCCACGAGCGAGTCGTAGTGCGGCGGCACGTAGTAGTTGTTGTAGGCGTGCGAGTCGTAGCGGATGCCGGGCCCGCCGGGCGTGTGGTACTGCGTGATGCGCCCCGGCGAGGGGACGAAGGTGACGGGGTTCTCGGCGTTGATGCGGCACTCGATCGCGTGCCCGCGCTTCACGATGTCGCGCTGGCGGTAGCGCAGCTTGAGGCCGGCGGCCACCCGGATCTGCTCCTGCACGATGTCGATGCCGGTGATCATCTCGGTCACCGGGTGCTCGACCTGCACGCGCGTGTTCATCTCGATGAAGTAGAACTCGTCGTCCTCGTACAGGAACTCGAAGGTGCCCGCACCGCGGTAGCCGAGCTTGCGGCAGGCGTCCGCGCACCTCTCGCCGATCCTCTCGATGAGCCGCGGCTTGATGCCCGGCGCCGGCGCCTCCTCGATGATCTTCTGGTGCCGCCGCTGCATGGAGCAGTCGCGCTCACCCAGGTAGATGGCGCCCTTGTGCTCGTCGGCGAGCACCTGGATCTCGACGTGGCGCGGGTTCTCGAGGAACTTCTCGAGGTAGACGGTGGGGTTGCCGAAGGCGTTCTGGGCCTCCGTGCGCGTGGTGTTCACCGCGTTCACGAGCGCGGCCTCGGTGTGCACCACGCGCATGCCGCGCCCGCCGCCGCCGCCGGAGGCCTTGATGATGACGGGGTAGCCCACGAGGGCGGCCAGGCGCCGGATCTCCTTGGGATCGTCGGGCAGGGCGCCGTCGGAGCCGGGCACGCAGGGCACGCCCACGCGCTTCATGGCCGCCTTGGCCGCCACCTTGTCGCCCATCGTGCGGATGGAGGCGGCCGTGGGGCCGATGAAGACGAAGCCGGAGTTCTCGACGCGCTCGGCGAAGTCGGCGTTCTCGGAGAGAAACCCGTAGCCGGGGTGGATCGCCTGCGCGTCCGTGACCTCGGCGGCGCTGATGATGGCGGGGATGTTGAGGTAGCTGTCGCGCGAGGGCGGCGGGCCGATGCACACGGACTCGTCGGCGAGCATCACGTACTTCGCGTCCGCGTCCGCCTCGGAGTGGATGGCCACGGTCTTGATGCCCATCTCGCGGCAGGCGCGCTGGATGCGAAGGGCGATCTCGCCGCGGTTGGCGATGAGGATCTTCTCGAACATTTTCGGCGAGGCTGCGGGCACTACTCGATGACGAACAGGGGCTGGCCGTACTCGACCGGCTGGCCGTTCTCCACGAGGATGGCCTTGACCGTGCCCGCCGCGTCGCTCTCGATCTCGTTGAGGAGCTTCATCGCCTCGATGATGCAGAGGGTCTGGCCCTTGGTGACGGCCTGGCCCACCTCGACGAAGGAAGGGGCGCCCGGCGAGGGAGAGCGGTAGAAGGTGCCGACCATCGGCGACTTGAGGGTGTGGCCGGTGGGGGCCGGCGGCGCCTCGGGGGCGGCCGGGGTGGAAGAGGAGGCCGGCCCGGTGGCCGGCACCATGGCCATGGGCGCATGGGTCGCCATCACCGCGGAGGCGCCGGGGCCCATGCGGCTGATGCGGACCTTCTCCTCGCCTTCCGTGATCTCGAGCTCCCCGATGCCGGACTCCTGCACCAGGTCGATCAGCTTCTTGAGCTTCCTCAGGTCCATCGGGGTTCTCCGGGGCGTTGCCCTAGCCCTTCGTGGGGGCCAGGCGTGCCAGGGCGGCTTCCAGCGCCAGCTCGTAGCCCTGCGCCCCCAGCCCCGATATCACGCCGACCGCCAGGTCGGTGAAATACGAGTGCTTGCGGAAGGGTTCGCGGGCGTGGACGTTCGAGAGGTGCACTTCGATGAACGGGATGGCCACGGCCGCGAGGGCATCGCGAAGGGCAACGCTGGTATGGGTAAATGCCGCAGGATTGATGATGATGAACACCGTTTCGTCGCTTTTCGCCGCATGGATGCGTTCGATGAGCGGGGCCTCGGCGTTGTTCTGGAAGGTGCGGACGACCACGCCTGCCGACCGGCCGCGCTCGACGAGCTTGCGGTCGATGTCAGCGAGGGTCACGCGGCCGTAGATCTCGGGCTCGCGGGTTCCCAGCAGGTTGAGGTTGGGTCCGTGAAGAACCAGGATTCCGGACATGGCGAAGGAGTCTGCCGGATGAGGTTGCAAGATGTCCAGCGTTCGCAGAAGTTGCAATCCGAAGCCGGCTGTGCCTACGGGGCGACGGGAAACGCAGGCACGAATCGCGCTTGGTAGCGAGTGCTACGGCAGCTGTAACAGTCTTTTAGCAGATTTTAATGGAAATTAGGCGAAGTTACGCAGGTCCAGGCTTATTTTCCCGTGATGGCCTCCAGCCTCGACTCGAGAGCGGCCTCGGCAAACACCCCGATCCTCGACTCGATGACGCGGCCCTGGCCGTCCAGGAGGACCGTGTGCGGCAGCACGCCCAGGCGGTTTCCCAGGCGCCGGGAAAGGTCCATCACCCCGGCGTCGCCCAGCCAGAGGGGATAGTTGACCCCCAGCTCGCGACCGAAGGCGGCCACCTTGTCGGCCTCGTCGTGGGCGATTCCCACGAACTGGACCCCGCGGCCCTGCCAGCGCGACTGCAGCTTCACGAAGCCGGGCATCTCCTCGCGGCAGGGCGTGCACCAGGTGGCCCAGAAGTTCACCACGACGACCTTGCCGGCGAACTGCCCCAGGCTGCGGGTCGCGCCCTCGCCGTCCCGGAACTGCGCCGCATGGATGGCGGCCGGGGACGCGTCGATGGGCCCGGCCTCGATTGCCGGCGTCTGGGCGTGGCGGCCCGCGAGCATGAGGGAGACGCCCGCCAGCCCCGCCAGCAGGCCGATGCCGGCCAGGGGAAGCCAGCCCTTCATCGCGGCAGCCCCCGGGGCGGCGGCGGGGCCGCCGAAGCCGGCAGGTCCATCCCGCGGTAGCCGGGCGGGATGTCCACGGCCAGCTCCTGCGGGAAGGGCGAATAGCAGATCCGCTCCTCGGCGCATCCCTGGGCGGTGATCCTGACCCGGTATTTCCCCGGCCTGGCGACGCTCACGGCAAAGGGAAGATGGATCAGCACGCGATCGCGGAAGATCGCCGATTTTCCAAGGAAGGGATCGTCCACCTCGATCCCTGGCGGCATCTCGGGCGCGCCGGTGAGGACCGTGGCCGGGAAGAGCTCGAACTTGAGGCGGCTGCGATAGAGGTAGTAGCCCGGCTCGATCCGGTACTCGATGTCGATGCCATGGCGCCCGACGCCGGCAGAAGCGCCCGGAGCGTCCGCCACCAGCCGTGCGGTGGGAACGAAGGCCTTGTCGGGGTCGAGGGGCTCGTCGGATGGCGCCGGCGCGGCCAGGGCGGCGCCGGCCGCGCAGGCGGCGAGGATCGCAAGGAGGGGTCTCATGGGGCGGCGCGGGAATCGGGATCGGGCTTGCATTCGTCCTCCACCCACCCCAGATAGTTCTCGAGGCCGTGCGTCACCGGGAACGCGATGATTTCGGGCAAGTCGTACGGGTGGCTCTCGCGGACGATCCGCTCGAGTTCGGCGTAGCGCTCCCCGGTCGTCTTGATGATGAGCGGCACCTCGGAGGCGCTTTGCTCGCGGCCTTCCCAGCGGTAGAAGGAAGTTGCGGGAGCCAGGACGTTCACGCAGGCGGCGACCCGCCGGGCGACGAGGATGCGCGCGAGATTGAAAGCCGACTCGGAGTCGGGTAGGTTTGTCAGGACGGCGATGACGGCCAAGAGGATGGGCCGGCGCGTTTCGCCGGACAGTCGAGGTGGAAACGGATGAGGCTCCTGCTGCTCGCAATCTTACTGGGTTTCCCCGTGATGGAAATCCTGCTACTCGCCCGCCTGGCGGAGACCCACGGCTGGTGGGTGCTGGGCTGGGTCGTGCTCGCGGCCATGGCGGGAGTGGCGCTTCTCAAGGAGGCGCGCTTCGCCCTCGTGGCGCGGCTCGGCGCGGCGCTCGCGGCCGGCCATTTCTCCATCGCGGCGTTCGTCGACAGCGCCCGCACCGTGCTGGCCGGCCTCTTCCTCATCTTCCCCGGCGTCATCTCCGACTTCATCGCGCTCACCCTGCTGCTGCTTCCGCGCCGCGTCCCCGAGCCCGTGCACGCCCACGCGCATGCCCGCGACCCGGGCAACGTGATCGACGGCCAGTTCCGCCGCGAGCGCTAGGCTTCGCCCCTTCGGGTAGAATTCCGGCCTGTTTTCGGCTGCGGCCCCGAGCCGGCCGCTGCCAGCCCGCCCAGAAGGAACCCCGTGACCCAGTCCCCAGCCCCGGCCGAGCGCCAGGTGCGCCTCGAGCCGAGCGGCCGCACTTTCACCGTCAATCCCGGCGAGACCGTCCTCGAGGCCGCCATCCGCCAGGGGGTGGGCCTGCCCTACGGCTGCCGCAACGGCGCCTGCGGCGCCTGCAAGGGCAACCTGAAGAGCGGCTCGCTCGCCTACGGCGAGCACCAGGACCGCGCCATCACCCAGGCCGAGATCGACGCCGGCAAGGCGCTCACCTGCTGCACGAGGCCGCAGTCGGACATCGTGCTGGAGATCCGCGAGCTCGCGGGCCTGAAGGACCTCGCGATCCGCACGCTGCCGGCGCGCGTCGAGAAGATCGAGATGCCCGCCGAGGACGTCGCGATCCTCTACCTGAAGCTGCCGGCCAGCGAGCGCCTGCAGTTCCTCGCCGGGCAGTACATCGACATCCTGATGAAGGGCGGCGTGCGCCGCAGCTACTCGATGGCCAACGCCCCGCACGACGACACGCACCTGCAGCTGCACGTGCGGCGCACGCCCGGCGGCGCCTTCTCGAGGTACGTCTTCGAGGAGATGAAGGAGCGCGCCATCGTCCGCTTCGAGGGGCCGCTGGGCTCCTTCTACCTGCGCGAGGATTCCGACAAGCCCATGATCCTCGTGGCCGGCGGCACGGGCTTTGCGCCCATCAAGGCCGTCATCGAGCACGCCTTCCACAAGGGCATCGACCGGCAGATGGTGCTCTACTGGGGCGCCCGCTCGCTCGCCGACCTCTACCTGCCCGAGCTCGCGGTGAAGTGGCAGGAGGAGCACGACAACTTCACGTTCATTCCCGTGCTGTCGGAACCGGGGCCGCAGGACGACTGGACGGGCCGCACGGGCTTCGTCCACCAGGCCGTGCTGGACGACTTCCCGAGCCTCGCCGGCTACCAGGTCTACGCCTGCGGCGCGCCCGCGATGACCGACATCGCGAAGAAGACCTTCGTGGAAGAGCGCGGCCTGCCCGAGGACGAGTTCTACTGCGACGCCTTCACCTCGGCGCCGCCCGCCCCCCAACCCTGAGTCGCCCCCCTTCGCGCCGGCACGCGCCCGCGGAAGTCGCGAACGGCCTGCGCGTGGCCGCCGGTCATCGCGCCAGGGCGGCCTCGATCTGGGCGAAGCTGGTGGCGACCTCGTGCGTGCTCACGTCGACGCCGAGGCGCCGGGCGATGTGCGTCGCGGAGAACAGGCCGCAGATGCGCCTGCCGCCTTCCTCGGTGACGAACGTGTGCTGGCGCCCGGCGGCCTTGAGCGTGGCCACGATGTGGCCCACCTGCGCGCTCGCTACCGCCTGCAGGTCGAGCGCCTCGAGGGAGGAGGCGGGGGTCATGAGGTCCGAGGCGAGGATCTCGTGGCGGCGAAGGGCCCGCTCCTGCATGAAGCGCACCGGCTTCTCCCCGAGGAGGTCGGTGGCGGTGACGACGCCCAGGACGCGGCGCTGCGCATCCTCGACGAAGAGCAGGCGGATCGCGCGCGCCTTCATGAACGCGTTGCAGTCCTCGATCGTGCGGTCGGTGGAGACCGCGCTCGCCGGGACCTTTCGCAGGTCCGTCATGGCCTCGAGCGCCGGCGACTCGAGCGTGAGGCGCGCGGGCGGCACGGGAGTGGCGACCTGCGCCCCCGCAGGCAGCGGCCGGTGGGGCAGGGAGGAGTATTCGCGGGTCATGGCCAGGTCCTTTGAGGGGCGATCACGGATTCGGCGCGGGATCAGCCCGCGAGCTCGGCGCTGCGGCGGAAATGGCGCCCCGCCTCCTGGGGCTTGCCGAGCGTCTCCATCAGGGCGGCGAGGGTCATGTGGCCCTCGTGCGTGGGCTCGAGGGCGAGGCTCGCCTCGATGTAGCTCTGCGCCTTGCCCCACAGCGCCTGGTGCATGCACAGCTTGCCCAGCGCGAGCAGGAGCGCCGGGTCGCGCGCGTGCGCGCGCAGCCACTTCTCCGCGCGCTCGATGAGCGGCACGGCCGAAGCGCCGGCGCAATCGGCGTAGAGCGCCACGAGCCCCGCGTCCCAGGCGGCTTCCAGGGCGTTCTCCACGATGGCCTGGGCCTCGGCCGTGCCGCCGAGGGCGAGGTGGTAGCGCGCCGCCGTGGCGGCGATGGCCGAGTCCACGCGCAGCTCGGCCGGAAGCTGCTTCCAGTAGGCCGCGAGCGCGGCCGCGTCCTGGGCCTTGCGGTTCAGGTTCCCGAGGTGGGCGGCGCGGCGCGAGGCCGAGGCCTCCGTCGCCGAGAGCCCGCCCAGCTTCGCGAGGGTGGCCGTGGTGGCGAGCACGTCGTCCCAGCGCTTGAGCGCCGTCTCGGCGGCGTGGCGCATGCGCAGCAGCCGCACGTTCCTCGCGTCGCGCCCGGCGAGGTCCTTGAGGACGGCGAGCGCCTCCTCGTGCCGGCCCTGGGAGAGCAGCAGGTCCGCGAGCGTCGTGAGGCGCGCCTGGTCGACCTCGGGCGCGCTGCCCCGGGCCTGGTCGAGGAAGGCCTCGCGCTCGGTGAAGCGGCCCAGCTCGTGGGCGCTCCGGGCCGCGATGATGGCGGCCACTGCCCTGGACTCGTCGCCCTCCATCGCCGTGGCCGCCGCCTTCTCGGCGCTCGCGTAGCGGCCCTGGAAGAAGGCGAGCAGCGCGTCGTTCAGGGCGTGGCGCGCGCGCGAGCGGGCGCGCTCGGTGCGGTAGGCGCGCACGCGCGCGGGGATCGCCACGAGCGTCTCCACGAGCCTTGCGAGCAGGTGGAAGGCGAGGTAGCCGGCGAGCACCAGCACCACCAGGAGGTTCAGCGAGAGCTCGACGCGGTACGGGGCCGCGACGATCACGACGTAGCCGTCCGACTGGCGGGCGAGGAGGGCCACGCCCACGGCGACGACGGCGAGGATCACGCTCCAGATCGCGAATCGCACGGCGGGACTACCGCTTCTCGCGCGCGGCGCGCGCGGAACGCACCGCGGCGAGGCTCGCGTTGATGTCGGGCGGCTGGATCGACACCGGGCTCTCGCCCAGCTGCTTGAGCGTCGCGAGCGCGTTCACGTTCACGCGCGCCTTGGCGTCGAAGTACTTGGCGATCCATGCCTGGGAGGCGCGGATGTCGTCGCGGAAGGAGGCCTCGTCGCGCGCCAGGAGCGCCACGCGCGCCGCGAGCAGGCGCAGCTTCAGGTTCTCGCGCAGGAAGAACGTCTGCGCCGGCGACAGGAGCACCGCCTCGGCCGGGGCGATCTCGCGGATGCGCACCAGGCCCTTCATCTCGTCCCAGAAGTCGCGCGCCACGCGCAGGTAGGCGTTCTCCTCCGGGAGCTTGGAGCGGGTGGCCCCGCGCGCGGCCGGCAGCGACTCGGCCACGATGAGCGGGAGCGTGTCGGCCTGCACGACGAGGGCGTCGAGCTTCACGGCGATGCCCACCGTGTCCACGAGGGGCAGGGCCTTCAGCCGGTCCATGTCGCCAGTGAGCGCGCGGCGCAGGTTGGCCACCTGCATCTTGTCGGCGCGCGCCAGGCGCGCGTCGGCCGCCTGCAGGGCGATGAGGGCGCCCCGCACGTTGCCCGCGAGCTGCAGCTGCTGGCTCGCGAGGATGAGGAGCTGCTCGACCTCGGCGAGCATGCGGTCGTCGGCGCTCCTCGAGAGCTCGCGGTACATCTCCTCGACGGCCACGCGGTTCTCCTGCGCGTCCACCATGCGCGACTCGAGCTCGGCGATGCGCGCCTGCGAGTCCTTGAGGGCGGCCTGCGCCTGCGCGAGGCCCGTCCGGGACTGGGCGAGCTCGGCCCCGAGGTCCGCCAGACGGCCCCCGGCCGACTGCGAGAGCGAGGAGAACTCCTGCTGCGCGTTCCAGGCGAGCCCGATGGCCACCGCCGCCGCGACGAAGGCGGCCGCGACGGCCCAGCGCGCCGCGGCGTCGGTGACCCCGGCGGCGGGCCGGGCGGGCCGGTGCGCGGGAAGCGAGCTGGGTTCGGGAAGCGGGGAGCTCATGAAGCCTTTCGCAGATTGACGAGCGCCTCGACGAGGCCGGGAATGCCGTGGCCCGAGACCACGGCGCGACCGAACGCGGCCGAGGCCCCGTGCCGCGCGATGGCCGGGTGCGGCACCACCAGCGCCACGCGCGACCAGGATGCACCGGGCCCCGCGAGCGCCAGGAAATTGTCCACTGTTTCGGCGCTCATTGCATGGACCGCGTCGATCCGGCCCAGTTCGAGCGCGGCGAGCAGGGGCGCGGGGTCGGTCTGCGGGCGCTCGCGGCGGTAGCACTCGACGTAGGCGACCCGGGCTCCCCGCCCCTCCAGCGTCGTGCGCAGGTGCTCGCGCCCGCCCACTCCCCGGAAGACGAGCACGAGCTTGCCGCGCACGTCGTTCAGCTCCGGGCAGGCGAGGAGCGACTCGCTGTCGAATCCGGCCGCGGGGGCGATCACCCGCTCGAAGCCCTCGGCGCGCAGGGCGTTGGCGGTGGCCTCCCCCACGCCGGCGACGGCAAGCGTCGCGGGCCAGGGGCCGGCGCGGCGCGCGGCGGCCACGCCGTGCTCGGCGGCGTTGGCGCTCACGAAGATGGCGAGCGAGGCCGAGGGAAGGGACGCGAGGGCCTCGCGGCCCGCCGGCGAAGGTTCGATGGGGACGATGTCCAGCGCGGGAAAGACGAGGATGCGGGCCCCCTGGGCCTCGAGGGCGGAGGCGATCGCCTCGCACTGCGGGCGCGGGCGCGTGAGCACCACGCCCAGGCCCGAGAGCGGGCCGGCGGCGCTCATTTCGGCAGTCGGGCCAGGAGCGAGAGGACTTCGCGCCCGCCCCGGGCCAGGATCCGCTCGCCCAGCTCCCGGCCGAGCTTCGCGGCATCGGCGGACTCGCCCTCGGCGCGCTCGCGGACGAGCTTCGTGCCATCGGGCAGGCCCAGGAATCCCTCGAGGACGAGGGCGGAGCCCGTGACCGTGGCGTGCCCGCCCAGCGGCACCTCGCAGCTGCCTTCGACGACGAGGCCCAGCGCGCGCTCGGCCTCGGACGCCGCGAGGGCCGCCGGGTCCACGAAGGGCGCGAGGATTTCCGCGAGGTCCGTGCGCGCGGCCATGAACTCGATCGCGAGCACGCCCTGGCCGATGGCCGGGAGCGCGAGCGCGAGGGGCAGGTGCTCGCGGATGCGCTCGCCGAAGCCCAGGCGCTTCAGGCCCGCGGCCGCGAGGATGATCGCGTCGTAGTCGCCCGCCTCGAGCTTGGCGAGCCGCGTGTTCACGTTGCCGCGCAGCGGCTTGATCGCGAGCGACGGATAGGCGCGGCGCAGCTGGCACTCGCGCCGCAGGCTCGAGGTGCCCACCACGGCGCCCTCGGGCAGGGAGGCGAGCGTGGCGTAGCGGATCGAGACGAAGGCATCGCGGGGATCCTCGCGCGGCCCGAAGGGCAGCATCGCGAAGCCGGCCGGGAGCTCCATGGGCACGTCTTTCATCGAGTGCACCGCGATGTCGGCGAGGTCGTCGGCGAGCGCGACCTCGAGCTCCTTGATGAACAGGCCCTTGCCGCCCACCTGCGCGAGGGGCCGGTCGAGGATGCGGTCGCCCTTGGTGGTCATGCCCGCGATCTCGATC
>Ga0073904_10003067_pt1 | contig 12602 bp, 10 predicted proteins | sample KloWWTrecipitate_FD_66668 | JGI IMG/M metagenome (GOLD analysis project Ga0073904, IMG submission 66668) | Active sludge microbial communities from Klosterneuburg, Austria, studying microevolution and ecology of nitrifiers - Klosterneuburg... | ecosystem: Engineered > WWTP > Aerobic digester >...
GGGCGAGGTGGTGTTGAAGTTGCCCATCACCACGCAGTTCTGGTCGGTGAACGCCTCGCCGAACAGGATGCGCGCCATTTCCACGCTGTCGGCGGCGCGCTCGGGTGCGGTGATCGAGCCAAGGAAGCCTCGGTCGGAATAGCGGATGTGGGAATAGACCATGTCCAGATGGCGCTTGTTCACCGGGACATCCGTTGGTTCGCAGACCGTGCCGCCGGAATGGTGCAGCCAGGGCGAGGACTGCGCAAGTTTGATGAAGTTCTGGAAGTCCTCGATCGTGCCATAGCGGCGGCCCCGGTCGAGGTCCATCACGAAGGGGCTGCCGTAAGACGGCGCGAAGACGACATTGTTGCCACCGATCCGCACGTTGTTCGCCGGGTTGCGGGCGTGCTGGGTAAAGACTGCGGGGGCGGATTTCAGGATGTCGCGCAGCATTCCGGGCGGGAATTTCACCCGCCAGACACCTTCGGTCTGCGGCGTCACCTCGGCCCCGGCGGCCTTGTAAAGCTGCATGGTCGGCGCGTCGTCACGCAGCTCGATCCCGATCTCGGCCAGGATACGGTCGGCGGTTTTCTCGATGGCGACCAGGCTTTCCTCGGACAGGATGTCATAGGTCGGGATGCCGCGGGTGATATAGGGGCGGTGGACCCCGGCTTCCACGCCGACGCGGGCATCGCGCAGCTTCTGCCGCCCGCCGCGCTGCCGTTTCGGTTCGGGAAGATCACCGTCCGCCATGATTCCGCCTTTCGATAAGTCGCCGTCAGGGTAGCCCTGTTCCGGCGCGGCGTGACGCTGGAAAAGTTTCATGGACTTGATAAGGTGGCCTTATGGAGAACCTGCGCAATCTGCTTCCGTCGATCAACAGCCTCGTCGTGTTCGAGGCTGCGGGCCGGCTTGGCAGTTTCACCGGCGCTGCGCGTGAGTTGCGGATGACGCAGGCGGCGGTGTCCTATGCGATCCACCGGCTTGAGGACCATCTTGCCACGGCGCTTTTCCTGCGCGAGCACCGCCGGGTGCGGTTAAGCGAGGCGGGCGCGCGGTTCCATGCCGATGTCTCCATCGGGCTGTCGCATATCCAGCGTTCGGCCCATGACCTGCGGACGGTGGCAACGGGGGGGCATGTGACGCTGTCCTGTTCCACCGCCTTTGCCGCCTTCTGGATGGTGCCGCGCATGGCCCGACTGCGGGCGGACCTGCCGCATATCGACCTGCGCATCCAGACGGCCGACCGCGACCTCGACCTGATGGGCGAGGGCATTCCGCTGGCAATCCGGGGCGGGGATCCTGCCGATTGGCCACAGTATCAGGCCGCGCCGCTGGCGGCTGAAGAGATCTACCCGGTTTGCGGGGCGGGCTACCTTGCGGGGCGCGACTGTCCCCGGCTGGCGGCGGACTTCCTGGGCCACCAGCTGATCCATCTGGAGGAACCGCATCGGTCAGCCGCGACCTGGCGCGACTGGTTCGCCTCTGCCGGGATCGGCGGGCGGCAGGTGCCGAAGGGGTTGCAGATCAATGATTATGTGCTGGTGGTGCAGACGGTGATCGCCGGGCAGGGGATCGCGCTGGGGTGGCGGCACCTGGTCGAAGGGCTGGTCAGTCAGGGCGTGCTGGTGCGGCTTTCCGACCATGCGCTGACCACTACGATGAATTTCCATGTGATCTGGCCGCGTGCCGCCACCCTGTCGCGGGCGGCGCTGGAGGTGCGGGACTGGCTTCTGGCGCAACCCCGCGACTGAAGCGGGCAGGGTGGGGAACGGCCCGGAGGCCGGGCCGTTCCTTTGTGGGGTTCGGGTCAGGCCCGCAGATCGAAGCGGTCGGCGTCCATCACCTTGGTCCAGGCCGCAACGAAGTCACGCACGAACTTCTCGCGGTTGTCATCCTGGGCATAGACCTCGGCATAGGCGCGCAGGATCGAGTTCGAGCCGAAGACGAGATCGGCACGGGTCGCCGTCCATTTGACCGCGCCGGTCTTGCGGTCGGTGATGTCGTAGAGGTTCGCCCCTTTCGGCACCCATTTGTAGGACATGTCCGTCAGCCCGGTGAAGAAGTCGGTGGTCAGCGCGCCGACGCGGTCGGTGAATTGGCCATGCTTCGTGCCGCCATGGTTCGTCCCGATCACCCGCATGCCGCCGATCAGGCAGGTCATCTCGGGCGCGGTCAGGCCCATGAGCTGCGCGCGGTCAAGCAGCAGCTCTTCGGCGGTGACGGCATAGTCCTGCTTCAGCCAGTTGCGGAACCCGTCCGCCAGCGGTTCCAGCACCGAGAAGCTGTCGGCGTCGGTCTGGGCATCCGTGGCGTCCCCCCGTCCGGCATGGAACGGGACAGCAACCGCAACGCCCGCAGCCTTGGCGGCCTGCTCCACGCCCAGGTTGCCCGCCAGGACGATCACGTCGGCGACCGAGGCCCCAGCGACCTTGGCGATGGGTTCCAGCACCGACAGCACGCGGGCAAGGCGGGCGGGTTCGTTGGCCTCCCAGTCCTTCTGCGGCGCAAGGCGGATACGGGCACCGTTGGCACCACCCCGGTTGTCCGAGCCGCGGAAGGTGCGGGCCGAATCCCAGGCGGTCACGACCATGTCGCTGATCGACAGGCCCGAGGCGGCGATCTTCGTCTTGACGGCGGCCACGTCCCAAGCGGTCGATCCGGCGGGGACCGGGTCTTGCCAGATCAGGTCTTCCTGCGGCACCCAAGGCCCGAGGTAGCGGTCCTTCGGCCCCAGGTCACGGTGGGTCAGCTTGAACCAGGCGCGGGCGAAGGCGTCGCTGAACGCGGCCTGATCCTTGGCGAAGCGCTCGGAAATCACGCGGTAGGCCGGGTCCATCTTCATCGCCATATCGGCGTCGGTCATCATCGGCATCCGGCGGATGGACGGATCTTCGACATCGACCGGCATATCCTCGGGCGCGATGTCGATCGGCTGCCACTGGAAGGCCCCGGCGGGGGATTTCACCAGCTCCCAGTCGTATTTCAGGAGCAGATGGAAGAAGCCGCCATCCCATTTGGTCGGATGGGTGGTCCAGGCACCTTCAAGGCCCGAGGTCACGGTGTCGCGGCCGACCGAGCGGGTGGAGTTGATCATCCAGCCAAGGCCGCCTTCCTCGATGCCCGCACCTTCCGGTTCAGCACCCACCAGGGCGGCATTGCCGTTGCCATGTGCCTTGCCGACGGTGTGCCCGCCTGCGGTGAGCGCGACGGTTTCTTCGTCGTCCATCGCCATGCGGGCGAAGGTTTCCCGCACGTCATGCGCCGTCTTCAGCGGGTCGGGCGTGCCGCCCACGCCTTGCGGGTTCACATAGATCAGGCCCATCACCACAGCAGCGAGCGGGTTTTCCAGGCTCGCGCGGTCGTCCTTGGTCGGATAGCGCTGGTCGGTCAGCCATTCGCGTTCCGAACCCCAGTAGACATCCTTCTCCGGTGCCCAGATATCCTCGCGCCCGAAGGCGAAGCCATAGGTCTGAAGGCCCATCGATTCATAGGCCACGGTCCCGGCCAGCACCATCAGGTCGGCCCAGCTGAGGCGGTTGCCGTATTTCTTCTTGATCGGCCACAAGAGGCGGCGGGCCTTGTCGAGGTTGGCGTTGTCGGGCCAGGAGTTCAGTGGCGCGAAACGGTGGTTGCCGGTGCCGGCACCGCCCCGGCCATCGGCCATGCGGTAGGTCCCGGCAGCGTGCCAGCTCATCCGGATGAAAAGCCCGCCGTAATGGCCCCAGTCGGCGGGCCACCAGTCCTGGCTGTCGGTCATCAGGGCGGTCAGGTCACGCTTCAGGCCCTCGAAGTCGAGCTTCTTCACTTCCTCGCGGTAAGCGAAGCCGGTCAGCGGAGTCACCTTGCTGTCATGCTGGTGCAGGATGTCGAGGTTCAGCGACTTCGGCCACCAGTCCATCACCGACGATCCCGTCTCGGTGATCGCGCCGTGCATGACCGGGCATTTGCCCCCGCTCTTCACGTCATTGCCGTCCATCTTGCTCTCCTCGTCTGACTAAATGCGGTGGCGAAAACGTGACGACCAGCCCGCCAGGAATGGGCAGGTGGGCGAGTCGCCAGTCTTCGTCATGAGCCATGCCTAGCACCCTGCAGCGATAATAGGAATTTTCATTTTCCTATCGCGGCGATATGCAGAACCTATGACACCGATCACCCTGAAACATCTGCGCTACTTTGACGCGCTGGCGCGCCATCGCCATTTCGGTCGGGCGGCAGAGGCCTCGTCGATCTCGCAGCCAGCCCTGTCGCTGCAGGTCAAGGAACTGGAGCATATTCTGGGCGCGCCGCTTGTCGAACGGGGCGCGCGACAGATCAGTCTGACGGGCCTGGGCGAGGAGGTGGCGGCCCGGGCGCGGGATGTCCTGCGCGCGGTGGATGAACTGGGGGCGTTTGCAAAGGCCTCTGCTGGGCCGCTGTCGGGGCGGTTGCGGCTGGGGGTGATCCCGACAGTCGCGCCCTATCTGCTTCCGCGGGTGATGCGGCATCTGGCAGAGACCTACCCCGACCTGGACCTGCGCCCGCGTGAGGCGGTGACGCCGAAACTGGTCCGGGACCTGACCGAAGGCCGGCTGGACCTGGCGCTGGTCGCACTGCCGGTGTCGGAGCCGTCCTTCGCCGAAACGCCGCTGTTCGACGAGGAATTCCTGTTGGTCCGCAACAAGGATGCGGCGCATCTGCCCGTGCCACCGCTGACCGATCTTCCTGCCCAGCCGTTGCTGCTTCTGGAAGAAGGTCACTGTTTCCGCGATCAGGCGATTGCGGTCTGCAAGATGCCGCAACGCCCGACGACTGAGATCATGGAAGGCTCGTCGCTGTCGACCCTTGTGCAGATGGTTGGCGCCGGGATCGGGGTGACACTGATCCCGGAGATGGCGGCGGAGGTGGAGCTGCGCTCAGCTCCTGTCGTCCTGCACAGGCTGCCGGAGCCGCGCCCGAAGCGGACGATCGGGCTGGTCTGGCGGCGGAGCAATCCCCTGGCGGACCGTTATACCGGGCTGGCGGAGGGGTTGAGGGAGGCTTTCGCTTGAGCCTCCTCGTTCGACTTCGTCTCCTCCTCGGGGTGTGCCCCGCGAGGAGGGACGAAGTCACCGACGAGCAGTTACTCTCCCCAAGTGCGTTCCAGCAACCGCAGCCAGTTGCCGTGGGCGATTTTGGTGATCAGCGGCTCGCCCAGGTCCATCTCGCGCATGGCCTGGATCAGTACCGGCAGCCCTTCGACGCCGCCAATATCCTTGGGTGTGGTTGCGCCGTCATAGTCGGAGCCGAGGCCGACATGGTCCTCGCCCGCGAGTTTCAGCATGTGTTCGATGTGGTGTTTCACCGGGTCGAGCGTCATCTCCGGGCTCCGGCGACCGTCGGGGCGCAGGAAGCAGGTGGCGAAGTTCAGACCAGCCATCCCGCCGGTTTCGCCGATGGCCCGCAGCTGGCGGTCCGACAGGTTGCGGCTGGAGGCGGTGACAGCATGGGCGTTGGAATGGGTGGCGACCAGCGGCGCGTCCGAGAGCTTCGCCACGTCCCAGAACCCGGCTTCGCTCATGTGGCTGAGATCGAGCATGATCCGCAAGGCGTTGCATTCGCGGACCAAAGCCTTGCCCGGATCGGTCAGCCCCGGCCCGGTGTCCCCCGTCGAAGGGAAGCGGAACGGCACGCCATGCCCGAAGAGGGTCGGTCGGCTCCAGACCGGGCCGAGCGAGCGGAGACCCATGGCGTGAAAGAGGTGCAGCGCGTCGAGATTCGGGCCGATCGGCTCGGCGCCTTCGAAGTGGAGGATCCCGGCGACGGCACCAGCGGCCATTGCGGCGCGGATATCGGCGGCGCTGCGGCACCAGCGGAAGCGGCCTTCCGAGGCGCGTTCCATCCAGAGAAGATGGCCCAGCATTTCCACCGCGACGGGCTGGGCATGAGTGTGGTCGATCAGCGCAGGCAGCGGCAGGTCATAGGGCGGCTTGTCCATCAGCGCGTCGTGATCGACCGGCTCGCCCTCTTCGGGCGAAGGGATGTAGACCGCGAAGAAGCCGCCCGCGAAGCCGTGCTTCAGCATGCGCGGCAGATCGAGATGCGCCGCGCCTTCGCCCTGAAGCCAGAGCTTCGCGCGGTCGGAACCGGCGGCGGCGATCTTCAGGACGATGTCGTTGTGGCCATCGAAGACGGGAATTTGGGAGGGCATGACTGGGGTCCGGATGCAAGGAAGGCAGGCGGGCCACTCTTCTGCTTTTGCCGGGGATGCGCAAGCCGGGCCGTTTCGCCGCAGATTGCGCGGAATGGTTGACGGGCGAGTCGAGTTGCGCCATGCCACGGGAATGGTTCGTATGGTTCTTGCCCTGCATCGGGTGGCACTTCTCGTCGCCCTGACCGTTGCCCTGGTGGCGACGGGCTTTGCGCATCGGATGCCCGATGTGCAGGACGAGGCGCTGGCCTTCGCGCTGCAGAACGGGGCTAGCCCAAGCGACTTTTGCGGCGAGAACCCGCTCAGGTCCGCGCATGGCGGGGCCGAGTGCCAGGCCTGCCAGATCACCGGCACCGCCGACCTGCCGCCCCTGACGGGCGCACAGATCGACCTGGAACTGGCCTTCCACGCCGAAGTCATCGCCCCGCGCGAGGCGCGGGCGCTAGTGCGTCCGACCGACCCGGCCCACCCGCCGCAAGGCCCGCCCGTCGCCTGACGGCGGCGCCTTTTCCCTTTCCGACGCCGCCTTCCTGTGCCGCTTGCAGGGCTTATGCCCGCGCATTTTCACATGACCTGAAGGCCTCCCATGTCCATCGAGACTGAAACCCCGAACCGCTTGTATTTTGCCGTCTGGCGCTGGCATTTCTATGCCGGGCTCTACGTCATCCCCTTCCTGCTGATGCTGGCCACCACCGGCCTGCTCATGCTGTGGATCGCCGTCCTGACCGGAATCGGCGACGAGAAACTGACCATCCCGCGAGGCGATCACCTGCTTGAGGTCAGCGCCCTGACCGCCGCTGCGGAAGCCGCCGTGCCGGGGTCGACCGCGACCCAGTATGTCGCCCCCCTGTCACCCGACCATATCGCCACCGTCGCCGTCCTTGCGGGGGAGGTCACCACCGGCGTCACACTGAATCCCTATAGCGGCGAGGTCCTGAACCAGTTCCCCTGGCGGGCCGGATGGTACGATTTCCTGACCGACATCCACGGCTCGCTGCTGATCGGCGATGTCGGCGACTGGATGATCGAGGCGGCGGCGAGCCTGGGGCTTTTGCTGCTGATCTCCGGCATCTTCCTGCACTGGCCGCGCGAGGGCTGGGGCAAGGCGCTGACGGTGCAGACGACGGCAAAGGGACGGGCGTTCTGGAAGTCGCTGCATGGCGCGGTGGGGCTTTGGATCAGCGTGTTGCTGGTCGCCTTCCTGATCTCGGGCCTCAGCTGGACCGGGCTTTGGGGGACGAAATTCGTGCAGGCCTGGTCGAGCTTTCCGGCCGAGAAATGGGATGCGGTGCCCCTGTCGGACGCGACCCATGCCGCAATGAACCACGGGGCGGCGAAAGAGGTGCCCTGGGGTCTCGAACAGACGCCGATGCCGGAATCGGGCTCTCTGGCCGGAAAGCAGGCGATCACCGGGCCGGTGACGGCTGACAGTGTCGCGGCTTTCGCCGAGGACCTTGGGTTCCAGAACCGCTTCCAGATGAACCTGCCCGCAAACGATGCGGGGGTCTTCACGATCAGCCATGACAGCATGTCGAACGACGGGCCCGATCCGGCGGCGGACCGGACGATCCACATCGACCAGTATACCGGCAACGTGCTGGCCGATGTCCGCTATGCCGACTATTCGCCCTACGCCAAGCTGATGGCCTGGGGGGTCGCGTTCCACGAAGGCGACCTGGGTCTGTGGAACATCGTGCTGAACACCGGCTTCTGCCTGTCGGTGATGCTGATGGCGGTGTCGGGTCTGGTGCTGTGGTGGAAGCGCCGTCCCGCCGGGGTGCGGCTCGGCGCTCCCCCGCGACCGGCTGACATTCCCTACGCCAAGGGGGCCTTGCTGGTCACGCTGGCCCTGTCGCTGGCCTTTCCGATGCTGGGCCTGACGCTCCTAGCCGTGATCGTGCTGGACCTCGTGGTCCTGTCCGCCCTGCCGCCCCTGAAGCGGCTGGTAAGCTGATGTTTTCCTTTCTCAACTGGAGTAGACCGATGAAACGTATCCTGACCCTTGCCGCCGCGCTGCTGCTGGCCGTTCCCGCCCTTGCCCATGAGGTAAAGGTCGGCGACCTGGAGTTCATCCACCCCAACATCCCGCAGCCTGCGGCCTCGGCCAAGGCTGCCGGGGGCTTCATGGCGATCAGCAACACCGGGACCGAGGCCGACCGCCTGATCGGGGTCGAGGCCGACTTCGCCGCCAAGGCGGAGACCCATGAAAGCAAGGTCGACGAGAATGGCATCGGCACGATGGAGCATGTCGATGCCATCGAAATCCCGCCCGGCGAAACGGTGAATCTGGAGCATGGCGGCTATCACATCATGTTCATGGGGCTGACCGGCACGCTGACGGAAGGCGAAATGCGCAAGGTCACGCTGGTCTTCGAGCATGCCGGCCGGGTCGAGATCGAGTTCATGATCGACCCGCCGATGGGCAAGGGGATGGAAGGCATGGACCATTCCAAGATGGACGGGATGATGGAAGAAGGCACCGGCAACTAAGGTCGGTCGGCTGCGAACGTCGGCAGGGCGGCTTTGGTCGCCCTGCCGCGATCCGGTCCGGGATTGTCCTGGTCATTCTTCCGGCGGGCTGCCAGTCCGGGCCGGATTTACCCTGCGGCAAAGCTGCGCTACACCCTTCGGCGAGAGCTTGAGGCAGGACGGAAATGCAGGGATTTCAGACGGAACCGAAGCACGACGCCTATGACGTGGTGATCATCGGCGGGGCGATCATGGGGTCGTCGACCGCCTGGTGGCTGACGCAGATGGGCTTCACCGGCCGGGTGCTGGTCGTGGAACGCGACCCGAGCTACGAGCAGGCGGCGACGACGCTGAGCTTTTCCTGCATCCGCCAGCAGTTTTCGACCGAGTTGAACATCCGCATCTCGCAGTTCGGCGCCGAGTTCGTGCAGTCCCTGCGGAGCCGGATGGGTGGGGATGACCGCGTGCCGGAGCTGAAGATCCAGAACTTCGGCTATCTCTACCTCGCCGACGATGAAGATTTCGCTAACGTGCTGCGCGCCAATCACGCGGTGCAGGCGGCGGCGGGGGCGGGGACGCGGTTGCTGACGCCCGACCAGATCAAGGCCGAGTTTCCCTTCATGATGGTGGATGACCTGGTGCTGGGCAGCCTGAACACCAGGGACGAGGGCTATTTCGACGGCTCGACCGTCTTTGACTGGTTCCACCGCAAGGCCCGTGAGGCCGGGGTGGAATATGTGGCGGACGAGGTGGTGGGGCTGGATCTGTCTGGCGCGCAAGTCACCGGTGTCAGGCTGAAATCCGGCCGGACAGTCGGATGCGGAACGGTGGTCAATGCCTCGGGCACCCGCGGGGCGAAAGTAGCGGCGATGGCGGGGATATCGATCCCGATCGAGCCACGCAAGCGCTTCAACTGGGTGATCCAGGCGGAAACGCCGCTCGACCGGTCGCTGCCGTTGACCATCGACCCTTCGGGCGTCTTCGTGCGGGAAGTGGGCGGCGGGACCTATATGGCGGGGGGGCATGCCGACGTCGATCCGGCGGTGGAGTTCGACGATTTCACAATGGATCACGGGCTCTGGATGGAGAAGATCTGGCCCTATATCGCCACCCGCATCCCGGCCTTCGAGGCGGTGAAGGTGATCAGCGAATGGGCCGGGCAGTATGACTACAACCTGCTCGATCAGAACGCGATCACCGGGCCGCACCCGGAAGTGGCGAACTTCCTGTTCCTGAACGGTTTTTCAGGCCATGGCCTGCAGCAATCGCCAGCCATGGGACGGGCGACGGCGGAATTGATCCTGCACGGTGGCTACCGCACGCTGGACATGACCGAATTCCACTTCGGACGCATCGCCGAAGGGCGCGCCCTTGTCGAAGGGGCGATCATCTAGACGAGGTCAATCGGTTTGCAGCAGCGCGGTCGGGGACTGGACAGAGATCAAGTCCTTGGGTGCAAAGACAAAAACCAGAACGCCTACATAGACGACAAGGAACAGGGCTACGGCAGCATAGGTTCTGGCTGGGCGGGTTCGCGACGGCAGAACGTGTGTCATGTCGGGCTCTCCTGGACTTGGCAGTAGTCGGGCAGCGACTCAGGTCCGATGGCGGGACATTACCACCAATGCGTGTGGCGTGGCGTCCGAAGATTTCAGCGTCGGCGGAATTTCTTCCTTCCTGATGGCGCGCTGAGCAAACAACCGCCCGTCATGGGGGCGTTTCTGCGGCTGCACACGAACCTTTTTCTGCGGTGCGATGTGGCGCAGGCGAATCACGAGTCATGCGATAGGGATTTCTGGATTTAAGGTTTTGGGAATGCTGTATTTACCGGCGTCACGGCCTGCGATCAGGTGTCTGCAATCGGTATGGAAAGAGTATGGCTCGCATACATACGCGCGGCCAGACGACGGGGCGTTAACCGTCCCGCGCCGTGCCCGTTGTGCTGCAGCTGCACGTTGCGCGGAAAGTTGCCTAGGTCCTCACGCCGGAGAAGCGCGTCTGCCAGTCGGTGCGCTCTTCGTCGGTGATTTTCCGGAACAGGTTCTCGGGGACTTCGAAACCGTGTCCAGGCGCAAGCATACGCATGGCGGCGTGGATGTCGGCGGGCCAGGTCCAGTCGTCGGACCCGACGGCTTTCATCATCGTGGCCGAGGCATCCGGGATGAAGGGCGCCGAGAGGATCGCGTAGACCCGGATCAGGTTCAGCGCGAGACGGATGATGGCCTGGGCCTGATCGGGGTCGGTCTTCACGACCGACCAGGGCGCGGCGGCTTGCAGGTATTCGTTGCCGATCACCCAGATTGCGCGGAGTTCGGCGGCGGCCTTGCGGACCTCCATCTGTTCCATGAAGCGGGTATAGTCGGCAATGCGGGCGCCAAGGTCGGCGATGAGGGCGGTTTCCAGGGGGCCGAAGCTGCCCCCCGCCGGAACGTTGGTGCCGAACTTGGACACCGCGAACTTGGTCACGCGGGAGACGAGGTTGCCGAGGACATCGGCGAGGTCCTTGTTCACCGAAGTCTGGAAGTTTTCCCAGGTGAACTCGCTGTCCGAGGATTCCGGCGCGTGGGACAGAAGCCACCAGCGCCAGTAATCGGCGGGCAGGATCGACAGGGCCTGGTCCATGAAGACGCCCCTACCTTGTGAGGTGGAGAACTGGCCGCCGTCATAGTTGAGGTAGTTGAAGCTCTTCAGGTAGTCGACCAGCTTCCACGGCTCACCCGACCCCAGGATCGTGGCGGGGAAGGACAGGGTGTGGAAGGGGACGTTGTCCTTGCCCATGAACTGATAGTAGGTGACGTCCGAGGCACCCTTGTCGGTGCGCCACCAGCGTTCCCAGTCGGCGTCGGTCTTGCCGTTCGCGTCAGCCCATTCGGCGGTGCAGGCGATGTATTCGATGGGCGCGTCGAACCAGACGTAGAAGACTTTCCCCTCCATCCCCGGCCAGGGCTGATCGCCCTTCTTCACCGGGATGCCCCAGTAAAGGTCGCGGGTGATACCCCGGTCCTGCAACCCGTCACCGTCGTTCAGCCATTTCTTCGCGATCGAGGTGGTCAGGATCGGCCAGTCCTTCTTGCTGTCGATCCAGGCCTCCAGCTTGTCGCGCAGCGACCGCTGCTTGAGGTAAAGGTGCTTCGTCTCACGCACTTCCAGGTTGGTGGAGCCGGAGATCGAGGAGCGCGGGTTGATGAGGTCCGTGGGGTCAAGCTGCTTGGTGCAGTTTTCGCACTGGTCGCCACGGGCGGATTCGTAGCCGCAGTTCGGGCAGGTGCCGGTGATGTAGCGGTCGGGCAGGAAGCGGTTGTCGTCGATGGAGAAGACCTGCTTTTCGCTGACTTCGGCGATCAGGCCGTTTTCGGCGAGCTTGCCCGCGAAATGCTGGGTGAGGCGGTGGTTGCGCTGGCTGGAGGAGCGGCCGAAATGGTCGAATGACAGACGGAAGCCCTTGGCGATCTCGGCCTGAACGGCGTGCATTTCGGCGCAGTAGGCCTCGACCGGTTTCCCGGCCTTGGCGGCGGCCAGCTCGGCGGGGGTGCCGTGTTCGTCGGTGGCGCAGATGAACATCACCTCATGCCCCATCGCCCGGTTGAAGCGGGCGAAGAGGTCGGCGGGAAGCTGGGAGCCGACGAGGTTCCCGAGATGCTTGATCCCGTTGATGTAGGGAATGGCCGAGGTGATGAGGATGCGTGCCATGTCTGCGCCTTGCGGTGAGTCCGGCGATTGCTTAGCCCAAGCGCGGGGAAAGGGCTAGCGCGGGGGCGGGTCTAAAAATTTTCGGCGAAAATTTTTAGACGCGGCCCTTCAGCATCCGCGTCAGGGTGCCGTCGCCTTCGGCCTGACGCTTCAAGGCGCCGAGGATGTGGAGGGCGAGGAGCGCCATCAGGACCTTGGTCAGGATGTCGTGCAGGCCGAACCAGAAGGCCTCGCCCTCCTCGGACGCCTCGACCAGCGGCGGGACGGTCCAGCGGTCGGCGATCATCACGTC
>Ga0073904_10003069_pt1 | contig 12597 bp, 16 predicted proteins | sample KloWWTrecipitate_FD_66668 | JGI IMG/M metagenome (GOLD analysis project Ga0073904, IMG submission 66668) | Active sludge microbial communities from Klosterneuburg, Austria, studying microevolution and ecology of nitrifiers - Klosterneuburg... | ecosystem: Engineered > WWTP > Aerobic digester >...
CCGCCGCAGTCCTCCATAATGAACTTCTCCATATCGGCGTATCCAAGCGGAAGCTCATAAACGCCGGGTTTCTTTACGTGGCCGCTGACGGACCAGAGCTTTGTGCCGCCGGACTTTGCGGTTCCGAGATCGCGCCAAGTTTCGGCGCCGAGTTCAATGATCTCAGGCACAGCCGTTAGAGTTTCGACGTTGTTAACAACTGTCGGGCACGCATATAGACCTTCGAGCGCCGGGAAAGGCGGCTTCATTCTCGGATGGCCGCGAAAACCCTCGAGCGAACTCAGAAGCGATGTTTCTTCGCCGCAGATATACGCACCGGCTCCCGTGTGCGTAAAGATATCCATATCAAAGCCCGAACCAAGGATATTCCGCCCCAAAAGGCCTGCATCGCGTGCTTCGGCGAGCGCAATATCCATTATGTCCATCAGATACCGGTACTCGCCGCGATAGTATATATAACCGGTCGCCGCGCCGAGCGCACGACCGGCGATGATCATCCCTTCGATCAATGCGTGCGGATCGCGTTCGAGCAGATAACGATCTTTGAACGTTCCGGGCTCGGATTCGTCCGCGTTGCAAACGATGTATTTCGGCTTCGGCGAATCCTTCGGCACGAACGACCACTTCATACCGGTCGGGAATCCCGCACCGCCGCGGCCGCGCAGAGCAGACGTCTTGACCGCCTCGATAATATCCGCCGGAGCCATTCCGAGAGCCTTTTTAAGGCTCGTGTAGCCGCCCATATCGCGATACACCTTCAGCGTGTGCCCGTCCTTTGCAAGCACCTGCCTCAACTGTAGCGGCTCACAGCCTATTGCTTTGATCTCCATATATCTTCGTCCGCGTTAGCGGCACATAGCCACGTCCTTTAGGGCGTGGTTATGGTTTCGGGATTCGATTCTCAGCCCGATCTATCGGGCTCGTAGTTAACAGCTTAAGCCGAACAATTAATGACGTTAGAACGCCCTTTCGTAGTCCTCCACAAAAATGATCGCCAAACGAATCTTGTCCAATGCCTCCTCTTCCGTATCACCCTGCGACCAGCAGCCCGGCAATGCAGAACACGATACGCTGTAACCCTCATCCGTGTGCTGTAATGCGACTTTGTAATACATTGCTATTTACACTCTGCTAATATCCTATCCATCTTGTCGAGCGTCAGACCCCCGTGTCAGTAGCCCGCACGTGTCAGTAGCCCGCACGTGTCAGTAGCCCGCACGTGTCAGTAGCCCGCACGTTAGTAAGGGCTCAGCTCAACACACCACTCAAAACTATTACCGACATAACGTGTCAGTAGCCCGCACGTTAGTAAGGGCTCAGCTCAACACACCACTCAAAACTATTACCGACATAACGTGTCAGTAGCCCGCACGTTAGTAAGGGCTTAGCTCAACACACCGCTCAACACTATTACCGACTTACCGTGTCAGTAAGGCTCAACCCAGCTTCCACTCAAGCCTATTCAAACTTCGGCAGCTCACCGCCCTGCCCGTTTACCACATAGTCAACCGCCGCTAAAATGTGCTCATCCGTCCACAAATACCTTGTGCTGCCGTGGCGACTCCATGCCCGTCCACTGAGTGCAAGTAATCCGGCATCTCGCAAAGCCCGAGTTGAATACGCCTTAAAACTATCCATCATCCTTTCCGGCTTTCCCGAATTGCCCGTTGTCGCGTGAACGTGATTAGTCCTCACATTGAGCGCAAACAACGCGTAGCCACGGTTAGAGCAAACTTCACGGACCGCCTTCTCAACGACCGCCCGCTCTTGCTCACCTAAAACAAAAACTTCGTCCTTCATCTGGTCGAGCTTTCTGCTGACCTTTTCAGCGTCGGGTTCGATCTTCGGCGCTCGGTAGCGGTTATGCCAACGCCTGTCAACAGATCCGCGTTCGTCCCCATGAAGCCAAGTGCCGTAGCAGCGAAATGTTATCAAATATCCCTTCGCGGTTGACCGATCCTGAAACTCTATATAATCGCGTTTGGGCATCTTCTGCGTCGTCTCTCGATCGCGTTGAGCCCTTACTAACGTGCGGGCTACTGACACGTGCGTTCCTGAAACTCCTAGCCTCGTTTGGGCATCTTCTGCGTCGTCTCTCGATCGCGTTGAGCCCTTACTAACGTGCGGGCTACTGACACGTGCTCATCTACTCGCATTCATTCAATATCTTATCCACCTTGTCGAGCGTCAGATCCTCGTGGTAATCGAAACCGATCTGCATCATTGGTGCGGTGCCGCAGCTGCCTAAACATTCAACGAGCGAGACGGTGAATTTGCCGTCAGGCGTCGTTTCGCCGGGGTGAATGCCGAGTTTCGAGCAGATATGTTCGGTGATGTCCGGTTCGCCCATTATCTTGCACGACAAGGTCTTGCATATCTGTATGTGGTGGCGGCCGACGCGATGCATATTGAACATCGTATAGAAGGTTGCCGTCTCCCAAACATCCGTCACCTCAAGATTCAAAAATTTCGCAAGGAAATTCACGCCGGGATTGTCGATATATCCGCGTTCTCTCTGTATGACAAAAAGAAGCGGGATCAATGCCGAACGGCTCCTGTCGGGCGGATATTTCTCAAGGTGCGAACGGATCTCGTCCATCACCTCGGGCGAGAACTCCGCGACCTCGTCCGTTACGACTACCTGGTCCGTATAACTTGCGGGTGTTGCTGATGCCATAACTTCTCAAATGCTGAACTGTTAATGGTGAATGGTATAAGGTCTCGTACTAAAAATGCTTTCGCTCAGTTCATTCACCATTCACTATTCACCCATCGCCATTACTAACGGTCAATTTCTCCGAGGACAATATCCAAGCTTCCGATGACGGCAACGACGTCGGCGACCATTTCGCCCTTGACCATTTCGGGCAAAGCGGAAAGGTTCACGAAACTAGGCCCGCGGAAATGCACGCGTTCGGGCTTCGGGCCGCCATTGGACTTCATATAGACGCCGAGTTCGCCCTTTGACGCCTCGATCGGCATATAGACCTCGCCCGCGGGTACGTTAAAGCCTTCGGCAACGATCAGGAAGTGGTGAATGAGCGAATCCATATGCTTGCGCATATCGTCTCGGTCAGGCAGCACGATCTTCGGAGCGTTCGCTTTGATCGGGCCGGGCTTTAGGCGTTCGAGCGCCTGACGCACGATCTTTGCAGACTCGTAACATTCGCGTATGCGGACCATATATCTCGCCCAAACATCGCAATCGTGTTCGACCGGCACTTCGAAATCGTAAGTTTCGTAGCCCGTGTACGGGTTATCGCGCCTCAAGTCAAGGTCAACGCCGCTGCCGCGAAGGCACGGCCCCGTCAATCCCCAGCTTATTGCGTCTTCGCGGGAGATAATACCGATCCCTTTCGTACGGCTGTGCCAGATAGTGTTTCCGGTAAGAAGCGTGTCGAAGGTGTCCATCGCTTCCGGAAAATCATCAAGGAACTGCTTACAACGCTCGGTAAAACCTGCCGGAAGATCCATCATCAGGCCGCCGATGCGAAAATAGCTCGGCGTCATACGCCCGCCGGACGCTGCTTCGATAAGGTTCAGTATCTTTTCACGCTGTCGGAAGCAGAAGAAGAACGGCGACATCGCTCCGAGGTCAAGGCCGTGCGTGCCGAGCCAGACCATATGCGAAGCGATCCGCTGAAGTTCGCAAAAAAGCACACGAATCACCTGCGCTCGTTCCGGTATCTCAAGATCGAGAAGCTTTTCGGCGGCCATCACATACGCGAGATTATTGCCAAGCGGATTAAGATAATCCATTCGGTCTGTGATGACGATGCCCTGTTGATACTTCTTGTATTCAAAGAGCTTCTCCATCCCGGTGTGCAAATAGCCGATATCCGGGACCGCCTTGAGGACAAGTTCGCCATCCAGACGAAGATCGAGCCTTAGCACGCCATGAGTGGACGGATGCTGCGGCCCCATCGAAAGGGTCATCTCGGATTCGAGAGCGTTGTCCAGCACGTTGGCTGCTGTCGGGGAATTTTCTACGACGGTATCCATCATCAATTCAAGCTATAAGGTTCGTATCCGCGAAGCGGATAATCTTTCCGCAGAGCGAATCCATCAAAGTCCGACGGCAGCAAGATCCTGCGCAGGTCGGGATGTCCATCAAAAATGATCCCGAAAAAGTCGAAAGTCTCGCGTTCGTGCCAATTTGCGGTCTTCCACAGCGAAGTGACCGTTGCGACCTGCGGATCGTCTTCGGAAAGCAGCACTTTCACGCGAAGGCGTTGGTGGTGCGTTGTCGAAAAAAGGTGGTAGTTGACCGCGAACCTCGACTCCTCTTCGGGCCCGAGATCGCCTCCGCAAAGGTCAGCGAGCATATCGAACTGATGCTCATCGCGCAAGAAAGCGCACGCGTCCACGATGTGCTCCTTCGGGACGACGACCGTCACCTCTCCATGCGCATCGGTGACGTCGGTCACCCAAGCCGCGTTCTTCTCTTTCATTTCCTCAACGAAAATATGAAGCCGTTCTGTCATAGATCACTTCCAGGCACAAATGCGTGCTCGGTCATTTTGCCAACAGGCGCCGTTACGCGTCATTTCTCCGAGCGGATCGTGGGCGTGGGTCGCGTCCCTCGCACCGTTCCAGTAGCCCAACGCGGTGCCCGGACTGACCAGCACCTGAGCAAAATACGCGCCCTTCTTTCGAAGCTCGGTTATCTGGAACGAACCGGTGCCGTCGCTATACATATCGATGTCACACTTGCCCGAAATGTACTTCTTGCCGTCGATAACGAGAAGGCAGCGGCCGGGCTTTGCGTAAACGGTGCTGCCGGCGTAAAGTCCGACCGCGCTAAGAATGACAAAGAACAAGATCGCTCTCTTCATTTTTAAGTCTCCTAGTTCGACCTTCGGCGTTCGTGACGCGACGGTACTGAATAAGGCCGCGACGCTTCGCCCTTGCGGACCTCGTCCTGCATTTCGCGTTCGAGCGCAGTATCTTCCGTAACCGGCAGTGTGCCGGGGACGATGGACTTTCTTGATTCCGGCTCGAAGGCGTCGCGGCGATCCTTGACAGACTCTTTCATTATCTTGTCTTGGAGCATCGTGATCGCATGCACAAGCATTTCAGGCCGCGGCGGGCATCCCGGCACATATACATCGACAGGGACTACCTTATCGACGCCCTGGACGATAGCGTAATTATCAAAGACGCCGCCTGACGTCGCACATGCTCCCATCGAAATGACCCATTTCGGCTCGGGCATCTGGTCGTAGATCCTCCGCAGGACGGGCGCCATCTTTCGCGAAACACGGCCGGAGACGATCATCACGTCAGCCTGCCTCGGACTTGCGCGAAAAGTTTCCGCACCGAAGCGGGAAAGGTCGTTACGCGCCGAAACGGTATTCATCATCTCGATCGCGCAGCATGCCAGGCCGAATGTTGCCGGCCAAAGGCTCGATTTCCGAGCCCAGTTGACCACGGCGTCGAGCTTTACAGTTACGACGTCCGGCAGCGAATCAAATAGTGTATTTTCAAGCCCCATAAAAAAGATCAGGCGGCAATTTTTACCGGTGCAGACTTAGCTGTTTCCCTTCGCTCCCGAGCCATTCGCTTTGCTTCCTCTCGTGCCTCGACCCGCGACTGGACGCCCCATTCGAAGACGCCTTTCTTCCAGACGTAGATATATCCGGCGATCAGGGTCGCAATAAAGACCAGTATCTCGACGAGCGCCACTACGCCGAAGATCGCCGGCTCTCGCAGAAGGCTCTTAAAGGCGACGGCGAACGGCACGATGAACAGAACTTCGATATCGAACAGAAGGAAAATGACCGCGACCGTGTAGAACTTAATGGAAAACCGTTCGCGGGCAGTGCCGACGGGGTCTTTACCGCATTCATACGGGCTAAGCTTTACAGAAGTACGCTTTCGCGGCCCGATCAACTGCGTTACCAGCAACTGGCTGACGCCAAAACCGGCCGCCACGAGAAACATTATTCCCAGCGGAACATAGTCGAAAAAACTGAATTCGGACATAAATGATCCTTCCGACCTATTTAGCCCAAGTTCGAGCAAGACGCTGTAAGAGAAAAGCGCGTTTTAGATGCGGGAAAATTGGGCGTTACAGCACCCTTAAATCGTAAGTTAAGCCCTTAGGAGTGTCAAGGCAGTGAGTTCAACGCGAGTCCGTATAATATACGTTGACCGAGTAAAAGCGGATATGTTATTTTGAATGTTGGCGAACGTCGCATTTTTCGCCCGTTCTACCCGCATTTTTACTTGATCTTCACCCACTTTTCCCGTGATCTCTGGATACAATACCGACGTTGAACATAATGGTGTGGTTTACCACATACAGACAGAGGACAAAGGCCTCTCGTCGCAGTTGATCGTGTCTCTTGTTTACGACCGCGGCACGATCCTGGCAAGCAAACGCACGCCATATAACGACCTGAACGCAGACTCGCTAGACGAAGCGGCCCTTATCGACCGGCTTTCGCGTCAGCATAAACTGATCTGCGCGGCTGTTCGCGCCGGGCGCATCGGCGACTTACAGCAAATGACCGGAAAGGCCCGTGCGGCAAAGGCCGAGGCCGTCGTCGAGATCCGAGCCGAAGTTCCCGTTACCGAAGTTCGCGACACGTTGGAAGAGAGTTTGGCCGCGAACGCTCAGCCAGCAGCACCGATCGAGACCCAGCGCGTTATCACTATTTCGGCGCCCGATGCCTCGCCGATCGAGATCCCTTCGACAAAGCCGCCCGCGACCAACATCGAGCTTGATGATGATTTCTTCGATCTTCCCGTCTTCGAGGACGCCGTAACGATCATCGACGAGATCCAACTTCTTCCGGAGGAAGCCGTCGAGGTGATGAGCGAGCTTTCCGGACACGACCGACCGCGAAACGAGAATCTATCCGTCGATATTCTAGGCGAAACGAAATTCAAGGGCGGCGACCGCCTTTCTCTCAACATCCTCGTGTGCCGCGGCACTGACCGACGCATCGTAAAAGACGCGCAGATAATGGTAAAAGTGCTTGGATCGGCATTCCGTCCCGTGATATTCCACGCACATTCCGACGCGAACGGCCTCGCGAAAGTGCATCTCCAGATACCCCATTTCAGCGCAGGCAGAGCCGCGATGCTCGTTAAGGTCATCGCCGACGGCGAAGAGCTCGAGTCGCGCCGCCTCGTCACGCCCGGCTAAGATTCGCTTACCTCTCTTAACTCGAATATAATTAGAAGCGTGGAAGAGATCACGCTGAACGGTGCCCCAAGGAGCGTCGAAACTTCGACAAGCATATCCGTGCTCGTCGAAGGTCTTTCGATGCCTGAGAGACGGCTTGCCGTCGAATTGAACGGCGTCGTCGTCCGAAAGGCCGATTGGCCCGAAATCGTCCTAAAGACCGACGACCGCGTCGAGATCGTACACTTCGTCGGCGGCGGCTAACCTTTCGCACCGTCCATCAGCCAACCCTGCCCCGGCACGCCGCGATCGAAGAGCGGATCGTCCTCTCGCAAGACGTTAGTACGATGAAAGTTCACGCCCAAAACCGCATACTTTCCGGCCAACCGATGCCTGGACTGATCCTTATCCCGGAGTATCTACTGGTCGGTCGCGCTATCGAGGAGATCGTGCTGATCGCTACCGCAAGTCGCGAAGACGAGTGGGCCGGCAGATTACAATTCCTACCGGTGTGAGTTCACGCCTGAAAACGAGCCGCATTGCGTTCCTTCGCTCTTTGCGTGAGAATCGATAGATAAGATGTCGGACATACTTACGATCGCAAATACTGCTTTTTCATCAAGGCTTATCATCGGGACCGGAAAGTACCGCTCGAATGACGAGATGAAGGCCGCGCATTTGGCTTCCGGGTCGGAAATGGTCACGGTTGCGGTCAATCGCGTTCCGCTCGACCGATCGAGCGAATCGTTCCTCGATCATCTCGACCCGAGGATGCGCATCCTGCCGAATACCGCCGGATGTTACGACGCCGATCATGCGATCCGAACCGCGAGGCTCGCCCGCGAGGCCTTGGAGACCGATTGGCTAAAACTTGAGGTCATCGGCGATCCCGTTACGCTTTTCCCGGATAACGAGCAAACCCTCGCCGCCGCGAAAATCCTTGCGAAAGAAGGGTTTATCCTGCTGCCCTACATCACTGACGACCTGATAATGGCAAAGAAGATGCTGGATGCGGGCTGTGCCGCCATTATGCCGCTCGCTGCGCCGATCGGTTCCGGGATGGGCGTGCAGAATCCCGCGAATCTGCGAATAATGCGCGAGCAGCTGCCCGATGCAACGATAATCGTCGATGCGGGCGTCGGCGTACCGTCGGATGCCGCGATCGCGATGGAGCTCGGTGCTGACGCTATCTTGATGAATACGGCGATCGCCGAATCGCCCGACCCTGCCGCGATGGCCACTGCGATGAAGCTGGGCGTCGAGGCAGGACGCCTCGCGTATCTCGCCGGCCGTATGCCGAAACGGCTTTACGCCTCGGCTTCAAGCCCGATCCAAGGCGCGATAAAATAGCCGCAGAATTCGACCGTAAGGGAATGTGCCGGATTTGACTACTGCCGGCGAGATACATCTCCCGCAGAGGTGTCATTTTTTATGCAGATCAAGGTGTTATTCTTTGGGGCCGCTGCCGACATTGCCGGCAAACGCGTCGAGGAATTGCAAGTTATCGAGGGCACGACGGCGGAGGATCTGATGGCCGAGATCATCTCCAGATTTCCGCCGCTTGCCGCTCAAAAACTCCATATCTCGATAGACCAAGAGTATGCTCGCGCAGATTCGATCGTCGTGAACGGCGCCGAGATCGCGATCTTCACCGCTGTTTCAGGCGGATAAAGGTTAAGAAAAAAAGGGTATGACCGGCAAACAGTTCTATGATCGGCAAACTGCGGGCGGCTCGGACGACGCCGGAACTAATGCGGTTGGTGAATCACCCGCAAGAACAATAATGGCGAACGGCGCAATGGACTTCTGCGAAATCACGATCGAGGCGCTCGATATCAACTCGGTCGCGCGGCGCGGCGCGGCGCCGGAGTGCGGTGCGACCGTTACGCTCGATGGTTACGCACGCAGATTCACGAAGAAAGACGGCAAGGTCGTCGAGACCGAATATCTCATATACGAGGCATACGATGAGATGGCTCTCAAAGAGATGAGCAAGCTGATCGACGCCGCGCATCTGAAATTTGAAATTTCAAATATCGGAATTGTGCACCGTATCGGAAGGCTTGAGATCGGCGAGACGAGCGTCGTCATTTCGGTTGCCGCACCGCATCGCAAGGACGCCTTCGCCGCCTGCGAATGGCTGATAAAAGAACTCAAACGAACGGTTCCCATCTGGAAGAAAGAAGTTTACTTGGATGGCGAAGCGTGGGCCGTTGGCGAATCCGTCGTCTAGCGGACGACATCGAAAATTACGGCTTGCGAACCTGAGAAAACAAGGTCTCCAGCGTCGAGGATCCGCTCGCTGATGGTCGATGCGGTCGTCGCTTTAATGCCGCCAGTCGAACGGCCGTTGTTCAAGGTCGCGATCATCGACGGCGGAAGATCCGACATCTCGCTTGCTCCGACGATCGCACCGGCAGATTCCCTGGAGAAAACAGCGTAAAGCTTGTCGGATCTTCGCAGCGAATTGAGCGTCGCGATCAACTCTTCGGGGTCTCGCGGAGCGAACTGCTGCATCGCTGAGGCTTGCTGAACGACGTTGCCGTCGGCGATCGTCAAGGTAAGTTTGCCGGGCGTTGCATCCGCAGGGATCGTGAGCGGAAAGACGGCGGTGAACGGCGTCCCGTCCTGACGCCGAAGCGTCGCAGTGACATTCACCTTGTCGCCGGGACGAACTTCGTTCTTATCGACTGCGATCCGATCTAACGAGGCAACACGGGAACCTTCGCTGATCGTAAGATCAAGCTTTATTCGGGTGAACTCTATTCCTGCCATCTGCGCGTTCAGCAATGCCGCAAGCGGAACGGACGGCGACGCCGCAGAGATCGCAGCAGCCTGCGGGCCCGTATATCGGCGCTCGATCTTGACGTCCGGCAGACCTTTCATCGCGATCGTGCCTTTTATGTCGATCGTCGTGTCGCCGATAGTTCTCTCGTTGCCTTGGATCGTGTTCATCAGGCCTGAGTTCAGCAACAGCGGCGAAAGAAAATCGTCGATGACCGTCTCGAATTTCACGGTCTCGTCGCGTCCGCGACTCGTTCGGACGTGGACCTCGATCGGCAACATCGTCGGCGGACGGCCGAGAATTCCGTAGATGCCGGTCGCCCGATCCTGCGTAAGAGTGCCGACGGCAGAATCCGGAACGGCAAGTTTGAACGAGTTGTTCAGGTTCGGGACAACGGTTACGACGTGCGATTCGCTCATCGGCAGATCGACCGAACCTAGCGAAAAGTACGGGTGGCCGAAAGCGTATATCTTCTCGCCGTCGCGCAAAGTTACTGTCCCTGCCGCCGAAACCGAGAGGTCGCCCCGTGCTAGTTCAACGACGATGGAATCGCCGCCGAGAAGTGTGCTGGCGGTCGGCTTCTTGAAATTGATCTCGCTCGAACCGCCGACAGTTGCGACGCTCAACATCCCGGCCTGCATCAGGTCGGGAGCGAATGCGTCGATCGTCGATCGCGAAAAGCCTCCAAATGCGAGCGGTGTCGCGATCGGCCTAAAAGTTTGTCCAAAAACGGATGACAAACTTGCTCCCAAATTGCTGCCGAGGACCGCCTCTGCCGGCGCCTTGGCGGAAAAATGTCCCGTGATCCTCCGCCAGTTCGCGTCCAGCAGGTCAGCGAAGTTGAATGAAACTCTATTGGCGCCGAGCCGCGGCGACGACGCGGGCTGTTCGAAGATCGAGATCATACTGCCGATCGGCGTAATGCCGCAGATCGCTTCCTTCGCGTATGGAAAGCTGTATGAAATAGCTCCGACGAGTTTCCCGTCGATATAGACGGGCGAACCCGACATTCCGGCAAAAACGAGCGTTCGGTCGGCGTTAGCTCCGCTAAGTTTGCCGACGATCAGGTCTTGCCGAGGCCCGATGCCGTTCGGGACGACACCGAGTATCTCGACGCCGAATTCTTCGGGCTTTGTGCCGCTAAAAACGGTCCGAGCCGTCCCTTTCATCCCGACCCGTACGTCGGAAAGCGGCATCAGATCGCGTCCCGGCACTGCCGGAATTACTTGAGCGGCAGCGAAGATCGCCGAAAAAAGGATCGCAAAGGTCGCCGGGAATGCTGCTTTTAGAGACTTCATTGATAAAAAATAGGTCTATGCGAATTCGATGAATATGTTATCATCAGAGATGTCTTCTCGAAAGCTTTTCGCTCTTCGGGGTATTTGTCTTCCCTCATACCTTTGTTGTCTTTAACCGTTCCCGCGTTGGGCGGCCTCAACCTGCATTTCCACTTGGAAACGCCATGGCAAAAATAAAAAAAGTAATAAAGAGCCTTTTTAAGCTGGTCGTACCGGTTGTCTCGCTCGTGGTCATCGTTGTTGTCGGACTATCGATCTGGCTCGTTTATACAGTCGCCCGTCCGCTGCCGACGCAGAATATTTTAACGCCCGACAAATACGCGAGGCTCTCGTCGCGTGCCGCGCAAATAACCGAGGAATCTTGGTCGAATAAAGACGGTTCGCAGGCACACGGTTGGCTGCTGCGAGGTGCGGAATCGGCACCGGCCGTGATCCTTTATCACCGATACGGCACGAATCGCTCGCACTTACTTAACCTCGGCGTTAAGATAAATGAATCGACGAATTACACCGTATTGATGCCCGACCTGCGTTCGCACGGCTCGACAGCGGAGGGCTTTTGCACCTTCGGCGGCTGTGATGCAAAAGACGCCGCCACGGCAGTCGATTTCCTTCTGAATTTGCGTACGCCCACCGGCATCTCGCTCATTCAAAAGAAGGTCGGTATCTACGGCATTGAGCTTGGATCGCTCTACGCGCTTGCGGCCGCCGGCGAAAAGCCTGAGGTTACGGCCCTTGCTCTCGATTCCGTCCCCGAAAACTCAGAACAGCTTCTCGAACAGGTAGTCGATCAGCGATTTCCGTTCATGAGCACCGTTACGGGAAAACTCGCAGGACTCGGCACACGTTTCTACTACTACCAAGGATGTTTTGACCGCGAGACGACCTGCGCGGCTGCGAAAAAGCTTGCGGATCGACGCGTGCTGCTGCTTGCCGGCCTCGATGCGCCTGCGTACGCTGACGCGACAACGCGACTGACAAAATGCTTTCCGACTTCGACCCGTGTCGAGGCAAAACTCGATCTCAGCCCGACAGGAATGACGATGATAAACGCGTCTGTCGAGCAATCCGAGGCATACGATCAGCGTTTGATCGAATTCTTCCGCTCATCCCTCTCCGAGTAAAGAACCGACATCCTTAACGCCGCACGTGTCAGTAGCCCGCACGTCAGTAAGGGCTCAGTACCAGGCAGAAAAAGCGAAGATCGCACCCACAGAGGACACAGGCTTTCTGAATTGCCACGGCTTTTAAGCCGTGGGTCAAGTCCAAACATCGAGCTTCAGAGGCGGCACGCCGCCGACAGATCGCTGTCGCGTGTTTCACACGCTCCGAAATAGATGTGATCGTTGCCTTGCTACAAACATCTCGCTCCTGCCGGAGCT
>Ga0073904_10003070_pt1 | contig 12597 bp, 10 predicted proteins | sample KloWWTrecipitate_FD_66668 | JGI IMG/M metagenome (GOLD analysis project Ga0073904, IMG submission 66668) | Active sludge microbial communities from Klosterneuburg, Austria, studying microevolution and ecology of nitrifiers - Klosterneuburg... | ecosystem: Engineered > WWTP > Aerobic digester >...
GGCTTCCGGCAGGACTGGCGAAATTGTACTGTTGCCGATCAGTCCTTCAGCGCCCTTGCCAGGACGAAGTTCTCCACCCGCGCCGCGCCGTGGGCCTTGAGGGTGCGGGCCAGTTCGTCGAGCGTGGCGCCGGTGGTCATGACGTCGTCGACCACCAGCACCTGCTTGCCCGTCAAGTCGAGTTCGCATTCGAAGGCGTGGCGGATGTTCTGCTTGCGCTCCTTCCACGGCAGGCTGGCTTGCGGTACGGTGTCGCGGCGGCGATGGACGCGGCTGGTTTCGAGCGGTACGCCCAGCAGCTTGGCCAGTGGACGGGCAAGTTCGACGGCCTGGTTGAAGCCGCGCTCGGCTAGCCGCGCCGGCGCCAGCGGCACCGGCAGGACCAGGTCGGGGCGGAAGGAAACGGGAAGCTGCGACAGTTCCCGGCCGAGAAAGTTGGCGCCGGCGAGACGGTGGGCGTACTTGAGTGACTGGACCATGCGGTCCAGCGGGAACTCGTAGCGGAACATGGCTTGTGTGGCGTCGAAGTGCGGCGCCTGTTTCAGGCAGGTGCCGCACGTGTTGGCACCCGGCGCCGGCAGGGCGCAGAGCGGGCAGCGCTCGGTCGTCAGGCGCGGCAGGCTTGCGGCGCAGGCGGGGCACAGCAGGCAGTCGCCGGCGGGCGCGGCGCAGAGGAAGCAGTCCTGAGGCAGCAGGGCGTTTGCGGCGCCGCGCACAGTTTTCTTCAGCTTCGCTGCCGCAGTGCCCACAATTGACAAGCCCGGCTCCTTCCACCAAGATTTGCGCCTCTTTGCATTCTAGCGAGTCCTTTGCGATGACCGCCACCGCCGCCGCCCAAACCGCTGCCCCGACCACGGCCGCCTTCGTTCCCGCTCCGCGCTGGACCGTCGCGGCCCTGGCCGCCCTGTTCGAGATGCCCTTCAACGATCTACTGTTTCGCGCGCAGGAAGTGCATCGGCAGCATCACGATGCCAATGCCGTACAGCGTTCGACCCTGCTTTCGATCAAGACCGGCGGCTGCTCGGAGGATTGCGGCTACTGCTCACAATCGGCGCACCATGGCACGGTCGAGAAGGAAGCCCTGCTGGAAACCGAAGAAGTAGTCGCGGCAGCCCGGGCCGCCAGGGACAAGGGCGCCACGCGCTTTTGCATGGGCGCGGCCTGGCGCGGGCCGAAGGAAAAGGATCTGGACCGTGTCACCGACATGATCGCTGCGGTCAAGGCGCTGGGCCTGGAAACCTGCGTCACGCTGGGCATGCTCAAGGACGGGCAGGCCGAGAAACTCAAGGCGGCCGGACTCGACTACTACAACCACAACCTGGATACCGCGCCGGAGTTTTACGGCGAGGTGATCAAGACCCATGCCCAGGGCGAGCGCTTCGACACCCTCGACAAGGTGCGCGAGGCGGGCATCAAGGTCTGCTGCGGCGGCATCGTCGGCATGGGTGAAACGCGCCGCCAGCGCGCTTCGCTGCTGGTCGAGCTGGCCAACATGAATCCGCCGCCCGACTCGGTGCCAATCAACGAACTGGTGCCGATGCCCGGCACGCCGCTGGAAAACGCGCCACCGCTCGATCCGTTCGAATTCGTCCGCACCATCGCCGTGGCGCGCATCACGATGCCCGGCTCGATGGTCAGGCTGTCGGCCGGGCGACAGGAGATGAGTGACGAATTGCAGGCGCTGTGCTTCCTCGCCGGCGCCAATTCGATTTTCTACGGCGACAAGCTGCTGACGGCGGGCAACCCCGAGGCCGATCGCGACGAGGCCCTGTTCTCCCGCCTGGGGCTCAACGCGATCTGATCGATCGTGCGCCGCGACTTTGCCGGGGCTGCGGAAACCTACGACTCGGCCGCGGTGCTCGCCCGCGAAGTTGGTGCTCGCATGGCGCAGCGGCTCGACCTGGTAAAAATCGCTCCGCAACGTGTCGCCGACATCGGTTGCGCGACGGGTGATGGCATCCGCGATTTGCAGCAACGCTACGGCAAGGCCTTGCCGCTGGCGCTCGACTATGCTTTGCCGATGCTGCGCACCGTGCGTTCCCGCACGCCGCGCCTGCAGCGGCTGACCGGGCGCGGGCCGCGCCTGGTCAATGCCGATGTGCGCGCCTTGCCGCTGGCGGCCAATACCCTGGGCCTGGTCTGGTCCAACCTGATGCTGCACTGGCTGGACGATCCGCTGCCGGCTTTCAAGGAGCTCCATCGGGTGATCGAGGTGGGCGGACTGCTCTGCTTCGCGACCCTCGGCCCCGACACGTTGAAGGAGTTGCGCGTGGCGGCACAGAAAGTCGGCGCCGGCGACACGGCGAAACGCTTCCTCGACATGCATGATCTTGGCGACATGCTGGTTACCGCCGGTTTTGGCGATCCGGTGATGGACATGGAGATGGTCACATTGACCTATCCGACACCGCGCGCCTTCCTCGCCGACCAGCGTCATCTCGGCGTGCGCGATGCCTTGCTCGGTCATCAGGGCTGGCACGACTGGCGCCGCCTGTTCGGCGCCTGGCCGCAGGATGACGAGGGTCGCCTGCCGGCCAGCTTCGAGATCGTCCATGGCCATGCCTGGAAACCCGAGCCGCGCCAGGTCGCCGACGGGCGCGCCGTGATGAAGTTTCATCGGCGATGAAACGCGCGAAACAGCGAACCCGGCGATCGATCAAGGTGCGCAATCCCCTGGCCATCGATCCGCTCCTGAAAAAGGGCGGCGCGCACCAACGCGAAGGCAAGCGCGCCAGCCGTGCGCGACAGAAAGCCGCCGTGCGACGACACAACGACGAATCCTGAGGCACGTCGTTAGGCGGATAGAAGACCGCCGGCCGGGAAAATTTCCCCGGCCGGCGGTCTTCTGTTTTTTTACTGTGGAAATCCAGTATTGCACAATGCGGATTAGAGTATTACAATGTGAAACGCTGAAAATGGGTTCAAGCATAAAGTAGGTCTATGCTGCGAACAGCAAAGTGGTTCGCTGGCTGCATATCCGGCGGACTCCAATAACACCAGAACGAGGAGTAGCCATGTCCGTGCCCCAACTTGCGGCGTCCGACGCCGATCCGCAGGAAACCCGTGAATGGATCGAGGCCCTGGAAGCCGTTATCGCCCAAGAAGGTCCCGAGCGCGCCCATTTCCTGCTCGAACAACTGATTGCGCTGGGTCACCAGACCGGCATCAACATGCCCTACAGCGCCAACACCGAATACACCAATACCATTCCCGCCGACCAGCAGCCGATCACGCCCGGCAACTACGAGATGGAGCAGAAGATCCGCGACTACGCGCGCTGGAATGCGATGGTCATGGTGCTGCGGGCCAACAAGGATGATTCGGGCCTCGGCGGCCACATCGCCAGCTACGCCTCGGCGGCGACCCTGTATGACATCGGCTACAACCACTTCTGGCATGCGCCGTCCGACACGCATGGCGGCGATCTGGTGTACTCCCAGGGCCATTCGGCGCCGGGCACCTATGCCCGTGCATTCATGCTCGGCCGCCTGACCGAAGAGCAGATGGACAACTTCCGCCGCGAGGTCGACGGCAAGGGCCTGTCCTCGTATCCCCATCCCTGGCTGATGCCCGACTTCTGGCAGTTCCCCACGGTGTCGATGGGCCTCGGCCCCTTGCAGGCGATCTACCAGGCACGCTTCATGAAATACATGCAGCACCGCGAAATGATCCCGACCGACGACCGCAAGGTCTGGGCCTTCATGGGTGACGGCGAGATGGACGAGCCGGAGTCGATGGGCGCCATCGGCATGGCGGGGCGCGAGCGGCTGGACAACCTGATCTTCGTCATCAACTGCAACCTGCAGCGGCTCGACGGCCCGGTGCGCGGCAACGGCAAGATCATCCAGGAACTGGAATCCGATTTTCGCGGCGCCGGCTGGAACGTGATCAAGGTGATCTGGGGCAGCTACTGGGATCCGCTGCTGGCGCAGGACAAGACCGGCCTCTTGCAAAAGCGCATGATGGAATGCGTCGACGGCGACTACCAGACCTTCAAGGCCCGCGACGGCGCCTATGTGCGCCAGCATTTCTTCGGCAAGTATCCGGAACTGCTGAAGATGGTATCGACCTGGTCCGACGACGACATCTGGCGCCTCAATCGCGGCGGCCACGACCCGCACAAGGTCTACGCAGCCTACGCCGCGGCGGCCGCGCACAAGGGCCAGCCGACCGTGATCCTTGCGAAGACCATCAAGGGTTACGGCATGGGCGAGGCGGGCGAAGCGCAGAACATCACCCACCAGCAGAAGAAGATGGGCACCACCTCGGTCAAGGCCTTCCGCGATCGCTTCAAGCTGCCGGTGGCGGATGCTGACCTGGAGAAGCTGCCCTACCTGACCTTCCCCGAAGGCTCGAAGGAACTCGACTACATGCGCGAGCGGCGCATGGCGCTGGGCGGCTACCTGCCGTCGCGCCGACCGAAGGCGGAAGCGCTGCCGGTGCCGCCGCTGTCGGCCTTCGACGCGCTGCTCAAGGCCGGCGGCGAAGGGCGCGAGTTCTCCACCACCATGTCCTTCGTGCGCGGCCTCAACGTCATGCTCAAGGACAAGGTGATCGGCAAGCGCGTGGTGCCTATCGTGGTCGACGAGTCGCGCACCTTCGGCATGGAAGGCCTCTTCCGCCAGATCGGCATCTGGAACCAGGACGGCCAGAACTACGTGCCGCAGGACGCCGACCAGATGATGTTCTACAAGGAAACCAGGAACGGCCAGATCCTGCAGGAAGGCATCAACGAGGCTGGCGCCATGGCTGACTGGATCGCCGCCGGCACCAGTTATTCGACGCACGGCGTGCAGACCATTCCGGTCTACGTCTGCTACTCGATGTTCGGCATGCAGCGCACCCTGGACCTGGTGTGGGCGGCCGGCGACCAGCGCGCCAGGGGCTTCCTGGTCGGTGGCACCGCCGGGCGCACCACGCTCAACGGCGAAGGCCTGCAGCACGAGGATGGTCATTCGCAGGTACTGGCCGCTACCGTGCCCAACTGCATTACCTACGACCCGACCTTCGCCTATGAAGTCGCCGTGATCGTGCAGGACGGCCTGCGCCGCATGGTGACCGAACAGGAGGACGTGTTCTATTACCTGACGGTGATGAACGAGAACTACGAGCATCCGGCCATGCCGGAGGGCGCGGCGCCCGGCATCCTCAAGGGCATGTACCAGTTCCGCAAGGGCGCCGCCACGAACGGCCCCCGCGTCCAGCTGCTCGGCTCGGGCACCATCTTCATGGAGGCGATTGCCGCCGCCGCGCTGCTGAAGAAGGACTGGGGCGTCGAAGCCGACCTCTGGTCCTGCCCCAGCTTCAACGAACTGGCGCGCGACGGCAACGACTGTACGCGCTGGAACCTGCTGCACCCGACCGAAAAGCCGCGCCTGTCGCACGTCGCTGCCTGCCTCGCCGAAACGCGCGGGCCGGTGATCGCCGCCACCGACTACATCCGCGTCTTCGCCGAACAGATCCGCTCGTTGGTGCCGCGCCATTACACGGTGCTGGGCACCGACGGCTTCGGCCGCTCGGACACGCGCGAAAAGTTGCGCCACTTCTTCGAGGTCGATCGCCACTGGATCACCCTGGCGGCGCTGTCCGCGCTGGTCGAGGACGGCCAGATGAAGAAGGAGAAAGTGGCCGAGGCGATCAAGAAATACGGCCTCGATCCGAACAAGCCCAATCCGGTGAAGGTATAAGCCATGGCGAACATAGTTGAAGTGAAAGTCCCGGACATCGGCGACTTCAAGGATGTGCCGGTCATCGAGTTGCTGGTCAAGGTCGGTGACACGGTCAAAGCCGAGGATTCGCTGGTGACCCTGGAATCCGACAAGGCGACCATGGACGTGCCTTCGCCGGTCTCCGGCGTAGTCACCGAACTCAAGCTCAAGATCGGCGACAAGGTCGCCGAAGGCAGTCTCGTCGCCCTGATCGACAGTGCCGCCGCCGGTCAGGCTGCGGTTGCGGCGCTGGCCGCAGCACCTGCTGTGGCGCCCGCTGTCCAGGCTCCCGCTTCGGCTCCGGCTGCATCGGCTGCAGCAGCGCCGGCGGCGGTAGTCGAGGTCAAGGTGCCCGACATTGGCGACTTCAAGGACGTGCCGATCATCGAACTGCTGGTCAAGGTCGGCGACACGGTCAAGGCGGAAGATTCGCTGATGACACTCGAATCGGACAAGGCGACGATGGACATACCCTCGCCGGTATCCGGGATCGTCACCGAGCTGAAGGTCAAGGTCGGCGACAAGGTTGCCGAAGGTGTGGTGCTGGCGCTGGTAAAAGTTTCCGGAGGAACGCAGAGCGCTGGCGCCGGCGGTACGGCGGCAACGGCTGCTGCTCCCGCACCGGTTGCCGCAAGCGCGCCGGCCATGGCGGCCGCGCCGCCGCCCGCAGCGGCCGCCGTGGTCGATACCCGTCCCGGCGCGGCCGAGGCGATTGCTGCGCCCCTTCGCGTGGCCATGCCGACGCCGGCGGAGCGCCTGCACGGTGCTGCCTCGCATGCCAGCCCCTCGGTGCGCCGCTTTGCCCGCGAACTCGGCGTCGACGTATCGAAGGTCTCCGGCACCGGTCCGAAGGGGCGCATCCTGCAGGGCGACATCCAGGCCTATGTCAAGGGCGTGCTCAGCGCGCCACCACCCGCGCCGGCTGCTGCTGCCGCGTCGGGCGGTGGACTTGACCTGTTGCCTTGGCCGAAGATCGACTTCTCCAAGTTCGGCGCCACCGATGTGCAGCCGCTGTCGCGCATCAAGAGGATTTCGGGCGCCAACCTGTCGCGCAACTGGGTGATGATCCCGGCCGTTACCTACCACGAGGACGCCGACATCACCGAGCTCGAAGCCTTCCGCGTGCAGATCAACAAGGAGAACGAGAAGGCTGGCGGCGCCAAGCTGACCATGCTCGCCTTCCTGATCAAGGCCTGTGTCAAGGCGATGCAGAAATATCCGGAGTTCAACTCGTCCATCGACGGCGACAACCTGGTGATGAAGAAGTATTTCAACATCGGCTTTGCCGCCGACACACCCAACGGCCTGATGGTACCGGTGATCAAGAATGCCGAGAGCAAGGGTGTCTTCGAACTGGCGAAGGAAAGCGGCGACCTGGCCAAGCAGGCGCGCGAGGGCAAGTTGAAGCCTGCCGACATGCAGGGCGCCTGCTTCACGATTTCAAGCCTGGGCGGCATCGGTGGCACCTACTTCGCTCCGATCGTCAATGCACCGGAAGTAGCGATCCTCGGCGTCAACAAGTCGGCGATGAAGCCGGTGTGGGATGGCAAGCAATTCGTGCCGCGCCTGACCCTGCCGCTGTCCCTGACCGCCGACCACCGGGTCATCGACGGTGCCCTGGCGACCCGCTTCAACGTCTATCTGGCGCAACTGCTGGCCGACATGCGGAGAAGCATGTTGTGACCACGCTCACCGTGGTCAAGAAGGGGGAGGTCGTGGCGATCGCTGCCGACGGCCTCACCACCTTCGGCGACACGCGCCTGCCGCGCAGCTACAAGGGCGAGCACGACAAGATCCTCGATATCGCCGGATCGAAGATCGGCATCTGCGGTTCGTCGGCGCACCACCTGGTGCTGGTGAGTGCGTTCTCGAAGCTGGAGGACATCCGCCTCGGCTCGCGCATGGAGGTGTACGAGACCTTCCGCCGCCTGCATCCCGTCCTCAAGGAGCACGCCTTCCTCAATCCCAAGGAAGACGAGGACGACCCCTACGAGAGCTCGCAGATCACCGCGCTGATCGCCAACCCCAGCGGCATCTACGGTGTGTATTCCTACCGCGAAGTGTTCGAGTTCGACCGGGTCTGGTCCGCCGGTTCGGGGCGCAGCTTTGCGCTCGGCGCGATGCACGCGCTCTACGACGGCGCCTTGTCGGCCGCCGAAATTGCACGGGCCGGCGTTGCCGCCGGCATCGAATTCGATACTTCATCCGGACCGCCGATCGTGGTCCATGAGTTCAAACTGGAAGGAATGCCAAATGAGTGACGTCGTTGAAGTGAAGGTACCCGACATCGGCGACTTCAAGGATGTGCCGGTCATCGAAGTCCTGGTCAAGGCTGGCGACACGGTCAAGGCCGAGGACTCGCTGATCACCCTGGAATCGGACAAGGCCACCATGGACGTGCCTTCGCCGGTTTCGGGCGTGGTGACTGAGCTGAAGATCAAGGTGGGCGACAAGGTCGCCGAGGGTACGCTGGTGGCATTGGTGAAAGTCGGCGCTGGCGCTACGGCGCCTGCGCCGGCTGCGGCTCCCGCCGCGGTTGCACCCGCCGCCGTCCCGCCGGCGCCGACTATTGCGGCTCCCGTTGCCGCTGCCGCCGGCGCAGTTGGCAACTTCGCCGGCAAGGTCGATCTCGAATGCGAAATGCTGGTACTCGGCGCCGGCCCCGGCGGCTATTCCGCCGCCTTCCGCGCCGCCGACCTCGGCATGAAGACCGTCATCGTCGAGCGTTATGCCACGCTCGGCGGTGTCTGCCTCAACGTCGGCTGCATTCCCTCGAAAGCCCTGTTGCATGTCGCCGCGGTGATGGAGGAAGCCGAGCACGCGAGCGAGCTCGGCGTCAGTTTCGCGGCGCCCAAAGTGGATATCGACAAGCTGCGCGCGCACAAGGAAAAAGTGGTCGGCAAGCTGACCGGCGGCCTGGCCGGCATGGCCAAGGCGCGCAAGGTGGAGACCGTGCGCGGCTACGGCCATTTCCTCGACGCCAACCATCTCGAAGTCGAGGCCATGACCGGCAGCGCACAGGAAAAGACCGGCGAGAAGAAGGTGATCCGCTTCCAGAAGTGCATCATCGCCGCCGGCAGTGCGGCCTTCCACCTGCCATTCATTCCCAGGGATCCGCGCATCGTCGATTCCACCGGTGCGCTGGAACTGCGCGCAGTTGACGGAAAGGCGCCCAAACGGATGCTGGTCATCGGCGGCGGCATCATCGGCCTCGAAATGGCGACGGTGTACTCGACGCTGGGTTCGAAAGTCGATGTCGTCGAGATGCTCGACGGCCTGATGCAGGGTCCGGACCGCGACCTGGTCAAGGTCTGGGAGAAGCAGAATGCCAGGCGCTTCGACAAGGTGATGCTGAAGACCAAAACCGTTGCCGTCGACGCCAAGCCCGACGGCCTCTGGGTCAAGTTCGAAGGCGAGCAGGCGCCGGCCGAGGCGCAGTGCTACGACATGATCCTGCAATCGGCGGGGCGCGCGCCGAACGGCAAGAAGATCGGTGCCGAGAAGGCCGGTGTGGCGGTGGATGAGCGCGGCTTCATCGCGGTCGACAGCCAGATGCGCACCGGCGTGCCGCACATCTTCGCCATCGGCGACATCGTTGGCCAGCCCATGCTGGCGCACAAGGCGGTGCATGAGGCCCACGTCGCGGCCGAAGCCGCGGCTGGACAGAAGGCCCACTTCGACGCGACGGTGATTCCCGGCGTCGCGTACACCCATCCCGAGGTGGCCTGGGTCGGCGTCGGCGAGGATGAGGCGAAGAAAGCGGGGCGCAAGGTCAGCGTCGCCAGATTCCCCTGGGCCGCCTCCGGTCGCGCCATTGCCAATGGCGCCGACTACGGCTTTACCAAGCTGGTGTTCGACGAGAAAACCCATCGCGTGATCGGCGGCAGCATCGTCGGTCCCAATGCCGGTGACATGATCGGCGAAGTGGCGCTGGCCATCGAAATGGGCGCCGACGCGGTGGATATCGGCAAGACCATCCATCCCCACCCGACCCTGGGCGAAACCATAGGCATGGCCGCCGAGGTGGCGCACGGTTCCTGCACCGACCTGCCGCCGATGCGGAAGAAATAAACCGGTAAGATTCGCTCCGTCATGTCCCCGCGCCAGCGGGGACGATACCCCCTGGCGGGAGAACAACGGAGTGGATCGATGACCCAGGATGAACTGAAACAGGCTGTCGCGCGCGCGGCGCGCGACTATGTCGCCGACCGGCTGCCGGTGGGCGACATTCTCGGCGTCGGCACCGGCAGCACGGCGAATTTCTTCATCGACGAGATCGCCGCGATCAAGGGCCGCATCGGCGGCACCGTGGCGAGTTCCGAGGCCACGGCGAAGCGGCTGCAGGGCCATGGCATCCGCGTCCTCGACCTGAATGATGTCGACGCCATGGGCATCTATGTCGATGGCGCGGACGAGATCGACCATGGCATGGCGATGGTCAAGGGCGGTGGCGGCGCGCTGACGCGTGAAAAGATCGTCGCCGCGGTTGCCGAAACCTTCGTCTGCATTTGCGATGCATCGAAGCGGGTGGCGGTGATGGGCAGATTTCCCCTGCCGGTGGAGGTGATCCCGATGGCACGCGCCCACGTCACCCGCGAGCTGGCGAAACTCGGCGGTACGCCTAAACTGCGCGAGGGCATGGTGACCGACAACGGCAACCTGATCATCGACGTGCATGGCCTGTCGATCACCGATCCGGCCGGGCTGGAGGCGCGGATCAACCAGATCGTCGGCGTCGTTACCAACGGCCTGTTTGCCGAGCGCGGCGCTGACCTCCTGCTGCTGGCGACAGAGGGTGGCGTGCAGACCTGCGTCCGTTGAAACAAATCCGTCACACGCAGCCGTTATAGTGGCTGGATTGTAAAAAGGAGTAGCCGTATGAACCTGGAACATACCGTCAAGCAGTTCGATGCCGATCTCGAGGGCTTGCGCACGCGCGTGCTGGCGATGGGCGGACTGGTCGAGCAGCAGGTGATCTTTGCCATGGACGGGCTTGAGTCCGGCGACATGGCGCTGATCGAGCGGGTGATCGCCAACGATCGCCAGGTGAACCGGCACGAGGTCGAACTCGACGAGGCCTGCAACCACGTCATCGCGCGGCGCCAGCCGGCGGCGGTCGACTTGCGCATGATCATGACCGTGGTCAAGACTATTACCGACCTGGAGCGCATCGGCGACGAAGCCAAGAAGATAGCCAAGATGGCGCGTGACATCCATGCGTCCGATACGCGCATGGTTCCCCGCGTCGACCTGCGGCCGCCGGCCGATATCGCTGTGGGCATGCTGCGCAAGGCACTCGATGCCTTCGCCCGGCTCGATGTGACCGCATCGGCCGAGGTGGTGCGTCAGGATCGCGAGGTGGATGCGGGCTACAAGGCGGCGATGCGCCAGCTGATCACGTTCATGATGGAAGATCCGCGCACCATTTCAAGCTCGCTCGACCTGCTGTTCGTCGCCCGGGCGATCGAACGCGTTGGCGATCACGCGAAGAACATTTCGGAGTATGTCGTCTACCTGGTCAAGGGGCGCGACGTACGCCACATCGGGCTAGCGGCGATGGAAAAGGAAGTTGCGCAGCAGATGGACAATCTCTGACCTGCGCGGCGCTCGCGGTCAGCGCGGCGGCACGTAACCGCCAACCTGGTCCGCGCCTTCACCGAAGAAGTGTTTCTGCACCTGCTCGGCGAGATACTTGCGGTGCTGGGGATCGGCAAGGCTCAGGCGGTTCTCGTTGATGATCATGGTCTGCAGCTTGATCCACTGCTGCCAGGCTTCCTTGGAAACATTCTCCCAGAGTTTCTTGCCCATTTCGCCGGGCATGGGCGGCAGGTCGAGGCCTTCCGCCTCGCGTCCGAGCTTGATGCAATTTACCATGCGTGCCATGGGATTCCTTTCGTGATGAATTGGTGGAAGCGCGAAGTTTATCCCGAATGCCCTCCTTCTACAGCGACTTTACCAATACCTTCGAACGTCGCTGCAGGTTGTAGAGTTCGCGTCGCGCGGCCGGCAGTTCATCGACGCCGGTTTCGACGAAGCCGCGTTCGATGAACCAGTGCGCGGTGCGCGTGGTCAGGACGAAGAGGCGCTTCAGCTTGAGTTGTTTGGCGCGGGCCTCGATGTGGCTGCAAAGCTGTTCGCCATAGCCGCTGCGGCGGAAGTCCGGCATCACGGCAAGGCAGGCCAGTTCCGCCGACTTATCCGTCGAAAAGGGATAGAGCGCGGCGCAACCGACGATCACGCCGTCGTGCTCCACCACCGAGAATCGCGTGATTTCCATTTCCAGCCGTTCGCGCCCGCGCTTGACCAGGGTGCCGTCGGCTTCCAGGGGTTCGATCAGGCCGAGGATGGCGCCGACGTCGTCGATCGTCGCGTCGCGCAACTGCGCCAGCGGGGCGCTGGTCATCACCGTGCCGACGCCGTCACGGGTAAAGAACTCCATCAGCATGGCGCCGTCGGCGCGGGCGTCGAGGAAATGCACGCGACCGATGCCGGCGCGGCAGGCGCGTATGGCACTGGGCAGGACGCGGGCGATTTCCGGTGCCTGCGCCGACAGGTACCTGGCGGCGAGCTTCTGCGCCTCGTCGGCGGTGACGGCATCGATCAGGGCGCCCTTGGCGGTGACCAGGCCGGGGGCATCGCACAGGTAGATCAGCTTGTCGGCCTTGACCGCCACGGCCACGGCTTCCGCCACCTCTTCCCAGGCCAGGTTGAAGATCTCGCCGGTCGGCGAGGCGCCGATCGGGGTGATCAGCACCACGTTTTCCTGTGCCAGGTCGGCCTGGATTTCCTCGGCGATCACCTTGCGCACTGCGCCCGTATATTGGAAGTCGATGCCGTCGACCACGCCGACCGGGCGTGCGGTGATGAAGTTGCCGCCGGTGACGCGCAG
>Ga0073904_10003074_pt1 | contig 12593 bp, 2 predicted proteins | sample KloWWTrecipitate_FD_66668 | JGI IMG/M metagenome (GOLD analysis project Ga0073904, IMG submission 66668) | Active sludge microbial communities from Klosterneuburg, Austria, studying microevolution and ecology of nitrifiers - Klosterneuburg... | ecosystem: Engineered > WWTP > Aerobic digester >...
GTTGTCCGTCGTCGCCACCGTCACCGGTGTCCCCGTGTTGATGTGGTTCGTGTCGTTCCCCGTCGCGGCGTTGGCATCCGTCCCGCTCGTCGTCACAACCGCGCTTGGCACTGTGCCCGCCGGTGTCCCCGTCGTCACCGTGTAGGTGTCATTCGCTGGCACCGTGATTGTGTAATAGCCACCTGCATCCGTCGTCGCCGTATACACCACACCCGTGCTGCTCGTCGCCGTCACCACCTGTCCCACCACTGGGGTGATGGAACCTGTGCTCGCCACGCCGTCCGTGTCACTCTCTATCCACAACCGGTTCCCTATCTTCACCACGGGATCAACCCCGTAGGAATTGGTAATTGTCATAGCGGCGTGAGCAGCTTTGGTAAACCCAAAGTCAAGGCCGTGATTGTTCTGCCCCGCGCTACCCGTGTTGTAATAGATGGTGGCTTGGCCACCAATCAAATATGCATCGCTATCGCGTGTGTCCAGAATCGGATCATCGCTCGCCGTGCTTCCACCAATGGCTTGTGCATTTGCCACGGTAAGGGAATAAGCGCTCAACGCAGTCTGCGCCGGATTGATCGAGATCGTATACGATGTATTGGTGCGCAAGGTATTGGAGAATGCACCCGTGCTGGCCTCGCGCGTAAAGTAATATGTGCCGCTAACATTAGTCGTCGTTGTAATTGTGCCACTCACTGTGGCCAAACTCACCACAACACCCGATATAGGCGGCTCACCTGGATCTTGCACCCCGTTGGCGTTGACATCAAACCACACGCGGTTGCCAATTTCAATCGGGGCTTCGCTGCACAACAGCTCAACATCCCCCATGCCCGTGGCCTTGCCAAAGTCAGGCGGCGCATTTCCATCAAACACTTCGTAGCCGCCCGACTTTGCAGCGGTGACGCTATCCATGTATACAAAACCACCGCTATGCACCGCAACTGGATCCAATGCCGTCAGCACAAATCTGGTGGTATTGGGGACTTGGGCAAGGCCGCCATTTGATGTTTCCTTGTGGAATCCACCATAAAATTCTCCGTCATAAAACTCGCCACCACCAGGCCCTTCACCATCGCCCACACCACCACCAATCACACCTTCGCATGAGCCATTGTTCTCCAACACATAGTTGCCCGCGCTGTTTTTGCATGCGCGCAACACATCACCCGCCCCAATGCCATACTCAAACCCTGTGCCATCAATTTGAGTTTGACCATAACCCATTTGGTGTCCAAACCGATCTACAAATCCCAATGTCATATTGCCCAGATAATCAAACTCAAGATCAGACAAGATCGGCTGCGGATAGATATAGGTTGAGTTTTGACTGGCAACGACACATGGGGTTGGCATAGTGGATACCCATGGATACCAGCCACGGATTGAATCGCATGGCGTGGACCCTGGAGTTGAAGTGTCATTAAATGCCAACCCTTTAGTGTAGTCAAGGCTAGTGGCAATGACATTGCTAAACGAACCTGTAAGCGGGTTCAGCTTCCACACTTGCGCCAGCAAATCACTTGCGTCACCAGACACTGCGGCATCACATATGCCGCCCACATAGATCTCATTGTGATACACCTTGAGCGCAAATGGGCGCCAGTTTCCATTCACACAAGCGCCACCGGGCTCTGGTATTGGATAGCTGCTGATCAACGACCCATCGTTAGTACTGATAGCGTACAAAGTCTTGTCATTCAAGCTCACTGCATACAAAATGCTTTCATCTTCACTCAGGTCAATATCCCCCACGCCTGTTCGACCCACCAAATCAAACGCATTCGTATCCGCGTTTGCTGAGTTGGGCGCACCCAAGCCGCGGGCTTCATTACTGTCAATCGTCCCCACACTGGCCCCCAGGCTGGCAAGGTCAGCAAACAATACGGTTGAGGTCACCGGTGACGTGGCAGTTTTATAGATGGCGCCCAGTCCGCTTGGCCCCAGCCCCACATGCCGTTTGACAAAAGCTCCTGAGTAGATTTGGCCCGTGCCGCGCGCGTAGGCAATTCCCCATGTGGATCCGATACTTGCTTTGGTGGCAAGTGTGCGCGGCGCTGGTGTCGTGCCTGTCGAACCCAACGGCACGGATAACAAGGTGCTGACAGGGCTGGTAATGTTGGTTCCACCACTGATGTGAACAACTGTGCATATCAGCGGATTGCTTTGACAATAATCTGCGGGGTAGTGAACCGCAAAGTTGATGTTGCCTGCAGGCGCAGACACAAACTGCGTGCTGCCATAATTTTGCGTGCCTGTAAACACCCTGCTGGGCTGCGTGCCAGTAGGTAGGTTGGTAAACTCCAGGCGATATGGGCCGGTCAACCCTGAGGCAACCGTGGAAAGCGTATATGCCCCCGTCGCAATGGTGGTGGCTGTGCCTGCGATAGCACCATTGCGATCATAGGCAGTGACCATCACCCCCTCAACACCAATATTTGTGGTCTCACGCATCCCATTGCTTTCCAAATCGTTGTAGACCGTGCCCGTAATTTGGCCAGTGGCTGTGACCGCAGCCGAGATTGGATTAGTTAGCGTCAATACGCCACTGCCTACGCTTGGCACACCGTCAACTGTGTAGGTAGTGCTCCAACCCGTGGCCAGTTCAACAACGGTATATATTCCAGCAGGCAACCCAACCAGCGTGTTTGGCCCGCTCATAATTGTGGTATTGGTCACATAGCCGTTTGCATTGGTCAAGGTGACCGAGAACGGTCCGGCAAAGTCGCTGCCAACCACAGTCTTGGTCAACACCAAACTATTTTCTGGAGACGGATTGACAGATACCCCAAAGTAATGCGATGGGTTGGTATCGGTGACCTGTTGTGAGGGATTGAAAGTGCCTGTCCCTGTCACAATAGCAGTATTAACGTATTGTCCAAGCATTGCAAGGCCGGTCTTGGTGCAAGTCATCACAGCTCCCACTGCAAAGCTGCTCAACGATGACGCAGGCACGCACTCACTGGCATTGTTTAATGCAACTTTGTCATCAGTCAAGACCACATTCCTCAATACATCGGTGCCTGTATTGCGAACAACGTAGGTCCAAGTCACAGGGTTACCTACTTCAAGTATTGGGCCAGTGACTGAATCGGCATCCAAGCCATTTGTATATTTCACCACGGAAATGTCTGGAATCGGGCCAACGAAGGCGTTGAGCAAGCTTGAAGCCACCGTCACCGGTTTGGTAAAGCCAAAATCCAAGCCATGGTTATTCTGGCCCCAATCACCCGTCTGATAGTAAATGGTTGCCAGCCCATTCACCATATATCCATCACTGTCACGCGTGTCCAAAATAGCATCGTTGCTGGTTGTGCTGCCCAAAATCGCCTGCGTATTTGCCAAAGTAAGCGAATAGGCCTTCAAGGCCGTCTGCTGCGGATTAATCGAAATGGTATACGCGGTGAACGGGCGCAGGGTGCTTGCATACGGCCCACCCGCAATCTCGCCGCGGAAATAATACAACCCTGCCGCATCGGTGGTGGCGGTGATGGTGCCGCTCAGGGTTGTCAGGTTCACGCTCACATCGGCAATAGGCAACTCGCCCGGATCCTGCACCCCGTTCTGGTTTGCGTCGTACCAAACACGGTTACCAATCTCGATGGGTGCAAAGTCGCACAACAACTCAACGTCACCCATGCCATTCCCCTTGCCAAAAGAGGAGGCTTCCACTTTATATGAATTGTTCGCTGCGCCCGTGCTGTTACTGAGTGTTCGAAGCCCATTGGTGTTAAAAGACTGAGGATCCATTAACGTAAGCATTATTTCACCAGACCCAGGCAGGAAGGCCATCGCGCCCATAGAGTTTTCGGTATGTGAAGCAGAGAGATTGTCTCCATCATAAAATTCACCGCCACCCGGCCCGCCGCCTGTAGTAAGGTTGCCATTTGCCCCGCCACCTGTAATGCCACCGCACGCGCCAGCATTTTCAAGGACATAGGTTCCTGCGCTATCCACACACGCACGCAAAATATCCCCGCCTATCATATTGGAGTACACATTAGTATCGCCGGGATTGGATCCGTACTGGGAACTGCCAACCTGATCACCCGAGCGATCACGATAGCCCAGAATCATGTCACCATTCACATCAAACTCAATGTCGGTGAGCATCGGTTGTGGATACGACACCGTGTTTGGAGAGAGTCCATTGACGATGTCGTATGGAGCCACAAACTGATCCCAGTTGCTCACCCATGGATGAAATTGCCGCACTTCAGGGTTGGTAAATTGCGAATAGGTTTTGCCCTTGACATAGTTCAGCGGTATCTCCAGTTGTTTAACCCACGTATTGCCCTCTAGCCGATACACAAAGCTGGTTAAATCGGTCAATGCTTGCGAGCTGTTCGCATCGCATACGCCACCGGCATACAAATAGCCATCATGATGCTTTAGCCCAAAGGGGCGAAACACACCGCCCGTGCAGGCCACCACGCCATCGCCAAATGGGTAAGACCCTATTAGCATTTTAGAGGCAATATCTATGGCATAGATGGTTTTGTCGTTCATGCTGGTCACATACAGCGTCTTGCCATCTTCGCTGGTATCAATATCGCCAATGCCTGTTGTGCCCACCTTTGTAAACGCCTCGATGTCATGAGACTTGGCAGCCGGAGTCGTTAAGTCACGGTCAGCATCGCCGGGCAAAGTTCCAACCGAAGCTCCCAACTGGGTAATATCTATGAAGAAGCTGGTAACGGATGTGGTTGGATTCACCATGTAAATTGCGCCCAAGGGGTTGCTTGCGCCCAATCCGGTTGGCATTCCCACATGCCGCTTTACATACGCCGAGACGTAAAGTTGTTTGGTGCTCTTTGACCACGCCACGCCCCACACGCTGCCTATTTCGCCCTTATTAGACAATGCCGTATCTCCAACACTTGGCGCTGCATAGGTAGCGCGATAGAAGACGCCGAGTGGCGCTGTTGTATCTTTTGCAGTGCCCGGACGCGCCACCGCATACGCAATATTGGGGTTTGTCTGGCAATAGTCGCACGGCTTCAGAATCCCAAAGTTCGCATTGTTGGCTGGCACCGTACTGATAAATTGCGTGCTGGTGTCGTTTTGCGTACCGTTGTTCACGCGACTTGGTTCATACCCGGCTGGTAAATTGGTGAATTCCAAACGCCACGGCCCTGCAGAAGTTGGGGTGAGGGCATAGGTGCCGCTTACCTCTGTCGTAGTGCTTCCCACAGCGATGCCATTACGATCATAGGCTGTGACCGTCACATCTGCTACGCCATTATCCGTTGTGGCCTTTGCGCCATCCATGTTGTAATCCGCAAATACGGTGCCTGCAATTTTGCCCGGGGCAACTGCCACTGCGGTAATGGCATTTGTAGGAGCCAACAGGCCATTCGTAGTATTCGCCACGCCATTAACCGTATAGGTGGTTACCCAACCGGCGCCCGGCGAACTCTCCGTATAGGTATACGCCCCAAATGGAAGTGGATTTAGCGTGTTTACACCGCTCATTATGGCGGTATTCGTCACATTTCCATTCGAATCATACAAGGCAATATCAAATGGCCCACTGTTTGCGCTACCAATGACGCTCTTGGTCAGGATGGCAGTTGTTGTCATCGTCGATTTTTGCGCCAAGGTATTGACAATTTGCATTTGGGTTACTTTTCCATTTAAGACATTCACCACATTGCCATTTGGCATATAGGATGGCGCCCCCCAGAAATAGCCGTTTGGCGCAGCAGGAAAATCGCCTTCGGTAATGGTATACGCGCCTTCTGGCACATTAACCAGCGTAATTGGCGCATTCGTAGCGATGGTGGTTTGCGTAACATAGCCGCCCGGCCCAACGACTGTGATCGGGAAGACCTCGCTGGAGCTTCCACCTTTCACCACCTTGTCAATTCGCAGCGTCGGTTGTTGCATAACATAGCCAAAGTCATAGCTATAGTTTGCGCCTTGTGCTGGGGCAAGCACACTTGCAATCTGCGCGGTCTGAGTGATCCCGCCAATCATCGTGTAAGCGGCATCTGAATCGGTCACATCACCCGTCGGGCTATTGCTGGTAACACCGCCTGCATCCTGCGCCGTTAGGCTATAACCCTGCAATACGGGCTGATTTTGATCCACGCGCAAGATATAACTGGCATTCGGTTCAACACAATCCGTTCCCGAAAATACATAGTAGCCGTTCGCATCGGTCAGCGCTTGCTGCGGTCTGCCGATTTGTCCAGTAATCATGAAATTGTCGTAATAGCCCACAACTGAATCTGCTAACAGGGCACGCACACGTATGCGTGCCGTGGCGACATTCGCCGAAGCTGGCAAAGTAGTCGTAATTGGCTGCCAAGTCGTACCACTGGTCATGGTGATTAATGTCGTAAAGCTGGCCCCGCCATCCGTTGAATATTCAACCACCTGTTGGGTTGACCCGGTATTTGTCCTGTAATTAAACGTCAATACCGCTGGCGTGGGCGCAAATAGCGATAAATCCACCGCGCGTGTCGCAGAACCCGACACGGATGCGTTTTTATATACGGCAAGCCCAAGTCCTCCCACCGAGCTTCCCGATGTATGAACCCAACTTGTGCTCCACGGCAATGTGCCATCGCTGCCATTGTTCACTCCTAGCGTATTAAATGCGTCGAAATACGTGTCAAAATTACCGGGGGTTGAACATATAACCGGATCACCGGCGCTATCAAACAACCAAACCAGCACATTTGACAAGGGTAAATCGCCCGCATCTTGCAGGCCATTCCGGTTCACATCCACCCACACCCGATCACCAATCTCAGGTATGACATAGCCAAAATCATAGCCGGTATTTGTGCCAGATGACGGTGCGGTGATGCTCACAATCTGCGAAACCGGTACGCCGCCCACCGTTGCGCTTGCCGCATCAGAATCCGTAACATCGGTATTCGGGTCATTGCTCACAGCACCGCCCGCGTTCTGCGTGGTCAGCGCCATTCCAGTCAAAGGAAATTGATTGGTATCTATTCGCAATTCATAGTTATTGCCCCCAACCACGCAGTCCGCATCGGTAAATGCATACACCCCCGATGCATCGGTCACCGCTGTTTGCGGAGAAAGAATCGGCCCGCTAAGTTGCACGTTATCTATAAATACAAGGCTGCCTGTTCCACCTGCGCTGAATCGTATTTGTGCATTGGCAACGGTGGCGGTTAGCGGCAACGTAAACGACAAAGTCTTATACGCAGTGCTTGCCTCGGTAATTCGGGTCAACGTGATAAAACTGGCGCCGCCATCCACCGAATACAACACGCTAAACGTGGAGGTTATGGCGCTTGTCTTGTAATCAAAGCTAAAGGTGGGCGCGTCGGTAAATACCGATAGATCCACCGCCCGTGTGGCTAGATTCGTACTGCTGCTCGCGTTAAAATAAAGTGCGCCACTTGGGTTGCCGCCTGTGTCTACAACATTCACAACTCCACCCATGACCCAACTGGTTGTCCACGGGATGCTGCCGTAGCTTTGGTTAAGAACAGCGTCACCACGAAATTCATCGAGATAGGTGTCAAGCACGCCTGGGGTATTGCACATCACGGCGTTGCCACCCGAATCCAAAAGCTGCACGGTCAAGCCCGCAATTCCGGGCTCGCCACTATCTTGTAGGCCATTGGCGTTCAGGTCTTTCCACACACGATCACCAATCGTTATTGTGCTTTGGGGGGCTTGTTCCGATGCCGAGTTGTCGCTGTTATTAGTGCCATTCATGCCCGTAGCCCCCAACGCAGGCGGTGTTATTACTAAATTTGCCAATCCAATCCCCGACGCCAACATAATACGAAGCGCCTTCGACAGAGTAACTATAGTTTTCATCGTCGTCTTCCCTTCCTTGATTGATTTCCCTTCCTTGACAGTCTATGTTTCCAAGTGTTTGCAATTGCCTTCCTAACAATTACAAAGCGCCTTAGATAGACTGTCCAAAGTATAGGCTAACTTAGCGAAAAGTCAAGCAAAAAACGGGGGGTTTTAGTACTTACGCACAAGAAATCATGCACTTAGCAGGCATTTGTCTTAAAAACATCTTCATTCAATCTGTTTTTGCAGAAAAATTTTCGGTTGTTTTTTTTGCACATCGGCTCAAAAAACTAACCCTCGATCCTCAAAAAAAACTGGCATTCAATTTGATTTTGAACAAAAATTTGTCTCAAAAGTAATCTTGATGACGCTTTAATATTCAAAAGGCCTCGCTCCCACGATGAGATCCTTCAAAAAAGAAAAATAAACCCCCTTCTCTCTACGCTACTGGAAGGAGTTGGAAAGCGTAGAGAGAAGGGGGTCGCCTGTTTTATCTAATTGGCCGCGGTTTGCTTACGGGCTGCCCGGTGAGGTAACCGCGCACCCATTGGCGGTCACACTTATCGAAGCCACGTCTCGCCCTGCTCCACTCATGTTCACTTCCTCCAGCCAATAGGTGTATGTCCACCCTGCCTTTACTGCTCCATCGCTCAGGCTGTAACTCGCTCCAGCGCCCTGCGCAAACACCATTTGCTCACCCACAACTTGCGCATCCTCTCGCCTGCCCGTCCCGCTCCTGTATATCTGGTAACCCGCCACATCCCACTCGCTCAATGCCTGCCACTCCACTTCTATCACATCGCATTTTTGCTCTGCGCTGAAATAGCCCAGCTCTATCGCCGTTGGTGCTGCCACCAAAAATCCAAAGTCAATGCTTAAGTTATCTGCGGTAGTCACCGTCACAGGCGTGCCCGTGCTTACATGGTTGGTGTCATTGCCTGCTGCGGCGTTGGCATCCGTGCCAGAAGTTGTCACAATCGCGCTTGGCCTTGTGCCCGCTGGCGTGTCCGTTGTCACCGTATAGGTGGCATTGGCTGGCACCGTGATCGTGTACAACCCATTCGCATCCGTCGTCGCCGTATACACCACACCCGTGCTGCTCGTCGCCGTCACCACCTGGCCCACAACCGGGGTGATGGTGCCTGTGCTTGCCAGGCCATCGGCATCGCTCTCAATCCACAACCGGTTACCTATCTTCACTGGCGCAGGCGCATAGGTATTGGTGATGATGGCCGATGAGGTATATGACTGGGTAAAACCAAAATCCAATCCATGATTATTGTGCCCTGCTGTCTCGGTCGTATAGTAAATCGTCGGCACGCCGTCAATCAAATTCGCATCGCTGTCAATCGTGTCCAGAAACGCGTTATTGCTCGTCACGCTCCCGCTTATTGATTGCGCATTCGCCGTCGTCAACGACCAACCGACCAGTGGGCTTTGCGCGGGATTGATATAGATCGTATATGGCGTGTTCGCGCGCAACGTGGTGCTGTATGCGCCACTCGTCGCCTCGTGCGTGAAGTAGTAGGTGCCATTCGCGTCTGTGGTTGTGGTCACCGTCCCGCTGCCTGTGACTAAACTCACTTCCACACCAGAGATGGGTAACTCGCCGCCATCTTGCACTCCGTTGCCGTTCACGTCGTACCACACGCGATTGCCAATCTCAATTGGCGCCAAGTCGCACAAAACCTCAACATCTCCCATGCCATCCGCTTTTGAACCCGCATACGTAACGGATGCGCTTCGTATTTTTGCGCCAGTATTGTTATCCACCCAAAACAGACCGCTTTGATATGCCCATATCGGATCCATACCCGTATAGACCAGTTGGCTGTTGCCCGGCCATTGCGCCAAGCCTCCCAGCGCGGCCTCCTCGTGCGGCGACAGATCCGTGTTATCGTCATAGAACTCACCACCACCTGGCCCCTTGCCATCTGCAACACCCGCCCCAGACACACCTCCACAAATACCATTGCTCTCCAGCACGTAGGTTCCATTTGCCGTCACGCACGCCTTGAGCAAATCTCCGCCTGAGTTGTATTCCTGCACTCCCGACCAGGTGTAGCCCGCAAACTGTTTGGCGCCGCGATCCCCAAAGCTGAGGATCATGTTGCCCTTTGCATCAAATTCAATATCAGACAAGATCGGTGTCGGGTGAGCTAGCGCGCCTGTCCCAGGATAGTTCCAATCAGCATTGGTTGTTGGCGGGTTCCACACATTCAACCACGGGTACCATATCGTATCCGTCGAGCCAAACGCCAAACTGTTGCTATCGCCCTTGGTATAAGCCATGGTCATTGACAATTCCTGAGTGACCGTCACCGGGTTAGCGGGGTCAAACGAGAGCACGTAGGCCATCAAATCGCTGCTGCTGCCCTCATTCTCAGCCGAACATACTGCCCCAAAGTATCCTTTGCTATTTGCAAACTTCAGCGCCCATGGCCGCAATACGCCGTTGTTACAGGTTGGCAGCCCATTCATATTGGCTAATGGATACTGCGCGGCCGCCCCGGCCACACCATCCGTCACATCCAGTTTGATTAACGATGCCAGCCCACCGGTCATCGTATACATATTCATCAACCACAACGCGTTCCCGTCCTCTGACACATCAATATCGCCTATACCCTGTCTTGCAATCCACGGGAACGATATTGCGTCAAAACTTCCGTATGACAAGCTGCGCGCTGAATTTGCCGGCATATCGCCAAAGACAAACCCATAGGGCGCTGCGTTAAGATCCACAAACGATGCCGCGCTTGAGCTGGTTAATTGTGGATCGTTCACCACATACACGCCACCCATCCCCAAGGGGCCAAAGCCTTGTTGGTGTACAAGCGCTGCGCCCACATACATCTTGTGCGTGGCGCGCTGATAGGCCACACCCCACACCGAGCCAAAGTCCTGATTTTGCGCCACGGTGCGCAACCCAGTGCCGTCCCAGTTTATGGTCCCGGTTGCCAGTTCGGAAAGATTGTCGAAGCTGTTTGCTGCAAGCGGATCACCTACCCCATATGCCGCCATACACAACAACGGGTTATTCTGACAATAATCCGTAGGCCGCAACACACCAAGGTTCACATTGGTCGCGCCAGCGTTCACAAATTGCACACTGGTGTCATTGTCCACGCCCTTAGCCGATGGCTCGTAGCCCGCCGGCACATTTGTAAACTGAATGCGATATGGCCCACTGAGTCCAGAGGCTGTAGTCGAGAGTGTATACGCGCCGCTGGCATCGGTGGTGGTTGTGCCAGCTGCATTCCCGTCGCGGTCATATGCAGTCACAATCACGTCGGCCACACCTCCATCCACCGCAAGGTCTGGAGCAACCAAGCCGCTGTCACGCACGCCGTTATCGTTGTAATCAATAAATGCCGCGCCCATGATGGTGCCTGGGGCGGTTGCTGCCGCGGTGATTACACCTCCCACAAACACCACTGCGCTTGTGGCATTGCTCTCCCCTTCTACCGTATATGTCGTCACCCAACCTGCACCCGGCGAGGTTTCGGTGATGGTATATATGCCCGTTGGCAGATTTGTAAATGTGTTGACGCCGCTGGTAATGGTTGTGTTTGTCACATATCCATTCGGGCCGCTGATCGTCACGTTAAACGGCCCGCTGTTGGCGCTACCCACCACACTCTTGGTAATCACCAAACTATTTGCACCTGCAATTGTGCTCGCACCTGCCGCAGTTGCATCACCCATCTTTGCGCAAGTCACCACTTCACTCGGCGACAAGTTGCTCAGCGTATTCACAGGTGGACATTCAATTGATGTCGCTGGAGTAATTGATAGCCGGGGTTCTGGAGCCCAAACAGAATTGGCTACTGCGGAGTTGAGATTAATATGATTTGCAACGTCGCTCACATCTAGAGAGGCTAGTGTTGGCCTTGTTGTTGCTAAATTTGCCAATCCGATCCCCGACACAAACATAATTCGGAGCGTCTTGGCCAGAATAGTGTTGTCTTTCATCGTTTCCCTTCCTTGATTGTTTCCCTTCCTTGATTGTCTTTTTTTCTAAGTGTTCGCAATTGCCTTCCTACAACTGCAAAGGGTCTTAGATAGACGCTTCTAATTATAGGCTTGTTTAATTAGAATGAAATAAAAAATCAAGCACGACTCAAGTACGACTAATGTATTCGTGTAAGGTCAATCCTCACAAGACAAGATTGAACACACTTGATCGCTGTACGGAAATATTTTGGGTAACGTTAGAACGCAAGCAAAAATTTGATGGAAACCCGGCGGATGGGGCACAAAGTTCCCTATCGGTTACTCGCAAACATAGGACACCGCGAGGTTGGACAATCGAAAGGTGCTGACAGACATATTGTTTGCGTCGAAGACGGGTGTGGGGAAGTTGCACAAAACGTTGCTGGAGAAACTGCAGGAGAATGAGAAGATCAACTGGACGCGCTCAGCAGTGGACAGCACATCGGTCACGCTCAACTTATCGGACATCCGTAATTCCATCTCACGCCCGCCGTTGTTGCACGTGATTGATGCCATCCCGGCTCTCAGAGGTCGGCCTGCCGTCCTCACCAGCACCCAGAACACCTCTTTGCCAATAGAAACTTTATCCCGGCTTCATCAATTCATAGAAAAAAGTGCGCCCCCTTCTTCTTTACGCCTTGAGAAAGCATAAAGAAGAAGGGGGCGCTTGTCCTATTTAACTAGCCGCCGCTTGCTTATGGGCTGTCTGGTAAGGTCACCACACACCCGCTGGTCGTCACGCTTATCGAAGCCGCATCTCGCCCTGCCCCGCTCGCGCTCACTTCCTCCAGCCAGTAGGTATATGTCCG
>Ga0073904_10003076_pt1 | contig 12590 bp, 9 predicted proteins | sample KloWWTrecipitate_FD_66668 | JGI IMG/M metagenome (GOLD analysis project Ga0073904, IMG submission 66668) | Active sludge microbial communities from Klosterneuburg, Austria, studying microevolution and ecology of nitrifiers - Klosterneuburg... | ecosystem: Engineered > WWTP > Aerobic digester >...
AAGAAATATCAATTTATACTCAGTGATAAGACACTGAATGAGCTTGAAAATTTACAACACAGATTTGACTCTAGCCAAGAAAAAATCCTTGAACGGCTAATTGCTGCTGAATATGTAAAAGAATGCCTCAATGCGGAAGGAAAACCCAAATATACTTTAAAGGATTAGCATACTGAAATGTCTGATGATGCCATCCTCGTTTCCTCAGAACTAGCATTTCAATGCTCATCAGCTCTTGATGCTTATCTATGGCTTTTTGATACCCATAACTTGATATATTGATCAAAGAACCTCTCCACATACCTTATATAGGATATTGTAAATCTCAACCCTTGTTCGCTGATTTATTGAGTTCGTGGAGAAAACGAAGAGATGAAAAAATAGATAGTCTATGAAGTAACTGATGCTGCAATACAAAATAATTTATAAACTCAATTTTTAGTCCGATGAAGTTCTAAATTATATGATTCAATCCAAAGTTTGATGAGGGGTAGGTTGAGGGGTAAACATGTAGGTAAAAAAAAAGCCCTTGTAAAAACAAGGGCTTTTTTAAATATTTGGCGGAAGCGGTGAGATTCGAACTCACGGAGGACTCACACCCTCGTCGGTTTTCAAGACCGGTGCATTAAACCGCTCTGCCACGCTTCCATGCGCATAAGAATACAAAGCTTGTTGAGTTTATTCAACAAAAATTCTTCTCTTAATATTCAAATGCGTATAGTTTCATCATTTTAGAGTTTTGCAGCTAATTCAGCACCATCACGAATCGCACGTTTGGCGTCTAATTCAGCTGCCAATTTCGCACCACCAATAATATGGAAATTCGCTAAGGTCTTTTCACCCTCTTTAGGCATCAGATCAGTGACAGATTCTTGACCTGCGCAAACCACAACAGTATCAACACGTAATAACTGGTCATGACCATTATGTTCAACCCATAACCCTTCATCCGTTACGGCTTTATATTGCACACCACGTAACATCCGAACGGCATGTTTTTTCAGTTGTGCACGATGCACCCAACCCGACGTTTTACCTAAGCCAATACCTAAAGGGGTGGTTTTGCGTTGTAACAAATAAATTTCACGAACGGGCATTTCAACTTCAGCACGCTGTACACCACCCTCAGAAACATAGTTCGGATCTGGGTCGATACCCCATTCACGCTGCCATTCTGCCAACGGTTGTGGCTGTGGTTGATGAGGTGGTTTGAGTAAAAAATCCGAGACATCAAAGCCAATTCCGCCCGCGCCAATCACTGCGACTCTGTGCCCTACTTCTGCACCACGTAATACTTCTGCATAGGACAACACTTGTGGCGCATTGCTGCCTTGAATTTTCAATGCACGTGGCACAACACCAGTTGCAACAATCACTTCATCAAAGCCTTCACGTTCAAGCTGATCACGGCTAACACGTGTATTTAGGCGTAAATCGACACCCGTCTGTTTCAACTGAACTTTAAAATAACGAATGGTTTCATGGAACTCTTCTTTACCAGGAACCACTTTCGCTAAGTTGAATTGTCCACCAACATCGCTACCAGCTTCAAATAAAGTCACCGCATGACCACGACTTGCTGCAACAGTCGCAGCAGACATTCCAGCGACACCACCACCAACAACCGCTATCCGTTTTGGTTTTTTTGTTTTGATATAAACCAATTCGGTTTCAAAACATGCTTGTGGGTTGACTAAACAAGTAACACGCTCATTTTTAAAGGCATGGTCTAAACACGCTTGGTTACAGGCGATACAAGTATTAATTTCATCGACACGATTGGTTGCAGTCTTATTCACCCAGTATGGATCAGCTAAGAATGGACGTGCCATTTGCACCATATCTGCCTTGCCTGAAGCAATAATGTCTTCTGCAACATCTGGCATATTAATACGGTTTGATGCAATCACAGGAACTGAAACATGCTGTTTAACTACAGCGGTATAATCCACAAATGCAGCACGAGGCACAGAAGTTACAATCGTAGGAATACGCGCTTCATGCCAGCCAATACCTGTATTTAATAGAGTAATACCCGCTTTCTCTAATGCTTTGGCAACAGCAATGACTTCTTGCATCGTATTACCATCATGCACTAAATCTAACAAAGATAGGCGAAATGCAATGATGAATTTTTCACCGACTTTGGCACGAATCGCTTTAACAATTTCAACAGGGAAACGCATACGATTTTCAATCTCGCCGCCCCAACGATCTGTACGCTTATTCACGTGATTGCTTAAAAATTGGTTAATTAAATAACCTTCAGAACCCATGATTTCCACGCCATCATAGCCTGCTTTTTTGGCGAGGCTTGCACAACGAGCGTAATCTTCAATCGTTGCCAAAATCTGTGAATCAGACATCTGACGTGGTTTAAAAGGATTAATTGGTGCTTGAATCGGTGATGATGACACCGAAAAAGGATGATAACCGTAGCGTCCTGAATGCAAAATTTGCATTAAGATTTTGGTGCCATGTTTATGCACAGCATGGGTTACAAGGCGATGATGCGGAATATCGGTCAAGCTATTCATCGTACCACCAGCAGGCAGCAACCAACCTTGACGGTTTGGCGAAATTCCGCCAGTGATAATTAAGCCAACACCGCCTTTTGCACGTTCTTCAAAATAAGCTGCAAGTTTTGGATAATTATAAAAACGATCTTCTAAACCTGAGTGCATTGAGCCCATGACCACACGGTTTTTAATGGTGGTGAAGCCTAAATGAAGCGGTTTTAAAATATTTGCATAGCTAGTCATGACATTCCTTCTATATTTTGGCTTTGCAACTTGTTGCATAGCACTTTAACTGAATTTTTATTGGTGTTTATGACTCTTTTTAAGAAAATGCTGACGCTAAAGTCAACGCATCAGACTCAATTTCGCTCTCAATCGTAGTAAGTACAAACTGTGCTCATTAGAACATAAATTTTATACATAGTTATTTATTGAAGAAAACAAGCGCAATGAAAAGTGTTACAATAGTGCCAATTTTTATTCTCCAAGCCCTTTTTATTTTCGTCTGGGGCTTGACTGATAATGTTTAGGACTAGCAATGACTGATAATGCAACGATCTTGCAGCACGTACCGGTAGGCAAAAAAGTTGGGATTGCCTTTTCTGGTGGTCTCGATACTTCAGCAGCTTTATTGTGGATGAAACAAAAAGGCGCAGAGCCTTATGCGTATACCGCAAACTTAGGTCAGCCGGATGAAGATGACTATGATGCGATTCCAAAGAAAGCAGAACAATACGGTGCAGTCAAAGCTCGCTTAATCGATTGTCGTTTACAACTTGCCCTTGAAGGAATAGCGGCGATTCAGTGTGGCGCATTCCACATCAGCACGGGCGGCGTTCCATATTTCAACACCACACCTTTAGGTCGTGCAGTTACAGGGACTATGCTTGTAACAGCGATGAAAGAAGACGACGTCAACATTTGGGGTGACGGTTCGACTTATAAAGGTAATGATATTGAACGTTTCTATCGTTATGGTTTATTGACCAATCCTGCCCTCAAAATCTATAAGCCTTGGTTAGACCAAACTTTTATTGATGAGTTAGGCGGTCGTGCCGAAATGTCGCAATTCTTAATCGACAACGGCTTTGACTATAAAATGTCAAAAGAAAAAGCTTACTCAACTGACTCAAATATGTTGGGCGCAACACACGAAGCCAAAGATTTAGAATACCTCAATGCAGGCATTAAAATCGTTGACCCAATTATGGGCGTAGCATTTTGGAAAGACGACGTACAAATTGCTGCTGAAGAAGTATCCATTACTTTTGAAGAAGGCTTCCCTGTTGCGATCAATGGTCAACGTATTGAGGATCCTGTTGAGTTCATTTTAGAAGCCAACCGTATCGGTGGTCGTCATGGTCTAGGCATGTCTGACCAAATCGAAAATCGTATCATCGAAGCCAAATCTCGCGGCATTTATGAAGCACCAGGCATGGCATTGTTACACATCGCTTATGAACGTTTAGTGACTGGTATTCATAACGAAGACACCATTGAACAATACCGCATTAACGGTCTACGTTTAGGTCGTTTGCTTTACCAAGGCCGTTGGTTCGACTCGCAAGCGTTGATGCTGCGTGAAACCGCACAGCGTTGGGTGGCTAAAGCCGTAACAGGTACGGTGACTTTAGAGCTTCGTCGCGGTAATGACTACACCATTATGAACACTGAATCTCCAAACCTCACTTATGAAGCTGAGCGTTTAACTATGGAAAAAGGTGATTCAATGTTCTCTCCAATGGATCGTATCGGTCAGTTGACTATGCGTAACCTCGACATTACCGATACACGTGCAAAACTTGGTATCTATACTGAAACTGGGTTGTTGTCTGTCGGTCAAGGTTCTGCAATTCCACAATTGGAAAGCAAAACCAAATAATTTTTGATTCACTCAAAATTGTAATGAAAGGCTGAATTTGATATTCAGCCTTTTTTAATGGCTTTTAAATAGTTTGAGTAATCATTCTACCTATAGAACAATACGTTATATTTATAAACTATTTATCACTTTTATCAAACTATAAGATAAGCCTTATGAAGCAAAACAAAATATTAGGAGATGAAAGATGACAACTTCCCGAGTCTGAACCCGAATCATCACTGGAGTTGCAGTCATCTGAGTTTTGAGAATCTTGATCTTGAGTAGAATCACAGCTTGAAGGTGTTGAATAATATGAATGACTGTAATCGGTTGTGTCGGTGGAAGAATCCGTTTTTTCAGCAAAAAAGATAAATAGAATAAAACCAATAATTAAAATCACTATGACAAACATCAACATACTAATCCCCCTGCTGTGATTCTCATGATTTTGAATATAACGCTATTTCTGTTTTAAACGTACAAAAACAAGAAAAGCCCGATATACGGGCTTTTCTACAACCTTGAACATTTTTAAAAACGATCTGAATCGTTTCGTTCGTTGTTAGCGTTTTACTACGGTCTGTCATATCTTTTTTCATTTAGGTAAGAAAAGGACTCTTGAACCCTAAATAGTATATGACTTCCGTATTGTTTAAATTATCACCAATTAAGGGTGTAGTCAAGTGGTGTACCCATTTCAAAAGTGGCATGGGGAAATACAGAGGCTAAACTTAAAACCATACAAATACTTGTTCCACTAATGAATAGATGGATTTACAATTAAATTAATTTTGAAACTTACACTTGACTGCCTTCGCTGGCGAAATATTTTTTGCAGCGATTAATTGAGTTGCGTTAAAACCCTCTGTTTCTTCTGTAAATAATTTGTAGTCTTTTATATAAATAGTCGCTTGACCTTCATACTGGCAGTAGTTTTTTTTAATAGTGTTCGGCAACTGAAAGACTTTTTCCGCTTTATCAAAATTACTAAAGCAAAACCGTACCTCACTTGTATCACCTTTTTGGCGTGGAATAAGTCTAGATGATGCTTTATTTGGTTCAAAACAAATAGTATCACCCATATATTCCAAATATTGAGGGTCTAAAATACGTGAATAAGTTCCAGTTAAAGTAGCTTGTCCTTTATAGTGCTTAAAACCATAATCATCTTTTTGATATTTGAAGGTTTGAGCTTGCGCCAACATCGGCAATGCCATAAATGCAACGAGTATAAATTTTTTCATAATGATCCTATTTTGAATTATAAGCAGGTATAACCCTATTTTTAAAAGATAAATTAAAGAGATTCTAAATTTTAAAACCTCTCCCAACCCTCTCCTTAAAAATGGGAGGGAATTCAGCCTCCGTTTCAGAAGAATTGTTGCTAGTTAAACAAACATCTGCTGTAACAAGTTTTCTCAGTGTTTGATTAGTTTAATTTGCTCAGTGACAACGCCAATTTTTATCAATCGCATATAAAAAGTTGGCGATTTTAGTTTGTTCATGCATGAACTTAGTTTACCGAAAAGTAATTTTTTTACATTAGATAATTGATTGTGAAAGACATAATTTGACGCAGACTTGTCGCAAATAGTTTGGGATTATTGCCATTTTTTGCCAAAAAACCACATTCGCAATAAATTCAAGCCATAAAAAAAGACCTATAAGTCGCTGATTCGCTTATAAGTCTTTGAAATCTTGGTAGGTATAAGCAGACTCGAACTGCTGACCTCTACGATGTCAACGTAGCGCTCTAACCAACTGAGCTATACACCTAGAATGACAAGCATCATATTCATTTTTAAAAATTATGACAAGTTTTTTTGCGACTGTTTGATGGTAATCGCACAGTCTTTAAGCAACTTTTTAAAACGTTGTATATCATCACCATTCATTTGATCTAAAAACACCATTTTTTGATATAACACAGTGACTTGCTCAAATTTTTGAGCCTCATCCACGTTTAATGACAACCGTTTCATCCAAACCTGAAAAGTTTCTGCTTGCTCTCGATGTAATGTTTTTGGCAGTTTTTTCTGGAATTGATGAATCAATCGTTCATAAACCGCCTGTTGTTGACGCAACCTCCACCAATAAAATCCAAGATAGCCAATCAGAACGCTGCCTATCCCTAGTATCAACATCAACACGTAGCCATAGGTAGAATTCAAACCGAGTTTAGACAGCCAGTTTTGCTGTTTTTCGGCATCATAACCAACGATTTTGCTTTGCCATTGATAGCTTAAATAATCACTCCAAACTCGCGCATTTTTCAGCAATTTGAATTGTTGCAAACGCCACGCCTGCGATTGATCATCGCCCCAAATCGATTGATCTCCGTCTAAATAGTCTTGCATACCCGTGTCTATACGCTGTGGCGCAATCATAGCAGTCGGGTCAATGCGTTGCCACTTGCCTTTTATATAAACTTCAGACCATGCATGTGCATCGAGTTGGCGGAGTTCCCAACTTTTGCCATCAGGTGCTGGTTGCCCACCTTGATAACCCGTCACTACACGTGCAGGAACGCCTGCGTAACGCATCAGCATGACTAGGCTCGAGGCATAATGCTCACAAAACCCTTTACGGCTTGAAAATAAAAATTGATCAATACGATTTCCACCCAGTGTTCCGGGTGACAAGGTATATACAAAATTATTTTTGCGATACCACGCTAAAACGGCTTGTATATATTTTTCAGGTTGCTGCTGGCTTTGCGCCCATAATTGTTGAGCCAATTGTTGCGCCTTGGGGTCAAGATGACGATCAAAATCGGTATTTAACTTCAATTGACGGAGGTCAAGTACCGTTGGTGCAGCGATGTTTTGTCCCAACCAAAGCAATTGAATCGGCTGATTACGCTTAATCAGTTTAGAAGGGCGAATGCTGTCATCTTGATACAAATGCAAATTACGGTCTTGCGGAATGGAATATTCCAAACCCATAATCCAGTTGGCTTGTTCATCAGCTGGCAAATATTGATAACGCACCTGAGAAGGACTTGACGTTGCATTCTTCTGTTGTTGGTTGAAATAACTACTTGTCCACGTTGTGCCATCATATTTGTCTAAAACCAACGCGCGCCAATATAATTCACTACGGTCGGGCAACTGTCGCATATCAGCCAGAATACGAAATGCCAATGCAGAAGATTGCGATAATTCGGCAATATCTCCTGGTGACATCTGATCACTCAGACCTGTAGTCGCTCGATCTTTCTGAATTGGAATCGACCACAGCGGTGGCAATCTTGGAAAGAAGATAAAGAGTAAAATCAAGAATGGTAATGAAATCGTGACCAGTTTTAACACCTGTTTTAGGTCTTGTTTTAACTGGTGAGATGAGAGCTTATTTTGATCAAATAACCCTGTTTGAATACGGTATAAACCCATCAAACACATGAGACACGCTGCAAATACCAAAAGTGCCATCCAAAAGGCTTGGCTATGCAACAGCAAACTGGCACTCACAAAGAGTGCAAAATTAAAGACAATCAATAAATCACGGGTGGCTTTTGCTTCTAAACTTTTAGCAAATAAACAGGTTGTTAAAAATGCCACACCTGCTTCGACCCCAAATAAGGTTTGATATTGAAAATAAATCAATCCGACAGATACGAGGGTAAAAAGGAGCAAAATCAGTTTCGGTAACGGCGCGATTTTTTGTTTACGATACCGCCACAACAAGCTTAGCCAAACTACACCCCATAACCCAGTGAGCGTAAATGGAATGAATGTGACTTGACCTAACAACACTAAAGCCAACGCTGCCAGCACACAAAAATAAATTGCCCTACTCATGATTATGCCTGCGCCAATAACAGTTTTGCTTTGATGAACTGCACCTGACCTTGTCCAGTTTCCAAACGGGTATGCGGCAAAATCAAGGCATAGTCATCGCCCAATTGTTCGCATTGCTCGATCAAGCCCATCATATAACTTAATTTTTCTTCATGGCTTTGTGAAGGTATTTGCTGATAATCAATTTCTAAATGTTGATGATTGGCTTGTGCCTCGAACATTTTGATAAAGAAACCTTGACCACGAGCCACCTGTTTCCATGCGACATTTTGATAAGAATCACCTTGTTGGAAGGCTTTTAGATCACGAAATTCATCCAAACTGTCGTTTGCAGATGTTGGGGTATTTTTATGTTCTTTTTGCCAATCATGTGCTTTCGGCGCGACCCAAACACTTTTCCGCAGATATAAATACGTCCAAGCGCGCACCAAACCTAAGGGATAGGTCGAATAGATTCGGATTGGGCTAAATTTATATTCACCACGTTGCGTGGGGAAAATCGCCAGTTCAAAAGTTTGCTGGGCTTGATCGCAGTAAAAAAAATGCTCTTGATCCAGCCATTTAATCCTTAAATAGCGCACGCTATGCGCAGATTGTTTCAGTAATAATTTAACATTCAGCACTTGATCGACTTGTCCAACTTCATCAACCACCACGTCTATTTTTAGCCCATAAAGTTGTTTGAACGTGATGTAGAAACTCATCCATAAAATTGAGCTGATCAAAAAGCAAAAACCTAAAATCAAATTATTGGCATAATTAATTCCTGCGATAAAGGTAATTAAAATTAAAACCAAATACAGAAAACCTTGCTTGTAAATAAAGATCAAAATATCTTTTTGGAATAAGCTTTTACTGTCTTCAATTTGAAAGCGTTTCGCTATCCAACGATCAATCATTTGCATGCGCGAATCTCAACTATAAGACATCAACCGACTGCAAAATTTGCTTCACTTCCGCTTCCGCCAAACTTAAACGATGCACCACCACTGCCACAAAAACCGCTTGAACATCATCCGTTGTCACAAAGTTGCGACCTTCAACTAATGCATAGGCTTGCGCAGCAGATTTTAATGCTAAGACTGCACGTGTTGATAATCCATGCCGCTGTTTTCGGGTTTCTGCGGCTAAATCTAAAATATAATTTAGTACCGCTTCGCTTAAAAAAATCTGCTTGGATAATTCACGCAAATGCAAAATATCGATTTGAGAAAATACCGCACTCAACTGATGAATCAAGACTTGGCGGGAACTTTGTTGCAGCAATAATTTCTCGGCTTGTCGAGATGGATAACCCAATGACAAACGCATGAGGAAACGATCTAACTGTGACTCTGGCAAAGCATATGTCCCACTTTGAAAGAGTGGATTTTGTGTGGCGAGCACCCAAAACGGTTGCGGCAATTCATATTGCACGCCATCCACCGTCACTGCACCTTCTTCCATCCCTTCAAGCAAGGCACTTTGTGTTTTTGGGCTACAACGGTTGATTTCATCGGCCAATAAAATTTGGGTGAAAATCGGGCCTTTTTTAAATTCAAACAAATGCTCTTTTTGATTAAAAATATTCACCCCAATCACATCGCTCGCCAACATATCGTTGGTGAATTGAATTCTTTGAAAATGCAGCCCTGCTAAACGTGCCAATGCACTGGCTAGAGTGGTTTTACCTAAACCAGGTAAATCTTCAAACAACACGTGACCACCAGCAAATAAACAGGTAAGCGCAAGTTTGGTTTGCATTGGCTTGTCTAAAATGAGCTGATTAACTTCTGTCAAAAAACGTTCAATTTGGGGAGTGAAATTTTGAATCTCTTGCTCTAATGCTTGATTTTGTTGTTGTTTTTCTTCAGCCAACGTCTTCCCTGAACTCCACATTAGCCTATCCTCAAATCAAAACAGTGTATGATTCAACATACACTGTTTTGATTTTTTTTCAAAGAAATCAAATGACTTCTAACAAGGACATTTCTTCACGTTACCGCCCGAAGACGCATAACGCGTATCTATACAATGTCGATGAAATGTTTTGGCATCCATAGGCGTCAGATCAGGATGATGGGCTTTCATGTGCTTTACATAAGTTTCATAGTCGGGTACGCCAACCATCAAGCGGAAACTCTGTTGTAAATTCTTCCACAAAGTCGCCATTCGAGACCAATTTTGCGGTGAAAAAATTAATTGCTTCTGCGCCAAAATCGTCAATTTAATCATCTTCACAATGACCGTGCCACCTTGCCGCGCAATCTTAAAATCCATGCTTATACTCCTTTTACCGTTTCAGCGGTCATTGGTACATCGCTTAAAACTACAGGTGCTTCATTGACTGTTGGTACTGGACTTTGTAATGCTCGGCGGATAATGCCGATCGAAGCAATAATCATCACAATCGCCACTATCATAAAGAACCCACACAATGCCGCATTGATTTGATTTGACATGATAATGGTCTGCATTTCAGCCACAGTTTTGGCAGGTGCGAGTAATTCACCTCGTGCAATCGCATCAGAAAAACGATTCGCTTGGGACAGAAAACCAATCTTTGGATTCTCATGGAAAATCTTTTGCCACCCTGCTGTCATCGAAGTAATGAATAGGAAAATTGTAGGGATAATCGTCACCCAGACATATTTTTCTTTTTTCATCTTAAATAGAATCACTGTGCCTAAAATCAATGCCATAGAAGCAAGAATCTGATTGCCAATCCCGAACAATGGCCACAATGAATTAATCCCCCCCAAAGGATCAACCACGCCTTGATAGACGAAAAATCCCCAGCCTGCGACAGCAACAAAAGTGCCGACTAAGTTTCCAAAGAATGAACTGGATTTTTTTACTGCTGGTACAACAATACCCACGGTGTCTTGCACCATAAAACGACATGCACGAGTGCCTGCATCGACCGCAGTTAATATGAATAAGGCTTCAAATAAAATCGCAAAATGATACCAAAATGCCATCATTGCGGTGCTATTGAAAATTTCTGAAATAATATGCGCCATCCCAATTGCAAACGTCGGTGCGCCACCTGTCCGAGATAAAATTGAACTTTCACCGACTTGTTGCGCCAACACAGTTAACATTTCAGGACTTACCACAAAACCAAGATTGCGAATCGCTTCCGCAGCAGTATCGACATTGGTTCCGAGAATTGCAGCAGGCGCATTAATCGCAAAATAAATCCCCGGATCAAGCACGGTGGCACAGATCATTGCCATAATCCCAACAAAGGATTCCATCAACATTCCGCCATAGCCGATCATGCGAATATTCACTTCGTTATCAACAAGCTTCGGAGTTGTACCTGAAGCGACCAAGGCGTGAAAACCTGAAATCGCACCACAGGCAATCGTAATAAATAGGAAAGGAAATAAACTGCCTGCAAATACAGGGCCTGTTCCGTCGACAAAATGCGTTACCGCTGGCATTTTCAGATCAGGCATGGCAAAGAGAATGCCTACAGCCAAGCCTGCAATAACCCCAATCTTTAAGAAAGTGGATAAATAATCACGTGGAGCGAGCAACAACCAAACGGGTAGTACTGATGCAATAAATCCATAAATGATCAATGCCCACGTCAGTTGAGTTCCACTTAAAGTAAATAACTGCCCCCAATAAGGATCTTTTGCGACATCACCACCAAAGACTATCGCCACCATCATCAACACAAAGCCAATGATAGACACTTCCGCAATTTTTCCGGGGCGTAAATAACGCATATATATGCCCATGAATAAGGCAATCGGGATGGTTGCAGCAATACTAAATACGCCCCACGGACTATGCGCTAAGGCTTTCACGACCACCAGCGCCAATACGGCAAGGATAATAATCATCACGCCCAGTGTTCCAAGCATCACAATCACACCAGCAAAAGTGCCAAGTTCTTGTTTTGCCATTTCTCCCAAAGAGCGACCATCTCGCCGTGTGGATATAAATAGAACTAGAAAATCTTGTACAGCCCCAGCAATGACCACGCCGACCAATAGCCAAATCGTGCCCGGTAAATAACCCATTTGTGCCGCTAAAATCGGCCCAACCAAAGGCCCTGCACCAGCAATAGCAGCAAAGTGATGTCCAAATAAAACGTATTTATTGGTTGGCACATAATCTAAACCATCATTTAAACGATGCGCTGGAGTGAGTCTATTGGGGTTTAATTCAAAAACCTTATTGGCAATAAATAAGCTGTAGAAACGATAAGCAATGCTATAGACACAAATTGCTGCGAGAACGAGCCAAACTGCATTGACATGCTCTCCTCGACTTGTTGCCAATATTGCAAAGGAAACCGCCCCTAAAATAGCCACAAAAATCCATAGGAATTTTGAAGCAAGCGTTGGCTTGGCTAGTGTTGTCTTCATTCAAAATCTCTCACATCTTTTATTGGTGTTGATGTCGCTATCC
>Ga0073904_10003081_pt1 | contig 12577 bp, 9 predicted proteins | sample KloWWTrecipitate_FD_66668 | JGI IMG/M metagenome (GOLD analysis project Ga0073904, IMG submission 66668) | Active sludge microbial communities from Klosterneuburg, Austria, studying microevolution and ecology of nitrifiers - Klosterneuburg... | ecosystem: Engineered > WWTP > Aerobic digester >...
GGGCCATCCCTACCTCCGCAACACCCGCATCATGGAGGCGGGCCAGGTGTTCACGATCGAGCCGGGCATCTACTTCGTGGAGATGCTGCTGGAGCCCTTCCGCGCCAACCCGGGGGCCGGGGACTTCAACTGGCCGCTCATCGATCAACTCGCCCCCATGGGCGGCATCCGCGTGGAGGACAACGTGGTGGTCACCGAAAAGGGCCATCGCAACCTGACGCGGGAGCACCTACCCAGCTGATTGACCTCGCGCCAACACCCCCACGGCGAACCCGAACACCAGGTAGTGGCCCGTGAACGCGAGCACATAGTCCGCGAGGCCGTGGACGGTCATGGCCACGAGGATCGACAGGGCGGCGAGAGCGGCGCTCGAATGGGGCGCCTCCCGCCAGCCGCTCGATAGCGCGAAGAAGAGAGCCGCCCCAAACGCCGCCAGGCCGAAGGTACCGAGGGTGGCCGCGAATTCCAGGAACATGTTGTTCGAGAAGACGCGGGTGTCGAACGTGGTCTTCCCCGCGAGCGCGCCGTAGGTCCAGCGGTAGTTGTCGGGACCCACGCCGAAGAACGGATTCGCCGACCACATCCGAACCGCGAGCCGCCAGAGCTCGAGCCGCGAGGGCCGCCAGGCGAGGGTGTCGGGAATCGCGGCCAGGGCCTCGGCTTCCGGAACCGAGAGCGCCGCCGCGGGGCCGCGGCCCACGATCAGCCGGGCGACGCCCGGCTTCACCCCCTGCCCCGAGAACCAGGTCGTGTCCTCGTGAACGAGGTCCCACATCAGCAGGTACTCGCCTTCGCTCGCGGGGGCCTGCAGGATCGCCTTGATGGTCACGGTCTCGCCGGGCAGCACGTCGCGGGGCAGGTCGGCGCGGGGGCCGTCGACGAGCGGCCGGCGCGAGTTCTCATAGAGGTGATACGCAAGGTGGATCTCCTCGGCCTTCCGCCACGGGCGGCGGCCGACGTTGCGCACCGTCACCGGAACCGTGACCCGGGCGCCCGGATCCATCGCGAACTGCCGGGGCGTCTGGTAGGTCGCGGCGTAGAAGTCGTTCGCGTTCTCGCCGCCGAATCGGATCTGGGAGATCTCGGCGCTTCCCACGAAGAGGCCGAGGACCCCGAGGTAGAGGCTCGGGGGAACGAACCGGCCGCGACCCGTCTCGAACCAGGCCACGACCAGGAGCCCGGCCAGGCCCGCGATCCAGGCGCCGCGGGAGTAGGTGTGGGCGAGGCCGGCGGTCAGGAGGAGGACGAAGGCCGCGCGGATCCGCGGCCGGGGGCGCAGAAGGGTCACTCCCGCGAGGAGCGCGTAGAAGATCATGGCCGCGCCGAGGTTGGGGTACTCCGATCCAGCACTCGCCCGCCGTACGCCCGCGACGTTGAACGGAATCTCGCGGAACGCGCCGAGGAGCACATCCAGCGACCGCATCCCCCGACCTTCGAGCAGAGCGAGAATCGCGGCCACGCTCCCCGAAGCGACCAGGGCGCCGAGCCCCCATCGAAGATCTCTTTCCTTCAGTCGGGCGACGAGCGCCGCGAACACCGCCATCACGACCAGGCGGAGGGCGAACTTCAACGCACGGCCGGGATCGGGAACCGCGAGACTGGCCGAGACCAGGCTCGTGACGATCATGAGAGCGAGAGCGAGCAGGGGCGGAGTGAGCCGGCCCGGCCACCCGGCCCGTCTCGAATTGAAGGCCAGGACCGCGAGGCACGGCAACGCCACCGCCTCGACCAGGGAGAGATGGAAGAGGCCCAGCGGGATCGTGAAACGCGGCTCGAAGGGCGCGATGAGGAGAATCGCGGCGAGGCAGATCCGGGAGGATGCGGATCCGTTCAAGCGGTGGTCTTCGAGGGGATCGGGGCCGGGGCCGGCGCGGGCAGCGTCGCCACCCAGTCGAGATAGGCGCCCAGCTTGAACTTCTTCGCGGTGTTCGCCGACGACATGTAGCGGATCTGGCCGAGGACATTGCGCTGGGGCGCCCAGGGCCGGTCGAACAGGCCGAAGCACCAGAGGATGCCGGTGTAGGAATTCGGATTGCGGCCGTCGAGCGCGTACTTGTTGTTGAGATGGACGAGGGTCTGGTAGGCCTCTTCGGGTGTCTTCGACCACTCGATCACCTTCTTGCCCCAGAGCATGCGCAGGTAGTTGTGGATGCCGCCCGTCGCCATCAGTTCGCGTTGCGCCGCGTTCCACAGCGGATCGTGGGTAGCCGCACTCTCCCACTGCGCGAGGTCGTACACGAACTCGCGCTCGTCGCCCGCGTGGAGATGAAGGGTGGCGAGGGCCCACTTGGGAAGTGCCGTCTCCAGCGACTTCGTATCCTCGCGCCGGTGGAGGTGCCAGACGTAGCCGACGTCGCGCCAGGTGAGAGCTTCGTCGAGGAACGAGTTCGCGTTCGCGTCCTCGCCGAAGAACCCCTCGCGCTTCCCCGCAACCTCCAGATGAAGGCGCACCGGCGCGTACCCGCCGGTGGCGTCGAAGACCGACATCACGATCTCCTCGATACCGATGTGGCCGAAATGCAGGTAGGGCGAGAGTCCGGAGCCGTGGACCTCGGAAGGCGGGGCGGGGTCCGAGCGATGCTCGGCGTAGATGGGCAGGCCCTTCTTGAGGAAGACCTTGAGCTGGGCGCGCGCGGCCGCGCTGCCGCCCGCGCGTCCGTCGACCGGGCGCACGTTCTGGTCGACGGGCAGCCTGGCGATGAGGCGCGGAAGGTCATCGAGCTCCGCGAGGTCGAAGCCGGGGATGATCTTCGACCCGTCCGCCCGGGGCGGCTTCGGCTTCGGCGCGCTCCGATGTTCGAAGGCCCCGGCGAACTGCTTGTGGATCTTCGGCCGCAGATGAGCGGCCGCGTAGGGGGCGTCGCCGAGGAGTCGAAGCGGAACCACCGAGTTCGAGTCCACCGCGATGACCGCGCGATCGGTCCAGCGGGCGAGCGAAGCGCTCTGGCCGGGGATGATGAAGCACGGGAAGTCATCGGTGATCACCAGGGCCGCCCGCGCGGCGAGGCGGGCGAGGAGGCCCTTCGCGGGCCGCTTCTTCGTCTCCACGAACGGCCAGTAGGTGAAGCCCTGCTTCCCGGCCGCCGCGGCGTTGTCGCGCATGCCTTCGAGAATGAACTGGTGGAGCCTCGCGCTCGCCCACGGGTAGTCGAGACGCAATCCTTCGTAGATCACGAGGGGCTTCCCCAGCTCGTTCGCGCACTTGATCGCGTAGTCGAGCGAGTGATTGTGGGAGAGGCGTCGCTGCGCCTGCATCCAGTAGAGGACGAACTGCCCGTCCTTCACGATGGGCTGATCGTTGAGCCGGTGCAGGCGGGCTTGGTTCAAGGTCATGTCGGGGCTCCGGCGAGGCCGACAAAGCATAGTGCGCCTGCCGCTTGTGCCGTTCGCTACAATGCGGTGGAGCGTTCCAGAAAGCCGGTCAAAAAATGAGCCCGAAAGCGCGCCGTACCCGGAAGCCCTTCCGTCTTGCCCTTCTCACCGGAGGCGGCGACTGTCCCGGCCTCAACGCGGTCATCCGGGCCGCCGCGCGCTCCGCCTTCGCGCTCGGCTGGGAGGTCTACGGCATCGAGGACGGCTTCGAGGGCCTGCTTACCAGGCGCGCCCACCAGCTTCACCCGCGTGACGTGCGCGGGATCCTGCATCTTGGCGGCACCATTCTCGGAACCTCGAACCGGGTGAACCCGTTCCGGGTGGACCGCCGCGCGAGGCCGGGGAACAAGGCCAATGACGCCGACCGTTCCGCGGAAGTGGTGCGGAACTTCAAGGCCATGGGCTTTGGCGCGCTCATCGCCATCGGCGGGGACGGCACGCTGAGCATCGCCCTGCGCCTGGCCGCGAAGGGCATTCCCGTGGTCGGGGTGCCCAAGACCATCGACAACGACATCGAGCACACCTCGGTGACCTTCGGTTTCGACACCGCGGTCTCCACCGCCACCGACGCCATCGACAAGCTCCACCCCACCACGGAGGCGCACGGCCGCGTGATGGTGGTCGAACTGATGGGCCGCAACGCGGGGTTCATCGCCCTGAACTCCGGGGTCGCGGGCGGAGCCGACGTCATCCTCATCCCGGAAATCCCCTTCGACCTCGACCTCGTGTGCGACAAGATCCGCGAACGCGAGAAGGGCCACCGCGGCGGCTACTTCTCCATCGTGGTGGTGGCCGAGGGAGCGCGAAGCAAGGGCGGCAAGATCCATCTCCGGGCCACGGACCAGGGGGGGGCGCCGCGCCTGGGCGGCATCGGCGCATGGGTCGCGGAAGAGATCGGCAAGCGAACCGGCAAGGAGACGCGCAGCCTCGTGCTCGGGCATCTCCAGCGCGGCGGCCCGCCCACCACCTTCGACCGCCTGCTCGGAACGCGCTTCGGCGCGGCCGCGGTGCGCGCGGTGAAGGACGGCGCTTTCCAGACCATGGTGGCCTTGAAGCCCCCCACCATCGTGCGCGTTCCCCTCAAGGACGCGGTGGGCGAGGGACGCACGAAGAAGGTTCCCCTCGATTCCGACGTCGTGCTGTCGGCGCGGGGACTCGGCGTTTCATTTGGCGACTGACCCATGAAACCCTGGATCCTCGCCGGCGTTCTCCTCTCCGCCCTACCCTCGGCTGCACGCAGCCAGACCGTCGAGATCACGCCGATGGCGGGCTATCGGTTCGGCGGCACCCTGCTTCGCTTTGAAGCCGTCGGCGGAGCCACCGGCGCCGGCCTGGAGGTGGGCGACAGCGCGACCTTCGGCGTGCACCTCGGATACCGGATCGGCGATTTCGAAATCGAGGGCCTGTACGCGCGCCAGGCGACGAACCTGCAGATGCCGACCCTCTTCGCCGGCACTCCGCTCATGGACCTCGACCTGGAGACCTTTCAAGCGGGCGGCAACTATCTGATCCGCACGAAGGACGCGAAGGTGGTCCCTTTCATCGGATTCGGGCTCGGCCTCACCCGACTGCTGCCGAAGCCGGAGGGATTGAGCGACGAGACCCGCTTCTCCGCTTCGTTCGCGGGCGGGGTCAAGTTCTGGCTCGGGAAGCACGTGGGCATCCGTATCGAAGGCCGCGCCTTCGTCACTGTCCTCGACAGCGAAACCGACCAGCTCTGCGGCCAGAATCGTGGCTGCGCTTCCCAGATCAGCGACAGCGACCTCTACCAGGGCGAGGCCCGCGGCGGCCTGATCTTCCGCTTCTGAGCGAGGGGCTTCGCCCTCGACTCCCGGCCGGGCCGCTCGATCGAAGGCGGGCGGCGCGCCCGAGGAGCCTTCGCTCCTCAGGGGCGCGCCGTGACGTCCCACCGCGCTACTTCAAGTCGAAGCGGTCGAGCTCCATCACCTTGTTCCAGGCCCTGGCGAAGTCGTTCACGAACTTCTGCTTCCCGTCCTCGGCGGCGTAGACCTCGGCGATGGCGCGAAGCTCGGAGTGGGAGCCGAAGATCAGGTCGACCGGCGTCGCCGTCCACTTGACCGCACCCGTCTTCCGGTCGAGCCCCTCGTAGACCCCTTCCGCCTTCGCCGACTTCTGCCACCGGGTCGACATATCGAGCAGGTTCACGAAGAAGTCATTGGAGAGAGCGCCCGGCCGGCTGGTGAAGACACCGTGCTTCGCCGCTCCGGTGTTGGCATCGAGGGCGCGCAGGCCGCCGAGTAGAACCGTGGTCTCGGGAACGGTGAGGGTCAGCATGTTGGCCCGATCGACGAGCGCCTCCGTGGGCGAGAAGTGGTTGCCGTCACCGTAGTAGTTGCGGAACGCATCGGCCCTGGGCTCGAGTGCGGCGAAGGTGCTCGCGTCGGTCTGCTCCTGAGAGGCATCCGTGCGGCCGGGCCGGAAGGGAACGCTTGCGTTGTAGCCGGCGTTCTTCGCGGCCTGCTCCACCGCGGCCGCGCCGCCGAGGACGATGAGATCGGCCAGAGAGACCTTCTTGCCATCCGTCCTCGCCTGATTGAATTCCTTCTGGATGGTCGCAAGGCCCGTGAGCACCTTGGCGATCTCGGCCGGGTTGTTCGCGGCCCAGTCCTTCTGCGGAGCAAGGCGGATGCGCCCGCCGTTGGCGCCGCCGCGCATATCGGTGCCGCGGAAAGAAGCGGCGGAGGCCCACGCGGTGCGAACGAGCTCGGGCACGGTCAACCCGGACTTGAGGATGGCGCTCTTGAGACTGGCGACGTCGGTCGCCTCGATCAGCTTGTGATCGACCGCGGGGATGACGTCCTGCCAGATGAGCGCCTCTTTCGGCGCGTCGGCGCCCACGTAGCGGGTGCGCGGACCCATGTCGCGGTGGGTCAGCTTGAACCAGGCCTTGGCGAAGGCCGTCTCGAACTCCTCCGGGGTCTGCTGGAACCGCCGGGCGATCTTCTGGTAGCTCGGGTCGAACTTCAGGGCCAGGTCGGTGGTGAACATGATGATCGAGTTGCGCTTGCCGGCCTCATGAGCATCGGGCACCAGGTTCGCGCCTGCGTCGTCCTTGGGAATCCACTGGGTGGCGCCGGCCGGGCTCTTCGACTGCACCCACTCGAAGCCGAACAGGTTGTTGAGATACTGCGTGGTCCACTGGGTGGGCTTCGAAGTCCAGGCGCCTTCGAGACCGCTCGTGATGGTGTCGACGCCATTTCCCTTCCCGCAGGCGTTCTTCCAGCCGAACCCCTGTTCCTCCATACCCGCCGCCGCCGGCTCGGGGCCGACGCACTTGGACGGGTCGGCCTTTCCGTGGGCTTTTCCGAAGGTGTGCCCGCCCGCGATCAGGGCCACGGTTTCCTCGTCGTTCATGGCCATGCGGCCGAAGGTCTCGCGGATGTCCTTCGCGGCGAGGAGCGGGTCGGGATTGCCGTTGGGGCCTTCCGGATTCACATAGATGAGGCCCATCTGGACCGCGGCCAGCGGGTTGTCGAGCTTGCGGTCGCCCTTGTATCGCGCGTCCGCGGCGAGGAACTTCTTCTCCGCGCCCCAATACACGAGGTCGGCTTCCCAGTCGTCGGTGCGGCCGCCCGCGAAACCGAAGGTCTTGAAGCCCATCGACTCGAGGGCGACGTTGCCGGTGAGGACCATCAGGTCGGCCCAGGAGAGGCTGCTGCCGTACTTCTGCTTGATCGGCCACAACAGCCGCCGCGCCTTGTCGAGGTTGGCGTTGTCCGGCCAGCTGTTCAAGGGCTCGAATCTCTGCTGGCCGCCGCCGGCCCCGCCCCGGCCGTCGGCGACGCGATAGGTGCCGGCGCTATGCCAGGCCATGCGGATGAAGAAGGGTCCATAGTGCCCCCAGTCGGCCGGCCACCACTCCTGAGAGGTCTTCATCAGCTTCTCGATGTCGCTCTTCACGACCTTGATATCGAGCTTCGCGAACTCCTGGGGGTAGTTGAACCGGCTGTCCATGGGGCTGGAGCTGGCGGCGTGCTGGCGGAGGGGGGCGAGATCCAGGCGCTCGGGCCACCAGAACTGATTCGAGGTGGGGTTCGTCTGGGCGTGGGCCGGGCCGATGGCCACGACGGCGATCGCCAGGGTGAGAACTTGCTTCAGCATGTGGTTTGTTCGCTTCCTTGTCGTTGGGAGTAGGTGGAGTTCGATCCGGAGCCTAGGGAGTCGCGAGAGGCAGGTCCAAGACTTCCTCGCGATCCCTCTCATAGGCATCGTCTATTCCTCGGCGTTCGATCCGCCGTCGACGGTGTCCGTTCGATGGCCTTCGTGTCGCTAAGATCGCGTCTCCGTGACCCGTTTCGCTGCTCCCGACCCTGAACTCCTGAAGCGCCTCCAGGGAGCCCTTCCCGCGGGGCGGATCCTCTCGCGGCCCATCGACCGGCTGGCCCGGGCGTCCGACGCCTCGATGTACCGGATCGTTCCCGAGGTCGTGGTCCGGCCCCGCGACGCTTCCGACGTCCGCACCATTCTCGACATCGCGCGCGCGCTGAAGCACCCCATCACGTACCGGGCTGCAGGCACGTCGCTCTCGGGACAGGCGGTGGGACGCGGCATCCTCGTCGATCTCTCTCTCGACTGGGGCCGGTTCCGGATCGAGGAGGCGGGCGCGCGCGTCTGGGCGCAGCCCGGCGTGATCGGCGGCCTGCTCAATCGCGCGCTCGCCACCCATGGCCGGCGGATCGGGCCCGACCCCGCGTCCCTCGACTCGGCCATGATCGGCGGGATCGTCGCGAACAACGCCTCGGGCCCGTGCTGCGGCGTCGCGCAGAACAGCTATCACACCATCCGCGGGGCCACCATCGTGCTCGCCGACGGCGTCATCGTCGAGACGCACGGCGACTCCCCCGACGATGTCGACGAGCGTTTGAAGAACCGGCACCCGCGGCTCCATGCGGGGCTCCTCGATCTCAAGGCGAAAGTGCGCGCGGACAAGGCCCTGTCGAAACGGATCCGCCACAAATTCGCCACCAAGAACACCATGGCCTATTCGCTCCAGGCCTTCCTCGAGTTCGATCGGCCCTCCGACATCCTGACCCGCCTGATGGTCGGCTCCGAGGGCACGCTCGGCTTCCTCGCCGATGTGACCCTCGAGACGGTCCGCGATCCGAAGAAGCGCGCCACGGCACTCGCGTACTTCGGAGCGCTCAAGGAGGCCGGGGCCGCGGTGGCGCCCCTGGCCGAAGCGGGAACCGCGACCCTCGAGATCATGGACCGCGCGTCGCTCCTGTCGATGGCCGCGGATCTCACCCACCCGGTGGAGATCGGTCCCGACTCGGCGGCGCTGCTCATCGAGTTTCAGGAGGACGACGACAAGGCGCTCGCGGCCGGGATCGAGAAGGCCACCCGGGCGCTGAACCGCATCCCCGGGGTCGCCAACATCGAGTTCACCACCGATCCCGCGAGCCGCGCGCACAAGTGGAAGATGCGCAAGGGCCTGCTGCCCCTGATCGGGGCGCGGCGCGGGCCGGGCATGGCCATTCTGAATGAGGACGTCGCCTTCCCGCGCGAGCGCCTGGCCGAGGCGATCACCGACCTCCACGCCCTCTTCGAGCGCTTCGGCGTGCGCGACGCCGTGGTCTTCGGCCACGCGAAGGACGGCAACCTCCATTTCATCGCGCCCCAGGACTTTCGCGGCGAGAAGAACGTCCGTAACTACGAGGCCTTCATGGACGCGCTCGCCGAGATGGTGGTGGGCAAGTACGACGGCGCGCTCAAGGCCGAGCATGGGACGGGCCGCAACATGGCTCCTTATGTCGAGAGGGAGTGGGGCGCTGCCGCGTACGCGATCCTGCGGGAGATCAAGACGCTCTTCGATCCGTACAACATCCTCAACCCGGGTGTCCTGCTGAGCGACGACAAGGCCGAGCACGTCTCGAACCTGAAGCCCTTCACCGAGATCACCGACACCGCCGACCGCTGCATCGAGTGCGGCTTCTGCGAGCCGGTGTGCCCGACCCGCGCCTCCGGGCTCTCACCGCGGCAGAGGATCATCCTGCTGCGCGAGATCAAGGAGATCGCGCTGCTGAAGGAGCCGCTGCCCGAGGGGCTCGCGGCCGACTACGCGGACTCCGCCCGCGGCAGCTGCGTCCGCGATTCGATGTGCATCACTGCGTGCCCGGTGAAGATCGACACCGGGCTGCTGATGAAGGAACTCGATCGCGCCGAGTCGTCGTTCATCGGCCGGGGAGTCGCGGGCTGGATGGCCTCGCACTTCGCGACCGCGAGCGGGATGGCTCGTCGAGCGCTGTCCCTGGCCGCGAGCACGAGCGGGCCGGTCCGGAGCGGGCTCGCCGCCGGATCCGCGGTGCTCCACGCGCTCGCTCCGAAAGTCATTCCGAGACTCGACCCGAAGACTCCCCTGCCCCTCCCTTCCCCGCCCATCCCCGCCCCGCGTGGAAACGGCTCGAAGGAGGTCGTCTACTTCCCGAGCTGCGTCTCGCGCATCTTCGGCGCGCTCCCCGGCGAGGCCGGGCTTTCGACCATGGAAGCGACCCTTCGCTGTCTCGAAGCCGCGGGCTACCGAGTGACCATTCCCGCAAACGCCGATTCGCTGTGCTGCGGCCTCGCCTTCTCGAGCAAGTCGCAGCAGGAGGCCGCCGACGCGTCGATGGAAGCGACGCTCTCGGCCCTCGCCGGATTGACGCGCGGCGGCGAGGTGCCGGTCGTGACGGATGCCTCGCCCTGCACTCTCGCCTTCAGCGAGCGCGCGACGAACGGCATCCGGGTCTTCGACTTCGTCCAGTTCTGGTCGCGCGAAGTGCTCTCCCGCTCCGACGCCCCGAGAGGCGTCCTCGAAGGGCGGGCCATCCTCCATCCCACCTGCTCCCTCACCAAGCTGGGCGCCATCGAGGATCTCAAGGCGGTGGCCGCCGCCCACTCCTCGGATCCGGTCGTGCCCCTCCGCGCTTCGTGCTGCGGCTTCGCGGGCAACCAGGGCTTCGTCCATCCGGAGATCACCGAGGGCGCCACCCGGGCCGAGGCCGAGGATGTCCGCGCCCTCGACACCGCGAGCGCGACCGCGTATTCGACCTGCCGGACCTGCGAGATCGGGATGTCGCGCGCCACCGGGAAGAGCTATGCGTCCGCCGCCCATCTCGTCTACCAGGCACTCGGCCTGAAGGCCTAGGGGACCATGGACGCCTTCCTCGACTTCGTCCTCCGGCAGGATCCCGCCACCGTGATCCTGGTGCTCATGCTTCTCTCCGCGCTCGAGAACGTTTTCCCTCCCGTGCCCGCGGACGTGGCCGCGGCGGTGGGCGCCTTCTGGGCGGTGCGGGCCGGCGTCTCGCCCGTCCTGGTGGGCGCCTTGTGTTTCCTTGGAAACCAGGCGAGTGCGGTGGGCGTCTACCTCTGGGTGCGTGAAAAGGGCGAGGCGGTGCGACAGTCGCGGGAGTTCCACCTCCTTCTGCCCCCGGAGATTCAACCGGCGGTGCGGCGTTATTTCGATCGGTTCGGCGGTCTGGGGATCTTCCTGAGCCGGTTCCTTCCCGGGCTGCGCGCGGGCGTCCTTCCCTTCGCGGCCCTCAACCACGTCTCGCCGCTCCGAGCGCTCGTGCCCGCCGCCCTCGCTTCCCTGATCTGGTACGCGGCGCTCACCGCCGCGGGCTCCGCGCTCGGCCTCGCCTACGACGACGTGAAGACCACGGTGGCGCGGGTGACGGGAGCGCTCGGCACCGTCGGCATGCTCATCGCCGCGGCGGCCATCATCCTGCTCTGGCGCGCGGCCGGGCGAGCGCGGGCGAAGCGGCTGGCCGATCAGGCCAAAGGCGCCGCCTGAGGCCTCAGGGGTTGTCCCTCGACGCCGCGGCCAGGCTCATGGACACCGAGGCCATGACTTTGAGCGCGGCGTCGACCTGGCGCGGCGGCACTCTCCCGAGGGCCGAGAGCAAGGCCGACTCGATGGTGGGGTGGGAAAGAGAGAGCAACTCGATTCCGGCGGGAGTGACGCGAAGCAGGGCCCGGCGCCGGTCCGGTCCGTCCGAGCTTCGAAGGATGAGCCCCCGGTCGGCCAGGCGTTTCACCAGGCCGCTGACCGTGCTCGGGTGCAGATGCAGGAGTCGGGCCAGCCGCCCGGCCGGCAGTCCCGGGAAGCGGGCCACCAGCCGGAGGGCGAGCCGCTGAGGGCCGCTGACGCCGGAGGTGCGCTCCATGCGCTTCGACAGCTTCTGGAGCGCGTGGTCGAGGGCCCAGAGTTCGCGAAGAAAATCCAGCCCGGGACCGAGCACCTCCTCCGGATCCCTCGAATTCATCCGTTCGCTGCCTCCAGTTCCTCGAGCCGTTTCACCAGCGTTCCGGTGTCCTCGCGCAGGCGCGCGAGGAGGCGGATGAGCGAGTCGATGCCGGCCTGGGACTCGAGATAGAACTCCGCGCGCGAGCCCGGCCTCCGACCCACGCGTATCCCGAGCAGGCGGCCGGGCTGATCGAGAGCGAACACGTCCTCGTCAGTCTCGTCGTCTCCAACGTAGATGGCGGTGTCGCAGGAAAGACGCGATCGCTCCCGCTCGAGGGCCATGCCCTTGTGCGGCGCGTCCGAGGGCACAATGTTCACCACTTCGATGCCGCCTATCAGTCGCGCCTTCTGGAGGCCTCGCACGACCTCGGCCACCACGGCGCGGACCTTCTTCTTGGACCGCGACCTCCGGAAGTGAATGGCGAGGGAGTAGTTCTTGTCCTCGATCTCGACGCCCGGCTCCGAGGCGAGCGCTTCCTCGAAGAGCGGACGCCATTCGCGCACGCGCCGATGAATCCGCGGGGTCGCCTTCCACGGCTCCAGCCCGTGGTTCCCCACCACCGCGCGCAGCCCGAGGCCCTGGACTCTCTTCTCCACGTCCGGGTAGGCGCGGCCGGAAATGACCACGGTCGGATACAGCGCGGCCACGCGGGTGAGGAGTCGTCTCGTGGCCGGACGCATGACGGCGTCCTCCGGACGCTCCACGATGGGTGCCAGGGTGCCGTCGAAGTCGAAAGCGAGCAGGGTCCGCGACCAGGCGAAGGGCTCGAGGAGGGCCCGCTGCCTCGCGGCCAGGATGTCCCTCATGCCTCCGCTCCGCGAAAGGCCGCCCGAAATCGGTCGCTCAGGCGCCCGGACAGGCGGTCCCGGCGGCGAAGACGGCCCGCGTCGCGCAGCATGCGGCCTGCCCACCGGTAGATGTTGAACTCGGCCACGAAGGCGCGCATCGACCGCAGC
>Ga0073904_10003082_pt1 | contig 12576 bp, 14 predicted proteins | sample KloWWTrecipitate_FD_66668 | JGI IMG/M metagenome (GOLD analysis project Ga0073904, IMG submission 66668) | Active sludge microbial communities from Klosterneuburg, Austria, studying microevolution and ecology of nitrifiers - Klosterneuburg... | ecosystem: Engineered > WWTP > Aerobic digester >...
GTCAGGCGGACCGCAACTTCGGCGACCTGTGGTTGGCCATGGACGAACAGGTCGTGGACGCGTATCGCATCGACCGCCAGGTGGGTCGTGGTGTGCGCGGCGACCTCGCCGAGGTCGCCGCGATGGTCGCGGAGGAAGATCGCTGCTGCCCTGATGGCGTCGGTCGCCATCGTCGCGTCAGCGTCATCGAAAGTGAACTGCCATCTCGCGGCCTGCGTCGCGATCAACACCTTGTCGGGTTCGTCGGGCAGCACGCCGGCGGCGGGAAACACTCGGCAGTCGTAGGTGCGACAGGTTCGGGGGCGATGCTCGTAGATCGAGCAACCACTCTCGCGAAGCATCGGGCAGCGGCCGTGCTCGTCGTAGCCCATGAGCACGTGACCGCGAGGCATACGCGGCGCAGGGAACAGCAGCGCCTTGGGGATGCGATCGAGAGCGTCTCGTTCGTCCGGTGCGATGTGAATGAACTGCGACGACGAGCAGCACGCGACGCAGGTGCCGCACGGGACGTCGGTGGTGCCCTCTCCTTCGATGGCATCGCGTATCTCGACGAGCCACGAAACAAAGTCGCCGGCGGGTAGGTCGGTCACGAACGATCAACCAACGAGTGCGAGTGCAGCATCCAGCTCGTGACCGTCGAAGTCGGGCCACGGGCGATCGGTGAAGTACACCTCGGCCCCCACGCTCTGCCACAGCATGAAGTTGGAGATGCGCAGTTCGCCGGACGTGCGAACCATCACGTCGACGGGCGGCAACTCGGGCAGGTACAGGTGCCGCTCGATGGCGGCCTGATCGATCGGACCCTCGGCTGCGGCAGCGACCGCGGCATGGACCATCTCGGAACGGCTGCCGTAGTCGAACGCGACCGTCAGGACCATTCCCGTGTTCTTCGCCGTGTCGGCGACTGCCTTGCGAATTGCTCGCTGCACGTACTTGGGTGTACGCGCCTCGGGGCTGTCGAACGGCCGGCCCATCCACTGGATGCGTACGTTCAGTTCGTTGAGCTCGGCCACGCGCCCGAACAGCTTTTTGTGCAACCCCAGAATGTGGCGGACCTCTGTGCGCGGGCGCACCCAGTTCTCGGTGGAGAAGCCGAAGACGGTCAGCCAGCCGACGTTGCGAGTGACGGCGACGCGGACCAGCCGGGCAAGGTTCTCTTCACCCTCGGTGTGGCCCTCGGTGCGTGGCAGGTGCTTGCGCTTTGCCCATCGCCCGTTGCCGTCCATGATGCACGCAACGTGCACCAGCGGCGGTGTGGTGGGGGAGTCGGCGGTCACGACTCAGCACCCTACTTGTCACGCCAGGCGCGAAACGGGCGACTGTGCTCACAAACGCGTCGGCCGCGTGGGACAATGGCGGCATGAATGCCGCGACCCCTCAAGGGGTGTCACTTCGCCATGTGATGGTCGTCGGTGGCACGCTCGCGCAATGGCTGAAGCTGCCCGCTGATCAGTGGGCCGTTCGGCTCGACGAGTGGGGCAAGGTGGCCGATCACGTCGGTGCCAGTTGGCTGACGGTTCGCCCGTTCGGGTCGCGCGGCGGGCCACCAGCTGCCTCGGTCTGCACACGTGAGGCCACCGTCGGTACGTGTCTCGCCACTGCGCAACCCGACGATGATGGTCGGGCTCGCTTGACCCGGGTCATCGCAGGGTTGCAGCAGAGCGGTACCGCGATCACCGAAGCATCCATCGACGCTGCGCTCAACGCACCGGCGCTCGTCAACCCAGACCTGGTCGTGGTCGTGGGGGCCAAGCACCGAATGCCGTCCTCGCTGGTCTGGGAACTGGCCTACAGCGAGCTGGTGTTCGTCGACACCACCTGGCAGCACTTCGGCTCCGGTCACCTCGACGAGGCCATCGTCTCGTACACGCATCGCCATCGCCGCTTCGGCGGCATTGATTAGGCGGCTGCGTGGCGAGCCATCTTTATCGCGACACAGCGGTCGTGTTGCGCACCTACAAACTGGGTGAAGCAGATCGCATCGTCGTGTTGCTCACCGAGCACCATGGCAAGGTGCGCGCCGTGGCCAAGGGTGTGCGCAAGACGATGTCACGCTTCGGTGGTCGGCTGGAGCCGATGAGTCATGTGCGATTGCTGCTCGCGCAGGGTCGCGAGCTCGACATCATCAGTCAGGCCGAGGCCGTCGAATCGTTGGCCCCGATGGTCGTCGACCTCGATCACCTGACATCCGGCATCGCCGTGTTGGAGGCCGCAGACCAGATGTCGCTGGATCGCGAGCCGAACGCTCAGCTCTATCGGATGGTCGTCGGTGCGCTGCGTACCATCGGCGAGCGCGGTGGTGCGTTGGTAGTGCCGGCCTTCTTCTGGAAACTGCTCGCTGCTGAAGGTGTACGTCCCGAGCTGAACGAGTGCGTCCGCTGCGGTGAGCCGGGGCCGTTGATCTCCTTCGACATGGACCAGGGAGGCGCGTTGTGTCGCACCTGTCGAACCGGTGCGCCGCTGAGCGAACCTGCGTTGGAACTGATGCGAATGATTCTGGGTGGTCGTCTCAACGACGCGCTCGACACGCCGGCATCGCGCACCACCCACGAGGTCGCCGCCCACGCCACGCGTGCGTTGGAGCACCACATCGAGCGACGGCTGCGCACCGTCGCCATGTTCGAGACTCACTAGCACCCCACGTCATCGTCAGCAGTCTCCGTGGAGGAAGATGGGCGACGTGCCCGCTTCCAGCCATGTCACTCTCACGTCGGCTGGGTCCGGCGAGTTGACGACGTAGTTGCCGGAATCGTCGAATGAGCTGAACGGGTCGCCGGTGGACTCGAGTACCACCCGAATACCGTCGATGGAACCGCTACCGACCGAGTAGCAGCCGCCTTCGTCGACATCGAGCGCGGGAAGGTCGCTCCACAACGCGCCGACGGTCCCACCGCTCTGCGACGACAGCGCCGCCGACGGGTCGTTGGTGTAGGTCCACCCCGTGAACGACATGGACGCCGCGTTGCCGCCGCCGAACTCGCCGCACAGGTTGATCGACCAGCACACCGTCCTTCCCATCGGTGCAACAAAGCCGATGTCGCCGTCGGTCGTCGTGTACGCGCCGTGACCATCGGCAACCGGGTAGTCCACGGACTCGTCGCGTGTTGGGGCACCGAGCTGCAAAGAAATGCCGTCGATGACTGGCTGCGCCCCGTCCCCGAGCGAGAAGGGGCCGATGCCGCTGTCGCTGAGCAGCAACTCGACGGCAGCCGCAACCGTCGTCGAGGTCACAGGAGTCGACGAGGTCGACGTGGTCGCCTCGGCAACCACGGTGGTCGCGCCGGTGGTCGACGCCGTCTCGGCAACCGACGTGGAAGTTGCCGCAGCGACGGTCGTCGCGCTACCGACGGTCTTGGAGTCGCTACACGCCGCCATTACGACGAGCGCCGTCGCTAGGCCCGCACACGTGGTGAGCGCAAGCCTCACGGGAACAGCGACGGTGTGTCGCACCCGTAGAAGTCGCCATACATCGCCTGCACCTCGGGACCGTCGGGCATCGTGAACGAGGCGAGCGGTGGGTCGAAGAGCACGGTCGTGAAGTTGTGGTTGATGACGGTCTGAGTGACCGTCCAGTTCCCGCCGGGCACAGCCTGCTCGGCGGAATTCAGTGCGTAGTAGCGGTTGCCGGCGGCGATCTCGCACGACAGACCTTCGTATGGGCCTTCGGCAGAGATGCGGCCGATGAACATGCCCGCACCGTCGCGGTGCCACGGACGGATGCAGTACTTGGGGGTGAGCGTGAGGAACGTGAACTGTGCGGTGCCGGCCTTGGTGGGGCCGACGGCGAGCACCGCGACCGGCGGCTTGGTGGGCGCACCGAGCGCGTAGTCGAAGTCCTCGAAGCTGATCGAGACGTGATCCGCGAAGCCGAGGGGAACTTCGGCGTCGCTGTGACCACCGGTGGCGAGCATCGCGTGTACGTGTGGCATGCCGTCGAGGCTGTACTCGGTGACGGTGTCGTCCCGCAGGTCGCCGTCGATGTCACCATGGAGCACCGTGCCGATGGCAGCGCCGGGCGCGATCCCGTCGGCGCCGTCGCATCCACCGGCGACGGTGGTCGGGGGAGCCGGAGGGGCAACGGTGGCTTCCGAGGCGGTAGTGGCCGTGTCGGCTGCGGTCGTCGTCACGGCTGCGGTCGTGGTGGTCACCTCCGCGGCGGTCGATGGCGTGGTTGTGGTCGCGACGTCGATCGTGGTCGCGACGTCGATCGTGGTGGACGTTGCCTGCGACCCGATGGACTCGCTGTCGCTGCAGCCGACCATCACGCCAGAGATGGCGACGAGGGACACTGCCACTCGTTTGCTGAAACTGATCATGATCTGCTCCTTCCGTTCGTTGCGGTGAAGATCACGGAGTGCCTGCATCCTTGCACTTTTCCGAAATGATTTCGCGGCTGCCGAAGGGGCTCCCCTAACCTTGGGGGGCTATGGCTGCTACTGAACTGGATCAAATTGTGAATCTCTGCAAGCGGCGGGGTTTCGTGTACCCGTCGGCGGAGATCTACGGCGGTTTCCGGTCCAGCTACGACTACGGCCCGTTGGGCTCCCTGATGCTGCGCAACGTGCGCGAGGCCTGGATTCGCACGATGGTGCAACAGCGCGACGATGTGCTGCTGATCGATGCTGCCATTCTTGCCCCGCCGCAGGTCTTCGAAGCCAGTGGCCACCTCAGCAACTTCAGCGACCCGCTCGTCGACTGCACCAAGTGCAAGCAACGTTTCCGCGAAGACCACCTCACCGACCCCGACGTGTGCCCCAACTGTGCTGCGAAGGGCTCGTTCACCGCAGCACGAGCCTTCAACCTGATGTTCAAGACGTTCGCGGGTCCGGTCGAGGGCAGCGGCGCCGTGGTGTACATGCGCCCCGAAACTGCGCAGGGCATGTTCGTCAACTTCCTCAACGTCTTGCAGACCAGCCGCAAGAAGCCCCCCTTCGGCATCGCCCAGGTCGGCAAGAGCTTCCGCAACGAGATCACGCCTGGCAACTTCATCTTCCGCACCCGCGAGTTCGAACAGATGGAACTGGAGTTCTTCGTCCCGCCGGCCGAGAGTGCTCAGTGGTACGAGTACTGGTGCAATGCCCGTTTGCAGTGGTACATCGACCTGGGTATCCCGGCCGACATGCTCATCATGCGCCCGCACGACGCCGACGAGCTCAGCCACTACAGCAGTGGTACCAGCGATATCGAGTTCATGTACCCGTGGGGCTGGGGCGAGCTGGAAGGCATCGCCCAGCGCACCGACTACGACCTCAAGCAGCACGCCGAGCACAGCGGTCAGAAGCTGGACTACTTCGACCAGGCGACAAACGAACGCTACGTTCCGTACGTCATCGAGCCGGCAGCCGGCGTCAACAGGGCAATGGCCGCGTTCCTGCTGGCGGCCTACGACGAGGACGTCATCAACGACGAGCCGCGCACCGTGCTGCGGTTGCATCCCCGGTTGGCGCCCTACAAGGTGGCCATCTTGCCGCTCAGCAAGAAGGACACGCTGACGCCGTTGGCACGACAGATTCACGCGATGCTGGCCGACCGCTACATGGTCGACTACGACGAAACCCAGGCGATCGGCAAGCGATATCGCCGGCAGGACGAGATCGGTACGCCGCTGTGTGTCACCGTCGACTTCGACTCGCTCGACGACGGTGCAGTGACCATCCGCGAACGCGACACAACCGCCCAGGTGCGGGTGCCGATCGACTCGCTACTTGCGGAGATCGGTGCTCGTCTGGGCTTCTGACGTCGGCGCCGATGTTGCCGGTGGCTTCATCGACAGCACCAACCCGTCGAGTTCGAGCAGGATCTCGGGTTCACCCGACGCGTTGGTGACACCGCTGGGGGCTTCGGACTTCCGTGAGATGGCCATGTTTGAACCGTACCGCGCCTAGCCATCCAGCGGAAGGCGGCACGACATTCGGGCACCACCGTTCGGTGCGATACCGGCAGCGACGTCGCCACCCATCCCGAGGACGAGTTCGCGGACGATCGCGAGGCCGAGCCCACTGGAGTTCTCCCGAGGTGCGGGCTGATCGCGAGCGACGTAGAGGCGCTCGAACACGTGGGGCAGGTCGTGCGCTGCGATGCCTGGCCCGTCGTCGTCAACTGTCACGACCGCCCAACCGGGTTCCGCGCGAACCGATACGAGCACGGTGTTTCGGGCGTATTTGCCGGCGTTCTCGAGCAGGTTGGCCAGGACCTGCGCGAGGCGGTCAGGGTCGGCCTTCACGATGATCGGACTGCTCGTCACCGGTCGGAAAGAGATGCCCGGAAGCGAACCGGCGGCACCGTCGGTCGCCGTGTGGATCGCGGCAGACACGTCGACGGGGCCGATGGCGAAGCGGAACGCTCGGGCCTGCAGCTTGGCCAGGTCGAGCAGGTCGGCGACCAGTCGTTCGAGACGTGCCGACTCCGCCCGGATGACCGTGGCGGCGCGTCGGGGGTCGATGTTGCCATCGTCGATCGCTTCCGCGTAGCCCCTGATGGACGTCAGTGGTGTGCGCAGGTCGTGACTGACGGACAGTAGGAACTGCTGCTCGAGGCTGCGTGAGCGTTCCAACGTGGCTGCCATGTTGTTGACGTTGCGGGCAAGGTCGGCGAGCTCGTCGTGGTGGCTCGCGGAGGGCTCGGCGAGTCGCGTGCCGAGATGGCCGGCAGCAATGTGCTGCGTTGCCATCGAGGCCTCGCGGATCGGTTTGCTGAGCCGGCGCCCGAGGAAGTACGCGGCACCGAGGGCGAGCAGGATGGTCGCTCCGGATGCCCAGACGAACAATCGGAACGACGGGCCCAAGCCCGTGTTGATGTGGCGCGTGACCACCACGATGTACTGCCGACCTGCCGGCCCGACAGCGGGTGCCGCCGCGAACGCGAGCTTGCCCCGATTGTCCGCGATCGAGCGCCCGGTGGTGAGGACTTCCATCTGGATGTCGTCGATGCTCAGCGACGTGGGCAGGTCGCCCTGGATCTCTCCATTGCGCTGCACGATCAGTACGGAAACGTCGTCGAGTTCGACAACTCGTCGCATCGTCGCCAGGAGCCGCAATCTGTTCTTCAGTTGCTTGGCCTGTTCGACGGCCGGCAGCGATTCGTCGATGTCGAGAACGTCGCCGATGTTGGCGGCCACCTGCTCGGCCTGTGCTCGGAGGTCCTCCACGGTGGTCGCACGTGCGCGTGCTGCCGACAGCAACAGCGTGCCCGCGCCGGCCAGGAGCAGCGTGGCGATCACGACGCTGACGATCACCGTTCCGATTCGTCGAGTCATCGCTGCCAATGCTTGCTGAAGAGTGTGAGCATTGTGTCAGCCCAGCCGATAGCCGATGCCCCACACTGTCGCCAGTGGTAGGTCGTCGCCCAACTTCTTGCGCAGCTGGCGGACGTGCACGTCGACGGTGCGATCGTCGCCGATCCAGTCGGCACCCCACACACCGTCCAGCAGTTGTTGTCGTGAGAGGGCGATGCCCTGGTTGCGCGCCAGGTGGGCGATCAGATCGAACTCGCGTGTTGCCAGCGCCACGGGTTGCTCCTTGCAGCGAACCTCCCGCCGTGTGAGATCGACCGAGTAGTCGTCGCCGATGTGGACGATGTCGTGGTCATCACGGGGGTCGGGCTGGCCGCGTCGAAGTATTGCCTTCACCCTGGCCACGATCTCGCGGGGGCTGAACGGCTTCGTGACGTAGTCGTCCGCCCCGAGCTCCAGCCCGAGAATACGGTCGAGCTCACCATCTCGTGCAGTGAGGAACAACACCGGCACGTTGCTCTTGGCACGGACGCGACGACACACCTCGAAGCCGTCCATGTCGGGCAGTCCGATGTCCAGGAGAATCATTGTCGGGCGATGCTGGTCGATCACTTCGAGAGCGCGCTGCCCGGTTGCTGCCTGTAGAACCCTGAAGCCCGCCTCACGCAGGTACACATCCAGCAGGTCGGCGATGTTCGCCTCGTCCTCGACGACGACGAGTGTGCGTTCAGCTTCGGCCATCGGCTCATGCTGCCACGCTGCTACCGTGCCCGCCGGGCATCGTCCGATGCCGCACGCCTCTCCAAGGAGCGCAACGATGAGCAAAGTCGCAGTGTGGGTCCGTCTCCCGCTCAAGCCGGGCGTGCGCGCCGAGGCCGCCCAGGCATTTCAGGTTGCCGTCGACAACGTGCAATCCGAGGAGGGCACGCTCGTCTACATCCTCCACGAGGAGGAGGCAGACCCCGACGCGTTGTTCGTGTACGAGCTGTACACCGGGCAGGACGCCCTGACTGCCCACTCCACCGCCGACTGGTTCAAGTCGTTCGGTCCCACGCTGGCGCCGTTCATGGCTGGTCGCCCAGAGATGCGTTTCCTCGCCCCGGTCACGGGCAAGGGCCTCTGAGGCAACGACACGGTCACTGATGGCTACGTATCTCGACACCATCATCGCCCGTCACCGACGCGCCGCCGCGCTGGACGATCGTCCGCTCGTACCGCTGGTGCAACTCGCGTCGGCGATGGCGCCGACCAGAGGCTTTCGTGCAGCGCTGGCCGACGTCGCGCACCTGGCCGTCATCAGCGAGGTCAAGCGCCGCTCGCCGTCGAAGGGCGACCTGAACGCGGCGCTCGACCCGGCCGTGCTGGCCAGCGACTACGAGCACGGCGGCGCCTCGTGTCTGTCGGTGCTGACGGATGAGGAGTCGTTCGGTGGTTCCGTCGCGGATCTGCAGGCTGCACGGTTCGCGTGTTCGCTGCCTGTGCTGCGCAAGGACTTCACGGTGTGCGAACACGATGTGGTCGATGCCCGACTGATGGGTGCAGATTGCCTGCTGTTGATCTCCGCCGCGTTGGAGCCGGACGAGTTGGTTCGGTTCCACGCGCTTGCCGTGGAGATCGGCCTCGACGTCCTGGTCGAGATTCATGACGAAACCGAGCTGGAGGTCGCGCTTGCGGCCGGAGCGAACCTGGTCGGCGTCAACCAGCGCGACCTGGTCACGTTCCAGGTGGATCACGAGCGTGCGCTACGGATGGCCGGGGTGATGCCCGCCGGCGTCGTTCGTGTCGCCGAGAGCGGCGTTCGCGGCCCAGCCGATGCTGCCTCGCTGTACACCGCTGGCTATCAGGCGGTGCTCGTCGGTGAAACGCTGGTCACCAGCGGCGACCCTGCCGCAGCGGTCCGGGCCCTCATCGCCGGGTAGCGAATTCGATACCGCTTCGATCGGGCCGTGGGGGTACGGTGAGGGTGCATGTTCGTGAAGATTTGCGGTATCACCAATGAGGACGACGCGCTCTTCGCGGTTGCGATGGGCGCTGATGCTGTGGGGTTCATCTTCGCGCCATCGACCCGCCAGGTCGCGGCGCAACAGGTGTACGACATCACGCGGCGACTGCCACCGGAGATCTTGACCGTTGGCGTGTTCCGCGACGAGCACCCCTCACGCGTCATCGACACGGTGAATCGGGCTGGCCTCAAGGCAGCCCAACTGCACGGTCATGAGACCCCGGGCATGGTGGCCGACGTTGCCGCCAGCATCCGTTGGGTCATCAAGGTCGTCGTCGCGGGGTCTCCGGATGCTCGCCGCGCCAACGAGTTCGGCACCGACATGATCATGGTCGAGGGGCCCAAACCCGGCTCTGGGCAGGTCTTCGACTGGAGCTTGGTCGACGAAGTGGCGCAAGGCCCACGGATCATCCTGGCCGGTGGCCTCGATCCCGACAATGTTGCAGAAGCAGTTCGCATCACGCGTCCGTGGGGTGTCGATGTGGCATCAGGCGTAGAGAAGTCGCCCGGTAAGAAAGATGCGCTGAAGGTCAAGGCATTCATCGAACGGGCTCGTGCTGCCGCACCGGCACATCACCTCGGCCCCGACGTGATGCCGTACGACTGGGCCGATGACGACTTTTAGATCCAGCACTGTTCCCCCCACATACAGGAGTTCGCAATGTCATTGATGGCCCCGCCGTCGGACACCGGTCGTTTCGGCGAGTTCGGTGGCCGTTTCGTTCCCGAGACACTGGTGCCTGCGTGCCAGGAGTTGGAGGCGGCGTTCGTCGATGCCTGGGCAGACCCCGTATTCCGCTCGGAACTCGACCATCTACTGCGTACCTACGCCGGCCGCCCATCGATCATCACCGAGTGCACGAACCTCAGCGAGCAACTGGGCATACGCCTGGCCTTGAAACGCGAGGACCTCAACCACACCGGTTCACACAAGATCAACAATGTGCTCGGCCAGGCGCTGCTCGCGAAGCGGATGGGCAAGAAACGCCTCGTCGCCGAGACGGGTGCCGGCCAGCACGGCGTGGCGAGCGCCACCGCGGCTGCGCTCATGGGTATGGAGTGCAAGGTGTACATGGGTGCCGTCGACGTGGAGCGCCAGGCACTCAATGTGTTTCGGATGAAGCTGCTCGGTAGCGAGGTCGAGGCCGTGCACAGCGGCAGCCGCACCCTGAAGGACGCTGTCAATGAAGCCATGCGCGACTGGGTAGCCACGGTCGAGGCGAGTCATTACTGCCTCGGCTCGGTGATGGGGCCGCACCCGTACCCGTGGATGGTGCGTGAGTTCCACCGTGTGATCGGCACCGAGGCTCGCGAGCAGAGCATCGAGATCTGGGGCGACGTGCCCGACGTGGCGGTTGCGTGCGTGGGTGGTGGCAGCAACGCCATGGGATTGTTCAGTGGTTTTGTCGATGACCGCACACGGTTGGTGGGTGTGGAGCCTGCCGGGGGAGCTGCCGTGGGTCGTGCCCAGCCCGGGGTGGTGCACGGAATGCGCAGCTATCTGATGCAGGACGAGTACGGCCAAGTGCTCGAGGCGCAGAGCATCTCTGCCGGTCTCGACTATCCGGGGGTCGGTCCAGAGCACTCATATCTCGCCTCGATCGGTCGCGCCGAGTATCCGAACGTGACCGATGCAGAGGTGATCGACGCATTTCAGCTGATGGCCAAGTCCGAAGGCATCATCCCAGCGCTGGAATGTGCACACGCAATGGCGTGGATCGTGCGGGCAGCGCCGGAGATGCAGGGCCAGACGGTGTTGATGAACTTGTCCGGCCGCGGCGACAAGGACGTTGCGCAGATGATGGATGTGCTGGGCAAGGACGTGGCACGATGAGCGAGTCGTTCGGCACGATGGAATCTGAGTTCCGCGCCAAGCGTTCTGCAGGTCACAAGCTGCTGGTGCCCTACATCACCGGGGGTTTCGTGGGTTGGCAGGATGCAATTCGGGCGGCGGCGGCGGCTGGTGCCGACGCGATCGAGATCGGTATTCCGTTCAGTGATCCGGTGATGGACGGCCCTGTCATTCAGCAGTCGTCGCAAGCGGCGCTCGAGTCGGGCGCCACACCGGTCTCAATCCTGCACGACGCACGCAGCCTCGACGTCTCCATCCCGCTGGGCGTCATGGCTTACTACAACACGGTGCATCACGCCGGCCACGAGCGGTTTGCCGCGCAATTGGCTGCAGCCGGCATCGTGGCCGCGATCGTGCCCGACCTGCCGCTGGAGGAATCCGGACCGTGGTGCGACGCCGCGGACGCTGCCGGCATCGAAACGGTGATGCTCGCTGCGCCCACCGCGCCAGATGCCCGGCTGCCGCTGGTGGCGGCCCGCGCACGCGGCTTTGTCTACTCGGTGGGTCTGTTGGGTGTCACCGGCGAGCGCACGGCGTTGGCCACAACTGCTGCGGCACTTGCACGTCGCTTGAAGGCAATCACCGACGTGCCGGTTCTCATCGGCGTGGGCGTTTCCAATGCCGCCCAGGCACGTGAGGCATGCGATGTAGCCGATGGTGTGGTGATGGGGGCCTCGATGATGCGCCGCCTCATGGAGAGCGGCCCCGATGCGGTCGGCGAATTCGTCGGTGACGTACGTCACGCTATTCAGCACTAAATCTCCAATCCATGCGAGCGGGCGCTCCGAACCTTTGATGCTTCCTGCCCCCGCAGGAGCATTCTCAGGAGGAGACACAGATGAAGAAGCGTTCCGTAGTGGCCGTAGCCATGGCAGCATCGATGCTGTTCGCTGCGTGCAGCGACGACAAGGACACCACGTCCACGACCGTGGCCGCCGTTGCCGACAGCACACCCGCAGCGGCCGGAGACATCGTCGCCGTTGCCAGTTCCAACCCAGATTTCTCCACCCTGGTTGCGGCTGTTTCGGCAGCTGGACTGGTGGAGACGCTGCAGGGTCCCGGCCCGTTCACGGTCTTCGCCCCGACCAACGAGGCGTTCGCTGCCTTGCCCGCCGGCCTGGTCGACAAGCTGCTGTTGCCGGAGAACAAGGCTGTGCTCGCACAGATCCTGACCTACCACGTGGTGTCGGGCAAGGTCATGGCCGCTGACGTCACCGCCGGCGACGTACCCACCGTCGAGGGCTCCAACATCGCCGTGACGGTCGATGGTGGTGTCAAGCTCAACGGCTCGTCCAACGTGATCGCCACCGACGTGGCTGCCTCCAATGGTGTCATTCACGCCATCGATGCAGTGCTCCTGCCCCCGGGTCTGGACATTTCGGCACTCTGATACACAACGACTTCACAGGTTTGTCGGTGCAGGAGGACCCTTCGGGGTCCTCTTGCGCGTGACAATGGTCGTATGACATCGATTGCTGACTGTGAGCTGTG
>Ga0073904_10003091_pt1 | contig 12564 bp, 7 predicted proteins | sample KloWWTrecipitate_FD_66668 | JGI IMG/M metagenome (GOLD analysis project Ga0073904, IMG submission 66668) | Active sludge microbial communities from Klosterneuburg, Austria, studying microevolution and ecology of nitrifiers - Klosterneuburg... | ecosystem: Engineered > WWTP > Aerobic digester >...
GCCGCCCCGCGCGCTGCGATTCCGGGATCCGACTCCAAGGAAAGCAGGTCGGTGGTCGGAATCTGGAACGGAATCGACCACGGCAGGAACGACTTCTCGAGATAGAAGGAGAGGCCGAAGGCGGCCGCCAGGAGCCGGTGCTCGATGCCGGCGATCGTCGCCTCCGACATCACGGGCGAGATCGCCCACAGCGTGATCGCCGAGAACAGCGCTGACAGAAGAAGAAACGGCAGCTTCTCGAGGAGGATGAGGCGCCAGGCGGCCAGCCGCCATCGGCGCGGATCGGGATCGAGCCGGCCGAGCGGGCCGGCGTCGAGGGCGAGCAGGGCCGCCGGCAGCACGACCGCGATGCCCTTGGACAGGAGAGCGGCGGCGAAGGCGATGAGCGCGAGAGCATAGAAGACCCTGCGGCCTCCGCCTTCGCGGCGAACGTAGCCGAGATAGGCGTGCACCGCGAGCAGGCAGAAAAGGCCGCAGAGCAGGTCGCGACGCTCGGTGATCCAGGCCACCGACTCGACGCGCAGTGGGTGGAGCGAGAAGAAGGCGGCGGCGGCGAACGCCGCGAGCGACGCCCACATCGCGTTGGGCTGCTCGTCGGTCGGCGCCGGGCCGCCGACTTCCGGGCGGCGAGAAATCTGCAGGGCGAGGCCGAAGAACAACAGGGCGTTCGCCAGGTGGAGCAGGAGATTGGTGCGATGGTAGCCGGCGGGGTTCATGCCGGAGACGAGGAAGTCGGCGCCAAGGGTCATCCACGATAGCGGAATGTAGTGTCCGGCGAGCCGGGTGGTCCACATCCAGCGCAGGTTGTCCCAGCTGAGGCCGCGATAGTGCTCGTTGCGGGTGAAGTTGAGCCCGTCGTCGATCGGCGCCCAACCGTGGCCCAGGGTCGGCAGGAAAGCGAAGACAACCAGGGCAGAAAGCAGGGCGCCCGCGAGAAGTACCTCGAGTCGGCGACTCACGGCACATACCCCTCGCGGCGCAGGAAGTCGGCGATGCCGCCTGCGGCCAACCGGTGCTCGAGCGGGCGCCAGTGCTCGCGACGCTCGAACTCGGTGCCGAGGCGGGCGCGCTCGACGAAGAGCGGCCGCAGCGCGAGGCACGGAACCCTCTCCCGGGCTGCGATCGCCGTGACGAACTGCTCCCCGGGCAGCGGCGCCGGGTCGGCGACACCCAACTCCCCCCACACCGGCAGCAGCACGATTCCCGGCCGCGCGCCGGCGGCACGCGCCTCGCGGAAGATCGCCGTGAGGATCGCGTCGGTCAGGCGGTCGGTCTCGCCGACGCGATCGCCCCAGCGCCAGAGCAGGCGCTCGCGCGCCATCGTCAGAAGGTCGAGGAAACGCGAGCCCCAAGCGTGCCCAGCGAGAAACTCCGCCGGCGTCGGCACCGGCGTACCGTGGAGCTCGAGGCCCGGGCCGGCGATGCGGAACCAGGGCTTGGCGAAGCTGCGGAAGGCCAGCATGTTGCGCATCGAATCGTCGGTCACGTGGCCGACGAGCACGATGTCCGGCTGGTAGAGCGGCAGCGCCTCGCGCAGGTAGAGGAGTTCCTGGTCGTGGCCGTAGCCGTGGACGCCGAGATTCAGCACCTCGACACCGGGCACGAGGCGCTCAAGCTGATGCGCGAAGGTCTCGTCGTCGCTCACCTCCTCGCCGAAGGAGAACGAGTCGCCGAAGATGGCAATACGCAGTGTTCCGGGCCTCTTCTCGAACGGCACCTCCCGGGCGCCCCTCAAGCCGTTCGAGTCGGTATTCAACCGCTTGCCGCCGAAGACCTCGAGATTCCGGACATTCGGAGCCACCGCCCAACCTCGGACGGGGTGATGCACGTCGAAAGAGAACGCATACGGCGCTTCGCCACCGCGATGGCGCTGCACCCAACGCAGGCGCCAGGAGGCCTCGTCGAAGGGCGAAGAGATCCGCGCCAGCAGACTCTCCGAACGCACGACCCAACGCGCGACCCCCTCGAGCATCAGCGTCACCAGGAGGAGGAGGATCGCGCCGCGCACGAGACGAGCGCGATGGCCGGCGGACGGCGCGGAGGAAGAGGGCGGAATCGTCATTCGAGGGGCGAGCGACGATAGTCTAGCCGCCCATGCCCGCTCGCGTCGCGCCCTGGATCGTCGCGCTGCTCCTCGCCTGCGCGGCGGGACTGGCCTGGAGCGCGGCGGTGACCGACAGCGTCACCGTCGACGAGCCGGCCCACGTCGTCGCCGGCTACGCGAGCCTCGTCACCGGCGACTTCCGGCTGAGCCCCGACCATCCGCCGCTCGCGCGCTGGCTGCTCGCCCTGCCGCTGCTCTTCCAGCCGGTGCAGTGGCCGGCAGCGGAAACGCAAGCCTGGCATGCGGGCGACTTCCTGACGATCGGCAGAGAGTTCTTCGAGAGCTGGAACGACGGTCAACGCCTCATCCTCTCCAGCCGGGCGGTCGCGATCGGCCTGTTTCTCGCCCTTCTGCTCGCCGTCGGGGCCGCGGCACGCGAGCTCTTCGGCGACGCCGGAGCGCTTCTCGCGATGGCCCTGGTGGCGTTCGACCCGAACTGGTTGGCGCACGGCCATCTGGCTACGGCGGACGTGCCTTTCGCGCTCGCAGCGCTCGGCACCCTCCTCGCCGCAAATCGTTGGTTGAGCCGGCCCAGCCTGCCGCGTCTGGCGCTCCTGGCGATCTGCTTTGCCGCTTCGGCGCTGGTCAAGTTCTCCTGGCCGATGCTGATCCCGGCGCTTCTGGTCATGGCGCTCGTCGCCCGCCTACAGATGGGTTGGCGCGCGACGGTCCGCACCCTGGCGGTCGGCGCAGGAGCGCTGGCGCTGACAGCGATCCTTGCAATCTGGACTGCCTACGGCTTTCGCTTTCGCGCGACGGACGGAGGCGGAAGCGCGCCATTTCCCATCGCCGTGCCGAGCGACTACGGCCAGCCCCCGCCGCAGAGCGCTGCCCTTGCCTGGGAGACCGTGTTGCACGACCCGGCCACCGCCGCCGATCGCCGCGGTCTGACCGTTCCGCTGCTGCGCATCGCGCACGCCGGCCGCCTGCTGCCCGAGCCCTACCTCTTCGGCATCGCCTTCGTCGAAAAGAAGGCGATCGACCGCGCCGCCTATCTGCGCGGCGCCTATTCGAACCGCGGTTTCCCGTTCTACTTCCTGTGGGCGCTCGCCATCAAGACCCCGTTGCCGTTGCTGTTGCTCTTCCTCGGCGGGCTGGCCCTGACTGCCGATGGGATTCGCCGCGGCACGCAGCGCTGGAGTCCACTCGCCGTCGGCCTCGGCGTCTTCGCCGGCCTCTACTTCGTGACGCTGGCTCGCAGCGGCCTCAATCTCGGCTACCGCCACCTGCTACCCGTCACGGCGGTTCTGGCGATCGCCGCGGGCGGTCTTGCTCCGTCCAGGTTCCCGGTCCGCTGGCGGCGCCCGCTCGTTGTCGCCGTCGGCTTGGCGCTCGGCTGGCTCGCGATCGCAACGTTGCTCGCGGCGCCCCACTGGATCGGCTACTTCAACGAAACGGTCGGCGGCTGGCGTCAGGGGCACCGCTATCTCCTCGACAGCAATCTCGACTGGGGGCAGGACCTTCTGCGCCTTCGCGCCCGCCTGGCGAGCGAGCCCGACGATCGACCGGTCTGGCTCCTGCAGGCGGGACATCCGCCTCTGCCGCAAGGGATGAAAGTGCGCTGGCTTTGGGGAGAAGGCAGCCACATTCCGCATCCCGCGCCGATCGCCGGCGGACTCTACGTCGTCAGTGCCGGCGATCTGCTCGGCCTCACCCGGCCGCTGGCGCGCGCCGAGAGCTGGCGCGATCCGCGCCTGATCGCGCGCTTCGAGCAAGCCGCCGCTGCAGCTCGCGCCTCCGCCGAGTCGACGGGCGAAACGATCGGCGACTTCGAGGCGCTGCGGCGACTGCGGCTGCTGTCACGCCTGGCGCAGCGCTCCCCGGACGAACGCATCGGCACCTCGCTCTTTCTCTTCCGGCTGAGCGAAGCGGAGGTCGCCGAGTGGACGGCTCCATGAACGCCTTGCCGCCTTCGGGCCGAGCGCCGCGCACCGGCTGGCTCGCGTTGTTCGCGGCCGCCGCTCTCTTGGCAGCCGCTACGCTCTGGGCCTACGCGCCAGCGCTCGACAACGCCTTCGTCTGGGACGACGGCGCCAATCTGATCGCCGCGCGCGCCCATTGGGACCGCGGAGCCCAAGGCATCGCCTGGGCTTTCACGACGCCTTTCTTCGGCCACTACCAGCCGCTCACCTGGATGTCGTATCAGCTGGATGCGCTCCTCTCCGGCGCGACGCCGCGCGGCGTGCACGCCACCAACCTCGCGCTCCACCTGCTGGCGAGCGGACTGGTTGGCGCGCTGGCCTGGTGGTTCGTGCGGCGGCGTCTCGAGCCGCTCGACGAACGCGGCCGCTTCGCCCTGGGCGCGACCGCGAGTCTCGTCGGCGCGGCGCTCTTCGCTCTCCATCCGATCCACGTCGAGACCGTCGCCTGGGCAACCGAGCGCCGCGATCTCCTGTCCACCGTGCTGGTGCTCGCTGCCGTGCTGCTGCACCTCGTCACCAGTCCGCGCGACGACTCGCCGTCGCGCTATCGCGGCGTCGTGGCGCTGCTGCATGCCCTCGCCGCACTGGCGCGAGCGCAGATGAGCCTGCCGTTCGTGCTGCTGGCGCTCGACGTCTGGCCGCTCGGGCGGGCAGCTCGGACCTCCGGATCGGGCCGTCCATGGCGGCGGCTCGTCACCGAGAAGAGCCTCTCGTTCGCGGTCGCGGCGGCGTCGGGTGCGGCCGCCCTCTGGGCGCAGGCGAGCTCCGGCGCGCTGACGTCGGCAAGCGAGCACGGCGTCTTCGACCGCCTCGTTCAGACCGGCTACGGCCTGGCCTTCTATCCCGCAGCGCTCCTCTATCGGCCCTGGTGGTTGCCGCTGCACGAGCGGCCCTCGCCCTTCGAGCCATTCGCGTCGGCGTATCTGCTTCCGGCTCTGGCGACCGTGGCGGCAATCGCCCTGCTCTGGGGTCTGCGGTGGCGCCTGCCGGCGCTCGCCACGGCTGCGGCGATCTACATCCTCCTGGTTCTTCCGGTCGCCGGCATCGCCCAATCCGGCATTCAGCTCGTCGCCGAGCGCTACGCCTATCTCTCCACCATCCCGTTCCTGATCCTGGCCGCCTGCGGCATCGCGCCGCTGCTGCTGGCGAGCGCTCGCCCGGTTGCACGAGCTGCTCTCGCGCTGGCGCTGGTCGGCGCACTCGCCGTCGCTGCCGTCGCGACCCACCGCCAGACGCGCGTCTGGAGAGACGACGAGACGCTCTGGCGCCATGTCCTGGCACATTCGGAGAGTTGTCTCGCCGACAACAATCTCGGTCAGATCCTGCTCGCCCGCGGCGAGGCCGGGCCGGCGCTCACCCATCTCGTGCGATCGCTCGAGCAGGTTCCCACCTATTCACGCCCCTGGCGGGCAATCGTCGCGATCCTCGAGGCGCCGTGGCCGGCCGCGGCGCCGGCGAAAAAGCGGGTGGCAACCACTCTCGAGCGCGCCGCGCTGCGCTCTCCGGGCTCGACCCTCACGACCTACGCTTCGGCGCTCGCCTGGCTGCGGGCCGGAGAGCTCGAACGGGCGCGGGCGAAGTTGCGGCGGGTTCTCGCGCTCGAGCCGGGGCACGACGGCGCGCGCCTCGCCCTGGCCAGACTCGAATCGGCGGCAGTCGGCGGTGCCACGGTCAGCGAGCCAACCGCTCCAGCTCGGCCCTGATCTCCGGCGAGGGGGCGAACGCGAGGCCGCGCCGTGCCGCCGCAGCCGCCTCCGCAACGCGACCGAGATCGGCGAGCAGCGAGGCTTCGCGCAACGCCATGGCGGCATCGCGCGGCGCGAGCTCGGCAGCGCGGTGGATCGCAGCCAGCGCCTCCTCGCGCCGGCCCTGCTGCCGCAGCAGAATGGCCTGCTGCGTCCACAGCAGCGGATCCTGCGGAAACCGCTCCAGGGCCTGCGCCAATGTCGCGTCGGCGCCGGCGAGATCGCCACCGCGCGCCTGCACGACGACGAGATTCCGCCAACCGGGCAAGTAGCCGGGGTTGCGCTCGACGATCCCGGTGAGAATGTCGTGGGCTGCGGTCAGGTCACCGCGGCGGACCGCCAGCAGTGCCTGGCGCAGGCGCGGCAGCTGGGCGCGCGGGTCGAGCTCGACCGCCCGCTGCAGCGCTTCGCCCGCCGCTGCCAGCTCTCCCTTGTCGGCACGCAGGCGCGCCCATTCGGCCCAGGCTGTCGAGCTCCCGGGATCGGCGCGGATCGCCGCCGACCAGAATCGTTCCTCACTGGCGAAAGACCGCATCGCCGCCAGAGAGAGCCCGGCGAAGATCGCCAGCAGAGCCGTCCAGACCCAGGCCCGCCAGCGCGATCGCGCCGCCTCGATCGGCAGCAGGAGGGCCAACGCCCAGGCAAGGCCCAGGCTCGGCAGCAACAGATAGCGGTCCATCACCATCCATTCCGGATTGACCGCCCAGAGCGCCAGGACGGGAGCGAGCCAGGCCGCGATCCAGCCCAGTGGGCGGGCGAGCGCCGGCCAGCGGCGCCGCGCGCCGTAGGCCGCGGCGAGCAACACGAGGAGCCCGCACGCAGCGCCGAGACTCTCGCCGCTCATGGCCGCCGCCACCGGCCGCGCGGGGTGCAGCAGAAAAAGACCCACCGGCCAGACTAAGTCCCTGAAGTAGGCGAGCAAGGCCACCGGGACGCTGGCGAGGGCCTCCGGCAAGGCGGGCGCGGTCGGGAAGGGGTGGGCCAGCTCGCCGAGCACCGACCAGCGATAGACGAAGTACGCGCCCGCCACCGCGAGCAGCACGAGGAGCTCGGCGCGGGGTCTGCGCTCGACGTTGGTTCCGGGTGCGTCGGGGATCCAGCCGGCGGCCTCCGCGCCGACGAAGAGGATCAGACCGATCGCCGGCTCTTTCGCCAGGAGGGCGATGGCGAAGGCGAAAGCGAGAAGGCACAACGGCGCCCAGCCTGCCTCTGGCCGACGCCGAGAGCGGCGATAGGCGAGGAAGGCGACCAACGCCGTCACGCCGAAGAGCAGATCCTGTAGGCCGGAAACCCAGGCTGTCGACTGCACGTGCGAGGGATGGAGCGCGAAGAGCAGCGCCGCCGCGAGCGCCGTCGCGGCGCCCATTCCCTCGCGGCGCAGCAGGAGAAACGCCAGGCCCACGAGCAGGCCGTGCAGGACGATCGCCGTCGCGTGCCAACCGAGCGGTGAGTCGCCGAAGAGGCGATGGAGCCCGACAGCCCCGGCGATGAAGAGGGGGCGCAGATAGTTGGTTACAGGCGCTTCGCTGTTGCGGGCGTTGGCGTCGAGATCGGTGGTGAGAATCTCGCCCAGCCCGCGCGGCGACGCGACGATCGGGTTGTCCATCAGCAGCGGCCGGTCGTCGAACAGAAAGCCGAAGCGCAGCGTCGGCAAGTAAAGCGCGACCGGGACGAGGATCGCCGCGAGCAACGCCAAGGCTGGGAGTCGGCGGTTCATCGTGCGCAGAGTCTACAAAGTTCTCCACCCGCGCCTCTGGGAAGGGCCCTGGTAGCCCTCCAACGTGTAGACTAGAGCTTCTATGAAGAGCGATGCTCGTCGCGCGCCGCGTCGGCGAACGGCAGAGTGATTCTCGAACACAGATGCGCTGGAGGCCACAAGTCATGAAGAGCCGCAATTCACTTCTCGCAGTTCTCGCCCTCGTGGTCGTCGTCTTCGGCGCCGCCCAGCTCTACGCCGCCGTCACCGAGTCGAGCACCAACGTTCCGCTCGCCATTCCGGACGCCAGCAGCGTCAACAGCACCCTGAACTTCAGCGTCAACGGCACGATCTCCGACGCCAACCTGACGGTCAACATCAGCCATGCGTGGGACGCAGATCTCAGACTGACGCTCGCGAGCCCATTCGTTGCGGCTCAAATCGTGTGGGTCAACTGCGGCTCGAGCGGTGACAACATGACCAACACCGTCATCGACGACGACGCCGCAGGTCTTGCTGCCTGCACGGCGGCGGCCGGACCGCCCTTCACCGGCTCCTTCAGGCCCACCGACGGTGGCTCCAACGCCGGAACCACTCCGGTAGCCGCTCCGGGGAACATGACTGCCTTCGATGGCAGCGCGTCGGGCGGCGTCTGGACGCTCACCGCGGCCGACGACTCGTCGATCATCACCGGTACGCTCAACGCCTGGTCGCTCACCCTCGACGGAAACCCGCCGTTGCCCGTCGAGCTCATGAGCTTCGAGATCAACTGACCTCGCGGCGCCATCCGGCGCCTGCAGCAGATCGCTGAAACCGGGCCTCCGGCACTCGTGCCGGGGGCCCTTTTCTCGTGCTACTTCGTCCGGTGATACGAGTCCGGGTCGGCGGCGGCGAGTTGGGTGAGGGCGATGAAGTCGGCGTCGCGGTGGTAGCTCGCGAAAGCGATGTCGTCGCGCGCCTCCTGCATCTCGCGCGTGCGCACCGGATCGAAGCGCTCGTACTGATAGAAGTGCCGGGTCAGCAGCTCGAGCGCCTTCTCTTTCCTGCCCAGCTGCGCCCAGATCGCCGCCAGGTTGTACGACGCCTCGAGCACCGGCTCATTCTCCTGCGCGATGCGCAGAGCCTCTTCGGCCTTACCCTGGCCGACGAAGTACGTCGCGGCGAAGATTCGGTTGTAGAGCTCGTCGGGCGCCAACGCAAGCGCCTGCTCGACGAAGCCCCAGGCCTTGTCGAACCGGCCCTCGGAGTTCCAGAAAACCGCCAGATTGCGGTAGGTGAGCGGCAGCGGGAACTCGGCAATCGACGCCTCGAACATCGCGACCCCGCGCTGGAACTCGCCCTGGTGGATCGTCATCTTGCCCAGCCCGTGCAGGGCGACCGCGCGCGAGATCGCGTCCGCCGGACGCGCCAGGATCTCGTCGAAGAGCGCGCGCGCCAGCTGCCAGTCGCCGGAGTGGTGGCGGTGGAACTCGGCGAGAAACCGGGTCGCCACCGGATCGGCCGGATCGGCGGCATGCGCCTGCTCGTAGGCTCGCCGGGCGTCGTCGATCCGCAGCTCCAACTCGGCCTTGAGCCCGGCGGCGAGCAGTGTGCTCATCTCCGCGCTCTTCTCCGGCGTGACCACCGGTTCCGGCAGGTCGAACGCGGAGCTCTCCTCCCCCACCGGCCGGCCGAGACGCTTCAAGGCCTTCTGCGCTTTGCGCGCCGCTGCCGGGAACAGGCAGCCGCGACCGAAGACCTCCTGATAGAGCGCCGCCGCGCCGTCCACATCCCCTGCCTTCTCTTTCGCCACCGCCTCGTCGAGGCGCGCTTCCGCGACCGCCCGGCGGCGATCGAGCTCGCTGCGCAGCGTCTTTTCGAGGCTGCCCACCCGGAGCTCGCCCTTCTCTGGCGCGACACGGGCGAGCTCGACGCCGTCGGCCCCGGTGAGCAGGGCCACCGCCGCACCGTCCATCGCGCCGTGCTTCAGGCGCAGCGCGGCGGCGTCGGCGGGGACGATCCAGAACGCGACGCAGGGGGAGATCGACACGGTCAGGTAGCGCGACTCGAGCAGCTGCGAGCCGCGCGCCTCGTCGCGCGACACCGGGAACCAGAGCACCGCGAGGCCTGCTGGGCCCGGCGCCGGCGCGGCCTGGGGCTCGAGGACCTTCCACGGCACGCGATAGACCTCGGCCCCGCCGGAACTGCCGGAGGAGATGCCGCCCATGCCGCCTCCACCGCCGCCGCCGCAGGTCGCCGCGGCCGGCGAAAGTGTGCAGAGGAGCGTGAGCAGCGCGAGTGCAGCGGTCAGTCGGCGCATGGGGGATCTCCGGGCGAGTCCGAGGCTATCGCGAGAGGGGATTGGCGCTTTCGGCGTCGATGCCGAGCTCACGCACGGCACCGGCAGCCACCTGCCGTGGTATCTCGCCGCGACGCGCGAGCGCCGCGAGCGCCGCGAGCGCGACATGCTCGGCGTCGATGCCGAAGAACCGCCGCAGGTCGGCGCGCGTTTCGCTGCGGCCGAAGCCGTCGGTGCCGAGCGGCAGCAGGCCCTGCGGCACCCAGCGGGCGATCTGGTCGGGAACGAGCTTCATGAAGTCGGAGACTGCGACCACGGGTCCGCGCGCTGCCCCGAGCAAGCTCGTGACGTAAGGCACGCGCGGCTCTTCGCCGGGATGGAGCATGTTGAAGCGCTCGCATTCGAGCGCCTCCCGGCGCAACTCCTTGTAGGAGGTGGCGCTCCAGACGTCGGCGGCGACACCGAAGCGCTCCGCGAGGATCTGCTGCGCGCGCAGCGCCTCGCCGAGGATCGAGCCCGAGCCGAGGAGCTGCACCCGCGGCCGGTCGGACGGCAGGGGCGAGGGCGCGAACAGATAGAGCCCCTTGAGGATGCCGGCCGCCGCGCCCTCGGGCATCGGGGGCATGACGTAGTTCTCGTTGTAGAGCGTGAGGTAGTAGAAGATGTCCTCGCGCTGCTCGTACATGCGGCGGAGGCCCTCTTCGATGATCACCGCCAGCTCGAAGGCATAGGCGGGGTCGTAGGCGACGAGATTCGGCACCGTCGAGGCGAGGACGTGGCTGTGGCCGTCTTCGTGCTGCAGCCCCTCGCCATTCAGGGTCGTGCGGCCGGCGGTGGCGCCGAGCAGGAAGCCTCGTCCGCGCTGGTCGCCGAACGCCCAGATCTGATCGCCGATCCTCTGGAAGCCGAACATCGAATAGAAGATGAAGAACGGAATCATGTCCAGGCCGTGGGTGGCGTACGCCGTTCCGGCGGCCGTGAACGAGGCCATGGAGCCGGCCTCGGTGATTCCCTCCTCGAGGATCTGCCCGTCCTTGACCTCCTTGTAGAACAGCAGCGTCTTCGAGTCGACCGGCTCGTAGAGCTGCCCCTTGCTGGCATAGATGCCGTGCTGGCGAAACAGCGACTCCATGCCGAAGGTGCGTGCCTCATCGGGCACGATCGGCACGATCCGCTTGCCGATCCCGGGGTCCTTGAGCAGTTGCCGCAGGATCTGCACGAAACCCATCGTCGTCGAGACCTCGCGGTTGCCGCCGGCGAGAAACTCGGCGAAAGTCGCCGGTGGCGGCGGAGGCATCGGCACCGTCCAGGCCTTGCGCGCCGGAACGAAACCGCCGAGCGCGGCGCGCCGGGAGCGCAGATACTCGATCTCCGGGCTGCCTTCGGCCGGGCGGTAGAACGGTGCGTCGGCCAGATGCTCGTCGGTGACCGGAATCTCGAAGCGGTCGCGGAAGGCGCGCAGTTCCTCTTCACTCAGCTTCTTCTGCTGGTGGGCGACGTTCTTGCCCTCGCCGGAGCTGCCCATGCCGTAACCCTTGATGGTCTTGGCGAGGATGACCGTCGGCGCGCCCTTGGTCTCGGTGGCGGCCTTGTAGGCGGCGTAGACCTTTTCCGGATCGAGCCCGCCGCGGCGCAGATAGGGCATCTGGTCGTTGGGGATGTCCGCCACCATCGCCGCCAGCTCCGGGTAACGCCCGAAGAAGTGCTCGCGAATGTAGGCACCGCCCTCGACCGAGTACTTCTGATACTCGCCGTCGAGCGTTTCGTTCATCACCCTCACCAGCCAGCCGTCCTTGTCGCGGTCGAGCAGCGGATCCCAGGAGGAGCCCCAGATCACCTTGAGCACGTTCCAGCCGGCGCCGCGGAAGGCCGCCTCGAGCTCCTGGATGATCTTGCCGTTGCCGCGCACCGGTCCGTCGAGGCGCTGCAGGTTGCAGTTGACGACGAAGGTGAGGTTGTCGAGCCCCTCGCGCGAGGCGAGCGTCAGCGCGCCCAGCGACTCCGGCTCGTCGGTCTCGCCGTCGCCGAGGAAGGCCCAGACCCGGCGATGGCCGGTGGCAGCGAGGCCGCGATTCTCGAGGTAGCGGTTGAAGCGCGCCTGGTAGATCGCCGAGATCGGGCCGAGGCCCATCGAGACGGTCGGGAACTCCCAGAAGTCGGGCATCAGCCAGGGGTGGGGATAGGAGGAGAGGCCGCCGCCCGGCGCGAGATCGCGGCGGAAGTTCTCGAGCCGCGACTCTGACAGGCGCCCTTCGAGGTAGGCGCGGGCGTAGATGCCCGGCGAGGCGTGGCCCTGAAAGTAGACCAGGTCGCCGTCGAACCCACTCTCGCCGCGGCCGCGGAAGAAGTGGTTGAAGCCGACCTCGAGGAGCGTCGCCGCGCTGGCGTAGGTCGAGATGTGGCCGCCGATGCCGTCCTCGTGCTTGTTGGCGCGCACCACCATCGCCATGGCGTTCCAGCGGATGATCGACTTGATGCGGCGCTCGAGCTTGCGGTCGCCGGGATAGGCCGGCTGTTCGAACCAGGGGATCGTGTTGACGTACGGGCTGACCGGCGCCGGGAGGGGCACGCCTCGCCGATAGGCGCGGTCGGCGAGCTCACCGAGGAGGAAGCGGGCGCGCTCCTCGCCGCGCGCGGCGACGACGTCGTCCAGCGCCTCCAGCCACTCGTGCGTCTCCGACCTGTCGATATCGCCTCTACCGTCCATGGAGCCCCCTCGCGCGAACGAAGAATACCGGCTCGACCGGCCGCCGGGCCAGACCGTGTTGCGAGTTCACACCCATGCCGCAGGCGACCCGGTGGACCGGGTCGCGGCAAGG
>Ga0073904_10003097_pt1 | contig 12555 bp, 9 predicted proteins | sample KloWWTrecipitate_FD_66668 | JGI IMG/M metagenome (GOLD analysis project Ga0073904, IMG submission 66668) | Active sludge microbial communities from Klosterneuburg, Austria, studying microevolution and ecology of nitrifiers - Klosterneuburg... | ecosystem: Engineered > WWTP > Aerobic digester >...
AAGTGATACTCTGGGTAAAGAAAGATAACAAGACGCTTGATAATTATATTCACCAATATACACATGCCGGTAACTATCTTGACAGAAGAGAAGCTATTGACTTTGCGTCAAAAAAACTGGATGATCCCAAGGCTGTGGAATTAATTAAAACAGCCTTGACAGATAAATATCACGGCCTGAGAAATTTTGCTATCAGTAAGGCAGATCTAAAGAAAGAAACAGTGAAAACAGGATTTGAATCTGTATTACTTAACCTGGCCAAAAGTGACAAATATGCCACAGTGAGAGCCAGCGCTATCCAAAAATTGGGCGATTATAAAAAAGCGGAGTATGCCGACCTGTTTAAAAAAGCGGTTACCGATTCTTCCTATACAGTTGCCGGAAATGCACTGGCTGCTTTAATTAAAGTTGATCCTGCCACATCATCAGCATTGGTAAAACAACTGGCTGAAAAACCTTCAAAAGGTATTTTGCAAGAAGTGGTGATGAGTGAAATATTAAAGTCCGGGGATGAGTCAATGGCAGAAAAGATCATTGGTGATTTTGCAAAAATGCCTTTAAGCCAGGGTAAATTCCAGGCATTGAATGGCCTGGCTACCTATTTATCAGCTATTAAAAATGCTGAAAAGATTAAATGGGGTGTAGACGAGATTGTAAAATTCAGGGATGCTATTCCTGAAAACTTCAAGAATCAAACAGATCCGTTTATTAATGGAATGGTATTAAAAGGTATTCTCGCCGATAAGACCAAAAAGGCAAAAGAAAATGCTGCTGATACTGCATTGCAGGAACTGGTTGAATATATAAAAGCAAAACTGCCGGAGGCAGATAAGAAGGGATTTTAGTAGCGCTAATCCTGTAAAATTAAAAGCCATCCTTTCAATAGGATGGCTTTTTGTATTTAATCGAGTTTCTTCTTACCAACTACCACTAGAACCGCCGCCGCCAAAGCTACCACCGCCAAAGCCTCCAAAACCACCTCCACTGCTTCCTCCTCCGCCCGACCATCCGCCACCACCTGACCAACCACTACCACGGCCTGTCCAGCCACCAAATCCACCGCGGGAAACATAAGTGCCGCCGCCTGCCGCCCCAGAACCAAAAATGACCAGCAAGAGAATGATGATAAAAATTACTGTCCAGGTACTCAGACCTTTATTCTTCTTGCTACCATAATTTGCCGGAGCTTTATACCTGCCTTCTGCAGCTGCTATTAAATCATCGACGCCTTCATCCAAACCCCTGTAATAATTATCTTCCTTAAAGCGGGGAGTAATGGTATTATCAATGATACTTTTTGATGTTAAATCGGTAATGGCTCCCTCTAACCCATATCCAACCTGAATGGTCATCTTCCTGTCTGCTTTGGCAACAAGTATTACAATACCATTATTAAAATCCTTGTTACCCACTCCCCACTTTCTGCCCAGTTCAATGGCTGCATCCTCGATGGAATAACTATCGGTAGATTCTACAATAACAACAGCAATCTGGTTAGAAGTTGAGTCATCGTATTTTACAAGTTTTCCTTCCAGTGCCTCAACCTGCTGAGAAGTAAGTGTCTTAGTATAATCATTGACAAGCTTAGGAGGGCTGGGAGGAGTAACAATAATTTTCTCCATTTGCGCAGCAGCAAATAAAGAAAAATGAAGGGTTAGTATTAATAAAAGTCTTTTCATGAAAATCAGCTGCCAAATACGATATGATCAGGCAATTCATTTTTATCGGTATCACTATCAAAGGGGAAATGAGTTGTCAGCGCCTCTCCTATCTGTATCACACATTCTGCTATACCTTTAGCATAATAGTCTTTGTTGAAGCTTTGAATCATTTCAGTAACTATCTGATTCCAATAGTCCTGGCCTGTCTGTTTATAAATTCCTTCATCAGCAAATACAGCTAACTGATGGTCTTTAAGGGCCACATAGACCAATACAGCATTCCGTTGTTCTGTTTTTTCCATTTGTAAAGAAAAGAAGACTTCTGCCGCCCTGTCTATTGCATCCATAAAACGACAATGTCTTTCCACAAATACCCGGACTTCTCCACTGGTCCTTTTCTCCGCCTGGCGGATCGCTTTTACGATCAGCCGGTTGTCTTCTTCATTGAAGAGCGACTTATTCTTATTCCATGAAAAAAGTTTCAACGGATTATAGTTAATAGTTAAAATTTAATTTCCACTGTTTTTTCAGTTCCGGTATCTGCGACAAAACCTTCCTTCTTTTTGAATCCAAAAATAACAGCCACCAGGTTAGATGGAAAACCCCTTACCTTTTTATTATATTCTGCCACCGCTTCATTAAAATCATTGCGGGCCACTTTTATTCTTCTTTCTGTTCCTTCCAGTTGTGTTTGCAAACCAGCATAAGCGGTCGTACCTTTTAGTGCCGGATACTTTTCAATCTGAATGATCAATCGGTTAGCAGCAGCTGCCAATGTATCCTGCAATTGTTTTTGCTTTTGATAATTTTCACCTGATATTTCATTATCTGACAAACCATTTATCGCTTTGCTTCTTGCCTCTGTAATTTTCTCCAGGGTAGTTTGTTCAAAATCTGAAACCCCTTTCACGACATTCACCAGGTTTGGGATCAGATCAATCCTGCGCTGGTAAGTGTTTTGCACCTCTGACCATTGGAGTTTAACCTTCTCCTGTTTATTGACAAAAGCGTTATAAGAAGTGATTATCCAGATAGCAAGAACAAGCAGGATAGCACCGCCAACTATATAGCCGGAAAATTTCTTTTGCTGCATATCAGCTATTCTTAGAATTCTACTTTTGGAGCTTTCTCGGCACCTTCATCCGCCTTGAAACCTTCTTTTGCCTTGAACCCAAACATACCTGCCAGCAAGTTCACCGGGAATGATCTTACCTTGGTATTGTACGTATTGATAGCATCATTAAAAAGCTTTCTTGAATTACGGACATCATTTTCAATTCCTTCCAATTGTCCCTGCAACTGCAGGAAGTTTTGGCTGGCTTTCAGATCAGGATAGTTTTCCACTACAGCCAGCAAGCGGCTCAATGCACCAGACATTTGTCCCTGTGCTTCCTGGAATTTTGCCATATTCTCCGGAGTTAACTGGTCAGCTGTTAGATTGATAGAGGTGGCTTTGGCACGGGCCTCCACTAATTTTGTCAATGTTTCCTGTTCAAAATTAGCGGCACCTTTTACTGTATTAACAAGATTACCGACGAGGTCAGATCTTTTCTGATATTCAGTGTTTACGTTGTTCCATGTTTTTTTAACTGTTTCATCCTGTTTGATGACGGCATTATACCCATTGCATCCCCATACGCCCAGTATGAGCAGCAAGCCAAGTACAACTAAGATGGTGAGATTACGGGTTCCTTTCATGTTAATGGGGTTTTGTTTAGATATTAAAAATAGGAATTTTGTTATTGCCATTCGCTGATTTTCGGCATATAGCAGCTGGCAGCCGGTAAATGATCATCAAGAGCCGGACTGGTCACAAAAAAGCCCCTGATTTTAAACAGGGACATTTTTATATTTTTTACGGGTATTGCAACCCTTCTGTGTTTTAAGATTGCACGGCAGCAATCCCCGGAAGAACCTTGCCTTCAAAGTATTCAAGCATGGCACCACCACCGGTAGACACATAGCTTACTTTATCTGCAAAACCAAACTGGTTAACGGCAGCTACAGAATCGCCGCCACCTACCAGGGAAAAGGCTCCGCTTTCTGTGGCTTCTGCGATAGCAACTGCCACAGCCCGGGTACCTTTCTGGAATTTTTCCATTTCAAAAACACCCATGGGGCCGTTCCATAAAATGGTTTTTGATTTTTTGATTACTTCTGTGAATATACCAGCTGCTTTGGGGCCAATGTCAAGTCCCATCCATCCATCGGGTATAGCATCACTGGGTGCAACGGCTGTATTTGCATTTGCATCAAATTTATCAGCAATAACAGAATCTTCCGGAAGATGTATACTTACATTTTTCTCTTTTGCCTTCTGCAGAATTTCAAGCGCTGTTGCAAGGCGGTCTTCTTCACATAAAGAGTTTCCTATTTTACCACCCCTTGCTTTCATGAAAGTATAGGCCATCCCTCCGCCAATGATAATATCAGTAGCTCTTTCCAGTAGATTTTCAATGATCAGTATCTTGTCACTAACTTTTGCGCCGCCTATTATTGCTACAAAAGGTTTCTCAGATTTATGCAATACTTTCTCAGCGCTGGCAACTTCGCCTTCCATTAATAATCCAAACATCCTTTTTTCTGCCGGGAAAAACTCAGCAATGATAGCCGTAGAGGCATGAGCCCGGTGCGCTGTACCAAAAGCATCATTTATCCACAGATCGCCCAGTTTCGATAATTTTTCTGCAAACACTTTATCTCCCTTCTCCTCTTCTTTATAAAAACGCAGGTTCTCGAGCAACAATACTTCGCCGGGACGAATCATTCCTGCAGTTAAATAAGCCTGTTCGCCAATACAATCATTGGCAAACAATACGGTTGTTCCGCCCAATAATTCACTCAGGTGTTGTATCAAATGTTTTAATGAATATTTTTCTGTGGGGCCATCTTTGGGTCTTCCCAGGTGACTCATCAGGATAACACTTCCACCATCATTCAATATTTTTTTAATCGTAGGAACAGCAGCCCTCATACGGTTGTCATCTGTTATTTCATACTTATCATTCAGTGGTACATTAAAGTCGACACGGATAAGTGCCTTCTGACCTTTAAAATCATGAGCAGCGAATTTTGACATAGTATTTTTTTTGAAATGAATGAATCAGGCTAATGCTGATGTGCTTTTTCAGCCTGCGTTTCCCGAAATAATATATGACCTGCAACGGTAGCCATCACTTCATCAGTAACATCTTTACCCCCATTCAAATTGGTACGAATGCTCTCCAATGTATACTTTGGCCCAAAAGGAAGTCCCCACCATCCGAATAAAGCCGAGATTATTGTAAAAGGCAGCCCCTTTGATACTATTCTTTCCCCTTTCCTCACCAGGTAGACGCCGGAGGTACGCTTGAATGTTATAACCAAAAGCGATATTGTGAATGCGAAGTATACAAATTTTCCTCCTTTTTCAGCTTCTTGCTGCAAATCGTATGCAGAAAGCCCCTCAATATTCTTAATCTTCATAAAGCCGCTTAAAATACCGCAGCAAACTGATGACCAGTTTACTGCGGTAATAAAAAATTACTTACCGATCAACTTAGCAAAATAATTCACTGTTCTTACCAGCTGACTTACATAACTCATTTCATTATCGTACCAGCTTACTGTTTTTACCAGTTGTTTATCTCCTACCGTCATAACTTTTGTTTGTGTTGCATCAAACAGGGAACCAAAATGAATACCGATGATATCGCTGCTTACAATCTCATCTTCTGTGTAGCCAAATGATTCATTCGCTGCTTCTTTCATTGCCGCATTGATCTCCTGAATCGTAACGGGCTTATTTAAGATAGAAGTAAGTTCTGTCAAAGACCCGGTAATAGTAGGCACCCGTTGTGCACTACCATCCAGTTTGCCTTTTAATTCCGGTAATACCAGGCCAATAGCTTTTGCAGCGCCGGTGGAGTTAGGAACAATATTAGCTGCTGCTGCCCTTGCCCTGCGTAAATCACCTTTCGCATGAGGCGCATCCAGTGTATTCTGGTCATTGGTATACGCATGGATTGTAGTCATAATACCCGTAACAATCCCGTATTTATCATTCAACACTTTGGCCATTGGAGCCAGGCAATTGGTAGTACAGGAAGCACAGGAAATGATAGTTTCAGTGCCATCAAGTATGCTGTGGTTAACATTAAAGACAACGGTTTTCAGATCGCCGGTTGCAGGAGCGGAGATCACCACTCTTTTTGCGCCAGCCTTCAGGTGTGCAGATGCTTTTTCTTTGTCGGTGAAGAACCCGGTACATTCCAGCACCACATCCACATCATGGCTGGCCCAAGGAATCTGTGAAGGATCTTTTTGTGCATATATCTTTAATATATCACCGTTTACCACAATTGAATCTTCGGTAGATTTTACATCGGCATCGAAGCGACCCTGGGCGCTGTCATACTTGAGCAGATGGGCCAGTACTTTAGGGCTGGTAAGATCGTTGATGGCCACCACATCAATTCCTTCCATATTATATATCTGTCGGTAAGCAAGACGTCCGATACGTCCAAAGCCATTAATGGCAACTTTAACTGTGCTCATGGTAGGTTTAAAAGTTTAAGAGTTTAAAAAACTGAAATTTTAAGGGCTTAGCATCCAGCTTTTTTAAGAAAACTAAGCCGGTTTTGCAATTTTAATTTGCGGTGCGAAGGTACACTAATAGGGTGAAAAAGAAGGGTGATTTTGAGGGTTAAAAAGCCTGAACAGGATGTGGGAAAAACAAAGCGAAAAACATTTGGCAAAAAAGTTGTGCAAACCTATCTTTGCCGTCCCTTAAAACGGCCCGTTCGTCTAAGGGTTAGGACACCACCCTTTCACGGTGGTGATACGAGTTCGAATCTCGTACGGGCTACAAAAAAGAGGTTCAGATACTTAATCTGAACCTCTTTTTAATTTATTTCCGTTCACTTTATTGGTAACTATTTTTCGACCGGGATAAAAATGAACTCACTGAAGGCATCCACATTTCCAAAATCTGCCATAGCCGGAGATATCTTTAATGTCGCCGTTTCATTCATACTTGCTGTTTGTAGTACCCTGAAAATATCTGTCAGCGTAACAATTCCATTTGAACCTGCTCCCTTTGCTCTCAATACCTGCAATAGTAAATTGGCAAAAGGAGAATGACGACCCGCTTTACCATCAAAAGCTGGTTCTGAACCTACAGATGACAGAAATTTTCTTGTTCTCAGCGGTAACTTATCTTTTAAAAACTGTAATACGTTTTTATTTGAAAGAATTCCGGAAAGCCCTTCCCTTTTCTCTTTCTCAAATATTTTCTGATCAAACACCCCGCCATGACAAACATCCAATAAAACCAGTACCTGCCGGGCCGGTATATTGTTTAACATTTTCTGAAGTTTCTGATAAGGTATATAAGTGTTACGAACAGGATCATTATCCACTGATTTTGAATCGGAGCAGACAATAAAACCATCGTCAAGCAATTCATCATCAACATCACCATGGCCGGCAAAATAAATTACCAGTTGGTCATTGGGTTTTGCAATAAGATAATACTCACGGATGGCCTTATATATTGTATCCATAGGTTTATCTTCCAGTAATTGAACCTCAAATCCGTACGAATTGGCAAACTCATCAGCCACTGCCCTTGCATCTTTAATAGGGTTACTTAATTTTTTCCAGCCATTTCCCCTGTAATTATCAGTCCCCACCACCAAAGCGTATCGTTTACCTGTCAGGCCTGCCACTTCCTGTTGCATTTCCTTTGGCCTGACCTTCATCCCCCTTGTCTCAGCCCTTTCATCACCAAATATCTCATTGTACTGCTGGAGAAATTGCTTTTCAAAGAACACATCGAAGTAGCTGTATCCAAACGACCGGCATTCCACTTCCCTGTTTTTAAGGTTAAAAACAATCTCCCCGGACTTATGACCTTCAGTAAATAAATCATAGATATTTAATGTACTATCCAGGGAAGTTATGAAATAGTTAATAGGCCCTTTTCTAATTACTGAATCATTGCACCGGAAATCATCCCTCCCAAATCCATTTGGAACAATGATCACCCTGTTTTTATTGAGGATACCTGCTACAGTGGGAGAATTTTGCATTAACATCCTGATAAACTCTGTCTTGAAATTTTTTGTTGGCCCCGCTTCAGTAATAAATAACTGATTGATAGCCGGTATCACCTGGATATGCTCCTGCAGCACTTTCAGTGAAATTAGTTTATCGCTGACTTCTTCCTGGTAACGGTCTGTATAGGACACAAAGTCCTTAGCATAACCATTCACATCGTAAGGGAAGAAGTAAGTGAAATAATTGGAAGAATCAAAGGAAACAGGGTTACTAAAACCGCTAAAATTGAAAACAAAGAAATCATTAGGTGCAGCTTTTGCTGCAATATCTTTTAATGCATTCAGAATTGCTTCTTTTGTAGCATTTTTCCCTGTCAGAAGATACTCGTTATAATTGAAACCAGAATCCCGGTTACCAAATTTCTCCAGGTATTTTTTCTTAAAAAATGTGTTATAGGAGATAGCATCCGATTCGCAATTCGCAAAGGGACTGATTGCTTTTCCTTCATACCTGTTGATACCAATAGAAAGTATCCACGCAGCACCAACTGAAAACTTATTCCTGTCTGAAATAGTAAAAACTATCTCCTCCCGTAATAAACGACTTAACGACGGAACCTGCTTTCCTGTTTCTTTAAATTTCAGTGCATAATTAAAAACAAACTTATCTGTAACCTGCTGTGTTGAGTCATACGCAAAGACCCGAACTATATTATTACCCAAATTAAAGACCTTATCTGTCACACGGAATTTATTATCCATCTGCCAGGCACTGTCAATGTTTTCTTCACTTCCAAAAATGAGCCGGTAGGCCCTTAGTCCTCCTTTTGTTGAATCTATAAAACCTTTCAGGTTAATAATAGTATCACCACGAAAAAAAGTATTTCTCCAATTGCTGCCGATCAACGCTCCTTTATATACAATGTATATTGCCACTGGATCATGTTTTTTTAAAACCTGCGGGTACTGGCTTTTTGCCAGTACATAGGTTGCGCCAACCACAATTCCCGGATTGCCCAAAGAAACAAGAGAAGAAAATAATCCAACCAGCATTAATACAACCGATCTGTTCTTCATTGCATCTAAAAATAATCGCATTAACATAATTTACTGAAAAGGTATAGCTATTAAGGGAGTTCACCAATACCCTGGTGCGGGTAGCGGCTTCTTTACCAAACTGTATTATCTTTAAATTGATTTATGAGTACTGGTAATAATTTATTACACAATATGAAAATAGAATTCTAAAAATAATGTTGAATCGGTTTATCATATTTTCATTTTGCACATTGCTTTTCCTGCAAGCCAATGCTCAACCCGATGAAAGAGGATTTAAAAAATCATCGGATACGACTGGCAAAAAAGGTGATACCTATGGTATTATTATCGGTATCAGTGATTATAAAGTGGTGCCGGACCTGCAGTTTGCTCATAAAGATGCCCAGGCTTTTGAAGAGTTCCTCCTTAGTGATGCCGGTGGCAAAGTACCAAGGGTCAACGTGGAAACCTTTCTTAATGAAAATGCCACCCGTAATAATGTGGCCGATGCCATTTCAATCATAGCCCGCAAAGCTAAATCCGGTGACAGGGTTTATTTCTTTTTTGCCGGTCATGGTGATATGGAAGACCTGACACAAATTGAAAATGGCCTGCTCCTGCTATATAATAGTCCCAATGGTAATTATTTCGGCATGAAAGACGATGTGCTGGAAATACTTGACCTAAAAAGATATTTATCTCCCCTTTCTGAAAAAGGTGTTGAAATGATATTTATTGTGGATGCCTGTCATTCCGGAAATTTAAATGGTGGAATTAAAGGGATAGAAAGGACTGCATCGGCATTAGCTTCGTCATGGGGTAAAGAATATAAGATCCTTTCCTGTCAGCCCAACCAGCTCTCCCTGGAAAGTACCGAATGGGGTGGCGGACGGGGTTTATTTTCGTTGCACCTGGAAGAAGGTATGAAAGGACTTGCCGACAGAAATAATGATAGCAAAGTGAGCTTCTCTGAACTGGAACGTTATATAAAGGACAATGTAGAAACCTACAGTGAAGAAAAACAAATCCCCCTGATAGTGGGGGATCTCAGCAAGCCATTTGTGAATGTAAACTCTTCGGTACTGACCGCCTTAAAAATTCAAAAGGCCAAAGACCGGCCGGCATTAGCCCGGGTAAATCCAAAGGGGATGGAAGAAAAGTATATCGATTCCCTGGAGCCTGAAGGCAAAAAGATATATCTCTCTTTTCAAAGAAACATGGCAGATAAAAAACTTATCTGGCCAAAAGATACAAATGCCCTGAAAGACTACAGGTTTTTTTCTCAACGCTATGCCGATAACCCGTTAACACCACTCATGCGCCGCAATCTCGCTGCAGCACTTAACCAGCGTTTTGACTCTATCGTTTCGCCTTTACTGAGAGGAGAAACCAGTTATTCTTCAAAAGATGTTTGTTATTATGCGGCCATGGAACTGGATAGCTGCATGCAATTGCTGGGTCAGCAACATTATATGTTTCCTAATCTGAAAGCAAGAAAATTGTTTATGGAAGCCATGTCCCTTACCTGGGCCTTGTCAGAATCGGAATATAATATCGGCCTGCAACCAGCGGTTGAAAAATCCCTTCAATTACTGGAAGAATCAGAAACGCTGGAACCCAATGCTGCGTACACCTTATATGCGCTGGGTACTCATTATTTCTTTGTGTATGACTATGAAAAAGCATTTGTAAAATTGCAGAAATACCTTGATCTGCGTCCGAATAACTTCTGGGCCAAATTTTCGCTTGGGCAGTTATACATGAAGCTAAAAGAATTTAACAAAGCAGCCATTATTTTCGAAGATCTCATCAAACTTCATCCTGCATATACAGAACTATACAGGCTGTTATCCGAAGCGTATTCTAATGACAATAAACCTGAAGCCGCCCGGCAATGCATCAGGCAGATTCTTGTAGCTGCCGGAGATACAGCCAATTATTATTTTTATACCGCAGTTTATTTTGCCAAATCCAATCAACCGGACAGTGCCATTTATTACTACCGGCTAACCCAAAATTTATACGGTGTTTGTACTGTTTGCGATAATAATATAGGCCACATGTATATGGTAAATAACAAAACTGACTCGGCCCGCTATTATTTCAACAAGGTACTAGCGGCGGACAGTACCGTTCCTTTCTCTCATTTCAACATTGGAACTATCGAAACATTAGAGAAGAATTTTTATAAGGCCATTGACAGGTTTATATCAACAATCGATTACAGCACCGGAGGCAGGGAAGGTTATGTAACACGGATGGATCTGTATTTTAATAAAGAGTATACTGTTACAGATAGCAGCCTTTTCAGAGAATTTAGTACAAAGTCATATATTTTCAACATGCAGTATCTATCCTGGCTATCTATACTTTACTGTTATTTACGGGATGAACAATTACTGGCCATGAAAGACAAGCAGGAAATGGTCTTTAACTGGCTGTTTAAATACAAAGAGTTTGATGTATGGACATGGTATCATCATACCTGCTGGAAGGCTCTTCTGCAAGAAAAAACTGTTGCGCTGGAGAGCCTGGAGAAATCACTGAAGCTGGGGTTTGGCAACTACTTCCAGCTTACCAGCGACAAAGATCTCGATTACATCAGGGACACACCGGAATTCAACGCACTACTGAAAAAATATTTTCCCGGGGAGAGGTCAAAAAAATAGCCTTTAAAATCTTTACCAAACTTATATATAAAGGTATCAAAGGATAGGCATCTTGATATTTTCATAAAGTAATATTTCTTCATTTATAGTTAGCATTCAGAATTTACCTTATGCAGGTTGTTAGTTAAAGTAAAAGAGACGATCTAAAAACTCAGCTTAATGCAGAAAAAGCCAACCATTATAAGCAAATTCCTGGTGCATTAAAAGAATAGAAAGGTTATTTTGGGTAATAAAACGATCATAGACATTCATTATCCTGATTCATATACAATGATTTCAGCATACAGTAATATACCCATAAGAAGGTATATGATCGTTGTCGTAAGAATATTAATATCGTATGTGCAAATACATGACAGGCTGTCCGGGTATACAATAAACAGTACTTATATTAATAGAAAAATTGATCTTTACTCAATTAAAATTATCTTCAACAGGCTGTTCAAAACAAAAATCTTTACTGCTATAATAAAGTATTACAGCTTTTAATCTACCAGTTATGACAAAAAATATATTTACCCTTGCCTTTGCATCACTATTGACCTTTTCCGGCTTTTCGCAGGAGAAAAGGGCCTTGATAATTGCAATAGACAAATATGAACCACCTCCCAATACAAGGATAGCAGGTACTGCCCGGTCATTATTCAAAAACCTGGATGGCTGCGTGAATGACGGCAGGGCTATACAGTCAATTGTAGTTTCAAAATTTCAGTTTCCCGCCAATAAAGTAGATACTTTATTTAATGAAGCCGCCAACAGGAATGGAATTATTCAATCAATGAATGACTTGCTTGAAAAAAGCAATGCCAATGATTTTGCATTTATTTATTATGCCGGACACGGCAGCCAGGTGCCGAACAGTCTTGCCAGAGAAGAAGATAAGAAAGATGAGTCAATGGTTCCCAGTGATACATGGAAACCCGGCGTACAGGATATTCGTGACAAAGAGCTTGCTAAAGTTTATAACGCTTTCCTTGATAAAGGTGTAAAACTGACTGTTATTATGGATTGCTGCCATAGCGGATCTCTTTCCCGTGGCCCTAACACCCCCGGGCAGTTCAGGTTTATCGCTGATGCAAATTACGATGCAAAAGATGCGTCCCAGCCCACCCCCCCGGAAACAAGGCCGGAAGGTAATTTCCTGATTAT
>Ga0073904_10003099_pt1 | contig 12550 bp, 11 predicted proteins | sample KloWWTrecipitate_FD_66668 | JGI IMG/M metagenome (GOLD analysis project Ga0073904, IMG submission 66668) | Active sludge microbial communities from Klosterneuburg, Austria, studying microevolution and ecology of nitrifiers - Klosterneuburg... | ecosystem: Engineered > WWTP > Aerobic digester >...
CAGCGGGCGCATCGGGACCTCCGAGGACATCGCCCGGGCGGCCGAGTTCCTCCTGGACCCGCAGTCCTCCTTCATCACCGGCACCGACCTGCTCGTCGACGGCGGCGTGGTGGCGGCCGTCCGGACGCTGACACCAGCCCCCTGAGGCGCGGGCCGCCGCGACAGGGCGATCTCGACACCTCCTCCCATGACGACCAGAGAGGCCGCTCGGGACGGTGTCCGGACCGGGCGAGCCTGGCAGGTTGTCGGTCGGTCTCGGACCCCTTCGTGCCGCAGGACGTCACCTGCCACGCTCGGCCACCCAGGCGGCGATCTGGGTGCGGGAGCCGAACCCGAGCTTGTCCATCGTGTTGTGGATGTGGTTCTCCACCGTCCGTTCGGAGATGAACAGGCGGGTGCCGATCAGCCTGTTGGTCAGGCCCTGCGCGACCAGGAGGGCGACCTCCCACTCCCGGGCCGCGAGCGGTGCGTGCCCGTCGCGGCCGGCGGCCCGGTTGCTCGTGGGGTCGCCGAGAGCGAACCCGATCGCATCGTCCCGGGCGCGGGCGGCACCGGCCCGGACCTCGGCCTCGAAGCAGGTCGTGCCGAGCGCGTCGCGGGTGTCCCGGTAGACCGGGCCGAGCAGCGGCGTGAGGATGGCGTTCGGGACGGCGCCGGTCTCCGCGCGCAGGCGCTCGTAGGCGCCGAGCAGCTGAGCCGCGAGCCGAACGTCCCCGGCACCTGCGGCCAGGCAGCCCAGACCGCCGACGAGGTAGAACTGGACCACCCTGTCGTCGAGCCGCTGGGCGACCCGCAGGGCTTCGCCGAGGAGCGGCCCGGCCGCGGCGGGCTCAGCGCCGGTCAGTGCGGCGAAGCCCTGGTTCATCAGCGCGACTTCCAGGGTGTAGAGGTCGCCCGTCGTCCGGCTCAGCCGCTCCATCTCGGCCGAGAAGGCACGGAACGAGCCGAGGTCGCCGCCGAAGAAGCTGTCCAGCGCCTCGGCCTGGAGCCGTGCGGCTCTGGCCACCGGGTCGTCGAGGCTCGCCTCGGCCAGCCGGGTCTGCTCGAGCAGGTGGGCGGCCGAGGCGCGGTCCCCGGCCATGCTCGCCGCGAAGGAGGCCATGGACAGCGACTCCACCAGCAGCCGGTCCAACCCGCCTGCCCGTGCTGCGGAGACGGCGCGGTCCAGCGCCGGCCGGGCCGAGTCCGGGTCGGCCCGCAGACAGGCGAGGAACCCCCGCATGAACGATGCGCCCGCATGCACGGGAGAGTCTCCGGGGTCGAGGGTGAGGAGCTGGTCGAGCCGGCTCACGCCTTCGTTCGTGGCCCTGGTGACCCAGAACCAGGCGAGCCACCCCACCAGCTCGAGGCCGCTGCGGTGGTCTTGCCGGGCGAGGCGGTCGGCCAGGACGGCGCGGACGTTGTCGATCTCGAGGTCGAGCCAGCCGAGCCACTCCACCAGGTGGAAGCGAGCGGTCGGCGCGTCCCGGCGGCAGCGCGCGAGGAAGTAGCCGGTCAGCCGCTCCGCGAGGAGGTCGGCCTCGCCTGCTTCGCGCAGCTTGAGGGCGGCGTACTCGCGCATGGTCTCGTGCAGGCGGTAGCACGCCACTGCTCCCTCGTCCGACTTGGTGACGAGCGACTTGTCGACGAGCGAGGCGACGAGGTCGAGGATCCGGCCCGTCGGGACCTCGTCCGAGGTGCAGACGCCCTGCACGTCCTCCAGGGCGAAACGGCCGGCGAACGCCGAGAGCCGCCGGAGCAGGACCCGCTCGTCATGGCCGAGCAGGTCGTGGCTCCAGTCGATCGCGGTGCGCAAGGTCTGGTGGCGCGGCAGCGCGGCCGGACCGCCGCCGGTGAGCAGGGCGAACCGATCGTCCAGGTGCGACAGGATCTGCTCGACGCTGAGCACCCGGGTACGCACGGCCGCGAGCTCGAGCGCCAGCGGCAGGCCGTCGAGCCGCCGGCACAGCCCCACCACCGCCGCCCGGTTGGTGGCGCTGATCTCGAAGTCGCCGGAGGCCGCGCCAGCCCGATCGGTGAACAGCGCGACCGCCTCGTTCTGGCGGAGCCGGTCCAGCGCCTCCGAGCCGTCCGGACCAGGCAGCTCCAGGGGCGGCACCGCGAGCACGTGCTCGCCCGGCACGCCGAGGGGTTCCCGGCTGGTGGCGAGCACCCGCACCCCCGGGGCGGCCTCCAGGACGGCGCTGACCAGGTGCGCGGCCGGGTCGAGCACGTGCTCGCAGTTGTCGACCAGAAGGAGGAGTTCCTTGTCGGCCAGGAAACCGAGCAGCAGACCGACGGTCCCCCCAGGGTCCTGGTCGCGCAGGCCGAGCGCGGCCACTGCCGCGCCGGCGACAGCTGAGGGGTCGCGCGCCTCCGCCAGCGTGATGAGGTACGCGCCGTCACGGAAGCCTCGGGTGAGGTCGGTCGCCGCCCGGAGCGCGAGCCGGGTCTTGCCCACCCCGCCCGGCCCGACGAGGCTGACCATCCGGGCGGACACGAGCCTGCCCCGTAGCGCGGTCAGCTCGCGTCGGCGCCCGACGAAGCTCGTCGTCTCGGCAGGGAGGTTGCCGAGTCGCCCTCCGGTCTGCGCCCGGGTGGCCTGTGCCCGAGCAGCCCTCGTCACGCCTCTCAGCGAACCACTGCGGCCGCGCGTCCTCAAGGCACCACCGACCTAGGTGGCGGGTAGGGGATGCCCCGGGTTCCCGAGGGTCTCGCGGCACCCCACCGTTGGTGGTGTGAGCAACGAGCTACCGGTCCAGCGGGTCGAGGTCACGTTCGTCGGCCGTCCGCCGGCCGCGCGGGTCGCCCGCGCATCGGGGGTGGCCGACGTCGAGACCGACGGCCGGCACCTGCGGTGCACCGTCACCGGCAGCTTCCAGCCGTTCCTCGAGGCGTTGCAGGGCTGCGAGGTCCTCACCCTCCGGACGGCCCCCGACGTGTCGTTCACACCCCCGCCGGCTCGCCCGGCCGGCGCCCGTCCAGTGGAGGAACCATGAGATCGCACCAGCTCAACGCACGGGTCGCAGCCGTGCTCTTCATCTGCGCCACTGCCGCCAGCCTGATCGACAGGGCCCTGCTGAGCCCGATCCTGGACCGGCCGGACTACCTGGCGGCGATCGTCGCCGACCAGAGCCGGGTCACCGCCGGGGCGTTCTTCCAGGTGATCGCCGGCCTGACCAGTGCCGGGATCGCCGTGGCGCTCTACCCCGTCCTGCGGCGTCACGCCGAGGGCCTGGCCCTCGGGTCGGTCGGCCTGCGGTTCGTCGAAGGGTCTCTCTACCTGGTCGGGGCGATCGGGGCGCTGCTCCTGGTCAACCTGAGCGGACTCGCAGCCGGGAGCCCGGAGTCCGCCGCGTCGACCACGGGAGACCTGCTGCTCACCCTGCGGGAGCACGCCAGCACGATCGGGATCCTGGCCTTCTACCTCGGTGGGACGATGTACTACACGGTGTTCTTCCGGTCCCGGCTGATCCCCAGGTGGTTGTCCGGCTGGGGGGTCGCGAGCACCACCCTCGGACTCATCGCCGCCGTGCTGGTCTTCTTCGGCGCGATCGAGCTGTTCTCCCCGCTGCAGATCGCCATGAACGTGCCGATCTTCTTCAACGAGCTGGTCGTCGCAGGGTGGCTCCTGATCAGGGGCTTCGCCGAGCCGACCGACGTTGCCAGCCCGTCCGCGCCGGTCCCTGACCTCGCGGTGGCATCCCGATGACTGGCGGCGCGGGACCGACGATGACGGCGGCCGTCTGCACCAGGTACGGGCCGCCGGAGAACCTGCGGCTGTGCCAGGTCCCCAGGCCCACCCCGAATCCGGACGAGGTGCGGGTCCGGATCCTGGCCAGCGCTGTCACGGCGAGCGACATCTTCATCAGGTCCGCACGCGTCTCGGCCAGGCTCCAGGTGCCGTTCCGCCTGATGATGGGCCTGACCGGGCCGCGCCACCCGATCATCGGGTTCGTCCTGTCCGGCGTCGTGGACCAGGTCGGGTCGAGAACCTCGAGGTTCCGGGTCGGGGACGAAGTCTATGGCGGGACCGGCTTCCGGCTCGGTGCGTACGCGCAGTACCGGTGCATGATCGAGCACGACTCGCGGATCCACGGCTGCCTGGCACTCAAGCCACGCAACCTCAGCCACGAGCAGGCCACCGCCGCCGCGTACGGCGGCCTCCTCGCCCTCCAGTACGTCGACCGAGGCAGGATCCGGGCCGGCGACGAGGTCCTCGTCTACGGCGCCTCCGGCACCTCCGGGACGCTCGCCGTGCAGTACGCGAGAAGCCTTGGCGCGCGCGTCACCGGCGTGTGCAGCACGCGGAACGTCGACCTGGTCAGGTCGCTCGGCGCGGACGAGGTGTTGGACTACACCCAGGTCGACGCGCCCCCGCCCGGGGACGGCTACGACCTTGTGCTCGACTCCGTCGGCGGGCAGAAGACCTCCCTGCTCAAGGACGCCTGCCGCCGGGCGCTCCTCCCCGGAGGTCGACACGTCTCGATCGACGACGGCGACCTCGAGCTCAGCTCGGCCCGGCTCGCGCAGGTCACCCAGCTGGTGGAGTCGGGCACCCTCGCACCGGTGCTCGGCGCGACCTACCCGCTCGACGACATCGTCGCCGCCCACCGCGCGGTCCAGGACGGGCACAAGCGTGGCGGGGTCGCCATCACGATCGACTAGAGACTGCCCAGCGACGCCGACCGTTCGGTGGAGCCGAACGCGCCGGCGCCACCGCGGGCGGGCGTCGCGACCCGACGAGATCGACCACCTTGACCCGCAACGCTGCGGCGGGTCGACCACGTCACCCGGTTGATGCCTGACGGAGCCGCCCGCGAAGACTTGCTCGCGCGCGATCCGGCAGCCCAGGTCAAGCCACCGGCGCTACGCCGCACGCCTGCCTGGTTCCGCACCGTTCCGGAGGTCGCCGCACTCCTCGAGGCGGCGGGTCGGACGCGGGCCGCTCCGCCCCTGGGTCTCATCGCCCCCACGGGCGGGCGGAGAGTCGAGGCGCTCGCCCTCACGTGGCGAGACGTCGACTGCCACAAGCGATCGCTGACCATCCGATCGAGGCAGGCTCGAGTCGACGGCCGGCTGTTCGCCAGCGATCCCCGGACCGTGAGGTCTCGCAGGACCCCGCCCTCCTCCAGTCCGGTGCTCGATCTCCTCCCCGAGGGGAGGGTCGAGCAGGCAAGGGAGCGCGAGCGCGTTCACGCGGCCAACCTGTGGAGCGAGACGGGCTAGGTCTTCACGACAGAGCCAGGTGTGCCGATCGGCCAGCGGAACGTGGTGCGGGCGGCGAACCGTGCCGCCCAGAAGGCCGGACTGGACCGGGTCGCGGTCCACACGCTTCGCCACTCTGCGGCGACGGCCGTGCTCGAGGCGCGGGTCCACATCACGGCGGCCTCGAACCTTCTCGGGCACGCCGATGCCCGGATCGCCGCAGCCGTCCATGGGCACGTCAGCTCCGAGGTCGCCACGGCGGCGATGGCGTCCCTCGCCGGCAGCCTGGGCCGGGTCCCTCCGAGCACGATCGCGTGTCCCGGCGGATCGCGGCGCAGTCAGGACCGTCCCTCCGTGGTCGTGTGTGTCCCGCTCGGGCCAGCGTGCATGAGCTTGCAGCGGGTGGAGTGTGCCACCGGGGCCCGGTGCGCTTCGGAGCGCGACATCGACGCGCGGCTTCTCGGGACGTTGCTGCATCGGTAGTCGCATGCCGTCCCATGACGACAGAAGAGCCGCTCCGGACGATGTCCGAAACGGCCTCTGACCTGCTGCATCACTGTGGGATGCTGGTGGGCGATACTGGGATCGAACCAGTGACCTCTTCCGTGTCAGGGAAGCGCGCTACCGCTGCGCCAATCGCCCGGGCGTGAAGCTCGGATACCACAACCTGCTACTGCGAGGTGGAGACGGGATTCGAACCCGTGTGGACGGCTTTGCAGGCCGCTGCCTCGCCTCTCGGCCACTCCACCGCGTCGGCCCCTGTCCTCGTCCGGTGTGAGCCGACCGGGGATGCTGCCTCCGAGCGGACGACGGGATTCGAACCCGCGACCCTCACCTTGGCAAGGTGATGCTCTACCACTGAGCCACGTCCGCGCAGCACGTCCGCCGTTCCCGGCGCCGTGCGCGTCCCGAACTCTAACCGACCGCTGCGACGAGAGTCCAACCGGCTCGGCCCCGCGCGTCGGGCGCCGCTACCGTGAGCCGGTGACCGACCCACTCCCCGAGCACGACCGGCGCCCCGGTGCCGCCGTCGTGTCCTCGGCCGGGGCGTCGATGTGGTTCGCGGGCGTCCGCGGGCGAGGTGCGGTGGAGTGCATCGATCTCGCCACCGACGGGGACCGCGTGACGTCCGGCATGTGGGCGGTGGTCGGGGACTTCGAGGGCCGGGTGCTGGCCTGGCGCTTCGCGGACGTCGAGCGGACGGCGGAGGAGGCGCCGGCCCGTGGAGACGACGTCCCCGCGGCCGGCCGCGCTGACGCGCCCTGGTCCGGCCCCGCGCCCGAGCAGTGGAGCAGCTCGATGGACCGCGACACCTACGTCGCCGGGGTCGGGTCGATCCGTTCCGCCGTGCGCGAGGGCGAGGTCTACCAGGTCAACCTCTGCCGCGTGCTGTCCGCCCCGCTGCCCGCCGTCGACGGGGCCGAGCCGGACCCGGCGCCGCTGGCGGCCCGCCTCGCGGCCGGCAACCCCGCGCCCTACGCCGGGGTGGTGCACGTCCCGGCGGGGGGCGGGCTGCCGCCCGTCTGGGTCGTCACGGCCTCGCCGGAGCTCTTCCTGCGCGTCGGGGACGGCCTCATCACCTCCGGTCCCATCAAGGGCACGGCGACGACCCCGCAGGGTCTCACCGCCAAGGACGAGGCCGAGAACATCATGATCGCCGACATGGTCCGCAACGACCTCCAGCGCGTCTGCCGCCCCGGCACCGTGGAGGTCACCGACCTGCTCGCCGTCGAGCAGCACCCCGGCCTGGTGCACCTGGTCACGACCGTCCAGGGTGAGCTGACGAGGCCGAGGCCGGACTGGACGGCGATCCTCGCGGCCACCTACCCGCCCGCCTCGGTGTCGGGCGCGCCGCAGCACACGGCCCTGGCGGCGATCGCCCAGCTCGAGCCGGTGGCGCGCGGACCGTACTGCGGGGCCATCGGCTGGATCGACGCGGACGCCGGCCGTGCCGAGCTCGCGGTGGGCATCCGGACGTTCTGGTGGACGCCGGACGGCGGTGGACGCCTGCACTTCGGCACCGGCGCCGGGATCACCTGGGGCAGCGACGCGGGGGCCGAGTGGGCGGAGACCGAGCTCAAGGCCCACCGCCTCGTGACCCTGGCCAGCACGGGCGTCGCGGCCCGCCCGAGCAGCGGGGACGACACGGGCGCGCCGGACGGACCGGACGCGCGCCGCGGGACGAGGATGGCCGGACCGGGCACCAGGGAGCGGAGGACGTCGTGAGCGGGATCGTCGTGTGGGCGGACGGACGGCTGCGGGACCCTGCCGAGCCGGTCCTCAGCGCCGTCGACCACGGTGTGACGGTCGGCGACGGGGTCTTCGAGACCTGCGGCGTGGTCGACGGCTCCGCCTTCGCGTTGACGCGCCACCTGGCCCGGCTGGTGCGCTCGGCGCGGGGCCTCGGGCTCGAGGACCCCGACCTCGACGCCGTGCGCGCCGGTGTCGCCGACGTCCTGGCCCGGCCGGAGGGACTGGGGCGGGTGCGGGTCACCGTCACGGCCGGGCTCGGCCCGCTCGGCTCGGGCCGCACCCCGGGGGCGCAGAGCGTGCTCGTCGTGGCTGGTCCGGCGGCCGGCCCGGCGCCCGTGCGGGCCGTGCGCGTCCCGTGGACGCGCAACGAGCGCTCGGCGGTCGCGGGGCTCAAGACGACGTCGTACGCCGAGAACGTCGTCGCCCTGGCGGCGGCGAGCCGTGCCGGTGCCGACGAGGCGCTGCTCGCCAACACCCGCGGCGAGCTGTGCGAGGGCACCGGGAGCAACGTGTTCGTCGAGCGCGGGGGAGAGCTGCTGACGCCGCCGCTGTCGAGCGGCTGCCTCGCGGGGATCACGCGCGAGCTGGTGCTCGAGTGGTCGGCCGCGGCCGGGCTGCCCGTGCGCGAGGCCGAGCCGGGCGAGCTGGCCTTCGCGGTCCTGGACGAGGTGACGGCCGGCGCTGCCCGGCTCGCGATCAGCGGCTCGGTACGGACCTTCGTGCCCGTCGTCGCGCTGGACGGCGTCGCGGTGGTCGCGGGCGAGATCACCCGGGCGGCGGCGGAGGTCTACGCGAGCAGGGCCGCGCTCGACGTCGACCCCTGAGCCCGGCCCCGGACGACACGGCGCCCGGGTCCCCTCGGGGGATCCGGGCGTCCGTGCGTCGTGGGCCGGGGCCCACGTGCGGTCAGGCGTCGAGCAACGTGTCGATGAGGCGCGAGATCTCGCTCTCCATGTGCGTGCTCTCCGCGCCGAACGGCACACGCCGCACGGTCGCGGACAGGAACGCCACGAACGGGTCCACCGGCCCGGCCAGGAGTGCCTCACCCTCGACGCCGCTGAGCGTCATGAGCAGGTAGGCAGGGTCCTCGTCGCGCCAGATCCGTACGTCGCCGGTACCGGCGGGTGCGGCCGCGTCGGCGAGCACGCCGTGCGCGATGAGCTCGCGCCCGATGAGCCACGTCGAGGTCGAGCTCGAGCCGACGAAGGCCACCCGCACCGTGTAGGGGTCGGTGGCGTCGAAGTCGAGCTCGGCGCTGATCGGCAGCACGCTCGCGTCCGCGAGCACCAGGTGCATGGGGACGACCTCGTGGACGTCTGCTGCGGGTCCCGCCATGGTCACCCCTCCCTAGTTCAGTCGTGCGATGTGGCGATCCGGCGGGGGCACGGACCGCGTTTCGGCAATCCGCTGCGCATTCGCTAGCATCATGCCGTCGTCGTACAGCGAGCCGCTCGCTGCACGATGGGCGATTAGCTCAGTGGTAGAGCGCCTCGTTCACACCGAGGAGGTCACTGGTTCGAACCCAGTATCGCCCACAGCACGTCCCGGGCGGGATCGCCCGAATGGGCGTTTCTTCCGGTTCCCGTGCCTCGCCGGGACGCGAACTCGCAGGTCAGGGCCAGCAAGTTACCTCCGGGTAGCCGGGCCCGATCACCCGGGTGAACCGCGGTCGCGTCACCCGTCCGGAGCAGCGTTCGCGGGACCGCCGGGGCACCCGCCACGAGGCGCCTCGCGGGACCACCTGCCCGCCGGCCAGCGCGGCGCTCGGTAGCATCGAACCGCCGACCACCCGAGGAGCAGCTGCCGTGCCTGAGATCACCCTGACCGTCGACGGAGTCGAGCGGGCGGTGAGCGTGCCCACCACGGGCGTTGACCTGTTCGGGGACCGGCGTGACGTCGTCGTCATGCGGGTCGACGGCGAGCTGACGGACCTGGCGACGGCGGTCCCGGCCGGTGCGGTCGTCGAGGCCGTGACCATCGACTCGCCCGACGGGCTGGCCGTGCTGCGCCACTCCACGGCGCACGTGCTCGCCCAGGCGGTCCAGGAGCTGCACGCCGACGCGCGGCTGGGCATCGGCCCGCCGATCACCGACGGCTTCTACTACGACTTCGACGTGGCCACCCCGTTCACCCCCGAGGACCTCAAGGCCCTGGAGAAGGTGATGGCCCGGATCGTCAAGGAGGGTCAGACCTTCCGGCGCTGGGACCTCACCGAGGACGAGGCGCGCGCGGAGCTCGCGGCCGAGCCGTACAAGCTCGAGCTCGTCGGCCTCAAGGGCACGGCCGCCGAGGAGGGCGCCTCGGTGGAGGTCGGCCTCGGCGGGCTGAGCATCTACCAGAACCTGCGCCGCGACGGCTCGGTGGCGTGGCAGGACCTCTGCCGCGGCCCGCACCTGCCCAGCACCCGGCTCATCGCCAACGGCTTCCAGCTGACCCGCTCGGCCGCGGCCTACTGGCGCGGCAGCGAGAAGAACCCGCAGCTCCAGCGCGTCTACGGCACCGCGTGGCCCACCAAGGACGCGCTGCGCGCGCACCTGGACCGGATCGCCGAGGCCGAGCGCCGCGACCACCGCCGCATCGGCGCGGAGATGGACCTCTTCTCGTTCCCGGACGAGCTGGGCTCCGGGCTGCCCGTGTTCCACCCCAACGGCGGGATCATCCGCAACGAGCTGGAGGACTACTCGCGCAAGCGCCACGTCGCGGCCGGGTACTCCTTCGTCAACACCCCGCACATCACGAAGTCGCGGCTGTACGAGGTCTCCGGGCACCTGGACTGGTACGCCGACGGCATGTTCCCGCCCATGCACATCGACGCCGAGATCGACGACGACGGCACGGTCCGCAAGCCGGGGCAGGACTACTACCTCAAGCCGATGAACTGCCCGATGCACAACCTCATCTTCGCCTCGCGCGGGCGCTCCTACCGCGAGCTCCCGCTGCGGCTGTTCGAGTTCGGCACGGTCTACCGCTACGAGAAGTCCGGGGTGGTGCACGGCCTGACCCGCGTGCGCGGCCTGACCCAGGACGACGCGCACATCTACTGCACGCGCGAGCAGATGGCGGGCGAGCTGACGAGCACCCTGAACTTCGTGCTCAGCCTGCTCAAGGACTACGGGCTCGAGGACTTCTACCTCGAGCTCTCCACGCGCAACCCCGAGAAGTCCGTGGGCAGCGAGGAGGCGTGGGACGAGGCCACCCGCACGTTGCAGGAGGTCGGCGCGGCGTCGGGGCTCGAGCTCGTCCCGGACCTGGGCGGCGCGGCGTTCTACGGGCCCAAGATCTCTGTCCAGGCGCGCGACGCGATCGGCCGCACGTGGCAGATGTCGACCATCCAGCTGGACTTCAACCTGCCCGAGCGGTTCGAGCTCGAGTACACCGCGTCCGACGGCTCGCGGCAGCGGCCCGTGATGATCCACCGTGCGCTCTTCGGCTCCATCGAGCGGTTCTTCGGCGTGCTCACCGAGCACTACGCCGGGGCGTTCCCCGCGTGGCTCGCGCCGGTGCAGGTGGTCGCGGTGCCCGTCGCCGAGCCGTTCAACGACTACCTCCAGGCGGTCGTCGACCGGCTGCGCACGCACGGCATCCGGGCGGAGCTCGACGCGTCGGACGACAGGTTCGGCAAGAAGATCCGCACGGCGAGCACGCAGAAGGTTCCCTTCGTGCTCATCGCCGGCGGCGACGACGTCGACGCCGGAGCCGTCTCGTTCCGCTACCGGGACGGGCGCCAGGACAACGCTGTGCCGATCGACGATGCCGTCGAACGGATCCTCGCGGCGGTCCGCGACCGCGTCCAGGTCTGAGATGGCCGAGGACGTGAGGGCCGAGGACCCGATGACGCACGATGCGCTGACGGACGGCGCACCGGCAGGCGAGCCCGACGGCTACGAACGGCTGTGGACGCCGCACCGCATGGTGTACATCGCCGGGCAGGACAAGCCGTCCGGGCCCGACGTCGCCCAGTGCCCGTTCTGCCGTGTGCCCTCGCGGCCGGACGCCGAGGCCCTCGTCGTCGCGCGCGGGGAGCGTGCCTACGTGGTGCTCAACCTCTACCCGTACAACTCGGGCCACCTCATGGTGGTGCCGTACCGGCACGTCGCGGACTACACCGAGCTCGACGCAGCCGAGACCGTCGAGGTCGCCACGCTGACCCAGACGGCCATGACCGTGCTGCGCGCCGTGATGCACCCGCAGGGCTTCAACCTCGGCATGAACCAGGGTGCGGTCTCCGGTGCCGGCATCGCGGCCCACCTGCACCAGCACGTCGTGCCGCGGTGGGGCGGGGACGCGAACTTCCTGCCCATCGTGGCGCGCACCAGGGCCCTGCCGGAGCTGCTCGCCGACACCCGGGACCGGCTCGCCGCCGCGTGGCCCGGGGCGGGGGAGTGAGCGCCCCGTGCTGAGTCGACTGCGGGCCGGCAGCGCCCGCGCGCTGGGGCCGGTCGCGAGGTTCCTGCTCGCGCGCGGTGTGTCGCCCGACGCCGTGACCATCGCGGGCACCCTCGGCGTCGTCCTCGCCGCGCTCGTCCTGCTGCCGACGGGGCACCTCACCGCGGCGGCGCTCGTCATCGCGGTGTTCGCCCTGACGGACCTCGTCGACGGGCTGATGGCCCGCACCGCGGGGCGCAGCGGCCCGTGGGGCGCCTTCCTCGACTCGACGCTCGACCGGTTCGGCGACGCCGCGATCTTCTCCGGCCTGGTGGTCTACCTGGCGCGCTCCGGCGACGAGCTCGGCGCCGTGCTGGGCCTGGCGTGCCTCGCGCTCGGCGCGATCGTTCCCTATGCCAGGGCGCGGGCCGAGGGCCTGGGGATGACGGCCTCCGTCGGGATCGCCGAGCGGGCCGACCGGCTGTTCCTCGTGCTCCTGGCGATCCTGCTCGTCGGCATCGGCCTGCCCGCCGTCGTGCTCACGGTCGTGCTGGGCCTGCTCGCCGTCGCGAGCGCCGTGACCGTGGTCCAGCGCATGGCGACCGTGCACCGCCAGGCCGCCGAGCGCGCCCGGGAGGCCGGGGCATGAACCTGCGCTCGAGGGTCTTCCTCGTCGGCTGGCACGCCGCCTCGCGCGCGCCGCAGGACGTCGTGCGCGCCGTCATGCACGTCGCGGCCGAGGCGG
>Ga0073904_10003103_pt1 | contig 12535 bp, 12 predicted proteins | sample KloWWTrecipitate_FD_66668 | JGI IMG/M metagenome (GOLD analysis project Ga0073904, IMG submission 66668) | Active sludge microbial communities from Klosterneuburg, Austria, studying microevolution and ecology of nitrifiers - Klosterneuburg... | ecosystem: Engineered > WWTP > Aerobic digester >...
ATGCATTCGACCACCAAGTATTTCGGTGGCCACAGCGATGTGCTCGGCGGCGCACTGGTGTTCGCGCAGGACGACGCGCTCGCGCACAAGGTCGCGCACCGCCTGCATGTCACCGGCGCGGTGCTGGCACCGTTCAGCGCCTGGCTGACCCTGCGCGGCTGCCGCTCGCTGGGTGCACGGATGGCGATGCATTGCGCGAATGCGCGCAAGGTCGCCGAGTTCCTGGCCGCGCATCCGGCGGTGGAACGGGTGAACTGGCCGGGCCTGCCCACCCATGCGGGACACGCCGTCGCCGTGCGCCAGATGCGCGATTTCGGCGGGATGCTGAGCGTGGAACTGCGCGGAGGCCGCGAGGCGGCACTCGCGCTGGCCAGCCGGCTGCGGCTGTTCACCAACGCGACCTCGCTGGGCGGCTGCGAATCGCTGGTCGAGCACCGCGCCTCGGTCGAAGGGCTCACCTCGCGCTCACCGCAGCAGTTGCTGCGGATGTCGATCGGGCTGGAGGACGGCGACGACCTGGTCGCAGACCTGGCGCAGGCGCTGGGCTAAGCCGACTCAGCGGCGACGAAGGCCCGAAGTGCCTTGTGCAGGCGCGACAAGCCTTCGGCCACATCGGCATCACCGATATTCAGCGCCGGCACGAAGCGCAGCACGTCGGGGCCGGCCTGCAACAACAGCAAGCCATGCGCGGCGGCGTGATCGAGGATCTCGCCTGCGCGACCGGCATATGCCGGCTTGAGCACCGCGCCCAGCATCAAGCCGCGGCCGCGCACTTCGGAAAACAGATCGAGTTCCCGATTGATCGCATCGAGTCCATCGCGAATCGCCTGCGCCTGCCGCACCACGTTCGCGGCGATTTCGTCCGATGCGAGCTTGCGCAGCGCCACCCGTGCCACCGCCGCGGCCAGCGGATTGCCGCCGAAGGTGGTGCCGTGCGCACCGAACTGCATGGTTTCCGCCACCTTCGGCCCGGCCAGCAACGCGCCGATCGGGAAGCCGCCGCCCAGCGCCTTGGCCAGGGTGACGATGTCGGGCACCACTTCGTCTTGCCAGTGCGCGAACAACGCGCCGCTGCGGCCCATGCCGCACTGGATCTCGTCCAGCACCAGCAGCGCATCGTGCTTGTCGCACAGCGCGCGTACCGCCTGCAGGAAGCCGGGTGCGGCCGGCATCACCCCGCCCTCGCCCTGCACCGGCTCCAGCATCACTGCGGCCACGTCGCCTGCGGCCATCGCCGCTTCGAGCTGGGCGATGTCGTTGAAATCCACGTAACGGAAGCCACCCGGCAGCGGCTCGTAGCCTTCCTGGTACTTCGGTTGCGCGGTGGCGGTGACCGCGGCCAGCGTGCGACCGTGGAAACTGCCGTGGAAGGTGACGATGACGCGCTTGTCCGGCGTGCGCCCTTGCGCCGTCGCCCAACGGCGCACCAGCTTGATCGCGGCCTCGTTCGCTTCCGCGCCGGAATTGCACAGGAACACGCGCTGCGCGAAGCGCGATGCGGCGACCAGCTCCTGCGCCAATCGCACCGGAGGCTCGCTGTAGAACACGTTGCTGGTATGCCAGAGCTTGCCGGCCTGATCGACCAGTGCGGCGGTGAGGTCGGGATCGCAATGCCCCAGCCCGCACACGGCGATGCCGCCGGCGAAATCGACGTAGTCGCGGCCTTCGCTGTCCCACAGGCGGCTGCCGAGGCCACGCTCGAGGATCAACTGGCGCGGCCGGTAGACCGGCAGGTAGACGTCGCGGCCAAGGTCGAGCAGGTATGCGGATTCGGTGGTCATCGAATTGTCTTCGCAGGTTCAGTAGTTCATCGCGGCGGAATTGAGCAGGCCGACGCTGACGTGGATCGCCGCCGCCAGCACCGCCGCTGCCATCTCGCCACGATTGATGCGCCTGGGAAAATCCTTCAACAGCAGTGCGATCAAGGCATAGGCGACCAGTTGCGCCAGCATCGCGATGCTGGCCCAGGCCGCCACCATCGCAATGCCGTCGGCGATGCGCAGGGCGCTGGCGAGTGGCAGTGCGAATCCCAGCACGGCACCGGCCAGCACTACCGCGGCCGGCAGGTTGTCGCCGCGAATCAGGGTGATTTCGCGATGCGGGGTGGCATACAGGTACAACACCAGATAGACGGCCATGAAGCCGAGGCCCATGCCGAAGTAGACGGCGAATTCCGCGAGTCCCGGCATGACCTACCAACTCCCGGTGTTCGGCATCGAGGCCCACGGCTCCTGCGGCGGCAGGTGGCCGTCCTGCAGCAGTTCGATGGAGATCAGGTCGGGTGAGCGCACGAACGCCATGTGGCCGTCGCGTGGCGGACGGTTGATGGTGTAGCCCATCGCCTGCAGATGCGCGCAGGTGGCGTGGATGTCGGCCACGCGGAACGCGAGGTGACCGAAATTGCGAGCGCTGCCGTAGTCCTCCTCCGAGCCCCAGTTGTGGGTCAACTCGATCTCGAAATCCGGAGTCTCGTCGGCGGCCAGGTAGACCAGGGTGAAACGTCCCTGTTCGCTGTCCATGCGCCGGGTTTCACGCAGGCCAAGGCCTTCGCAGTAAAAGCGCAGAGAGGCGTCGAGGTCGCGCACGCGGACCATGCTGTGCAGGTATTTCATGGCGGCATCCTGGGGGATGGATGCCGCCATGATCCCATGCCGGGCGCGTGGCGTCAGGCCGCCAGTCGCGGTTCGCGTTCCGTCAGTTGGCGATCTTGTCCACGTTGCGCGCCAGCAGGCGGTCGCCATCCGCGCCTGCGCGGGCGATGCGTGCATGCATCGCGTAGTCCTGCCGGCGGCGATCGGCGGAGGCGACCAGCGCGGACGCAAAGCGCATCGAGGCGTCGCCGGAACGCAGCTTGAGCGCTTCGGCGATGCGCACGCTGCCATCGCCGCGGGCCAGCACGGCGCGGATCGCGGGCAGGTCGGCCTTGCCGATGCCGGGCATGTCGTAGCCCTGCAGGCGGTCGATGTCCTGCAGGGTTTCGACGAAATAGCCGGCATCGAACAGCGCCAGCGCCCTGGCTTGCGGGGTGTTCGCCGTGGCGATGCGCGCATCCAGTTTCGCCGCGAGGTCGCGCAGGCGGCCGGCATCGGCAGCAGCGTAGATCGCGGCGCGGCGCAGGGTTTCCATGCGTGCGATCACCGCGACATCGGCGGCAAGCAGGCGCAGGGTGTCGATGCTCAGGCGCGCGGTGTCGTAGCGGGCATCGATGCGGTTCCAGCCATCGCCCCAGGGCAAGGACGCCGCACCACCGGTATCGAACGGATGGCAGAGCAGCGGCGGGCCGGCGAACGCCGCGGACGAGAACAACAGCGCGGCGGCGAGCAGTGCGCCGCGCAGGACAGGATGTTTGCGGTGCGTGGTGTGCATGGCGTCCTCCAGTTGGATGCGGATGCCGCGTACCACGGTTGGTACGCATGCACGGAAAAGACGCATGCCGCACGCGCGGCGTTAACCGTCGCCTTGGGTGCGCAACCAGTCGACTAGCTTGCCGCTGCGCGCCGGCAGCGCATCCGGCCACTGCGTCCACCAGCGCTTGACCCGCGGATACGGCAACGCGTCCCACCACGCGTTGAGCACGGCCATGCGGTCGGCGCGCCAATGTTCGCGCGTTGCCATCGGCGACGGCAGCAGATGCGCAAGGCGCTCGAACAGCGGGCCTTCGGCGAGCCGCGGATAGTCGCGCAGCAGCACCAGCAGGCTGATCGCATCCTGCGGACGCGATGCGGCGAGCAGCCGCCGGACGTCATCGCCATGTGGATCGACATCGCCATCGCGCGCATCGATCGCCTCCAGCGCCGCGATGAACGCGCTGCTCGCCGACTGCGCATGCGGCGTGCCGGCCGCACCATCGCCATGGATGCGCACGCGCGCGCCCTGCGGCACCAGCACCTCGCGACGCAGGTTGTCGACCTGCACCCAGCCGCTGAGCACGCTGAGGCTGCCGTTGCCGTCGGCATCGACCTTGAGCAGGAATTCGCAGCCGAGGTCGATCACCTCGGCACCGGGGACGCCCACGCCGAACTGCCCCGGCGGTGCCCACACCCGCGCCCACAGGCTGCCCTGCTGCAGTTGCACGCGATGGCGGCCAGTGCGGGTCTCGATGAGGCGCAGGCGCGAGCCTTGGCCGATCGCGACCTCGCCGATGCCGGCGGCGCGCAGACGGGTCATCGCATTGGCACCGGTTTCCAGGGTGCCGTCCAGCGACAGTGCGCGCGCCTGCTGCTTGCGCCCGTCGATGCGCACGTCGCCCTGCTGCACGACCACCTGCCACGGCGCGCCGGTCTCCCACTGCAGGCGTTGCTGGACCCAGGCGCGCAGGCCAAGCGCGCAGACCGCCAGCATCGCCGCAGCGGCGAAGGCCACGCGCCAACGACGCCGCGCACGCGCCGGCACGACCGCGACTGCACGCGGGCTGCGGCGTTGCGCATCGACATCATGGGCATGGCCGCGCAATAGCCGCTCCAGTCGCGCGACCTCGAGTTCGACCGGGCCGCGGCGATCCCACAGATAGTCGTTGTCCATGCCGTCGTCGGGCCTGCGCTGGTCGCCGTTCATCGCACACTCGCTCCTGTCGATTCACCCGCCAGCGCCGTGCGCAACAGGGCCATGCCGCGATGCAGGTTGACCCGCACGCTGCCCGGGGTCAGCCCGGTGCGTGCAGCAATCTCCGGCCCGTCCAGCCCTTCCACCAGGCGCAGCATCAGGGTCTCGCGGTAGGCCTCGGGCAGGGCGCGGATTGCCGCAAGTGCGTACTGCGCATCCAACCGGTCCTCGTGCGTCGCCTGCGCATCCGCCGCCTCGATCTCGACACCGGTCAGCGGTGCGCGCCTGCGTTTCGCGTCGATCGCCGCGTGGCGGGCGATGCCCAGCAACCAACCCGGGAACGCGGCGGCTTCGCGCAACTGGTCGAGCCGCTGCAGCGCGGTTTCGAACACGTCCTGGGTGAGGTCGTCGGCATCGGCCTTCTGCACATGGCCCAGCAGCACGCCATGCACCACCGGCGCGAAACGGCGGTACAGCGCATCCTGCGCACTGCCGGAACCCCGGCGTGCGGCCTCGACCAGCGCAGGCAATTCATCCACTCCGTCCACGTCATCCCGATCGTCGCGATCCATCGGCAGGACGTGGCGAGTTGGCGCAGTGTTAACCGCGTTTCAATCGAGGAACAGATCCGGCAGCAGGTGCTGGCCGGGCTCGACCGCGTACTGGTCGAAATCGCTGGTCCCGGCGTCGCGCAGCACGTCCTCGTCGATCAGGAAATTGCCGCTGAAGCTGCGCGCCGCGCGCACCAGCACCGCATGCGCGGCATCGGCCATGATCTGCGGCGTGCGGCACTGACGGGCATCCACCCCGGGAATCATGTTGATCGCATCGGTGGCGATCACCGTGCGCGGCCACAGCGCGTTGACCGCCACGCCGCGCGGGCCGAATTCGCCGGCCAGCCCCAGGGTGACGAAGCTCATGCCCATCTTGGCCAGGGTATAGCCGGTATGCGGTGCCCACCATTTCGGATCGAGGTTGGGCGGCGGCGCGAGGGTCAGGATGTGCGGATTCGCCGCCTGCAGCAGATGCGGCAGGCAGGCCTGCGCGCACAGGAAGCTGCCGCGCGCGTTGACCTGCTGCATCAGGTCGAAACGCTTGATCGGCGTGTCCAGCGCGCCACGCAGCCAGATCGCGCTGGCATTGTTGACCAGGATGTCGATGCCGCCGAATGCGTCCACGGTGGCCGCGACCGCGGCCTGCACCTGGTCTTCCTCGCGGATGTCGCATTGCAGCGCCAGCGCGCGACCACCGGCGGCCTCGACCTCCGCCGCGGCGGTATGGATGGTGCCGGGCAGCTTGGGATTCGGCACCGCGGACTTGGCGGCGATGGCGATATTGGCACCGTCGCGCGCGGCGCGCAGGGCGATGGCGAGGCCGATCCCGCGCGAGGCGCCGGTGATGAACAGGGTCTTGCCGGAGAGCGAGGCCATGGCACGCGATCCTGGGGATGAGGCGGGAGTGTAATCCGCTGCTTCTATAATCCGGTGATGCAGAGCGCCTGGTTCGACGCCACCCTCGCCTGGATCAGCGCACACCCGCACGCCGCCGGCGGACTGGTGTTCCTGATCGCGTTCTGCGATGCGCTGGCGGTGGTCGGCATCGTGGTACCGGCGCTGCCGCTGCTGTTCGCGGTGGGTACCCTGATCGGGCTGGGCCATCTCGATGGCCCGTATGCCCTGCTGTGCGCCGCGGCCGGCGCGTTCGCGGGCGATGCGCTGAGCTACTGGATCGGCCATCGCTGGGGAACGGCGATGCGCGGCCTGTGGCTGTTCCGGCGCTATCCGGGTCTGCTCGATCGCGGCGAACAGCTGTTCCGCCGGCATGGCAGCAAGGGCATCGTGATCGCGCGCTTCATCGGCGCGGTGCGGCCATTCGTGCCGGCGGTGGCCGGCATGCTGCACATGCCGCTGCGCCGCTACGTGCCGGCCAGCGTGTTCGCGGCCCTGAGCTGGGCGGCGGTGTTCCTCGCCCCGGGCTGGATCTTCGGTGCGTCCTACGACGCGGTGGCCGCGGTCGCCGACAAGCTGGTGCTGGTGCTGCTCGGCGTGGTGCTGGCGATCGCGCTGGTGTGGGCGCTGGTGCTGTACACATGGCGCTGGTTCGCCGCGCATGCGGACAACCTGCTGGCGCGCGCGCTGCGCTGGACCCGCGCGCATCCGCGCCTCGGCCGCTATGCCGCCGCACTGATCGATCCACGCCGGCCGGAATCGGCTTCGCTGATCGTGCTTGCCGTCTGCCTGTTTGCGGTGGCCTGGCTATGGGCCGGCTTCACTGCCTGGCTGCTGGTGCGCGGCGAGCCGCTGCTGTTCGATCGTGAGGTACAGGCGCTGATGTTCTCGCTGCGCAACCCATTGGCAGACCGCACCATGGCCGCGCTGGCCGCGATCGGCAGCGCACCCGCGCTCGGTGCCGGTTCCATCGCGGTGCTTGGCTGGCTCGGCTGGCGCAAGCGCTGGATGGCGGCGGCGCACTGGCTGGCGGCGATCGCGGTGGGACTTGCGATCACGGTTGGCCTCGGCGCGCTGGTGGAGATGCCGCGCCCGCCGACCGCGCCCGCCGGTTTCGGTTTCCCGTCGATCGCGGTGACCATGACCACGGTGGTATTCGGCTTCTTCGCGGTGCTGATCGCGCGCGAGTTCCCCGGCCGGCAGCGGGTCTGGCCCTATCTGGTCGCCGGCGTCGCCACCGCACTGGTCGCGTTCGCGCGCCTGTACCTGGGTGCGCACTGGTTGAGCGATGTGGTCGCCGGCATGTTGCTGGGCGTCGTGTGGGTACTGCTGCTCGGCATCGCCTATCGCCGCCACAGCACGCGCTCGTTCCTGATCCGCCCGCTGGTCGCGGCGTTCTACGGCTGTTTCCTGCTGATGCTGGCCTGGCATGCGCCGCGCAGCGCGGTGCAGACCCTGGTGCAATTCGAACCGCCGCCGCCGGCGCGCGTGCTCGACGACGGCCACTGGTGGCGGCAAGGCCTGCAGGAAACACGGCACTTCGACCTGCAGGCGCGTGGCGACCTGCAGCTGCTGGAACGCCGCCTGCGCGAACAGGGCTGGACGGCGCAAGCGCCTGCGGACTGGATCGCGGTGCTGGGGCTGCTGGACGATGCGCACGTCCCCGCCGAACAGCCGGTGCTGCCGATCGCGCTGGATGGCCATCCGGAACGCCTGCTGCTGCGCCGTGCCGATGCGCGCGGCAACCGCATCGAAGTGTTGCGGGTCTGGCCTGCACCGGCACGCCTGGCCAGTGGCCAGCCGTTGTGGGTCGGCCGCTACGACCACATGCAGGCACGCCGGCATCTGCGCATGTTCACCTGGTGGCAGCCGGAACCGCATGCCGAGGTGTTGCCGGCCGATCTGCACGCGATCGCTGGCACCAGTGCCGATGGGCAACGCCTGCTGCAGGTTCGCATCGACACGCGCTGATCGCGCGGCCGGTCAGCCGGTTTCGCCGATGTGGTCGAGCAGGCGCTGCAGGCGCAGGTGCGGATCGTCGAACTGCAGCAGTGCCTGCCGTTGCGGCAGCGACAACGGCAACAGTTCCGCCAGTCGCCAGCCCACCCACGCCGCATCCTCGAACAACCCCGGCGCCGGCTCGCGGCCGCCCGCACCGACCTGCGCCAGGATCTGCCGCAGCACGTCCGCCAGCAGCGCGTGCTCGGGGCGCAGTCGCGCCGAAGCGACGGCATTGTCCTCGCACCACGCCACATCGGCGACCACCAGCCCGCTGTCGCGCACCCGGGTACGCAACACGTGGAAGCGGCGCTGCCCGCGCACCCGCAACGACAGCAGTCCGTCCGGAGTGGTGTCGAAATCCTCGATCACGGCTTCGCAGCCGAATGCGGCGGGCATGGCCGGCGCGCCGGCTTCATGGCCTTCGAGGATCAGGCACACGCCGAAACCGGAACCGCTGCGGCCGTAGTCGCGCAGCAGGTCCAGATAGCGCCGCTCGAAGATCCGCAGCGCCAGCGCCGCACCGGGCACCAGCACCGTGTGCAGCGGGAACAGCGGCAGCGATGTCGCGGCGTCAGCCATCCCGCAATGCGGCGAGGAAGCGCCGCGGCGCGCCGTCGAAGCCGCCATTCGACATGAACACCACGTGGTCACCATCGCGCGCGATGGATTGCAACGCGGCGATCAGGGCATCGGCATCGGCGACCGCCTGCGCTTCGCCACGGATCGCGGCCATCACGTTCTGCGCATCCCACGGCAGTTCCGGGCGGGCGAGGAACACCACCGCATCGGCGATGTCGAGCGACGGTGCCAGCGCCTCCGCATGCGCGCCCAGGCGCATCGAATTGCTGCGCGGCTCCATCGCCACCACGATCCTTGCCATGCCCACTTTCGCGCGCAAACCGGCAAGCGTGGTCGCAATCGCGGTCGGGTGATGGGCGAAGTCGTCGTAGAGGGTGATGCCGGCGTGTGCGCCGATCACTTCCATCCGGCGCTTCACGCTGCTGAATCCCGCAAGCGCCGGGATCACCGCGGCGACATCGACCCCGACCGCATGGCAGGCGGCGAGCGCGGCGAGGCCATTGAGCACGTTGTGGTCGCCGAGCAAGGGCCATTCGACCGTGCCGAATTCCTTGCCCGCATGCAGGACGACGAACGCACTGCCATCCTCGCGCAGCTTGCGCGCGCTCCATTCGAACGCAGGATCGAAGCCGAAACGCTCGACCGGCGTCCAGCAGCCCATTACCAGCACTTCGCGCAGGTGCGTGTCGTGGCCATTGACGATCAGCCGCCCGCGCCCCGGCACGGTACGCACCAGGTGGTGGAACTGGCGCTGGATCGCGGCGACATCGGGAAAGATATCGGCGTGGTCGTATTCGAGGTTGTTGAGGATCGCGACCAGCGGCCGGTAGTGGACGAACTTGCTGCGCTTGTCGAAGAAGGCGGTGTCGTATTCGTCGGCCTCGACCACGAATTCGCGGCCCGTGCCGATGCGCGCGGACACGCCGAAATCCTCGGCCACGCCGCCGATCAGGAAGCCGGGATCGCGGCCGGCGCGATCCAGCAGATACGCAAGGATCGTGGTGGTGGTGGTCTTGCCGTGGGTGCCGGCCACCGCCAGCACGTCGCGGCCGGGCAGCACCTGCTCGCTCAGCCACTGCGCGCCGCTGGTGTAGTTGCGGCCGGCGTCGAGCACCGCTTCGACTGCCGCATTGCCGCGCGAGAGCGCATTGCCGATGATGATTTCATCGCAATCGGCGGAGATGTTGTCGGGCGAATAGCCCTGCTTCAGCGCGATGCCGAGTTGTTCCAGCTGGGTCGACATCGGCGGGTACACCGCCTGGTCGCTGCCTTCGACCGCGTGCCCGCGCTCGCGCGCCAGCGCGGCCACGCCGCCCATGAAAGTGCCGGCGATGCCGAGGATGTGGAGTTTCATTGCTGGAGATTCCGGACTGGGTACATGACCGCTTCGCTCCCTCTCCCGCTGGCGGGAGAGGGTCGGGGTGAGGGTGGCAGCTCAGGGGCCCCTCATCCGCCTTCGGCACCTTCTCCCGCACGCGGGAGAAGGATGAACATCACCCGACATCGTGCCCTTTCTGGATCGCCTCGACGATCCGGGTGAACACCTCGTCCAGCGAACCCACGCCATCGACCACGGTGAGCTGGCCGTGCTGGCGGTAGAAATCGATCACCGGCGCGGTCTGCTGGTCGTACACATTCAGGCGGTGGCGCACCGATTCCGGGCTGTCGTCGGCACGGCCCTCGGCCTGGGCGCGGCCGGCCAGGCGTTCGATGATCTGTTCGTTGTCGACGGTGAGCTGCACGGCGGCATCGAATTTCTGGCCGAGGCTGGCCAGCAACTCGTCCAGCGCCGCAGCCTGCGCCAGATTGCGCGGATAGCCATCGAGGATGAAGCCGGCGCGAGTGTCATCGCGCGAAAAGCGGTCTTTCAGCATGCCAAGCAGGATTGCATCGCTGACCAGGTCACCACGGGCCATCACTTCCTTGGCCTGCAGGCCAAGCGGGCTGCCGGCGGCGACTTCCGCGCGCAGCAGGTCACCGGTGGAAATGTGCGGCACCTGCAGGTGCTCCTTCAGTCGTGCCGCCTGGGTGCCCTTGCCGGAACCGGGCGCACCCAACAGAACCAATCGCATCGAATCGCTCCAGATCGAATCGCTTCAATTCATGACCCGGGGCCGGCGTTAGACTGCGCCTGGCCCCGCTACCGGGCCAGCTTACCGTATCCGCACCCGAGTACAGGTACTACCAAGGTCGCGGAAGGCGGATGCCCCGTCGATCGCCAAGGAGCCCCACATGCCCGCAGGCACCCTGCTCTATGCCCAGAGCGGCGGCGTCACCGCCGTCATCAATGCCACCGCCTCGGCCGTGCTGCAGACCGCGCGGGCGCGGAAAGTCCGCGTGCTGGCGGCCCGCAACGGCATCCTCGGTGTCCTGCGCGAGGCGCTGATCGACACCACGGCTATGCCGCTGACCGCAGTCAAGGCGCTGGCGCACACGCCAGGCGGCACCTTCGGCAGTTGCCGGCTCAAGCTGAAGTCGCTGGAGGCCGACCGCGCGAAATACGAGCGCCTGCTGGCGGTGTTCAAGGCCCACGATGTGCGCTGGTTCCTCTACAACGGCGGCAACGATTCCGCCGACACCGCGCTCAAGGTGTCGCAGCTGGCGGCCGAGTTCGGCTATCCGCTGACCTGCATCGGCGTGCCCAAGACCATCGACAACGACCTCGCGGTCACCGACTGCTGTCCCGGGTTCGGCTCGGCGGCGAAGTACACCGCGGTCTCGGTGCGCGAGTGCGCGCTGGACGTGGCAGCGATGGCCGAGACCTCGACCAAGGTGTTCGTGTACGAGGCGATGGGACGCCACGCCGGCTGGCTTGCCGCCGCCGCGGGCCTGGCCGGCGAAGGCCGGGACGATGCGCCGCACCTGATCCTGTTCCCGGAACGCACCTACGACGAGGCCGATTTCCTGGCCCGGGTCGATGCGGTGGTGAAGCGCGTCGGCCATTGCGTGGTGGTGGCCAGCGAGGGCATCCGCACGGCGGACGGTCGCTTCGTGGCCGATGCCGGTGGCGGCAAGGACAGCTTCGGCCATACCCAGCTCGGTGGCGTGGCCTCGCACCTGGCCGGGCGGGTCAAGGACGCGCTGGGCTACAAGGTGCACTGGACCCTGCCGGACTATCTGCAGCGCTCGGCCCGCCACATCGCCAGCCAGACCGACCTCGACCAGGCGCTGGCGGTCGGCCGCGCGGCGGTGGAATGCGCGCTCAACGGGCAGAACGCGGTGATGCCGGTGATCGTGCGCGATGCGGACGCGCCGTACCGCTGGCATGTCGATATCGCACCACTCGAACACATCGCCAATCACGAGAAGACCATGCCCAAGGGCTTCATCCGCAAGGACGGCTACGGCATCACCGCGGCCGCGCGCCGCTACCTGCAACCGCTGATCGAAGGCGAGGCGTATCCGCCGTATGGCCGGAATGGACTGCCGGATTACGTATTGCCCAAGCACGCGGCCGTGCGCCGCAAACTGCCTGGCTGGCGGGACTGAGCGGATTTCGCACAGCCCGGGCGCACCGGCCCGGCAGCGCATGAAAGTGGCATCACCCAGACACAACCCGAGGACACGTTGATGAAGAAGCTGTTGTTGGTCGCGGGCACCTGCCTGCTGCTGAGCGGACCGGCCCTGGCCCAGCGCAACAAGACCGGCCCGCAGGGCGCGGCCGCCGGTGCCAATACGCAGGGCGCGTCGGCGACGCTTGAGCGTTGCGATGCCCCGCTCGGCACCGTCGGCGTGGTCGAGGAACAAAGCGGCGACTGGTACCGCTACCTGACCTCCGACCTGCGCCTGCCCTCCACCATCCCGCTGATCAGGATGATGATCCAGCAGTCCAATTGCTTCGTGGTGGTCGAGCGTGGCCGCGCGATGCAGAACATGATGCAGGAGCGCGCGCTGGCCGACAGCGGCGAGATGCGCGAGGGCAGCAACTTCGGCAAGGGCCAGATCGTCGCCGCCGACTACACCAT
>Ga0073904_10003105_pt1 | contig 12529 bp, 12 predicted proteins | sample KloWWTrecipitate_FD_66668 | JGI IMG/M metagenome (GOLD analysis project Ga0073904, IMG submission 66668) | Active sludge microbial communities from Klosterneuburg, Austria, studying microevolution and ecology of nitrifiers - Klosterneuburg... | ecosystem: Engineered > WWTP > Aerobic digester >...
ATCGCGACTGTTGTGACCGTCGAATTCAAGACCGGCGACGGCAGATTGCAGCGCTTCAGTCAGACACGAAACAGTCCGATATTTTGGGCGGGCGACGTTGGACAGAAGGTCGCCGTACGTTACCTCCGTTCAGACCCGTCTGTCTTCGAGGTGCGCCCGCTGACAAGGACTGATCGCGGTTATGTTCTGTTGGTCATCGGGCTGTTTGCTTTCGTCATCGGAAGTGCGCTGATGGTCTTGTCGAAGTATGACTTGGCGCGCGGGATCCTCACTTTCGAGCGCGATCACTTCTGATCACCCTGTGGAAACTCAAGCAGACAGAATGTTCGGGCAGTGGCCTGCGCCGCTCTTTCCGCCCACCAAAATCGGATCGCCGGGCAGCAAACATGAAAAATCCGTAAATTCGCGCCTCTAACCCATTGATTTCATGCGCTGCGACCAGCGTCCCATCGTGGGACGCCCCGCCAAAGCAAAAGGCCGCGCAACTGCGCGGCCTCCAACCGGGTCAAGGCCGGACAGATCTTACTTGATCTTGCCTTCCTTGTATTCCACATGTTCCCGCTTCACGGGATCATACTTCTTCACGACCATCTTTTCAGTCATGGTGCGGGCGTTTTTCTTGGTCACATAGAAGTGGCCGGTGCCTGCCGTCGAATTCAGGCGGATCTTGATTGTCGCCGGTTTCGCCATCGTCGTTCTCCACTGGTCAGGTGGACAGAGAAGCCACCCGCGAAAATCCTTGAAGCCCGCCTTTTACGGAGGAAACCGGCAGAGTCAACTGCCAAACGTCAGGTGGCGCCTCCTTCTGCTCTTTTGACCGCAGGGCGACGCCGGGATAGAAGGGGGTGCGGCCGAGTCCTTATGCTCCCTTCTGTCGGGCGTCCCATAAAGCACCGAAGGGGGTGTTTTGAAGCGGGGACGAAGCGATGCAGGACATCCTTATCCGAAATGCCGATGTGATCGTGACGATGGACGCCGCGCGGCGCGAACTGGCGGGGGCGGACCTGCTGATCCGCGGCGGCGTGATCGCAGAGGTGGGCCCTGGGCTGCACGCGCCCGCGGCGATCAGTGTGGAAGCGGGGGGATGCGTGGTCACGCCCGGCCTCGTGAACACGCACCATCATCTCTATCAGTCGATGACACGCGCGGTGCCGGGCGGGCAGGATGCGCTGTTGTTCGGTTGGCTGAAGAGGCTTTACCCGATCTGGGGCCGGATGGGGCCAGAGGAAATCCGCACCTCTGCCCTGACCGGGCTGGCGGAACTGGCGCTTTCGGGCTGCACGCTGACCTCCGACCATCTTTATCTTTTCCCCAACGGTGCGCGGCTCGACGACACGATCTGGGCGGCGCAGGAGATTGGCCTCAGGTTCCATCCGACGCGCGGGGCCATGTCGATCGGCGAAAGTGCGGGCGGTCTGCCACCCGATGCGCTGGTCGAACGCGAAGAGGCGATCCTCGCCGATATGGTGCGGGTGGTCGACAGGTTCCACGACGCCAGGGATGGCGCGATGGTCCGGGTTGGCCTTGCACCCTGTTCGCCCTTTTCCGTCAGCCGCGACCTGATGCGGGAGGCGGCGGTTCTGGCGCGCGACAAGGGCGTGATGCTGCACACCCATCTGGCCGAGAATGACGAGGATATCGCCTATTCGCTCGCGCATTTCGGCTGTCGGCCGGGGCAATATGCCGAGGATCTGGGCTGGACCGGCGATGATGTCTGGCATGCGCATTGCGTGAAACTTGATCGGTCCGAGATCGGGCTTTTTGCCCGCTCCCGCACCGGCGTGGCGCACTGCCCCTGTTCGAACTGCCGCCTTGGCTCAGGCATCGCACCGGTCCGCGCGATGCGGGATGCGGGGGTGAAGGTGGCGCTGGGCGTCGACGGGTCCGCCAGCAATGACGCCGGCAACTTGGTGGCCGAGGCGCGGATGACGATGCTCTTGCAGCGGGTCGCGAACGGTGCTGATGCCATGAGTGCGCGCGAGGCGCTAGAGATCGCCACCCTGGGCGGTGCGCAGGTCCTGGGCCGCGGCGATTGCGGATCGCTCGAACCCGGCAAGCGCGCCGACATCGCCATCTGGGATATGCGCGGGATCGAGGCGGCCGGTGCCTGGGATCCGGTTGCGGCGCTGATGCTGTGCGGGCCGACACGGGTGCGCGATCTTTTCGTCGAGGGGCGTCAGGTGGTGCGCGACGGGCAGGTGATGACCATTGATCTGCCGCGCGTAGTTGAGGACCAGAACCGGCTGGCGCGTCGTCTTGCCGGGCACTGATCGGCCTGGGTGTAGCCCCGGCCCCTTGAGGGCCGGGGCGATTTCGTCAGACGTGTCGCGGCTCGGACGCCGACATCGCCAGAATCAGCATGGATATCCCGTTCGAGATCAGCTCGATCGCCAGCAGCAGACCCAGAATGGTCACGGCCGATGCCGGGAAGTTTGCGAGAATCATCAGGCCAAGCACCAGCGAGATGACACCCGACAGCAGGACCACCCAGAAAAGCCCGACCTGCCGTGCCGGATAGGCGAGCATGATCTTGAATATACCCGACGCGACGAAGCTGAGGGCGACAACGAGGGTCAGCGTGGCAACGCCAGCGAGCGGGTTGGCCAGTAGGCTGATGCCAAGCCAGGTCAGCGCCAGTCCAACCAGAAACGACCAGATCTTACTGCCCCAGCCTTCGGCGCGAAAGGTCCCTATCAGCCAGATCACACCGCTGAAAAGGAAGAGCCAACCGGCAAGCTGTTCGACCGTCAAGCTGGCTGCAAAGGGATTGAAGAGGGCGAAAATCCCCCCAATTAGAGAGACAGCACCCGCAAGCCCCAGAAGAAACTTGTTCTGCATTTTTCACCTCACCCTTTTAAACTGGGATAGTGTGTAGGCACACCTCCCAGCATGAGTGTTCACCCAAACCGACCAGCGTGCAACAAAGCTTTGCAACTTGAGATGGATCTTTTCGGTACGTAACATTCAGGTCTGATGCTCGTTGCGGCCATGTGCCGCGTTACAGTTGGCGCATCCCACCGACCCACACGGCTTTCATTGCCCGATCATCCCCCATCATGATTGTCGGGAAAAGTGCCTCCCATATGTCATCCGCCCGTGTGGCGCGCTGGGCGATAGCGGGGGTGGAGGCGAGGTCGATCACCACGATGTCAGCCTCCATCCCCGGTGCCAGATTGCCGATCTGATGATCGGCGCGTAGCGCACGCGCCGAGCCCTGCGTGGCCAGCCACCAAAGTTGCGCCGGGTGCAGTGGCGTGCCGCGCAACTGGCCGACCTCGTAGGCCGCCGCCATGGTGCGTAACATGGAAAAGGACGACCCGCCCCCGGTGTCGGTGGCAAGTCCGACGCGGATGCCCTGCTTGGCCATCGCCATCGTCGGGAAAAGCCCAGAGCCGATGAATGTGTTGGACGTCGGGCAGTGGATCAGCGCCGCGCCGGTTTCGCGGATCCGCGTCACTTCCCGGTCAGTCAGGTAGATGGCATGGCCGAAGAGCGCGCCCTCGCGCAGCAATCCTTGCGTCTCATACGTGTCGAGGTAATCGCGCGATTGCGGGAAGAGTGCCTTCACCCATTCCACCTCGTCCGTCTGTTCGGACAAATGCGTCTGCATCAGGCAATCAGGATACTCCCGCCAGAGCGTGCCCATCGCCTCAAGCTGTTCGGGGGTGGAGGTGGGCGAAAAGCGCGGGGTGATCACATAGGACAGCCGGTCCACCCCGTGCCATTTCTCCAACAACCGCCGACTGTCGTCATAGGCCGAACGCGGCGTGTCGCGCAGGCCGTCGGGGGCATTGCGGTCCATGCAGGTCTTGCCGGTGAAGGCGCGCAGGCCGCGGGCCTGGGCGGCCTCGAAAAAGGCATCCACGCTTTCGGGATGGATCGTCGCATAGGAACAGACCGTGGTGGTGCCGTTGGCCAAAGTCAGGTCGAAATAGCGTTCGGCTATATCGCGGGCATAGGCCTTGTCGGCGAATTTCATTTCCTCGGGGAAGGTATAGCTGTTCAGCCAGTCGATCAGCCGCTTGCCCCAGGACGCGATGATCGCCGTCTGCGGATAATGCACATGCGCATCGACGAAACCCGCCGAAATCAGCGCTGGGCCATAATCGTGGACGCGCGCTTGCGGATGGGCGCGCCGCAGATCGTCAGCCTCGCCCACCGCCACGATCCGGCCGCCGTCGATCAGAACGCCACCGCGGGCCGAATGGCGCGCGGCCGCGACCCCATCAAGAAGCCCATCGCCCGCGAAAGCCAGTGTCTGTCCGATCAACAGGTCCGCCATGAACATCTCCCCTTTGAGATCACAGTCTAACCCCCTATCAGGCGTGCGTAAATTTGCCCTTTGCCCCTGTTTCTTTGAAAGTCCTTCCGGTAATGTCCCCCTATTCCGACAGAGGACAGTATGACCGAGACCGAGCATCAGACGGCCGAAAGGCCAGCGGAGCGGGAGGAAGAGGACTATGCCCTCGACCACCGGACCGTTGATGCGATTCTCGCGGCGGTAGAGGCAGGGGATGCAGCGCAGATCGACGCGCTGATGGAACCTTTGCATGCCGCCGACATCGCCGACCTGTTCGAACAGATCGGATCGGGCGAACGCGCGGCGCTTTTGTCGCTTTGGTCGCGCCGGATCGACGGCGAGATTCTGACCGAGCTCGACGAAGGCATCCGCGAAGAGGTCATCGCGGCCCTGCCGCGCGAAGTTCTGACCGAAGCGGTCCGCGAACTTGATTCCGACGATGTGGTCGACCTTCTGGAGGATCTGGAAGAGCCCCAGCAGGAGATGATCCTTGAGGCGCTGGAAGACAGCGACCGTGCCGCAGTTGAACAATCGCTGACCTACCCGGAATATTCCGCCGGTCGCCTGATGCAGCGCGAAGTGGTGACAGCCCCCGAACATTGGACGGTGGGCGAGGCGATCGACTTCCTGCGCGGCGAGGTGGAGCTGCCCGATCAGTTCTATCACGTCATTCTGGTCGATCCGCGCTGGCATCCGACCGGCTATGTGACGCTGGGCAAGATATTGTCGTCGCGCCGCGCCATGCCGCTCAAAGACATACTGGAGGACAGTTTCCGCACCATCCGCGTGACCGAGGATGAGGGCGATGTGGCCTATGCCTTCAACCAGTATCACCTGATCTCGGCCCCGGTGGTGGACGAACATGACCGGCTGGTCGGCGTGATCACCATCGACGATGCGATGGCTGTTCTGGACGAGGAGCATGAGGAGGACGTGCTGCTTCTGGCCGGGGTGGGCGAAGAAAGCTCGATCTCGGACGGGGTGATCGAGACAGTGCGCCAGCGCATTCCGTGGCTGTTGGTCAATCTGGTGGCGGCGAATGTCGCCGCTCTGGTCATCGCTCAGTTTTCGGGAACGATCGAGGCGCTGGTGGCGCTGGCAGCCCTGATGCCGGTGGTGGCCTCCATGGGGGGCAATGCGGGTACGCAGTCGCTGACCGTGGCGGTGCGGGCGCTGGCGACCAAGGACCTGACCGGATCGAACGCGCCGCGCGTGGTGCGCCGCGAGGCGGTGGTGGGCCTGATCAACGGGCTGATCTTCGCCGCGATCATGGGGGTGGTGGGATATGCGCTATACGGCTCGTGGATGCTGGGCGGGGTGGTCGGCGCCGCGATGATCATCAATCAGATCGTGGCCGCGCTTGCGGGGGTCATGGTGCCGCTGACGCTGGAGAAGTTCGATTTCGACCCCGCGCTTGCCTCTGGCACCTTCGTGACCACCACGACCGACATTATCGGTTTTTTCACCTTCCTCGGACTGGCGAGCCTTATCCTGCTATGACCAACCTGTCGGACATCAAGGCGGCGGCCCGGACGGCGGCCTATGCGCGGCGCAAGGCGGCATTCGCAACGCGATCGGGCCGTGATCATCTGATCCTGAATGACGTGCTGGCGGCGCATCGGGGCGCGATCCTTGCTGGATACATGCCGATGCGGACCGAGATCGACTGCCTGCCTGCGATGGCGGCCCATCTGGCGGCAGGGCAGGGCGGGCGGGTTTGTGTTCCGGTGATCACCGGCGCTGCGCGACCGCTCCGCTTTCACGAATGGCGCCCCGACGCCCCGATGGTCGCGGGCGAATTTGGCGCGCTGATCCCGGATGGCACGGCCGAACTGGTGCCACAGATCCTGATCGTGCCGCTTTTGGCCTTCGACCGGCGCGGGTTCCGGCTGGGGTATGGCGGGGGGTTTTATGACCGCACATTGGAAGGCCTGCGCGCGCGAGGACCAGTGACGGCCATCGGATTTGCCTTTAGCGCGCAGGAAGTCGCGGAAGTGCCGATCGAGCAGACAGATCAGCCGCTCGATCTGATTGTGACCGAAACAGGTATCATCCGACCCTGAGATCGTCCGTCAGGCCCGCCGCCGCAGCCGCAGGCCACCCACCGCCAGACCGGCGCCAAGCAGCAAAAGCCCCGAGGCCGGCAGCGGAACCGGCGCCGGGCCGACCGCATTCAGCGTCACGCTGTCGAGGTCGAAATGCCCGCAAGGTGTATCGCAGGCGGCGGAGTTGACAGGATAGAGCAGTTCGATCCGCAGTTTGCTGAGGCTGGTGAAACCTGTGCCAAGCATGATCGACTGAACCGTGCCCGCGATATCGCTCAAGAGGAAGGTCGCGGTGCTGACGATGGAACTGCCCTGAAAGCCGGTCACGACGATATTGTCAGTGTAAGGGCCCGGAGGGTCCCAGAAATTATAACCCAGCGATGTGAGCGAGAAGCCCACCGCATCGAAAAGTCCGCCCATGGTGAAGTCGATGCCATTGGTAAGGCCGGTGCCGGAATCGTCGATATGGGCAAACCCGGGCGATCCGTAGGAGGCAAGCGTTCCCCCTGTGGATGTGGCGGTGATGCCGTTTTCGACATAACTCGACAGCATCGCGCCCTCGTCCGGCAAAGTGTCGAAATTCATTGTTGCCGCGCCAGAGGCCGTCGCGGACATGCCTGAAACCGCCACGGCCAAGGCGGCCGCGATTTTCACGGACTTATTCGCCATTTACACCCTCCCAAACTGTTGAAACCCACAAACCCTTGTTCACGCTAGGGCCGGAATGGTGCTCCGGTCAACTGTTCTGCCATTTTTTGGCAATTTACCGCCGAACCTGTTGTGTCACCGTCTGTCGCGAACGGGCTTGCGCCTATAGCGGCGCACGCATAGGCAGGCGGTATGAAACTTCTTTTTCTTGGCGATGTTATGGGCCGCGCGGGTCGGGCGGCAGTGACCGGGCGGTTGGCGCAGCTTCGTGCGGACTGGGCGCTCGATTTCGTCGTGGTCAACGGTGAAAATGCGACAGGCGGTGCAGGGATCACCCCGGAACATGCCAAGGCCCTTCTGGCTGCCGGGGCGGACTGCCTGACCTTGGGGGATCACGCTTTCGATCAGAAGGACATGCTGTCCTTCATCGAAAGCGAACCGCGCATCCTACGCCCGTTGAACTATGCCAAGACCGCACCCGGCAAGGGCGCGCGGCTTTTTGAGGCGAAGGGCGGGCGCAAGGTGTTGGTGGCCCAGGTTCTGGGACAGGTGTTCATGAAACGCCCGTTCGATGATCCGTTTTCGGCGGTTGACGCGGTCTTGCGCGCCCATCCTTTGGGTGGGCTGGCGCAGGCAGTCATCGTTGATGTGCATGCCGAAGCTACGAGCGAGAAGATGGGCATGGGACACTGGTGTGACGGTCGCGCCAGCATGGTCGTGGGCACCCACACCCATGTGCCCACGGCGGATGCGCAGATTCTGCCCGGCGGCACCGCCTTTCAATCGGACGCGGGCATGTGTGGTGACTACAATTCGGTCATCGGCATGGACAAACTTGAACCCATGCGTCGTTTCGTGACCGGCATGGTGAAGGACCGCTTCACCCCGGCCGAGGGCGAGGCGACATTGAGCGGCCTTTACGTCGAGACTGACGACCGGACCGGCCGGGCCACCCGCGTGCGGATGATCCGCCTGGGCGGGCGGCTGGAACAGGCGCAGCCTTGACATCGCGCTGGCCTTGGATCGGCGCGCTCTTGCTTTTGGGCATCGGCTGGGGGTCGACACAGAGCCTTGGCAAGATCGCGGCCTCGGGTGGGGCGGGGCATTTCCTGCTGATCTTCTGGCAACTGGTGATTGGGGTTTTTGTGTTGGGGCTGCTTTTGCTGGTGCGCCGCCGCCGGTTGCGCCTGACTTGGCCCGGCGTGCGCTTTGCGCTTCTGATTTCCGTCATCGGCACGATCATCCCGAACTCGGCCTTCTATATGGCGGTCCATCGCCTGCCTGCGGGGATCATGTCGATCCTGATTTCGATGGTCCCGCTCTTGGCGTTTCCGATTGCACTCGCGCTGGGCATGGACCGCTTCAGCGCCCGCCGCTTTCTGGGGATCGCCTGCGGGCTGGTGGGCGTGGCGCTGATCGCGCAGCCCGGCGCCGCGGGCGGGCAGGCCTTGCCACTGGGATGGATCGCGCTGGCGATGGTGGGGCCATTTTTCTACGCGATCGAGGGCAATGTTGTCGCGCGCTGGGGCACGGCCGGGCTGGAACCGATGGAGGCGATGTTTCTCGCTTCGCTCATCGGGGCGCCTTTGGCATTGGCGCTGACGATGGTGTCCGGCCAATGGGTCTGGCCGAGCCAGCCATTTGGGCGGCCTGAATGGGCGCTGATCGGATCTTCCGCGCTTCATGCCCTGCTTTATACCGGCTATGTCGCGCTTGCCGCACGTGCGGGGGCGGTCTTTGCCACCCAGACGTCCTACATTGTGACCGCATCGGGGGTCTTCTGGGCGATGGCACTTTTGGGGGAGCGGTTCAACAGTGGTGTATGGGCCGCACTGATTGTCATGTTTGCGGGGCTTTTCCTTGTCACGCCAAGGGCACGGACGGCCGTAAGCGCTTGAACCACATAGCGCATCGTGCGATGGCTCGCGCGACCGTGGCTGCCTTGGGGGGATGATGCTCGGACTGGAACTGGCTGAAGGGGTGCAGGCCTGGGTCGCGCTCGGGATCGTCGGGGGCATGTTTGTCCTTTTCCTGAGCGAAAAGATCGCGCCCGAGGTCGTGGCGATGGCCGGCGCGGCGCTGATGATCGTTCTGGGGCTTCTGCCCATCGAAGACGCCACGAAAACCCTTTCCAATTCAGCGCCCTGGACGATCGCCTTCATGTTCATGCTGATGGGTGCGCTACTGCGCACCGGCGCGCTACAGGCGATCAGCAGCATTGCGGAGCGTCATGCCGAGGATCGTCCCGCACGTACCGTCGTCCTGTTGTATCTGGTTGTGGTGATCGGTTCGGCCTTCATGAACAATACGCCCGTGGTCGCGGTGATGATTCCGATCTTCATTCAGGTGGCCAAGCGTCTGGGGGCATCGCCGTCGCGCTATCTGATGCCCTTGTCCTATTTCACCATCCTTGGCGGCATGATCACGCTCATCGGCACTTCGACCAATATTCTGGTCGATGGGGTCGTGCAAAAACAAGGGCTTGAAGCCTTCTCGATCTTCGAAATCGCGCCGGTCGGGCTGGTCGTCACACTGGCTGGCGGGACATTCATGGCACTTTTCGCCCGCCGTCTGGTGCCGGACCGGCAGTCGATGGGGGTTCTGCTGAGCGACCGGCGCAAAGTGAAGTTCTTTACCGAGGTCGCTGTGCCGGAAAGTTCCGGCCTGATCGGGCGGCGCGTGACAGAAATCGAGATCTTTCGCCGCGACGGGGTGCGGCTGGTCGATGTGCTGCGTGGTGATGCGTCCTTGCGCCGCGATCTGGCATCCGTGGTCGTGCAGGCTGGGGACCGGGTGGTCCTGCGCACGGAAATGGCCGAGCTTTTGCATTTGCAGCAACGCAAGGATGTGACGCTGGTCGACAAGCTGTCGTCGGTTGCCACTGAAACGGTCGAGGTTCTGATAACCCCTGGTTGCCGTCTGATTGGGCGGACCTTGGGCGAGTTGCGCCTGCGCCGCCGGTATGGGGTCTATGTTCTGGCTGTCCATCGCCGCAACCAGAATATCGGGCGCCAGCTTGACGATCTGATCGTGCAGGTGGGTGATACGCTGCTTCTGGAAGGCGCGGCAGAGGATATCGCGCGGCTGGCGACCGACGTCGATCTGGTCAATATCAACAAGCCCACCGCCAAACCTTTCCGCCGCAGCCACATGCCGCTGGCGATTGCGGCACTTCTGGCGGTTGTGGTTCTGTCTGCACTTGATGTTGCACCGATCCTTGTGCTGTCGATGATTGCGGTGACGGTGCTGTTGGTTGCGCGCAGCGTCGACCCGGACGAGGCGCTGCATGCCATCGACGGTCGGCTGATGGCGATGATCTTCGGGATGCTTGCGGTTGGCGAAGGGCTGGACAACTCCGGCGCGGTCAAGCTGATCGTCGATGCCGTCGCGCCGCTTTTGCAGGGCTTGCCGCCGATTGCGGCCTTGGCGGCGGTTTATTTCCTGGGGCTGGTCCTGACCGAATTCCTGTCGAACAATGCGGTTGCAGTGATCTTTACGCCAATTGCGATGCAGCTTGCGATTTCACTGGGCCTCGATCCCCGCCCCTTCGCGGTTGCGGTGATGTTTTCGGCATCGGTCGCCTTTGCGACGCCGATCGGCTATCAGACGCACATGATGGTCTACGGGCCGGGCGGCTACAAATTCTCGGACTTCCTGCGGCTGGGTTTGCCACTTGATATCGTGACCGGGATTGCGGCGGTTCTGACCATTCCGCTGGTCTGGCCATTGGGAGGGAACTGAGATGCTGAAAAGCGCCCTTGTGCTGACTGTGACGCTGACGGTGGCCGGTTGTGCCAGCTGGCCCGCGCCATCAGCCCGTCCCGTTGCCGCCCGGCTGGGTGGTGAGCGGCTTTCCGTCACCTTCAGCGACGGGCAGGTCTGCCATGCCGAGGTGCCGATGACCGGCGGGGCAGGGCACTTTGCCGATTGCACGGACCGGGGCGATTGGCAGGTGCAGATCCGCAAGCGTAACCTGCTGGAGCCCCTCTTCGGTGCGGCAGTGTCCCCTTATGGCCGTATCACCGTGACCGGGCCAACCGGGCGGGATTGGGTTTTCGTCACGCCACTGCCAAACGACGTGACGCGCTGAACCTGCCGGGGTTGCAGGCTCTGCGTCCCTTGTCATATAGAAGCGCGAACTTTCGCATATCCGGTGGAGACCCCCATGGCAGGCCATTCAAAATGGGCCAATATCCAGCATCGCAAGGGCAAGCAGGACAAGCTGCGCTCCAAGATGTTTTCCAAGCTGGCGAAGGAAATCACCGTCGCCGCCAAGATGGGCGACCCCGACCCTGACAAGAACCCGCGCCTGCGACTGGCGGTGAAGGCTGCGAAATCGCAGTCAATGCCGAAGGATGTGATCGACCGCGCGATCAAGAAATCGCAGGCGGGCGATGCCGAGGATTACACGGAAATCCGCTATGAAGGCTATGGTCCGAACGGTATCGCGATCATCGTCGAGGCGATGACCGATAACCTCAACCGCACGGCCTCGAACGTGCGGTCCTATTTCACCAAATGCGGTGGCAACCTTGGCCAGACCGGGTCCGTCTCGCACTCGTTCGACCGGGTGGGGGAGGTTTCTTTCCCGGCCACGGCGGGGGATGCCGATACGGTGATGATGGCGGCCCTCGATGCGGGCGCTACGGATGTGGAATCCGAAGAGGACGGCCACTGGGTCTATTGCGAAATGGATGCGCTGAACGAGGTCGCCGAAGCGCTGGAAAAGGCGCTGGGGGAATCGACCGAAGCCAAGCTGATCTGGAAGCCCCAGACATTGACCGAGGTTGATCTGGAAACCGCGCAAAAGCTGATGCGGCTGATCGACATGCTGGAAGAAGACGATGATGTGCAAAACGTGACGCACAACTTCGACATTCCCGAAGAGGTCGCGGCCCAGCTTTGACCCCAACAGCGGCGCCTCCGGGCGCCGCGTTCGGTTTCAGGGGTTGATCAACACGCCTTTTGCCGCCGCGCGCACCGCGCGCGTCAGTGGGGCAAGCCCATCGCCCGGCAGGCGGGCAACCTGCCAGAAAAGGGCGACATCAAGGGGTGCGCCGCCGCAGAGCGCCACCAGCCGCCCGTCACCGAGGGCCGCGCGCACCAGAGGTTCGGGATTCATCCCCCAACCGACCCCCAGCAGAGCCGCATCCAGAAATGCCGTGGAGGACGCTATGCGATGGCAGGGCATGGGAACGGCCCGCCCGATCGTGGCCTGCACCCAATCCTGTTGCAGCCGGTCTTTCGCATTGAACGCCAGTGCCGGGGCATGTGCCAGCGCCTCTGCCGTCACGCCTTGGGCGAACCAGCGCTGTACATAGGCTGGCGACGCGGTGGCGATATAGCGCAGCGACCCGAGCGCGATTTGATCGCAGCCGGCGACCGTCTTGCGCCCCGAGGTTACCGCGGCCTGCACCTCGCCCCGGGTCAGCCAGTCGACCGAATGATCCTGATCGTCGATTTCCAGATCGAACAACCAGTCGGGCAGGTCGGCCAACGCGGGCAGGAACCATGTCGCAAGGCTGTCGGCATTGAC